>Ga0268298_10004927_pt1 | contig 12754 bp, 14 predicted proteins | sample WWTPWeurt_MetaG_FD_194462 | JGI IMG/M metagenome (GOLD analysis project Ga0268298, IMG submission 194462) | Activated sludge microbial communities from WWTP in Nijmegen, Gelderland, Netherland - WWTP Weurt | ecosystem: Engineered > WWTP > Aerobic digester > Activated sludge | place...
GATCTTCGTGCGGCGCGGGCCATGAAACGTCGGGCCGTGCTCCTCGCTGCCCTGGCCGCGTCCCTGCTGGCGGCCTGGTGGGCGTCCGGCCTGGAGGGGGAGGGCGAAGCGCCCGTGGTCCGTCGCCCGGCGGCGAAGGCACCCCGGCGTGACGCCGCTTCGTCCCGGCCGGACCTGTCGGCCCTTGCCGTGCCCCGCCCCGTGCCCGCGGGCGGTGACGCGGCGGGAGACCTGTTTCCCGTGCGTAGTTTCCGGCCTCCGCCCCCTCCGCCAGCGGTGGTGCGCCCGACGGCGCCACCCTTGCCCTTTCGCCACGGCGGCCTGCTGGAGGACGGCGGGCCGCCGGCCGCCTTCCTGGCGGAGGGTGACAGGCTCCACGTCGTGCGGGTGGGCGACGTGGTGGACGGACGCTACCGGGTGAGCGCCGTCCATCGTGGCCGCATCGATCTTGTGTACCTGCCCCTCAACCAGACCCAAAGCCTCGTCAGCGGGGCCCTTCCATGACCGTCCGATCCGTGCTTCGCCTTGCCGCACTCCTGTTTCTGTCCGCCTGCCTGCTGGCCTGCACGGCCAACCCGGCCCTGGAGGAGAGCCGGCAGGCCTTTGCCAGCGGCAACACCGAGGCCGCCCTGCGTTCCTTGCGCGACAAGGTGGCCGCCGACCCCCGCAACCTGGAGCTGCGCAGCTATTACCTGCGCCAGCGCGACATGCTGGTGGTGCGCCAACTGGCCGTGGCCGAGCAGGCCCGGGCTGCCGGGCGCTACGAGGAGGCCGAGGCGGCCCTGGCCATGGCCCGCCAGTTCGACCCCCTGCACCCCCGGGTGCGCGCCGGCCTGGATGCCAGTGCCGCCCGCCAGAGCCGTGACCAGACGGCCCGCGAAGCCCAGCGGCGCGCCGACAAGGGGGATGTGGCCGGTGCCGAGGCGGCCGCCCGCGCGGTGCTCGCCACCGATGCCAGCCACCCCCTGGCGCGGGAAGTGATGCGCCGCCTCGACGAACGCGCCGCGGCCCGCGACCCGTTGCCGGCGGCCCTTGGCGGCGCCCTGGCCAAGCCGGTGACCGTGGAGTTTCGGGACGCGCCCCTGCGTGGCGTGCTTGAGGTGCTGTCCCGGGAGTCGGGGCTCAACTTTGTGCTCGACAAGGATGTGCGGCCCGACATCAAGGTGTCCATCTTCGTGCGCAAGAGCAGCATCGACGACGTGCTGAAGCTCTTGATGGTCACCCAGCAGCTCGACCGCAAGCTGCTCAACGAGCGCTCGGTGCTGATCTACCCCAACACCCCGGCCAAGCAGAAGGACTACCAGGAGCTGGTGACCCGCAGCTTCTACCTGGCCAATGCCGACCCCAAGCAGGCCATGGCCATGATCAAACAGATGGTCAAGACCAAGGATGTGTTTGTGGAGGAGAAGCTCAACCTGCTGGTGATGAAGGACACCCCGGACGCGGTGCGCCTGGCCGAACGCCTGATCGCCGGCCTGGATCTGGCCGAGCCGGAGGTGATGCTGGAGGTCGAGGTGATGGAGATCAGCCGCAACCGCCTGCTGGAACTGGGGCTGCGCTTCCCGGAGCAGATCGGCTATGGCCTGCTGCAGCCCACCACCACCAGCGCGGTGACCACCACCACCGGCACCACCATCACCCAGAACCTGGGCGGGCAGTTGCTGTCGGGCAACATCAACCTGCGCAACACCGGCGCGATGGTGCCCTACGTGGCCAACCCCGGCCTGCTCCTCAACCTGAAGGACCAGGATGGCCGGTCCAACATCCTGGCCAATCCGCGCATCCGCGTCAAAAACCGGGACAAGGCGCGCATCCACATCGGCGAGAAGCTGCCCGTGTTCACCACCACCTCCACGGCCAACGTGGGGGTGTCGGCGTCGGTGAACTACCTGGACGTGGGCCTCAAACTGGAGGTGGAGCCCACGGTGCATCTGGATGACGAGGTGGCCATCAAGGTGAACCTGGAAGTGAGCAGCATCGTCAAGGAAGTGCTCGGGCCGTCCAGCTCCCTGGCCTACCAGGTGGGCACCCGCAGCGCCGTCACCTCCCTGCGCCTCAGGGATGGCGAAACCCAGGTGCTGGCCGGGCTGATCAGTGACGAGGAGCGCAGTTCGGCCTACCGTCTGCCGGGCCTGGGCGAGGTGCCCGGGCTGGGGCGGCTGTTCAGCAGTCAGCGGGATGTGGACAACAAGACCGAGATTGTTCTGCTGATCACGCCCCGGGTGGTGCGCAACCTGACCCAGCCGGCCCAGGCGGGGGCCACCCAGGCCGCGGGCACGGAGGCGGCGGTGGGGGCTGCGCCCCTGCTGCTGGGGCCGGGCGGGGCGGCGGCCGTCGCGCCCCGCGGGGCGGGTGCCGGTGCGTCGGGGGGGCCGCCGTCGGCCCCGGTGCCGGCGGTGGCCGTGGACGCGGGTCTGCCCGCCCTGGCCGTGGCGGTGCCGGAGCAGGTGCAGGCGGGGGAGACCTTTGCCGTGACGCTCACCCTGGCCGGCCCCGCGACTGAAGGCGGGCCGGTGCTGCTGGCCTACGACAGCACCCTGGTGGAAGCCCTGGATCAGCCCGGGGAGGGGGCCGATGCCCTGGCCCTGCAGCTTCCCGCGGGTACCGCGCCGCGCCTCACGGTGCGCTTCCGGGCCCGTCCCGGGGCGGCCGGTCTGGCCAGCTTCGGGGTGCTGTCGGCCCAGCTGCGTGGCGGCGGGCAGGTGCAGACATTGCCGTCCGCCGAGCCCGTCGGCGTGCGCATTGCGCCCTGAGCCATGGGCACCCGGGGCTTCACCCTGATCGAAATGGTGGTGACGGTGGCAGTCGTGGCCGTGCTCGCGGCCATCGCAGTGCCGGTCGCCCAGGTGACGAGCCAGCGGGCCAGGGAGGGTGAGTTGCGCCTGGCCTTGCGGCAGATCCGCGAGGGCATCGACACCTACAAGCGTTACAGCGACGAAGGGCGGATCGCCCGATCTGCCGACGGCAACGGCTACCCGCCCACCCTCCAGGCGCTGGTGGAGGGGGTGCCGGATGCCCGCTTGCCGGGCAGCGTGCGCATCCACGTACTGCGCCGCCTGCCCCGCGACCCTTTCCATCCCGACCCGGCGGCGGACCCCGCGGCCACCTGGGGGCTGCGCAGCTACGCCAGCCCGGCGGACGCACCGGCCCCGGGCGCGGATGTGTTTGACGTGTATTCCCGCGCGCCCGGTGTCGGGCTCAACGGGCTGCCCTACCGGGAATGGTGACCGGCATGCCAAGGGCGGTGCGCAGCCGGGGATTCACGCTGGTGGAGCTGCTGGTGGTGATGGCGATTGTCGCGACCCTGTTGTCCATCGCCGCCCCGCGCTACTTCGGGCACCTGGAGCGGGCACGGGAGGCCGCGCTGGTGCAGACCCTGGCCGTGACCCGGGACGCCATCGACAAGTTCTACGGCGACACCGGGCGTTACCCCCGGGATCTTGATGAACTGGTGAGTGGGCGCTATCTCCGTGCCCTGCCGGTGGACCCGATCATCGAGCGGCGAGACGCGTGGACCCTCGTCGCCCCGCCCGAGGGCCGCGGTGGCGGAATCCACGATCTGCGCAGCGGCGCCCCTGGCCACACCCGGGACGGCCTGCCGTTTTCGGAACTATGAGCTCCCCATCGCGTCAGGCCGGCGCCACCTATCTGTTGATGCTCTTTGCCGTGGCGGCCCTGGGCCTGGGTCTGGCGGGCTTCGGCACGGTGTGGTCCACCGCCGCCCAGCGGGATCGCGAGGCCGAGCTGCTGTTCATCGGCGGTGAGTTCGCCCGTGCCCTGGCCAGCTACCGGGCCATGTCACCCGCGGGCGCGGCGGCCTATCCCCAGCGCCTTGAGGACTTGCTGCTCGACCCGCGTCAGCCCTTTGTGCGGCGGCACCTGCGCCGGCTCTACCGCGACCCGATGACCGGCGAGGCGGACTGGCTGGTGGATCGCCGGGATGGGCAGATCGTGGCCGTGCGCAGCCGCTCCACGCGCCCTGCGCTGCGCCGGGCCGACCTGCCGCCCTGGGTGGCGGTGTTGGGCGATGCGAACCGTCACACCGACTGGCAGATGCGTCCGGCGGACGAGGGGCTTGCTTCGCTGCCGGCCGTTCAGGCCCCGGGGAGGTAGGCAGGATGGACATGCCGTCCTTCGACCCGTACGACCTGGAGCGCCTCAAGGACACCCTGGAGGGGGCCGTCCGGGTGCGGCGGCCCAACGAGTTCTATCTCTGGGTGCAGGGTGCCCTGCAGCGTTTTCTGCCCCACGAGACCCTCGTCTGCCTGCATGGTGGCGCCACGGTGGGGCAGGAAGGGGGCGTGGAGATCTTCTCCCGGGCGGTGCTTTCTCCGGCGCTCGAGGCCTCCCTCCGGGCACCCGCCGATCAGGCCTGGGCCAGGCTGCGCGGGCTCTGGCAGGCGCAGGGGCGGCGGCCATGCGCCCATCCTGGGCCAGACACTCCGGCGGACTGTGCCGGGCTCGGCCTGCCGGGGGGGAGCATGCTGGTCCATGGGGTCGATGAGTCGGCGGCGCCGGCCCCGTGTCTGTTCATCTTCCTGGGCATGCCGGGCCTCCCGGGCCCGCGGGAGCACTACCTGGCCGAGCTGCTGCTGCCCCACCTGTACCTGGCCTTCTTCCGCCAGCGGCCGGGGACACAGCCGGACGTCATGCCGGCGGGCCTGACCCCGCGCCAGCGCCAGGTGCTGGAGGGCGTGCGCAGCGGCAAGACCAATGCCCAGATCGCCGTCGATCTGCAGCTCAGCCCGCTGACCGTCAAGCATCATGTCCAGCAGGCACTCCGGAAGCTCTCGGTCAATAATCGGGCTGAAGCGGCCGCCGTCACCTCCGCCCCGGGGTGGGGGGGCAGGCCCTGAACGTTCTCCGTCCGGCCCGGTCGGAGGCAGGCATCGGACAAGGAAAGCAGATCTTGAAACTCAGCAACGGACGCTGGCGGGGCCTCGCCTTCGTCGACATCGAAACCAATGGTGGCGTGGCCACCGTGGATGGCATCACGGAAGTGGGTATCGTGGAGGTGGACGAGGACGGCGTGCGGGAGTGGTCGCACCTGATCCGGCCCGAGGGGCGCATCCCCGAGTTCATCCAGCGTCTCACCGGTATCAGCAACGAGATGGTGGCCGACGCCCCGCGTTTTGCGGAGGTGGCCGAGGAGATCTACAACCGTCTCGATGGCCGGCTCTTCATTGCCCACAACGCCCGCTTCGACTACGGCTTCCTGCGCAACGCCTTCGAGCGGGTCGGCCTGCCCCTGCGGCCGCCGGTGCTGTGTACCGTCAAGCTGTCCCGGGCGCTCTTTCCGGAGCACCGCCGCCATGGCCTGGATGCCCTCATCGAGCGGCATGGGCTGGTGGTGGGTGATCGTCACCGGGCCTTGGCCGATGCGCAGCTAGTGTGGCAGTTCTGGCAGCTGATCCACCGCCAGCTCGACGGCGAGCTGATCGACACCACCATCGCCCGCCTGCTGGGTCGCCCCGCACTGCCACCCCACCTGGACCCGTCCATCATCGACGAGCTGCCCGAGACCCCGGGGGTGTACCTGTTCTACGGCGAGAACGATCTGCCCCTCTACGTGGGCAAGAGCAAGGACATCCGCACCCGGGTGCTGTCCCACTTCAGCGCCGACCACAGCAGCGCCAAGGAGATGAGCCTGTCCCAGCAACTGCGCCGCATCGAGTGGATCGAGACCGCCGGCGAGGTGGGCGCCCTGTTGCTTGAGGCGAAGCTGGTCAAGGAACGCCAGCCCATCCACAACCGGCGCCTGCGCCGCAGCAGCGGCCTGTGCGCGTGGCAACTGGTGGCGGACGGGGAGGGCGGCTGGCGGCCGGTGCTGGTGCGCGGACCCGACCTGGACCCGGGGCGCCAGGACAATCTTTTCGGCTTTTTCACGAGCCAGACCGCCGCCACCAAGGCCCTGCGCACCCTGGCCGACGAACACGCCCTGTGCCAGGCCTGCCTTGGCCTGGAAAAGGTGCGCAGCGGCCAGCCCTGCTTCGGCTATCAGATCAAACGCTGCAAGGGCGCATGCATTGGCGCCGAATCCCGCGGTCTGCATGGTGCCCGCCTGATGATGGCCCTGCACAAGCTGCGCGTGGAGCGCTGGCCCTACACCGGCCCGGTCGGGCTGCGGGAGGGCGAGGCCCTGCACGTGGTGGATAACTGGTGCTGGCTTGGCACGGCGCGAAGCGAGGACGAGGTCCACACCCTGCTCGAATCGGGCCGCCCGGCCTTTGACCTGGATGTGTGGAAGATCCTGACGAAGGCGCTGGCGAAGGGGCGGGTGGTGAAGCTGGGGGCCGCAGGAGGGTGATGGACGATGGCCGCTTGGAGCCCTGCTGCGGCGGACGGGTGCTTCAATCGCCGCACATGGTGCGGTGATTGAAGTGAGCGCCCTCGGGACATGCGATGTGTGCCGCGTATCCGGATGGCTTACAGGTTGGGCGGGGAAGGTGGTCAGTCGCGTACCGCGCCGATCAGCACGAAGAACATGCGCGCCGGGTGCTCGCCGGGGTTGCGCCACGCATGCCGGGTGCCGAGCTGCACAACGACGTCGCCCGCCTTCAGGTGGCGCACGCGCCCGTCATCGAGATCCAGCCAGATCTCGCCCTCCAGCACGACGCCATAGTCCACCGTGTCCGTGCGGTGGAAGCCCGATCCGTCGGGGTCGAAGCTTTCGGCGAGGCCGGGCAGCCGTTGCGCGAACTCCATTCCGGCGGCGGCGGGGTCGAAGTGGGGGGCGCTCGTCACGCTGTCGGGGGGGAAGCTCACCATCATGGCAATGGTGCCGCCCGGCTGCGGAATGACGGATTCCACCGCCGCCACCGGATCGGACGGGCTCGTGGGGATCGCGGGCTGGGGGCCGGTGCGCCAGATCAGGTTGGCGACGAAGCCGGGGTGATGTTCGAAGGCGCCGTGGGTGAGCGGCGCGTGCAGGGCAAAGTCGGCGCGGCCTTCCGCGTCGTGGCCGGTGACGATTCTCGTGGCTTGCATCGGGGTCTCCTCGTTGGGCTAGGGGGTGGCGGGGCGGTCAGGCGTGGGTGATGTGGAAGTTGGTGAAGCCGTTGGCCTGGGATTCCACCGCCGCGAGCGCTTCGTTGAGCTGCTCCAGCGGATAGGCGTGGGGCTCCAGCAGGCCCAGGTCCACGAGGCCGGCGCCGATCATGCTCACCAGTTCCTCCCCTTCGGTCGGGGTGAACCACAGGGAGCCGATGTATTGCAGTTGTGCGCACATGAAGGGATGCGGATCAATCGGAATGGGGCCGGCCACGCCGCCGATCTGCACGATGCGCCCGCCGCGGGCCACGGCGCCCATGGCATCGACCGACAGTTCGGCGGGTGCCTTCGCCCCCAGGGTGTCCAGCATGGCGTCTACACCGTCGGGCAGATGCCGGCGCGCCTGCTCGGCGATCCCGCCTTCGCCCAGCACCACCGGCACCACGCGCTGGGGGGCGAGGGCGACGAGGCGTTCCAGCGCGGTGCGATCCCGGGCAACAACCAGCACCCGGGCGGCGCCGAAGGCGAGCGCAAGGAGCGTCGCGCCCACCCCCAGGGTGCCGGTGGCGCCGAGGATCAGCACGCTCTGGCCGGGTCGCAGGGCCGACTTGCGGATCGCCGAATAGGCGGTGCCCAGGTAGCCGAGGCGGGCCGCCTGGGCTGAGCTCAGCGTGTCGGGTAGGCGAACGAGGTTGGCCGCCGGGGCGGTCAGGTACTCACCGTAGCCCGCGTGGGGGTAGCGCTCGAAGATCGCCTGGGAGCCGGGGCCGAAGCCAAAGTAGCCCATGAAGGTATAGCTGTCGCAGCGCGTCGGCTCGCCCTGCCGGCAGTAACGGCATTCGCCGCAGCCGATGCCCGGGTTCACATACACCCGGTCACCCGCCTTCCAGGCGGTGACGCCTTCGCCCACCGCCGTCACCGTGCCGGCACTGTCGAGGCCGAAGGTGGCCGGCAGCGCCGGCAGCGGCAGGAAGGGATACCAGCTTGGAAAGTGCGTGACCACGTTGCGCAGGTTGGGAATCAGCCCGCAGGCCTCGACCTTCACCCGCACCTCGTGCCTGCCCGGTGTGGGGATGGGAATCTGATCAATGGAGAAGCTGCCACCAATCTCGTGCAAGCGCGCCGCCCGCATCATGTTCATGTTGTTTCCTCCTCGGGTGGTGTGGGGTCTGGCCGCACAGGGGTGGCGGGCCAGCCGGGGGAGGGCACAGGCCCGGCCGCATCTGCGACAGCCACCCCGAAAGGCGAGGGCATCCCCGAGGCCCATGCTCGCCCTTCCGCGACCCGCCTGCGCTCCGCGGGCCGACGGGCTTATCCCGAAGATGCACGGAAAGCGGGTGACGGGTGGGGTGCATGGGGGAAATGGGGTCATGGGGGTCGGGAGCCCATGGCCCCCGCTCCCTGGCGCGCCGACCGCCGTTCAAGCTGCGACGCCCCCTGCCGATATCGAGCAGAGGAGACAACATGAATTCCATCAGTCCTGGCCCTTCTGATCTGAGCGAATGGATCGCCCGCATCCGCGGGTGCGACATGCCTGTATTTGCACGCACCGTTGATGCCCTGCGGCGGATCATCGGTGACGAACGAGCGTCGGCGTCGGCATTGGCGCAGGTCATCCTGAAAGACGCCTCCATGACCACCAAGGTCCTGCGGCTTGCCAATAGCGCCTACTTCAATCAGGCCCAACAGGGCATCAGTACGGTGTCCCGGGCCATCGTGGTCCTGGGTTTCGATCCCGTGGCCCAGTTGGCCCTGTCCGTGGCGCTTATCGATGCGCTGCTGGGCGGAAGCTTGCGTAGCCGTGTCAATCTGGAAATGGCACGCAGTTTTCACGCAGCGGTACAGGCCCGATGGGTGGTTCAGCGGCGAGGCGAACAGCAGGGCGAACAGGTGTTCATCGCCGCGCTGTTGTCGCGGGTGGGGGAGATGGCTTTCTGGTGCTTCGGTGGCGAGCACGCGCAAGCCCTTGAGCGGTGCATGAAGCAGGGCGAGATGCGCGAAGAAGAGGCCCAGCAAGTGGTGCTGGGGTTCTCCCTGCGCCATCTTTCCGCCGGGCTGGTGCGGGAGTGGAAACTGGGTTCCCTGGCGGCAGCGGCGATCGAGGGTGATGCACGAAGCCATGGGCCAGAGTGGGCTGTGGTCATCGGCAACCGTCTGGCACGCGCGTCCGAGGACGGGTGGGATTCCATCGGCGCGCGCCGGGTGATCCGCGAAGCCGCGGACTATCTCGGTCTGCCGCCGTCCGTCGTCAGCGCTGAGGTCATTGCCAACGCAGGGGAGGCTGCGCGCGTTGCCGCATTCTTCGGGGCACCGGAGGTTGGACGGGCGATACCCAGCGCGGATGTGTCCGTCGTCGCGCCTGAACCCGAGGCGCTGGCTGTCCCGTCCGCGCCCGACGCGGCGCTGCAGTTGCGCATCCTGCAGGATCTGGCGGCGATGAGCCTTGAACGGGCGGCCATTGCCGACATCCTTCAGCTCGCGGCCGAAGGCTTGGTGCGGGGTGTTGGTTGCGAGCGGGTGGTGGTGGCGCTCCTGACACGCGATCGCATGCATCTGCGGGGAAAGTTTGGGCTCGGCAGTGGTGGCGAAGCCCTTTGCGCGCAATTCAGCTTTTCGATGGACGGTGACCCCGAGGATGTCATCGACGACGCCTTGGATAGTGGCACGGCAAGCTGGGTCGACCCTGCCCGCGTGGAGCGTGGCGGCACCGAAAGGCTATGCGCCGTCACCTGCTGCGAGTCCGGCTTCATTGTGCCCTTTGGCTTGGCCTCACGGCAGATCGGCGTGTTCTATGCCGACCGCAACGGCCGCGGGCTCGACGAGGCAAGCTGGCGTGCCGTCCAGCACTTCGCCCTTCAGGCCAGCCTCGCGGTGGCCTTGTGCGAAGGCGGTGGCGTGCCGGGCTGATTCGACAGGATGCCCGCGCGGGCATCCCCCCAATCGGCTTGTGAAACATGACAGCCTTTTCCGGTGGGCGCGGTTACGCATGGCCCCGGGGCGAGACCCGATCAAGGCCGCTTGGAGAGGGGATAGGCCTCAGCGCGTGAAATGGACCGGCCATGCGCTTAGCGCGCGGCCGCCGGTCCCGAGCCCCAAACTTCGAGACTGGCGTGGATCGGCTGTCTGGAGAGGGCCGACCGCTTGATGTCAGCGGCCTTGGAATGGCTGACGAACTTCGCCTGAAGCTTCTTGCCAACGGGAAGCTCCCGGCCCCGCCGACCGAGCACCTCAAACGCGCTGCCAATGATCTGCGCTTCCGTAAGGTCGTAGATTTCGAAGTGAAGCCCGCTACTGCTGGATGAGAAGAGCACGCGACTGTTGTTCGAGCACTCGGCACGTGTCCTGCAAAGTCCCGCATTGACGAAGACCTGCAAGAGTTCATTCGTGACCGAGTGACCGAGTTCGTCATGACTTCGATCTTCGCCCGCCTGCGCCGCATGGAGCGAAAGGGCAAGGGCGATTGCGATGGATCGCCGAACGAGACGGAATTGCCGTAGTCGGTGCATTGGGCTGGTGGTGGCTGCGTGGCCTTGCGCTTGCGTTCTGCGACCGCCGGAGGCGATCCGATGGAAGGATGGGTTGGGCCTCACGACACAATGCTCGAGTCAGGGGGTGTAGGGTTCTTCAACAGTGCGTTGTGATATCCACCAGATGTTTCCGTGTTTGTCCCGGACGCCGCCTTGTCTGTCTCCATACGGCATGTCGCCGACTTCCATTTCCAAGCTCGCACCGCATTCGAGTGCGCGCTTCATGGCGGCATGGGCATCCGACACGTATAGGTAGAAGGCAGCTGCCATCGCGGGGTAGCGCTCTGTGGCTTCGCTAACCATCACCGTCGATGTTCCGAGTTTCACCTGGGCATTTTGGATGCATCCGTCGCCACGCAGGGTGCGGCAAGTCTCCTCGCCCCCGAGGCCGTGGACGAGAAATGACACGAAGGACTCGGCGTCCTTGACGAAGTAGTAAGGCGTAACGGTGTTGAAGCCAGGAGGTATGTACATTGATTCTCTCCGCGGTGCTGGGCTACCCATGACTTTCCTTTGCCAGAGACTTGAGGAGTTTCTTGCCACGTGCCTTCATGGCAGGCGTGCCGATAATGGAAAGCGCTTCGATGTGTTGCTTGATCCCGGGCAGTAAATGATGACTACGGAGCGCAATATCAGCCAGGGCTTGCATGGACAGGGTTTTCACAATGCTACTGCGGTCGTTGGTGTAACCAAGCAGCACGTTTACAACGGTGACTTCTTCGGCCTCTGTCAGGGGCAAGCGCGCCAGCATCGGAGGGACATGCCAGCGAACTTCCTGTTGTTCAAGCTTCGAGAGGCGATTGAGTATGGTTTTCTTGAACGGCAGCAGAAGCTCAGGGCGGTTGGCTGTGACTTTCTCGATAGCGTCAGCACAACGCATGCGCAGAATGGGATCGGCGGTTTCAAGTCCCTGAAACAGCACGCCAATCAACTCAGGGCATTCGAGAACGGCAAGCACTGCACGATTGGATTCCCCCACTGAGCGTCGGTCACCACGAGAGAGCGTGTGTAAGAGCGGATGCATTGGGAATGCCTGGCGTTTGAGTCAGGCCGCACGTGAGCGGGTCAGTCGTACTTCGCAACTTCGTAGAGGTGTGTCGGCGTGTCCGCGGAGCAACCGACCTTGCACACATAGATCGCCGCCAAGTAACGAGAGCGAGAAGGGCGTGTGGCGCTTGATCATGACGGCTTGATTGTCGGGCTTGGCCAGTGAGGTGGCAAGGCGCGCCCGCTTAGGGGCGGTCGCGAGCAGACCGTCGTGCCGGATGCGCTTGAAGCCCGGCGGGAGCACGTGGCGCATGAAGCACCCGATGAACTCGCTGACGGGCAGTGTCATGGTGCGTCTGTGCCCGGGGCGCTTGTCTCTCACCCTGATCTGTACCTGATCGTGCTTGCTGCTGAGGATGCGTTGTTCGAGATGGCGACCCGGTGGGTGTGACGCCCGACTTTGCGACAACCCCAAGGCGCTCAGTGGTCACAGCCCGCCGTGTCGCATCCAGAAATCCGCAGGGGATATCACGGGGTAGCGATCCCGGAGGACGAGCAAATCCTTGTCCCCTGTGATGAGGTAATTGACGCTGCCCACCTGAACCGCCGCCAGCAGGGTGCCAAGCACCGGTAGATCATTCACATCCCTGAGCAATTGTTCGTCGGTGACCTGCGGTTCGAGGACTTCGGCCTGGATGGACAATATGTCCAGCAGATCATCGATCTCGGCCGATGTCAGGCCGTGCCGATGGTTCAGCCGAGGTAGCACCCGGCGCAGCTCGTGGAGGATGAAATCCGACAGCACGACCTCAAGCGAGCCCAGTCTCCAGGCCGACATGATCTTTCCGGGAATGCTGCCCGGAAACGCAATGCCGGAAAGCAGGACGTTCGTGTCGAGGACAACCCGGAGGGTATGGCCCATGCTCAGCGAGCAGTGGGTTTGCTTTGTGCTTGGCGATCCTCGGCTATGGCAGCCTCGATCTCCGCCATCCCTTCGGCCTCGGACACGCCGGAATACCCCGCCTCAATCCGCTGGCACAGTGCGTCGAATCGCCCCTGCATGCGACGAATGCGCTCGAAGAGACGGGCGTCAACCAGGGCAGCAACAGGCTTCCCGTCCTTGTTGATCACCACGCTGTCGTGGCGGTACTGCACAAGGTTGAGCATCTCGCCCAGGTTCTGACGGAAGGTGACGGCACTCGTCTCGGTGATCATGGTCTGCTCCAGTAAACCAGTTTGACCATTATGGT
>Ga0268298_10004928_pt1 | contig 12753 bp, 12 predicted proteins | sample WWTPWeurt_MetaG_FD_194462 | JGI IMG/M metagenome (GOLD analysis project Ga0268298, IMG submission 194462) | Activated sludge microbial communities from WWTP in Nijmegen, Gelderland, Netherland - WWTP Weurt | ecosystem: Engineered > WWTP > Aerobic digester > Activated sludge | place...
TGGGCGCCGTGATGGGCGATCTGCAAACACGGATGGGATTGGTGGAAGGCATGGTTGCCGACGGACATTTCCAGAAGATCACGGCCAAAGTGCCGCTGGCGCAGATGTACCAGTACTCTTCTTCCCTGCGCAGCCTCACCGGGGGCAGGGCCCGCTTCAACATGTACTTCGATTCCTATTCACCGGTTTCGTACGAAATACAACGCAAACTCACCGAAGCGCATAACAAGCACGAAGAAGTTCAGGCCTGATATTGCTTTAGTTGTTTTATAAAAGAAAGGGGTTCTGGCAAAAGCCGGAACCTTTTTTATCCCGGCGGCTGCTTCCTTTGCAACGGAACCATCGCCAGGAATACGATCAACAATCCGAAACTGGCCGCCAGCATCCAGTTCGGCATATGCCCCGTTGTTACCGCTTCCGTTTTGATCAATGACAGGTTGGTTTCATAAGCGATATTCGATCCCCAGTGAATGCCAAAAGCCATCCACAGGGAACCCGAACGGCAAAGCGCCAGTGCCGTAGCCACTCCCATAAGAAACAGGTAGGTATGCACCGAAGGATGATCGGCCAGGCGCCAGAAATGATTCAATACAAATACCGCTGCCGACAGGACCACAAAATTATTTTCCGTCACCGAATCTTTCAGGTGACCATAGAGGTAGCCGCGGGTAAGGATATCTTCCGCTATCGAAGGAAAAAAAGTCATGAATAATACCAGGGGAAGCTGCTTTGCAAATACGGCCAGGGTTTCCACGGAAAGAAATTGCTCGTACCCCAGCAATACCGATACAAACACCGAGAGTCCGAAGAAAACAATACCGGCGAGCAATCCCTTGCCCAGGTTCGAAATCCAGCCTGGGTGCATGTTCAGGGCATACCCACCCAGCCCACGGAATCCCTGGTAACGGGCAAGTCCGAAAGCAACCAGCAGGAAGCCGATCTTAAAAACAGCCATGATCCAGAAGGCATTGAAGAACTCGGGAAAATGGTAGACTGCAAACAGCAATAAAAAGCCGGCAATAAAAGAAACCCGGTTAATCCGCATAATTTTACCTTGATTTGCCAGATACAAATTACAAAACAACCACGAAATTCATGCAGATACTACGTGCCAGCACCAACGAGCAACTGCTTTTGTGCTACGGGGTGATGAAGGAATTGCGGCCGCACCATACCGCGGAAACATTTATGGAAACCATCCGGCAGATGTTCGGCGAAGGATACCAGCTCTGGTACATTGAAGACGAAGGAAAGGCCATGTGCGCAGCCGGTTTCCGGATCACCACTACATTCTACGATGGCCCCATCATCGATTTCGATGATTTCGTGACCCGGGAAGACGCCCGGAAAAAAGGATATGCCGCCCGCTTGTTCGACAAACTCGTTGACATCGCGGCAACAAACAAGATCAAAACCATTCACCTGAACTCGGCCCACCACCGGTACGATGCCCACCGGTTCTACCTGAACAAAAAGATGAAGATCATCGCCCATCATTTCAGACTCGAAGTATAAATGACAGCGCACATTCCGCGAAAGATCCACTCACTGCTGCAGTTGTACGAACTGTTGCCCGAACACGAACGCCTGGTCGTGGATGTGCTTCGGGAACTGGTGAAGGGATGCCTGCCGGCCTATTGCAGGGAAAAGATATCCTACAATGTACCGCTGTTTTACGGCAACAAGGCCATCTGCATCATCTGGCCCGCTACGATCCCGCGGGGCGGCATCAAAAAAGGGGTGCTGTTCGGGTTCTGGTACGGAAACCGGCTTCAGGACAGCGACCGGTATCTTACCCACGGCACCAACAAGCAGGTCTTTTACAGGATTTACCAGCACGTGGATGAGATTGATATCGACGCCCTGGAAAAATTATTGAAAGAAGCCGCCGCGTTGGATGCGGGCTGGAAGAAAAGATAACAATCTACTGCCAATACGTAGATGTATTGGATACATCGCTGGAGAATTTGTCTGTATGGCGCCGCAATATCGCCGGCGTGATACCCCGGTTCTCCACAGCCAGTCCCATCATGAGATTGCCCTTATCGGTGATGTAAAAGAAACAGGGCTGCACTTTGGAATTCTGTTTCAACAAGGCGAAATGGGAAGCCGATGTTTCATCCTTGGCCTTGCCCAGGTTTGCGGTAAGCCAGACAAAATTCTTGCTCGGGCTGATCTCGTACCCGATCGGCACATTAAAGCTCGCCGTTTTGATATTAACCTCGTATTTCTCCTTGCCTGCTTCTGTGTTCAGATCTTTAACGGTATACCCCAAACCGATGAGCATGTCTTTCAGTTTCAGAGGAACCAGCGGTTCGCAATCCTGCGCCTTACCGGCTGAGGGAAGCAACAGGGCGAGGAAAAGCATCGGCAAAAGGAATAGTGTGTTCTTTTTCATTGAATGTGGTATTGGTCGGAAAATAAAAGGCTAAAATACCACCGCGTCAGCCGGGTAACAATACCGTGTGCTGGGTATTTATGGACCGGGAAGAGCCGGTGCTTCCATCCATCTCTGCCCGGTTTTTCGTAGATTTGCCGCCCTAGAACCGGATACAACGCACCATGGAACTGAGTAAAAATTTTGAGCCTGCATCGGTAGATAACAATTGGTACCAGCATTGCCTGGACAAAGGATATTTCAACAGTACCCCCGATGAGCGGGAACCCTATACCGTGGTCATCCCCCCGCCGAACGTTACCGGCGTGCTGCACATGGGACATTGCCTCAACAATACCATCCAGGACATCCTGGTGCGCCGTGCCCGCATGCAGGGCAAGAACGCATGCTGGGTACCCGGTACCGATCATGCCAGCATCGCCACCGAAGCCAAAGTGGTGGGCATGCTCCGCGAAAGAGGGATCGCCAAATCATCCCTGTCGAGAGACGAATTCCTGCAATATGCCTGGGAATGGAAAGAAAAATACGGAGGCATCATCCTGCAGCAGTTGAAAAAACTGGGCTGCAGCCTCGATTGGAGCCGCACTTCCTTTACCATGGACGATGACTATTACAAAAGCGTCATCAGCGTTTTCATCGACCTGCATCAAAAAGGACTCATCTACCGCGGCAAGCGGATGATCAACTGGGATACGAAGGCAAAAACGGCCCTGAGTGATGAAGAAGTGATCCGCCGGGAAACCAGCCAAAAACTCTATCACCTGCGGTATACCGTGGTTGATGCAAACAACAACCCTGTAGGGAATGAGGCGATCACCATCGCCACTGTTCGCCCCGAAACCATTATGGGCGATACCGCCATCTGCGTGCACCCGAACGACGAACGGTATAAACAACTGCACGGCAAGTTCGCCCTGGTGCCGCTGATCAACAGGCGCATCCCGATCATTGCCGATGACTATGTGACCATGGAGTTCGGTACCGGCGCCCTGAAAGTAACACCCGCCCACGACATGAACGATAACCAGCTTGGCCAGAAACATGGCCTGGAAGTGATCGACATACTGAATGATGACGGTACACTCAGCGAGGCTGCACAGATTTTAATCGGCGAAGACAGGTTTGAAGCCCGCAAGAAGATCGTTACCGAACTGGAAGCGAAGGGTTACCTGGTAAAGACCGAAGACTATACCAGCGAAGTGGGATACAGCGAACGGACCGATACCGTGGTTGAACCGAGGCTGAGTATGCAATGGTGGGTAAGCATGAAGAAGATCAGTGAACCCGCCCTGAAAGCGGTGATGGATGATGAAATAAAATTCCACCCGGCCAAATTCAAGAACCTCTACCGCCACTGGATGGAGAACGTGAAAGACTGGTGCATCAGCCGCCAGCTTTGGTGGGGCCATCGCATCCCCGCCTGGTACGACAGCGAAGGAAGATTTGTGGTGGCTGCCAATGAAGCGGAAGCGTTGGATAAATTCTATGAGCAATACGGCGGAAACAACATTCAATTGAAGCAGGATGAAGACTGCCTGGATACCTGGTTTTCTTCCTGGCTCTGGCCCTTTGAAGTATTCAAAGGATACAGCAACCCCGGCAATGCCGACATCCGCTACTACTACCCCACCAACACCCTCGTAACAGCCCCGGAGATCATCTTCTTCTGGGTGGCCCGCATGATCATCGCCGGGTATGAATACATGGATAAGAAACCCTTCAGCGATGTATACTTTACCGGTATCGTGCGGGATAAGATCGGCCGCAAGATGAGCAAGCAGCTTGGCAATTCGCCCGACCTGCTGGAGATGATCGACAAGGACGGCGCCGACGCGGTTCGGTTCGGCATTATGATTTCTTCGCCGGCCGGCAACGACCTCATGTGGGACCAGGCGGGTAATGAACAGGGCCGCAACTTCAACAACAAAATGTGGAATGCCCTCAAGCTGGTGAAGATGTGGGAACAACGGCAGCAGGGAAGCGCCGGCGAGCAGGAAACAAAAAACAATTTCGCCATTACCTGGTTCGCCAACCGGTTGAACGAGGTGAAAGCGGAGGTAGACGAACTGATGAAACAGTTCCGGCTCAGCGAAGCCCTGAAAGTGATCTACTCACTGATCTGGGATGATTTCTGCAGCTGGTACCTGGAATGGGTGAAACCCGGATTTGAACAACCGATCGAAGCGGCCGTATACAAAAAGACCATCGGGTTCTTCGGCGAACTGATGCAATTGCTGCATCCCTTCATGCCATTTGTTACAGAAGAGATCTATCAGCAACTGCAGCCCCGAACCACCAACCTCTGTATAACACAACTGACCGCAACCGTACAGTCCGACAGGGATATACTCACCCAGGGCGATCTGCTTAAAAAAGTGATCAGCAGCTTACGCGACGCCCGGAACAAGAACCAGGTAAAACCGAAAGAAACCATCAAACTCGCGATCGAAACCGATGCGCCCGGAACCTACAAGCCCATCATGGAAATCCTGGGCAAACAGGTGAACGCGGAAGCAATATCCTTTACAGGCAGTGCACAGGCCAACAGCATTGTTGTTGCCATCGAGAAAGAGAAGTTTTACATCACGACCGATAAAGTACTTGACAGCAGCGCCCTGAAAAACGACCTGCTGAAGGACCTGGAATACCAGAAGAACTTCCTGGCATCGGTGGAAAAGAAACTGGGCAACGAGAAATTCGTACAGAACGCGAAACCGGAGGTTATCGCCCTGGAAAGAAAGAAAAAAGCCGACGCGGAAGCCCGTATCCGGACCATTGAAGAGAGCCTGTCAACGATTAGTTAATTGTACCGTGTTACACTATTTGTGCTGTAAATTCGTTTTCCTAATATAAACAGCTACCATGAACAACGTTGTACCTATTGCACTTGCCGTCGTGCTGTCTGCAACCGCCGGAACGATACAGGCACAAAAGCCCAAACCGGGTACAACCAAATCCGTAGCCCAGAAATTCAAGCCTCCGAAACTTACCTGCATGCTGGGTGTTCATACCGACTCCGCCACCGTTGTATACGAAGAAGGCATTCAACTGATCAACCTGCCTCTGCGCATTACCGACGACAAAAAGAATCCCTACAGCGTCTCTTCGTACCAGTTAATGTACAAGCAGGCCGGTGTCACCGAAGAAGAAAGAGGCGATAAAACCGTAGTGATTCCGGCCACCCGTTCGCTGGTGCAACTCTTCCGCGAAACCCCCATCACCGGCATCTGGAAAAAGACCATCTCCGAACAACTCAAACCCGGCGACGAGCTTTATTTCTTCGACATTATTGTAAAGGATAGCCAGGGACGGTTCATGTTTGCACCCGACCTGCGGATCCGCATCACCAAATAAGCCCGCCGTTTTCTTTTCCTATTCCGCCACCTACGCAGTGGCTCCCGCCACCCGTTGAGTGGCGCTCAGATAGCCTGTTTTACCTGGTTAGGTTTACCAAAAATTATAACCAATGAAACAGAAATCAATACTTGCCTTTTGCTTGCTTATGAGCATAGCCACAGGCCTGTTTTCCTGCAAAAAAAATAAAGATGCCGCACCCAGCACTCTTACAGTTGATACCTTCGCCGGCAGTGGCATCGGTGGCGACGCGGATGGTTCCGGGCCTGTTGCACAATTCTCGGCTCCCATAGCAATGACAGCCGACGCACAAGGAAATATTTTTGTAGCAAGCGGAAGCGCCATTAAAAAGATCACGCCTGCCGGGCAGGTATCCACCTTTGCCGGTATTTACAATATTGCCGGTTTTACAGATGGAACAGGAGTACAGGCACGGTTTAGCAATCCGCTGGGTATGTCAACCGACCCGCAGGGTAATGTTTATGTTGCCGATTACGGAAATCAACGGATCCGCAAGATCAGCCCCGCGGGTTTGGTAACCACCATTGCCGGCAATGGAACCATCGGCAGCAACAATGGCAATGGTTCTGCCGCACAGTTCAATTACCCATACGACATTGCATACGACGGTACCACCGGTTGCCTGTTTGTAGCCGATTACCAGAATAACCGCATCCGGAAGATCGATGCAGCCGGAAATGTATCAACCTATGCCGGCAGTGCACCGGGCTTTGCCGACGGGACAGTAAGCAGCGCATTGTTTTTCGGACCGATGGGTGTGGCTGCCGATAAACAGGGAAATGTATTCGTATCGGACCGCTACAATCACCGGGTGCGCAAGATCACCAATACCGGAACAGTGAGTACCGTTGCCGGATCATCGAACGTTGGCCTTACAAATGGTCCGCTGGCAACGGCGTTGTTCTCGGGGTCTATTAATGAACTGGAAGTTGACAACGATGGTAATATCTACCTCGCCGACCGGGATAATTATTGCGTACGGAAAATATCCAGCACCGAAGTAACCACCTATGCGGGCAGCGGGATCGCAGGCTATGTAGAAGGAGCTCCCGGCACGGCCCAGTTCAATGGCGTATTCGGTCTTGCGCTGTATGGAAATACGGTATATGTGGCCGATCTGAATAACCACCGGGTACGAAGGATTTCATATAAATAATCTGTAAATACAACGATCATGAAAAGAATACTTGGTATGGTATGCATCGTGGCAATGATAGGATCTTCATGCACCAAAAGCACCGATGTGGTTGGGCCGATCATCCCGCCCCGCGAAAATGAATACCCCGTATTCGGGCTCGCTTTCAAACAGGATGGAACCGGCGATCTGCGGCCGAATTTCAATCTTACCCCTACCAATACGGATTATCCAACTGAATACGGAATCGAATTCAGTCCGGCAAAAAAAGGAGTGCTCTATGCCATTGGCTTCCGCATGCCGCAGGCAGGAAAATACTATGTGAGCCTCTGGGATGTGGCAACCAGGAACCTGGTCCTCCGGGATTCGGCAGATTATACCGACCCATCGAAATTTCTTTATGTCGATTTCTCACAAAAAAAACAGGAACGGGCCCTTGAGCGCAATAAAAAATACATGGCCAGCGTGTATGCGCCCCGGTCGCCCCTGGGCTCGCCAAGTCCTTATTATACGTTGCTGCAACCCGGTGTAAACAATTGGGTGCCTTTCACAAAAGGAACCATCACCATTTCCGGGAATTATTTCAAGAAAGAAGACTACCCCGTTTATCCCGAAACGCTGATCCTCCACGCGGATGTGCTCAACGGACTGGTGGACATCGGTTTTTACAAAACGGAGTACTAACAGGCAGGCATCACACAAAATCTTTTGTACATTAGGAAAGAGATCCGGGCATGTACCTGCTGCAGGACCTTTACATCACCAACAAACGGTCGCATACATGACGAACTTCTTCCGTTGCGCTTTTTTACTTTGCTGTAGCCTATTGTCCGGCATGCTGAAAGCACAAAAGGGCGGGTCGCTGCCGGCGGCCTATCAACAGCTTCGTTCCGACACCGCCCGGATGCGTTTCCTGGAAAGAGCCATCGCCGATTCGCTCGATGAAGGGCAATTGACCCATGTACTCGATTGGGCACGGATCGGACTATCCATGGCAGAGGCCCATAAGGTGGATACGATGAAAGGCATCTTCCTGTTCGATATCGGCAAGGCCTTCACATACCAGTACAATCAATACGACAGCGCCATACGCTATTACAAACAGGTACTGCCCTATTTCCCCGACAAGCTGCGCAAATACCACGTGTTCTCCCTGCGGGAGATCATGGACCGCTATGCCGACCTGGGAAACAAGGATTCATCCTTTGCTTACATGGATAAACTGAATGCGCTGATCGATACCATGGCTGAAAGTAATCCGAAACGCATCGCCCTGGCACAGAATATCGCGGTGGTTTACCAGTCGTTCGGGATGTACCGGTCGGCCGTTCGCTATTTTGAGATCGCCGTCAAGGGCAACAGGGCCAATAAGAATTACAGGGGGCTCGGCCTTGCCCTGGCCAACCTCGCCGAATTGTATAGCCAGATGGAAGACCACAACAAGGCCATCATCACGGCTAAGGAAGCATTACCGAACCTGGCGGATGTAAACCGCCCGTTCATGCAAACAGCATCCAACATCGCCGATTATTATATTACCCTCGGCAACTACGATTCGGCCATGCATTACTTAGGCATCTCGAACGACGTGGTGGAACGGATAAACGATCAGGAATCGAGGCTGGCCAACAAGACCGTACTGGCAAGAATTCATATCGGGCGGCGGCAATTCAGCGAAGCCAGAAAATTACTCGACGAAGCGATTAACGGGCTGTCGGCCGGTAACGATAACTGGACCACCTGCCGGGCCCTGCTCGCCTATGCAGACCTGGATACCAGCCTGGGCAATTACGCCGATGCAAAAGCGAGGCTGCAAAAAACAGTTGCCCTTTCGCAAAACAATAATTTCGTACCCTTCACCATACTGGCCCTGCAGAAGCTGGCCCTGGTTTGCGCCCGCACCGGCGACTACAAAGCCGCCTGGCAATACCAGCTTGATTATACCCGTTACAAGGATTCTTCTGCCAATGCCCGGGCAAAAGCCGATCTGAACGACCTGGAGATCAGTTATAAGACCCTTCAGAAAGAACAGGAGATCGCCCTGTTGAAAAAAGACAATGATGTGAAATCGCTGCAACTGAAAAACAGCCGCCAGTTACTGGTACTCTACCTGGCGGGCTTTGTCATGCTGCTCAGCATCGGGGGCCTCATATTCTACCAGCGCCAGCGCAGGCATAAGATCGAAACGGAGAAAATAAAAGCCGAATTACAGACGCAGATCCTGCGTTCGCAGATGAACCCGCATTTTATATTCAACTGCCTGAACAGCATCGAGAACTTCATCATGCAGAACAACAAACGGCAGGCATCCGATTACCTGAACAAGTTCTCGCAACTCATCCGCAGTATTCTCGACAGCAGCCGCAATGAAATGGTACCCCTCGTCAAAGACATGGAAACACTTCAGTTGTATGTTGAGCTCGAACAGCTTCGCTTCAACAACAAGTTCCGGTTCAGCGTATACATCGATCCGGCCCTGGCCGGCGGCGATTACCAGGTACCTTCCCTGCTTGTTCAGCCCTTCGTGGAGAACGCCATTGTGCATGGCATGGCGCATAGCGAGGAAAAAGATCTCAGTCTGTCGGTAAAGGCGCTGCTCGAAGGCGGGAACATCCGGTACCTCATCCAGGACAACGGTGTGGGCAGGGAGAAAGCGAAGGTGTACAACATGCACAACAAGCCGCATCATAAAAGCGTGGGCCTGAAGATCACCGAAGAAAGAATCAGTATTTTTAATGACTCGCGGGTGGAAAAGGAACCCATCCGCATTGTAGACCTGTACGACGAGCAGCACCGGCCCGAAGGCACCCTGGTCGAAATCGTTCTGAAAGCCATTTGATGGAAAAACTGAAAGCCATACTGGTAGACGATGAACTCAACAGCCTGCAGAACCTGCAGCAGAAACTCGTTGAGTTTTGTCCGGATGTGGAGATACTGGCCGCCACGCAGAATCCCGAAGAAGCCATACGCCTGGTGAGGGAACTGAAACCGGACCTGCTCTTCCTCGATATTGAAATGCCCCGCATGAACGGCTTCCGCATGCTCGAGGAAATAGAAGACATAACATTCGAGATCATATTCACCACCGCCTATAATCACTATGCCGTGGATGCCATCCGCATCAGCGCCTTCGATTACCTGACCAAACCCATTGCCATCGGCGACCTGCAGCATGCCGTGGAGCGGCTGTCGAAACAAAAGCAGCTGCAAACCCGCGACAAACTGGGTTTGCTCCGGCAATCGCTCAGCAACAGCAAGAGCCAGGACGAGAAGATCGCCATCCCCACAGGCGAAGGACTGGAGTTCATACCCATTCATTCCATCCTGTACATCGAATCGAGCAGCAACTACAGCAAACTGTTTCTGCAGGGCGGCAAAAATATCCTCGTAACAAAACTGCTCAAGGATTTTGAAGACATGCTGGTGCCCTATCGCTTTTACCGCATTCACAATTCTCACCTCATCAACCTCCGTTACATTGAAAAATACATCAAGGGAGAAGGCGGACAGGTAAGGCTCAGCAACGGAACAGTACTGGATGTGTCGAGGAGAAAGAAAGAAGAGTTCATCAAACTGATTACGGGTTGAGCAAGACTTACAGCAACTGATGCGTTTGCTTGATCACACCCATCACAAAGATGCTCTGCACATGGCCCATGTTGTCGATGCTGCTTAATTTATTCACATGAAAATCGTGGTAGGCGTTCATATCGGCCGTCATCACCTTGAGCATGAAATCGAATTCGCCGCTGATCGTATAACATTCCATCACTTCCGGCATCTGCTGGATGGCTTTTACGAACTTGGTGCCCGCCGCCTTGCTGTGCTCCTTCAGCGACACGTAACAAATAGCGATCAATCCCCTGTTCAGTTTCGTGTGATCCAGCAGGGCCACGTATTGCTTAATGACCCCGTTGGCTTCCAGCCTGCGGATGCGTTCGTGAACCGGCGTGGTACTGAGGTGTACTTTATCGGCGATCTCCTTCACCGTGATGCGGGCATTCTGCTGCAATAAATGAAGGATCTGGAGGTCCTTGGCGTCGAGGCCCGGCGGGGTTGTAGCTGTTTGTTCTGTTTGCAGTGCTTTTGCCATGACTAAAAAGGATTTTTTCCTGTTATTAACAGATTAACGTGATTTTTTCCCAAATTTATATAAAGCTGTAGAATATTATCCTGTTCATCTATTTTTGTACCCTAAAAACTCATACATGTCTACAGTATCAAAAACCTCCATCGACTTCAACCTCAAATACAAGGTTGCCGATATGAGCCTCGCCGAGTGGGGCCGTAAAGAAATCAAACTGGCCGAAGCGGAAATGCCCGGCTTAATGGCCATCCGTGAAGAATTCGGTCCGAAGCAGCCCCTGAAAGGCGCCCGCATCGCCGGTTGTTTGCACATGACCATCCAGACCGCCGTGCTGATCGAAACCCTGGTTGCCCTGGGCGCCGAAGTAAAATGGAGTTCCTGCAATATATTTTCTACACAAGACCAGGCCGCTGCAGCCATCGCCGCTGCCGGTATCGGCGTTTTCGCCTGGAAAGGCCAAACACAGGCCGAAGCCGACTGGTGCATTGAACAAACCCTGTTCTTCGGTGGCGCCGATCGCCCGCTGAACATGATCCTCGACGACGGTGGCGATCTTACCAACATGGTATTTGATACCTACCCTGAGCTGATCCAGCACGTGAAAGGACTGAGCGAAGAAACAACAACCGGTGTTCACCGCCTCTACGAAAGAATGCAGAAAGGCACCCTGCCCATTCCCGCGATCAACGTAAACGACAGCGTTACCAAATCAAAATTCGACAACAAATACGGATGTAAAGAAAGCCTGGTGGATTCCATCCGCCGTGCCACCGACGTGATGATGGCTGGTAAAGTGGCCGTAGTAGGTGGTTATGGCGACGTGGGTAAAGGTTCCGCCGCTTCCCTGCAGGGAGCCGGTTGCCGTGTGATCGTAACCGAGATCGACCCGATCTGCGCATTGCAGGCCGCTATGGACGGATTTGAAGTGAAGAAAATGATCGACGCCGTGAAAGAAGCTGACATCATCGTTACCGCCAGCGGTTGCCGCGACCTCATCACCGAAAAACATTTCCGCCTGATGAAGGACAAAGCCATCGTTTGCAACATCGGTCACTTCGATATCGAGATCGACATGGCCTGGCTGAATGAAAAATACGGTCATACCAAGAATACCATCAAGCCGCAGGTTGACCTCTACACCATCGATGGAAAAGACGTGATCATCCTGGCGGAAGGCCGCCTCGTGAACCTCGGTTGCGCTACCGGTCACCCTTCGTTTGTAATGAGTAACTCGTTTACCAACCAAACCCTGGCGCAGATCGAACTGTGGACCAATCACAGCAAATACGAAAACAAAGTATACGTGCTGCCGAAAGTACTGGATGAGAAAGTGGCCCGACTGCACCTTGCCAAGATCGGCGTGGTACTGGATGAACTGACCCCTGCTCAGTCCGACTACCTGGCTGTTCCGGTTGAAGGTCCGTTCAAACCTGAACACTACCGGTACTGATCATAAACCTTTTCCGCATAGACCCCGGTTCATTTGACCGGGGTTTTTTAATTTTGGCCATGACCAAACTATCCGTTAACATCAACAAACTGGCTACCCTGCGCAACAGCCGTGGGGGCAACAATCCCGATCTTATCAAAGCCGCCACCGACATCGAGCGCTTCGGCGCCGAAGGCATCACTGTACACCCACGGCCCGACGAGCGGCATATCCGCTACGCGGATGTGTACGCATTGAAAAAGATCGTCACCACCGAATTCAACATCGAAGGCAATTGCACCGAAAAAAGTTTTGTGGATCTTGTTCTT
>Ga0268298_10004929_pt1 | contig 12752 bp, 11 predicted proteins | sample WWTPWeurt_MetaG_FD_194462 | JGI IMG/M metagenome (GOLD analysis project Ga0268298, IMG submission 194462) | Activated sludge microbial communities from WWTP in Nijmegen, Gelderland, Netherland - WWTP Weurt | ecosystem: Engineered > WWTP > Aerobic digester > Activated sludge | place...
AATTGTCTGTACAATTCTTTGTTGTTGAGCAATTCGTTTATTGCATCTGCTATTGTGCTTTCATCTGTAACATTTATCAATAGTGCAATTTCATATTTATCATTAATGGCTTTGTATTCAGGATAGCCAACACAAACCTGAGGAATGCCTGCCATAATGTAATCAAAAAAACGATTGGATAAGGAATAGTATTGGTTTAAACCTGTTTTCTCAAAAAGAGTTAAACCTATCAAAGCGGTTGGGGTAATTGTTTTTAATTCTTCTGGATTTACATAACCTCTTAATTCAATTTTATGTTGTAATTTATGTTGATAGATGAGTTGTTTTGTTTGTTCAAAGAAGTTTCCTTTGCCACAAATTAAAAGGTTGCAATTTACTTGTAACATAGCAGGAATAAGTGTTTCGAAACTTCTTCCTTCATTTACTGCACCTTGATAAATAATAAAATTTGAGTTGGTGTTTTGAATAGTTGTGTTGAATTGTATTTTAACAGGAAGGTTTCTGATAATGCTGTAATTAACATTATATCTTCTGTTTAACTCTTGTTGAATAAAAATATTTACGGTGTAACCCTTTTTAAATTTGGGTACAAAAAACTGTTCAATACTCAACCAAAATTTATGTACTAATGGACGTGTAATAATTTCTTTTTGTTCTGTAAAAAGTTCGTGTGCATCATATACTCTTTTTTTTCTTTTTAATACCGATATTAAATAATTAGGTATTATAGTATCTAAATCTATAGCACATAATATATCAGCCTTAATAAATAAAAGAAAAAAGAATAGCCTTAAATTATATTCTACATAAAATAAAAATCCCTTCTTAAAAAAGCAATTCAATCTTTTAGTCTTAAAATTAAAATTTGGTAACAGTTTAGAACTGCTTAAACTTCTACCAACTAATAAAACAGAATAATTTTGTTTAGATAATGAATTGCAAATTCTTTGCATTCGTTGATCATAACTAATATCGTTAGTTACAGTTAATATTATTTTTGGACTTTTAATTACCATAATATTCAACAAATATAGCTGCCCAACTTGCAGTAAACAGTTAATAATGTATTTGAGAGTTCAGTATAAATAGTAGTAAACTAACAAACTTAGCTAAAATCAAAAATAATATTCAAATTTTAATATAAATTACCTACTTTTGCAGCCGATAAAAAATAAAATAAAAGACGTTTAAAAAGAAACAAGATGTCAATCACAAAAGAAAAAAAGGCTTCTATCTTCACCGAATTTGGTGGAGCATCAACAAACACAGGCTCTATTGAGGGTCAAATTGCATTATTAACCGAAAGAATTTTAGACATTAGCAAGCATATTAAAGCTAATAAAAAAGATTTTTCTACACAACGTGGTTTAATGCGTATGGTTGGTAAACGTAAAAGATTACTTACTTATATGCAAAAAACAAACCTTCAAGGGTATAGAGCATTAATTGAAAAATTAGGGTTAAGAAAATAACTTATTACCAAACAACATTGTTTGGGCAGTAAGAATGCTTTGCCTTTTGTTGGTTAATGTTTTTTACAAAAACTTACTTATAGCTGTATTCCCAACTTCCTGAGAATGTTGGGAATACTTTATTTTATACATTACCCATTCTAACAACTTATGTTTTTAAGCATTTATTGCTTTTAAAAATATAATCAAAAATTAAATTATGTTATCACAACCTATACAAGTTACATTTCAATTACCTAACGGAACTGATGTAACTATTGAAACTGGTAAACTTGCTCGTCAGGCTGATGGTGCAGTTACTGTTCGCCAAGGCAATTGTATTTTAATGGCAACTGTAGTTGCTAATAAAGAGCCAAAACCAGGGCAATCATTTTTTCCATTATCAGTAGATTATCAAGAAAAATTTGCTTCTGCAGGCCGTATTCCTGGTTCATTTTTTAAAAGAGAAGGTCGTTTAAGCGATTATGAAGTTTTAATTAGCCGTTTGGTAGATAGAGCTTTACGTCCTCTTTTCCCTGAAGATTATTTCTGCGAAGTACAAGTGTTAATTACGTTAATTTCTTCTGATAAAGAAGTAATGCCTGATGCTTTAGCTTGTTTAGCTGCTAGTGCAGCATTAGCTGTTTCAGATATTCCAATTAAAGAAATTATTTCTGAAGTTAGAGTTGGAAGAGTAAACGGAGAGTTTATTGTAAATCCAAATCGCAGCAATTTAACTTCAGCAGATATGGACTTTATTGTTGCTGCTACAGATAAGAATTTGATGATGGTGGAAGGAGAAAGTAAAGAATGTAGCGAAGCAGATTTAGTGAAAGTATTAGAAATAGCTCACAATGCAATTCGTGTACAAATAGCTGCACAACAACAATTAAGAGATAAGGCTGGTATTACATATAAAAGAGATTATACAAAACCTTACACCAACGAAGTAATAGAACAAAAAATTAGCGATATTGCTAAAACTAAAATGTATGTAATTGCCAAAAGTGCAAGTAGTAAACATGAACGTAGCGAAGCATTTAAAGCATTAGAAAAAGAAGTTAAAGAAGGCTTAGGAGAATTAGAAGAAGCAGATGCTGGCTTAGTTGGTAAATACTTTGGCGATTTACAATATTATGTTGTAAGAGATATGATTTTAGACGATAAAGTTCGTTTAGATGGCAGAGCATTAGATGTTGTACGACCTTTAGCTATGGAAGTGGACATTTTACCATCTCCTCATGGTTCTGCATTGTTTACAAGAGGCGAAACTCAATCATTAACTACAGTAACTTTAGGAACCCCTTTAGATGAATTATTAATAGAAAGTGCTGCTACAAGCGATTACAGTAAATTTATTCTACACTATAATTTCCCTCCATTTTCTACAGGAGAAGTGAAAATGATGAGAGGTCCAGGTAGGAGAGAAGTAGGTCATGGTAATTTAGCATTACGTAGCTTAAAGCAAATGATGCCTGGTAACGATTATGCCTATACCGTAAGAGTGGTTAGCGATATTTTAGAAAGCAATGGCTCTTCTTCAATGGCAACAGTTTGTGCAGGCACTTTGGCATTAATGGATGCTGGTGTTCCATTTAAAAAACATGTAAGTGGTGTTGCAATGGGTTTAATAACAAGAGCCACCGATGGTAAATATGCTATTTTAACAGATATTCTAGGCGATGAAGATCATTTAGGTGATATGGACTTTAAAGTAACAGGCACTAAAGATGGTATTTGTGGCGTACAAATGGATATTAAAATTGATGGCTTAAGTATGGAAGTAATGAGTGAAGCATTAGAACAAGCCAGAAAAGGACGTTTACATATTTTAGATGCAATGGAAAACTGTATTGCTGCTGCACGTCCTGAGGTTAAGCCACATACTCCAAGAATGGAAAAACTAATTATTGATAAAGAATTTATTGGAGCTGTAATTGGCCCTGGTGGAAAAGTAATTCAAGAAATTCAAAAAGTAACAGGTACAACTATTAATATAGAAGAAGTAGGTAATACTGGTGAGGTAAGCATCTTCTCTCAAGAAAAAGAAAGTTTACTTAAAGCAGTAGAATGGGTTAAAGGTATTGTAGCAGTACCTCAAGTAGGAGAGGTTTATGATGCCACTGTAAAAAGTATTAAAGAGTTTGGTGCGTTTGTAGAATTTTTACCTAAGAAAGAGGGCTTATTACATATTAGCGAAATCAGTTGGAAACGATTAGAAAGTATGGATGGAATATTTAAAGAAGGAGATAAAGTAAAAGTGAAATTATTAGAAATTGACCAGCGTACTGGTAAATTTAAACTAAGCAGAAAAGCATTAATGCCAAGACCAGAAAGGCAAGATAAACCACAACAACCTACTGTTGAAGGCTAAAGTTGTTAATCTAAATTAAATTCCCCCGAGTGTAATAATTCGGGGGATTATTTTTTAAAATGAATTATATACAATTAAAAATAGAGGTTTCCAATGAAGCAATGCAAGAGTTAGTAATTGCATTGCTTGCAGATAATGGGTACAATGGTTTTGAGACTACCTTAACCAATGTGTTAGCATATATTGATGAAATAGAATACAGCGAAAGTTTGGTTAAAAAAATTCTCCAACCAATGCAAATAAAATTCATTGCAACAGTTATTGAAAAACAAAATTGGAACGAAATATGGGAAACAAATTTTCCGCCTGTATTGGTAGATAATTTTGTAGGTATTAGAGCAAATTTTCACCAAGCTTTACATAATGTACAACATGAAATAATTATCACTCCTAAAATGAGTTTTGGAACAGGACATCATGAAACTACATTTTCTGTAATTCAATTAATGCAGGAGATTGATTTTAATAATAAAACAGTTTTCGATTTTGGCACAGGCACTGGTATATTAGCAATTCTTGCAGAAAAATTAGGTGCAAAAAAAGTTGTTGCAGTAGATAATGATGAGTGGTGTATTGAAAACAGTATTGAGAATGTAAACGCAAACAACTGTAAAAATATCATTGTTCAAAATGCAGAAAATGCAATTACTAATCAGAAATATGATATTGTAATAGCAAACATAAATAAAAATATTATTCTTCAAAATATTCAGGCATTACATAATGCTGTAAAAAATAATGGCTTCATTTTATTAAGTGGATTATTGAAGGATGATGAAGATGAAATAAAAATGGTTACATCTCAAATTGGCTGGCAACCTATTAAAACTATAGCCAAAAACAATTGGATAGCTTTGTGTTATACAAGTTAATAACTTGTTGTTTTAATAAATTGTGCATTTTTATTTACAAACAGATTGTATATTTGAATTTTCCAACCTTCAACCAACGCAATGAACGAGTTTTTGTTTATTATTTTGGCATATTTAATTGGCTCTATACCTACTTCTATTTGGGTAAGCAAAAGGTTCTTTAATATTGATATTAGAGAATATGGAAGTGGTAATGCTGGAGCAACTAATACCTATAGAGTTCTAGGACCTAAATGGGGTACTTTTGTAATGATTATTGATATGCTGAAAGGGGTGGTAGCTACTTCCTTATATATTTTCTTGCCATCTTATTTAGGAATAAGCAATGAGTGGGATAGAACCAATTTAATGATTGGTTTAGGCTTGGCTGCTGTGGTTGGGCATATATTTCCTATATGGGCAAATTTTAAAGGGGGTAAAGGTGTTGCAACTTTATTTGGAATGGCAGTTGCCATACAACCTTTGGTTGCTGTTTGTTGTATTGCTGTATTTTTATTTGTTTTGTATCTTACTCGGTTTGTTTCATTAAGTTCTATTTTGGCTGGTGTAGCTTTTATGGTTTTTATTTTATTTATTTTTAATGAAGAAACTACATTATATAGGGTTTTTGCAGTAATGGTTGCATTAATGGTTATTCTTACCCATCAAAAAAATATAGGAAGAATTATTAAAGGAACGGAAGGGAAAGTGCCTATTTTAAAATTCAGAGACAATAGAAAAAAAAGAAATAGGAAACCATTTTAAATTTATACTCCTGAAATGCTTTGCTGTAGTTTTTGTTCAATTTCTTTATTTGCATCAATACCATTGTAATTTCTATTCAATTAAAAAATAGTTTTGTGAGGTGCATTAAACATAAAACTTAATATTCAAATTAGATAAGGGTTAATCTATAAAATAAAAAAATCGTTTCAAAATTGAAACGATTTTTTCTATAAAGTGTGTGTTAATATTAAGGATTAATATCTGTTATAACCACCGCCATTTCCACCACGGTCACGATTATAACCACCGCCGCCACCGCCACGGTTGCCTCCACCAAAGCCACCACTTTTTCTGAAGCCGCCGCCACCGCCACTGCTTCTACGTTCACCTTCAGGACGTGGAGTTGATTCATTAACTACAATTTTTCTGTCTTGCACATCAGTATCATTTAATGCACTGATTGCTGCACGTGCTGCATCATCATCGTTCATTTCAACAAAGCCAAAGCCTTTGCTGCGATTGTTTTTGAATTTGTCTGTAACAATTTTTGCAGATGCTACTTCACCATAAGGTGCAAATAATTCTTGTAAATCTTCACTGGTCATATTCCAGTTTAAATTACCAACGTAAATGTTCATTTCTTGAATTTATAAATTTAAATAAAACCAATAAAAACAGTAACCAAAAAACCTGAAGCATTTACGTTAAAACCTTCCGGAAATATGGAAAACCGGTCATTGGAAAACACGAAAATAGTACTTTTATCTAATTAAGCAAGTTTTTTTTCAATCTTTTCTTAGTAGATAGTTTCAGTTATACATTTTAAGGTTAATATTTAAAATTGTATTACGTAATGCAGTGTTACATTTTCATTAATTTCTAATTAAAACTTTTACAACCCTTATTTTTACAAAAACTATTTTTTTTGTTACCAAGTGTTGCAATTGTTATATTAAACTATAATGGAATAAATTATTTACAACAGTTTCTTCCTTCTGTTCTTTCATCAACTTATTCTAATAAAAAAATTATTGTAGCAGATAATGCCTCTACAGATGATAGTGTTAACTGGGTGAAGGAAAATTACCCTCAAATTACAGTTCTAATAAACACTCAAAATAATGGTTATGCTGGTGGATACAACTGGTGTCTTAAAAGTGTTGAGGCAGATTATTTTGTACTCTTAAATTCTGATGTTGAAGTTACTGCTAATTGGATAGAGCCAATAATAGAATTAATGCAAGCAGATACTAAAATTGCGGCTTGCCAACCAAAAATTTTATCCTGGCATCACAAAGAAAAATTTGAATATGCTGGTGCTTGTGGTGGCTTTATAGATTTATATGGCTACCCGTTTTGTAGAGGAAGAATTTTTGATTTTTGTGAAGATGATAAAGGGCAATATAATTCTGTTGAGAAAATATTTTGGGCATCTGGTGCAGCATTGTTTATTAAGAGCAAAGTTTTTGTGGATTTAAATGGATTTGATGAAAACTTTTTTGCTCACATGGAAGAAATTGATCTTTGCTGGAGATTACAATTATCTGGTTATACTATTGCTGTTCAGCCTGCATCTATTGTTTATCATGTAGGTGGTGGAACATTACCCAAAAGTTATCAGAAAACTTTTCTTAATTTTAGAAATAATTGGATAATGCTTTGTAAGAATTTAACTATTAAAGAAAAATTTTTAATTTTCCCAGTTAGATTTTTTTTAGATTGTACTACTGCTTGTAAAGCTTTATTAAGTAAAGATACAGAAATGGCTAGAGCCATTTTTAATGCTCATATTGCTTTTATAAAATGGAAGTTTTCTTCAAAATATAAAAGTGTACAACCTAATAAACCACTTTATAAACTAAATGGAGTTTTATTAAATTCTATAGTATTTAAATATTTTGTTAGGAAAAAAAAGCGTTATTCTGATTTGTAGCTAAGAAATTTTAAACTCTAGTATTCGTTAATTCATAAATTTTAAAAAATGAAATTATCTTTTCATGGTGCTGCACAAACTGTTACTGGTTCTAAACATTTAATTACTTTAAAAAATGGTAAAAAAATTTTATTAGATTGTGGCTTGTTTCAAGGCTTAGGGAAAGAGACAGGTTCATTTAATGCAAGTTTTGGGTTTAATGCGGAGGAAGTAGATGTGATGATTCTTTCTCATGCCCATATTGACCATAGTGGCCTTATTCCAAAATTGTATAAAGAAGGTTTTAGAGGGAAGATATTTTGTACAGGAGCTACTTTCGATTTAACTAAAATATTATTAGAAGATTCAGCTACAATACAAAGAGATGATACAAGGTTTTTAAATAAAAGAAGAGCCAAGAGTGGGTTGCCACCTATTGAGCCTCTTTACACAATTGAAGATGCAGAACAATCCTTTTCATTGCTAGAAAAACAAGCATATCAACATTGGTTTAAAGTAACAGATGGGGTACAAGCCATGTTTACCGATGCTGGTCATATTATTGGTAGTTCTTCTGTTCATTTAAAAATTAACGAGGAAGGAAAAAATATTAGAATAAGTTTTAGTGGAGATGTTGGTCGTTACAGAGATTTAATTTTAAAAAGTCCTGAAGTCTTTCCTCAGGCAGATTATATTATTATTGAAAGTACTTATGGCGACAAATTACATGAAGATGCTTTTAATAGTATAGATACTTTGTTGAATTGGGTTAACAAAACTTGTGTTGAGAAAAAAGGCAAACTGATTATTCCGGCTTTTAGCGTTGGCAGAACACAAGAATTACTTTATATGCTAAACCAATTAAGTTTAGAAAATAGGTTGCCTAAAATTCCTGTTTATGTGGATAGCCCATTAAGTATAGAAGCTACTGAAGTAGTAAAAAGTTATCCAAGATATTTTAATAATAGAGTGAAGAAAGTGTTAGATATTGATGAAGACCCTTTTGATTTTCCTGGATTAAACTATATAAAAAGTGCCGATGAAAGTAAAGCACTAAATGCCAATAAGCAAGCAATGATAATTATTAGTGCAAGTGGAATGGCTGATGCCGGTAGAATAAAACATCATATTGCTAACAATATAGACAATAATAAAAATACCATTTTATTAGTTGGCTACTGCGAGCCTCATAGTTTAGGAGGAAGACTATTAAATGGATCAAAAGAGGTTAGAATTTATGGCGAAATGCATCATGTAATTGCAGAAGTTGGCATTATGAGAACCATGAGTGCACATGGCGATTATGACGATTTAAGCCAATACTTATCTTGTCAAAATCCTGCTTTAGTTAAAAGCATTTTTGTGGTACATGGAGAGATAGATGTTATGCATGAATTTAAAAGAAGGCTTAATAAAAAAGGATTTAAAGAAGTAGAGATTCCTAAAATGCACGAAAGTTTTCAATTAGATTAGTTAGAAACTTTCAGTAACATTTAATTGTAATTTATATTTGCCTATGCTAAAAAGTACACTATTAAAAGCTGTTGAAGATGGTGCAAAAATATTAAAAGAATATTTTGATAAGCAGTTTGTAATTTCTAATAAAGAAGGTATTAATAACCTGGTAACAGAAGTAGATCACAAAAGTGAGCAAGCTATTATTAATTGTATTAAAAATAGTTTTCCTAATCATTTTATTTTAAGTGAAGAGGTTGGTGAAATAGTACAAGATAGTGAATATAAATGGATAATTGACCCCATTGATGGTACTGTAAATTATGCTAATGGAATACCCATTTGTTGTGTTAGTATTGGTATTGAAAAAAAGGATGAAATGATTATGGGTGCTGTGTATAACCCATTTATGAACGAATTTTATTTTGCTGAAAAAAATAATGGAGCTTTTTTAAATAATCATAAAATTAAGGTATCTCATAAAACAGATATTTTAAGTAGTTGTTTAGTTACAGGCTTTCCTTATACTTATTTAGATGCAACAAACGGCCCTTTGCAAATATTTGAAAAGTTTATTAGAAAAGGTATTCCTGTTAGAAGATTAGGCAGTGCAGCAATTGATTTATGTTGGGTTGCTGCCGGTAGATTTGATGGTTTTTATGAACATAAGCTTAGTGCATGGGATAGTGCTGCTGGGTTTATTATTGTAGAAGAAGCAGGCGGTAAAGTAACCAATTTAAATGGTGATTTTTATAGCCCTTATCAACCAGGTATAATTGCTACAAATGGCAAAATACACGATGAAATGGTGAGAATTGTAAACGGAGGTTCTTTATAATTTAATCAAGTTCAAAAACGCATCCCAAACACATCATGAATAGCTTTGGAAAAATTTTTAAAGTGCAAATATTTGGCGAAAGTCATGGTAATTGCGTTGGTGTTGTAATTGATGGCGTAACGGCTGGATTGCCATTAAATGAAGAAGATTTTTTATCAGATTTAGTTAGAAGGCAAGGAGGAATACAAAAAGGTACAACCCCTAGAAAAGAAATAGATGTACCTATTTTTAAAAGCGGAATTTTTAAAGATAAAGCTACTGGTACACCACTTACAATTTTATTTGAAAATAATAATATTCAAAGTGAAGTTTACGATAAACAAAGATCTATACCAAGACCAGGACATGTAGATTTTACTGCTAATAAAAAATTTGGTGGTTATGAAGATTATAGAGGAGGAGGACATTTTAGTGCCAGACTTACAACAGGCTTAGTTGCTGCTGGAGTTGTGGCTAAAAAAATGATGCCTGAAATTAACATTAATGCTGTTGTTGTAGAAATTGCAGGAGAAAGGGATTTAGAAAAAGGAATTCAAAAAGCAATCAACGAAAAAGATACAGTTGGTGGTATTATTGAATGTAAAGTTTTAGGCTTACCTATTGGTTTAGGAGAACCTTATTTTGACTCATTAGAATCTTTATTAGCACATATTTTATTCTCTATTCCTGCAATAAAAGGAGTAGAGTTTGGAAGTGGATTTAATGCTGCTAAAATGTTTGGAAGTGAGCATAACGATACTATAGAAAATAAAGAAGGTAAAACATCTTCCAATTTTGCAGGAGGCATTGTTGGAGGCCTAAGTAATGGTAATGAACTTGTATTTAGGATAGCTGTAAAACCTGCATCTTCTACACCTAAAGAACAAGAAAGTTTAAATTGGGAAACAAATACAATGGAAAAATTTTCTATACAAGGTCGTCATGATTTATGTGTAGCATTAAGGGCACCAGTTATTGTTGAAGCAGTAACAGCAATCGTATTAGCAGATTGTATGTTACTTGAACAAAAAATACAAAGGGTTTTATAACATACCTTCGTCGGCAAAACTATAATAACCTTCATCGCTTACAATGATATGGTCTAAAACTTGAATATCTAATAGGTTTGCAGCTTGTTTTATTTTATCGGTTATTTTTTTATCTGCATTACTTGGTGTTAAACTTCCACTTGGATGGTTATGACAAATAACAATATTAGTTGCACTACAAGCCAATGCATTTTTTAAAATTATTCTATTATCTACCACTGTTCCAGTAATTCCTCCTTCGCTTACAATTTCATATTTAATTATTTTGTTGCTATTGTTTAAATATACTACAGCAAAAACTTCTTTATTTAAATATTGAAACTTAGCTTTTAAATACAAAGCAATTTGGTTAGAGGAAGTATAAGATTGTGTTTCTTTGTTTGCAGCATCTCTTCTAATACCTAATTCTAAAGCTGCCACAATACTAATTGCTTTTGCTGGCCCTAATCCTTTTATTTTTAGTTTTAAAATATCCTGAATGGTTAGTTTACTTAATTTTCTTAAATCATTATCTACACTTTGTAATAAATCTTTTGCAAGCTCTACAGCAGTTTTATCTTTAGTACCATTATTAATAAGTATAGCCATTAATTCAGAATTGCTTAAAGAGTTTGCTCCTTTAAGCAACATTTTTTCTCTAGGTCTATCATCTTCACTCCAATCTTTTATACCAGCCATATAAAATTATTTGATGAAGAAATAAAACCTATAAGCATAAAAAAACTCATAGGTTTTTGTAAAGAAATTATAAAGCATTAATTATTGTTGTAAACTCTTCTGCATTTAAAGATGCACCACCAACCAAACCACCATCCACATCATTTTGTGCAAATAAATCTGCAGCATTGCTACCTTTTACACTACCACCATATAAAATAGAAATTTGTTCTGCAATTTCTTTTCCATATTTATTGGCTAAAACATTACGAATATGTTGGTGCATTTCTTGAGCTTGTTCATTACTTGCCGTTTTCCCTGTACCTATTGCCCATATTGGCTCATAAGCAATTACTACTTGCAAAATTTGTTCTACAGATAAATGAAATAAAGATTCTTTTAGTTGATTTTCAACAAAACTATTTTGATTATTGGCTTCTCGTATTTCTAAAGCCTCACCACAACAAAAAATAGGTGTTAATGCATATTCTAAAGCAATGTTTACTTTTTCTGCTAATGTAGTATTGCTTTCATTAAAGTATTCTCTACGTTCACTATGCCCAATAATAACATGTGTAATTTGCATACTATGCAACATTTCTGCACTAATTTCTCCTGTAAAAGCACCACTCTTTTTTGTGTAGCAATTTTGAGCTGCTATATAAAAATTAGCTTTATTTTTTAATTTATCTTTAGCTAACAAAAGGTATGGAGCTGGTACACCAATAATGCTTATTTTATTTTCTGTGGTGTTTACTGTTGCAGTACTTAATTTAGTTAATAATTCTTCTGCTTGTTGTAAAGTGCAATTCATTTTCCAGTTAGCAGCAGCAATTTGTTTACGCATGAGTTTTAAATTTATTAAGTTATAAGTTGTTGTCAAAGATATATTTCAAAACACTTATTTCAGCGTCCGTTAATTGTTTGCCCTTAAAATACATCCAATTATTAATATCTTCAATTACTTTAGAGTATTTATATTTATCGTTTAATCCCCAAGAAAAATTAGAGATGGTTTTAGGTAATAGCCCATTCCCAAAAACATTGCAACTAATGCCGTAAACAGAGCCTGTATTTATTGCAGAATTAATAGCAACTCTAGTATAATCTCCCATAATTACACCACATTTTTTTCCAGCATTAATTTTTTCGTTTGTTGCCTCATTATAATAAAAAATTTCATTGGCGTTATTTTTTACATTGCTATTGTTAGTTCCTGCTCCAATATTGCACCAACTACCAATAAAACTATCACCTAAATATCCATCATGGGCTTTATTACTATAATCGCAGATGACGCTATTTTTAATTTCTCCGCCTGCCACAGCAAATTTACCAATGGTTGTAGCACCATAAATTTTTGTACCTGCTTTAATAACTGCATTTTCTAAAATAGCACAACTACCTCTAATAATACTACCTTCCATTATTGTAGCATTTTTTCCAACATAAATAATTCC
>Ga0268298_10004930_pt1 | contig 12752 bp, 12 predicted proteins | sample WWTPWeurt_MetaG_FD_194462 | JGI IMG/M metagenome (GOLD analysis project Ga0268298, IMG submission 194462) | Activated sludge microbial communities from WWTP in Nijmegen, Gelderland, Netherland - WWTP Weurt | ecosystem: Engineered > WWTP > Aerobic digester > Activated sludge | place...
CCAGGACCGGCATGCCGGCAAAACGGGACACCCGGGAGAGGAGGGGAGAGGTCACGGTCGGACCGTGCGGGAGAAAACGGAATGGGGGCACAACGGGTCGTTCACGCGTGAATTCCTAAAGGGCCGAACCAACGGTGTTTGGGACGGACGGATTATACCACATCGCCCGCGCCGGCCCATCAGGGGCGCAGGGTTTGAACGCTGGTCGCGCCGGCGACGGTCGGCACCTCGCCCCCGCCCGGCGTGTATTCGGTCATTTCCGCGTCGAAAGCGCCCACGGTCACGCGGGAACGCAACAGGACGGGAACGCGGCGGGCGTCCTCGGTGACCCACACTTCCAAACGCCCTTTGGACCGAAACAAACCGTCGCCGGCCAGCACGGGCTCCAGTTTCAGGCACACGAACCGGCCGGCGGGCACTTCCACGGTCTCCCGGGCGATGACGTTGACGCGAAGGGTCCAATTGTTGCTTCCCGAATTGGCGTCCAACAAGACGGACTCGCCCACCTTCAATTCACAGGTCCGGATGTAATAAAGGCTGGAAAGGACGTCCTGAATGTAGGTGGGCGACGGCCCGTCGTAAACGAACTCTTTGCCCTTCCGCCATTTGCGGTAGAGGAACCGGCCCGTGACGGGATCGTAGACCGTTTCGACTTTCCGTTTGAACAACCCTTCGCGCATGTCCTGGCGGAAACGCAGGGAACAAAGGCTTTCCCGGTCCATCCAGGATTCGTTGCGGTCCCGGACTTTGAACACCGCGTCCATGGCGGCGTTGCTGCGGGCCACGCATTCGATCCGAAACGCGGGGCGCCCTTTGATTGTTTCTTCCGCGCGGACGTCCAGGCGGGCCGTCCCGGCGGGAACAATGCCGTATTTGATGGCGTAAACGATGGATTCCCCCACGGTAAACACCGTGTTGGGTTTTTGCCGCCAGACGAAAGCGGGAGGAGCGGGCGTCTCCTCGGCGGCCGCGGCGCCGGCGCCCAGGAGGAGGAGAGCGGCGAGGAACGCCGCCCCCCGTTCAGCCATTCAAAGCCCCTTTGATCAACACCACCGCCACCCCGGCCAACCATCCCAACGCGGCGTTGTACTCCTTGTTTTTACGGTACCGGGCCCAATCGAAACGGTCGGGATTGTCCCGTCGAACGGGGGAGCAACGGGGCAGAAACCGCCGGTTCCGGGAGGTGAACTCCCGCCAGGCATCGCCGAAATATTTTTCCAGGGACGCTTCCTCCTCCTTGATCCGGCGGGGGTAGATGCCGACGAAGAGGATCAGAAACACGGCCCAGAGGATCCAACCGTGAACGGGGTAATAGGCCGAGGTGCCGGCCACGGTGAAACCCAGGGCCATGAGGAAGCTTCCGGCGTAAAGAGGGTGGCGAATCCAGGCGTAGGGACCGTCCTGGGCCAGGCGCTTTCCCTTTTCCAAATACCCGGCGGCCCGCCCCCGCAGGAGCAGCCCGGCCAACGCGATCCCCAATCCGGCCCCCACACGAAGGCCGGAGCCGGCGTGAGAAAGGAAAAGAAACAAAACGCCGGCGATAAAACCCATGAAAACGCGAAAACGTGCAATCACTCAAGTCTCCTTGGACGCATTTTATTAATTTCCGTGGGGGGGCGCGACCCGGGCTCGGGACGCCGCCACGCCCAGCATCATATAAAGGCACAGGACCACTTCCGAATCGTGGGTCCAGGATTCCGTCAATCCGGCCAGGCAGAGCGCCAAAAACCCGAAAAGGAGCCCGTCCCATTCCGGTTCGGCCGCCGCGGCCTTCACCAATAAACGGCCGTAGGCGGCCAAAAGGCCGAGGAAAACCAAAAGGCCGGGGATCCCACGCTCCACCGCCATCTGGAGATAGATGTTGTGGGCTTCGGTCCAATCCGAATCCGCCGCGGCGCCGCCCCAGGGCAAATCGCGGCCGGCGATGTGCAAGTTCCCGATGCCCACTCCACGCCAGGGGTGTTCCCGAATCAACGCCAGGGACCGGACCCAAACCCCTTTTCGAATCAGATGGGACGAGTCGGTCCGCGCGTCGGTGATGCTGGCGGCCCGGGCCCGAAAGGCCGGGGACGCCACCCCGGCGGCCGCGGCGCCCAACAAGACCGCGCCCAGGGCCAACGCCACCCGCCCGTTTTTCCGTCGGAAAGCCCACACCGCCAGAGCCAGGGGCCCGGCGAGCCAGATGGCCCGCGTGGCGCTCGCGGCCGCGGCGGCCACGGACAACGCGAACACCGCCCAGGGCCAGCGCGGGAATCCCGCACCGTCCTCCCGCCGCCGGGAAAGGGAGAGGAAAATCGCGAACAACAACATCTCGGCGTAGGTGATGGGATTGCTGTAAAACCCCTGGGCCCGCCCCCGGTGGGTGTCGAGCAGACGGGCCAACCCGTGGACCCCCTCGGACGTCCATCCCAAACTTTTTTGGACGAGCCCCAGGGCGGCGGCGATTCCGGCGCCCAGGAGGAACAACCCCACGTGGCGACGACGCTCCCCCGGCGCCTGGGCGTAAAGCAGGAACACGACGATCAAAATCTCGCTTTTAACCTTGCCCAGACTGTGGGCGGGACGGTCGGACCAAAGGGCGGTGACAAGTTCCACCGCCAAATAAATCAGCCAGGGAATTTCGATCCCCGTGGAACGATAACGCCGGGCGGCGGGATCCGTGACGAGCAAACCCAACCAACAGCCCAGGGCGAGACCCCAGAAGAGGTTCGCCCCCGCCAAGGACAGGGGGATCGTCAACGCCAGGGCCGCCAGGGCGCCGGAACGTCCCCGCTCGAACCAGCGGGCGGCGCCGCCCGCGGGAGGAGGGTTCACATCAGTCCCCGGTAAATTTGAACGACCGCGGCCACGTGGGCGTCCCAGGGACGGGCCTCCGCCGATCGACGGCACACCGACCGGTCGAGGGCCCAGGCGCGTTCCAACGCCATGGCCCAGACGTTGGGGTCCTGCATGTCATCGACAACGATACCGTCGGTACCGTTCGAAAGGACTTCCTTGGCCCCGGTCCGGCCGCTCACGACCACGGGCGTCCCGGAGGCCAGGGATTCCAACACCGGCAATCCGAACTCCTCGTAATGGGCGGGAAGGGCCGTGACGTCGGCCGCCACCAAGTATTTTTCCGCGTGCTGGGTGACCGGCACATGGAAAAACCGCCCGCGCCGAGCCAGTTGCTGCACCGCCGCGTTTTTGGAGAAATCGGCGCGTCCCACGACGCAAAGGGCCGACGGGACCCGGTCCGCCAACAGATCCACGGCGCGGGCCAGGAGGGAGAAATCCTGGGTGGCCGGATCGTCGGTGACGACGGCCAGGACGATTTTGTAATGGTCCGTCCACCCCGAGGCGCGAAACAGGGTGAATCGGCTGGGCCCCCGTTCGTCGGGGCGAAAACGCCGAGCGTCGACGCCGGGGGGGATCGCCCGAATGGACGCCAGCGGCACTTCGTACGCCTCCGCCAAGTCGCGGCGGGCCATCTCCGAAAACACCGTGACCGCCCGGGCGCCGCCGGGGCCCAATTGCAAACGGCGGAGGTAGCCGACGCCGGCCGACGGGGGCGGGAGCCCCGGCGCGTGCCGCCGGCGCACGCGTTCCAGGACCGGGAGGGTCAGCAAATCCTGAACGATCAACTCCCCGAATCCGTGGATCAATTGGGCGTCGCGCCGCCGAAGGCGCGCCCGGGCACTTCGATCGAAACTGTAGGCCCGAAACCACGAGGAGAACGGCCATTCCCCCACCGTCGCCACCTCCACCGGCCGGCCGTCGGGCGCGTCGGTCGGTTCGTTGCCGAGGCGGTGGACGGCGAGCCGCGGTTCGTAGCCGTTCGGGGCGAGCCGACGCGCCAATTCCAGGGCGACGCGCCCGCCGCTGGTGGCCAGGTCGCGCGCCGCGATGCCGATGGGGGAACCAATCATGGGGGATCTCCGTTGTTCATTCGACGCGGCCGGCCGCGTCCAAGACTTCGTCGTAGCAGGCGCGCAGGCTTCGGAAATGCGCCTCCCAATCGTTCGCGCGCACCGCGGGCGCCAGCGCGGCGCCCAGGGCCCGTCGAAGGAGCGGATCCTCCACCAACGCGGCCAGCCGGGCGGACAATTCGGAAACTTCCGGCGCTTCCGCCAACCACGCGTTCCACGCCCCGGGCCAGAACTCCGAGGCGCCGACGCGACGGCTCGTCAACACGGGAACGCCGCAGGCCATGGCCTCCTGCACGCTCATGCCGAACTCTTCGAAGGGCGCCGGATGAACGTAGACGTCCAGCGCGTGGTAGAGGGCCTCCACGTGAACCTGGGGGGTTTCGAATTGCACCCGGTCGCCCAGATCCAGGGACCGCATCAAATTCAAATAGGGGGCCGGACGGGTTTCTTTTCCCACCACGACCGCGCGCACCCGGCGACGAACCGCCGGCGGCAATCCGGCCAGGGCCCGAAGAAACAAGGGCAGTCCCCGCTTTTCAAAATCCCCCGAGGTGACGAGTCCCACCACCGTTTCCTCCTCGCCCACGGCCCAGCGGCGTCGTTGGGCCTCCCGCCAAAGGGTTCGGTCCTCCGGACGGAACCGGGCCGGATCAAACCCCGGATACACGACGCGGACCCGATCCGGCGGAACGCCGAACCGCTGTTCCACGTCGTTTTTCATGAGGCGGGAGTTGGCGATCAAGAGGCGGAACCGCCGGCCCCGCAATTGACGCTCGTGCATCCATCCCGCGCCGGACCCGGCGGGCAACGGAGCGCCCCGCACCCGCTCGTGGGCGGTGTGAACGCAATTGTGCAGACTGAGCACGTCTTGATTCAGCAGGTCGCCGTGGCCGTGAACCAAGTCAAATCCGCCTCGGCGAACGGCCCGATCGACGCGTCCGGCGAACCACCGGCGCTTGATTCGGCTCCCCCAGGGCCAGCGGAGCACCCGCCGGGGGCGCACCCCGGCCGCGGTCAGGCGGGCCTCGTCGACCCGCTCGGCGAACACGTGCACGTCGTGTCCCTGGGCGGCCAAGCGGCGGGATTCTTCCCAGAGAAGCGTGGAGGCCCCGGACAGGCCGGCCGCGTTTCGGGCGGCCACGGCGATTTTTAGCCGTCGTTCAATCATGGATCATATCATTCGCGACTGGAAGGTTCCCACCGCCGGCTCACGGTTTCCAACGGTTGTGAATCCAAAGCCATTGGGACGGATGCCGCCGGATCCACCCTTCGACGACGGCGGTCATTTGGCCCATGACGGCGCGAAGGTTTTCCTCGGTGGGGGGCGCGGGGGAAATATCCAAAGCGGGACCGCATTCGATGATCAATCGGTCCCCCTCGCGGTAGGAATGGACGGGATGGACGGGGCACCCGACGCGGAGAGCCAGCAGGGCCGGCAGGCCCGTCGTTCGGGCCGGACGGCCAAAAAACGGGACCGACAACCCGCCCTCGGTGATGCGCTGGTCGAACAGGAGCCCCAGGACCCCGCCGGACCGCAGCCAGCGGAGGGATTCCCGGACGGCTTCCCGGTGACGAATCACCCGGGTGTTGAACCGGGCCCGGACGGCGGTCACCAGGGCGTCGACGTAAGGGTTTTTGATGCGCCGGGCGATGACGGCCAATCGCAGCCCGGCCAGGGACAAAAAGGGCGTCGTGTATTCCCAATTTCCGATGTGGGCGGTGAACAGGAGAACGCCCTTCCCCGTGGCCGCCGAGGCCTGGACCCGGTCCAACCCCCGGACGTCGACCGACGCCAGATAGGCTTCCGGCGACAGGCGGGCCAATCGCGCGAACTCCCAGGCGGCGCGCCCCAACTGGAGCCAAAGATCCCGGGCCCAGGCCGCGCGCTGCGCGTCGTCCACCTCGGGAAAGGCCAACCGCAAATTCTCCTCGGCCCGTCGGCGTCGCTTTCCCGCCACGGCGCCCAGGATTCGCCCGAGGGCCGCTCCCGCCCGGCGGCCCAGCATCGGCGGAAGGCTTCCGAGAACGCGAACGAGACCTAGGACGCCGAGGGATTCAAGGCGATAGCGGAATCGACGATCGTCGTCCACGCCGTGTCCTCCCATTCGAGTACCAGCTCCGCCCGCCGGGCGGGATACCCCGGGGGCAATCGCTGCGCGTCTTTTTCCGTCGTCACTAAAAGGCGTCCCTCCCGGCGCGCCCGGTCCACCGCCCCGGCGGCCTCCGCGGCGGAAAAATCGTGATGATCCCCGAACCGCGCCGGGGACACTTCGGCGCCCAGGCGCCGAAGGGCGTCTTCAAAGGACGTCGGATCCGCCAGGCCCGACAGGGCCAGCACCGGCCGCCCCGCCAATTCCCCGTCGGGGACCGGCCGCTCGCCCTCCCACAGGCGAATCCGGTAACGGGCCGCCCCGATGGGGCCTTTAAAAAACGACAATCGTCGGCGGAGGGCTTCCCGTTCGTCGGGGGTCAAACGCTCGGCCCGGGTCAACAGCAGCGCCCGCCCCCGGGTCAGGGCCGCGGGCGGCTCCCGCCAGGGACCCGCCGGCAGAAGAGGGGCCGGGCGCCCCTCCACCCACACCGCGTGGGCCAACCGGGCGTCCAGACAAATCAAATCCGCGTCCCGGTGAAGCCGATAATGTTGAAGACCGTCGTCCAGGATCAGGACGTCGGGGTGAAATTCCTCCCAGAGCCGTTCCGCGGAACGGGCCCGGTCCGCGCCGATGGCCAGGGGAACACCGGGCAGACGCCCGGCCAGCCAACGGGGCTCGTCCCCCACCGCCTCGACCGGCGGCAGGCGCTCCCCCGGCCGGTTGGCGAGAACGGTCAGGCCCCGGGACGTTCGCCCGTACCCCCGGGACAGGATCCCGGGCCGCCGCCCCGCGGCCCGCCATCGTTCCGCCAACCAGGCCACGACGGGGGTTTTGCCCGACCCGCCCACCGTTAAATTCCCCACGCACACGACGGGAACCGGCACCCGGACCGTTTCGAAATGGCCCCGCCGATAGGCCCGGGCGCGGGCGGCCGCGGCCCAACCAAACAGCCGGGCGGGGCCCCACCACGCGGCCCGCCACGCGATGTCCAAGGGGGACGATGGCCGGGGGAAATTCACGGGGTCCCGACGCGCCGTTCGGCCAGAACGGCCTCCGCCTCGGCCACCACCCGGTCCACGGAGACCCAATCCATGCACTCGTGCCCAAAGGGGCATTGGTCCCGGTTGCAGCCCAGGCAGGTCAGTCCCCGGGCTTGGACGTATCGGTGCGGCGCCGCGCGCGGGTTCCAGGACTCGGGCCACGTGGGACCGTAGACGGTGACCGTCGGAAGGCCGACGGCCACGGACAGATGCATCAGCCCCGAATCGTTGGTGACCGCGGCGTGGCACCGGGACAGAAGCGCGGCGGCCTGCCGCAAACCGCCGGGCGGAATCGCAAACACGCGACGGGGAAACCCGCCGGCCATTTTCTCCAGGTCCCGCCGTTCTTCCGGCCCGCCGAAGAGGAGGACCGCCCGGTCGGGCACGGCCAGCAGGCGCTGGACGGTTTCGGCAAATCGCGCGAGGGGCCATTGACGAATGGGTCGCCGGTGCATGGGAAGTACGGCGATCCGCTCCGGATAGGCGTCCAACCCTCTATCGGCCCACCACCCGGCGGCGGGCGCGAAATCCGCGGCGCTCAGGGGAATTCGAGGCAACACCCGCTCGCCCGGCGTGAGGCCCAACCGGCGGAGGAGGTTGAATTTGATTTGCACCGCGTAGAGCGGGCGGGGAGGCCGGGCCACCCGGTGGGTGTACACCAGGCCCCAAAAGGGCGTTTCAAAACCGGCCCGCACGGGCGCCCGGCTGGCCCAGGTCAATTGGGCGGTCCGCGGGTTGTTCATAAAATCCAACACCCAATCGTATCGGCGCCGGCGGATTTCCCGAAGCCAAAACCAGAATCGGGACTTTTCGAAAACGAGCGCCTCGTCCAAACCCGGGTAGCCCTCCAGCACCGGGGCCATGCCCTTTTCAACCAGGAATTCGATTCGGGCGTCCGGAAACCGGGAACGGAGCGCGTCGATGACCGGCGTGGTGACGATGACGTCGCCGATCCGGCGGGGCTGGACGATGAGGATTTTCACGGGCGGGTTAAAGGCGGGCGCGGCCGCGGGTGAGGTTTAAATGGAAATCCCAGGCGGTGTCGTCGCCGCGGATAAAAAGCCGGCGGAGGCAGTAGGGATTGCCGGACAGGTCGGCTTTCCCTTGATGAACCGACACGGCGGTTCGGTATCCCGCCTCGCGGACGAGCGACTGCACGGCGGGGTCGTCCGCGGCGTCGCCGTAGGGGTTGGCGAAGGAAAGGGGGGCCGTTCCCAGTTTTTCGCCCAGAACCGCCCGACTTTCGACCAGCTCGGCCCGGACCGCCTCGGCCGAAAGGCGGGAGAGCCGCGCGTGATTCATTGTGTGGGAACCGATTTCCCATCCGGCCTTTTGAAGGGCCCGCACGCCGTCCCAATCGAGCATGGGGATCCGCGTTTCCGAGGCCGGGTCGTGCCAGAAATTGTCCCGACCGACGGCGTTCACCACGATGTAAATCACCGCCGGAAAACCGAATTCCTGGAGAATCGGGAGGGCGTTCTCCAAATTGTTCCGGTAGCCGTCGTCAAAGGTGAGCACGACGGCGTTCCCCGGCACGGGGCGCCCGGCGTCTTGGTGAGCCGCGACGTCGGCCAGGGTGAGCGGGGCGTACCCGTGTCTTTTCAAATACGACATCTGCCAACGGAATTGCGCCGGGGACACCCAAAGCTTTTTCAGCTTGGACCCCGGGGGCGGCGTCCCCACTTTGTGGTACATCAGGACCGGCAGGCCCGGGGCCCGGCGGCGCCACCAATTCCAGCGCGCGGAGAACCCCGCCGCGGCCAGGGCGCCGACGGTCAACGCCGCGCCGATCACGCGTTGTCCCCGCCGTCCAAGAGTCGGACGTGCTTCAACCAGGCGTAGTAGGAACTCAAAACGGCGTAGATCAAACCGGCGTTTCCGTCCAAGAATCCCCCTTTAAACACATAACGCACCGCAAATTCCCAGGGCAAACGGAGGTGCTGCCAGAAGGCAAAGCGCCGGCCCTCGGCGTACTTTTTGCGGGCGATCAGCCCCGTGTAGCGGGCGCATTTCTCCAAATACTCCTGAAAATTGCGATAGCTTTCGTGGCGCACGGCGTGGGGGAGGCGTCCCCAGGGGCGCGGCACCGAGATGCCCTCGTGGATTTCGGCCCCGGCGTAATGGGCTTTGTCCCGGCGGAAAAGGCGCAGGTGAAACTCGCGGAAACACCCCCCGAACCGCAAACGCCGTCCGAGGAAGAACACGTGGAAGGGCAACTCGTACCCGTTCACCGCCGGCCCGGACGCCAGCGCCCGGCGAATGTCCTCCGCGAGGGCCGGCGTGAGCCGCTCGTCGGCGTCGATGTTGAGCACCCAGTCGCCGGTGGCTTGCTCGAGAGCGAACTGTTTCTGGGGGCCGAACCCGGCGAAATCCCGCTCCACCACCCGGGCGCCGTGGGCCCGGGCGATGTCCCGGGTGCGGTCCGTGGAATGGCTGTCCACCAAAACGATCTCATCGGCCACCCCCCGAAGGCTTTCCAGGCAGGCGGGAAGGTCCCGCTCCTCGTTGCGGGCGATCAGGATGGCGCTCAGGCGGGGCACGGGGCCTCCAACAGTTTTCGATACAGCGTCTCGTACGCGTCGGCCATGGCGGACACCGTAAAGGCGCGGGCCCGTTCCCGGCCGCGCTCCGACCGGCGGCGGGCTTCCTCCGGGTTTTCCAAAACCGCGGCCATGTTCGCGGCCAGGGCGTCGGCGTCGCCCGGGGCGGAAAGCTCCGGCGCCCCCGGGCCCCCGTAGAGGTCGGGGATTCCCCCGGCGGCGGTGGCGGCCGTGGGCACCCCCATGGCCAGCGCGTCCAAAAGAGCCGTGCCGAGGCCTTCGTCCACCGAAGAGAACACAAAGAGATCCGCCATGGCCGTATATTCTAACACGTCGCCGCGGTGCCCGAGGAAAGCCACGGCCCCGCCCAGGCCAAGGGTTTCGGACAGGCGCACGAGTTCCTCCCGCCGGGGCCCGTCCCCCAGAACCAGCAGACGGTCGGCCGCGCCCCGGGCGCGAAGCCCGGCAAAGGCTCGAAGCAGGGTCGCCTGGTCTTTGTGGGGGACCAGGGCGCCCGCGTGGACCACCAAACGGTCCCGGGACGAGAAACCGCGCTCGGAACGAAGGCGGTCCCGGTCCCGGGCGTCGGGGTAGGCTCCGGTGTCCACGCCGCTCGGTATGACCGTGATTTTGGACGGGAGCACACCGCCGCGAACCAGCATTTGCCGCACCGCATCGGAGATGGCCGCCAAAGCGTCCACCGACCGGTATTTCCACCGACTGAGAAAGTTGTTTTTCAAGGGGAAGTCCACCCGGCGGGTGGCGACCAATCGGGCGGCGGTGCCGCGCCGCGCCAGGGCCCCCAGGCCCACGGCGTGGCCGGTGTGGGCGTGAACGAGGTCCAGGCGTTCTTGTCGCAGGAAAACCCGGAGTCGCGCCGCGTTTCGGAAATCCCATTCCGACCAGGGCGCCAGGGGAAAGACCCGCAACCCCGCCTCCGCCGCCGCCCGGGCCAGGGGCTCCTTCGGCCGGGCCGCCAGGATATTGACGTGCCCCCGGCGTTCCAATTCCCGGGCGAGCCACAGGGTTTGACGCTCCCCGCCCCGCCAGCCCCGTTCGGTGTTCAAATGAAGGATTCGAAAACTCACGTCGGCCTCCGACGATGGTCCACCGCCCGGCGGTAGGCGGCCTCGGTTTCCTCCCCCCAACGGGGGACCGAAAATTGATGTTCGACGCGGTGCCGGGCTTCCGCGCCCATTCGACGGCGGGCCTCGCCATCGTCGAGCAATGCCCCCAGGGCCGCCGCCAAGGCCGCCCCGTCCCGGGGCGGAACCAGTCGGCCGTTCTTTCCGTCCTCCACGAGTTCCGGCAGGGCGCCCACCCGCGTGGCCACGATCGGCCGTCCCAGGGCCAGCCATTCCAGGGCGACGCGGGACACCGCCTCGCTGCCGACGGAGGAAACCACCCCCAGATGGCAGGAACGCATGAACGCCGCCACGTCGGGGAGTCGTCCGGCGAAGCGCACCCGATCGGCGACGCCCCGCCGCCCGGCCTCTTTTTCCAATTCGGCACGCGTCAGGTTTTTGTCCTCGCCGACAATCCAAAATTCATCCACGGGCCCGCGATCCCGCAGTCGCTCGACGGCTTCCAAAAAATACGCGTGGCCCTTGACGGGGTCGAGGCGGCCCACCACGGCCGTCCGCAGCGGGGCGGGCGGTTCCGCCGTCGCCGGTGAAAGGGCCACCCCGGGAAACACCACCCGCGTTCGTTCCCGCAAAAAGGGGTAGGCGGCCGTGTAGGCCTCGCCCAGGGCGCGGGAAGCGACGATGACGGCGTCGGTGCGACGAAACAGAAACCCCTGGCCGGGGCGCGGGGCCAGGCGCCGGGCCTCCGCCCGCGTCCGCACCAACGCCGCGGGCGTGCCCCGGGTGGCCAAGAACCCGCGGCTGTGCCCGGACCCGGTGTGGGCGTTCAGCACCTCGATTCGATCTTGAATCACGGCGCGCCGAAGGCCTCGCACCGACGGGACCAACGTGGAAAATCCCTCCGCCCGGGCGGCCCGATCGGCCGGGCCGTCCGGGTGGGCGGCGATCCACACGGCGTGTCCCCGGTCCCGCAGGGCCCGGGCCGCGCCGAGGCCGTAGGCGGTCAAACCGGAATCCCACCGCTCGTCGAGGACGTGCAAAATGTTCACGACGCCGCCCCGAGGAGGCGCCGGGCTTCCGCCACCACCCGGTCCACCGTCACGTCGGTCATGCAGCGAAAGTGTTTTTTCGGGCATCGGCGTCCGCCGTGGAGCGAACAGGGGCGGCAGGCCAGCCCCGCGTTTTGAACCACGGCGGTTTTTTCCCCCGACGGGAAGAAGCCGAAGGCCTCGACGGTGGGGCCGAACACGGCCACGGTGGGAACGCCCAGGGCCGCCCCCAGATGCATGGCCCCCGAATCGTTGCAAAGGAGCACCGCCGCGCGGGACAAAAGGGCCATCAACTCCTTGAGCGAGGTCCGCCCGGTCAAATTCAGGGCGGGCCCTTGAAGGGTTTCGAGCACGGCCTCCGCCGACGGCCGGTCCGACGGGGATCCCACGAGGAGCACCGTGGGCGCGGCCCCCCCCGCGCTTCGAAAACCCTCGGCCAGTCGGTCCGCCGCCGCGGCAAAACGTTCCGCGGGCCACCGCTTGGTGGCGTGCAGGGCCCCGGGCGACAGGACGATCCAGGGTCCCGCGCCCAATGCCGCCGCCGCGGCCGGAAGCCCATCGGCGGGCGCGGGCAAACGGGGCGCCCGGTCCCGAACGTCGACCCCCAGAACCGCCAGGGTCTCCAGATAGCGGTCCACGGTCTTTCCCGCCAAATCGCTCGATGGCCGTTTGAAACAAACCAAAAGGCGCCGGGCCCAGGCGCGTTTCCGGTAACGGACGACCCGCCCGGCTCCGGAAAACATGGCCCAGATCCGGGACCGAAGGGTGTCGTGCAAGTCGACCAGGACGTCGAACCGCCGACGGCGGATTTCCCGAAGAGCGCCCCAAACGCCGAGGTCCTCGAACATCAACAGTTCGTGGACCGCGGGATGGCCCGCCAAGGCGGGAGCGAAGGCTTTTTTGACGAGGAGAGTGAGGCGCGCCTCCGGCCAGGCGCGGCGAAGATTGTCGAACACGGGGGCGGTGAGGACCACGTCCCCCAGGGAGGACAACCGGACGACCAGGACCGACCGGGGGGTCAAGGGAGGACCTCGCCC
>Ga0268298_10004933_pt1 | contig 12750 bp, 21 predicted proteins | sample WWTPWeurt_MetaG_FD_194462 | JGI IMG/M metagenome (GOLD analysis project Ga0268298, IMG submission 194462) | Activated sludge microbial communities from WWTP in Nijmegen, Gelderland, Netherland - WWTP Weurt | ecosystem: Engineered > WWTP > Aerobic digester > Activated sludge | place...
AGTCGTATCCTTCATCGCTTGGAAGCGGGTGTCGATGACGACCAGCATCAGGAAGTGATGGACAAGACCGGGTTCTGGGGAAAGGCTGCGGCGGGTGGATTGTTCTTGGCTAGGGATACCGGACGGTTCCTGTTAGGTAAGCGTTCCAAAAGAGTCAACGAGCCTGGAACGTGGGGAACCTTCGGTGGCGCTATCGACAAGGGAGAAAGTCCCAAGTCAGCAGCCAAGCGCGAGATGGTCGAAGAAACTCGTTACGTTGGTGAGGCTGACATCTTTCCGCTGTACGTGTTTCGTCATGCGTCAGGATTTCGTTATCACAACTACCTGATGGTGGTTGACAAGGAGTTCACACCGAAGTTGGACTGGGAGAACTCAGGCTATCGTTGGTGTGTCTTTGGCAAGTGGCCAACACCTCTGCATCCAGGTCTCAAGAAGCTTCTTGAGATGGACGGTGCAAAACTGAAAGGATTCGTGAAATGACGTTGGATCGTATACTGAGCCGTCTTGACGAGACAGCGGCTACCGATATCAATGGAGCTGTCAAGTTTATCAAGGACTGTTACGCAAGAGCAGGTCTCCAAGTCAAGCTTCAAAAGAACGGTGCCACGGTTATTGAACTTACATACAGCGATAAAGTCGTAGCAATCGATCATGTCTTCAGTTTGGCTGGATCAGAATTAGAAGTTGACACTGGGGTGACTCCATGGTTCGTCAAGAAGCTCGATAACAAGACTCGTCGTAGACTAGATGATCTTGAATACGAAAACATGGGTATGGGTTCAAATATCGCAGAAGCGGCTAGGGCCGTATCACGCGTTAAAACCGCTATCTCGCGTTATGGTCGTTCCGGCGGAACCGGTTCTGAGGACTGCCCACAGATCATCAAGGTACTTGAAAAAGACATCAAGGCTCTTGACTTGATCAAGTCTAAGATGGACAAGTGAACTGTTTCAGTGTACTACCTTTCAATGAGATAATGAACCATGCAATTGGATAGGAGCGACTAGCGGTGCCCGTCACCCTAGCGCAATTGATCGGATGCGGGGTTGCTCCTACGCAAGCTCGCATCTTCATCGATCCTCTCAACGAGGCGATGGACCAATACCAAATCAATTCGCGTTTACGCATGTCCGCGTTCATCGCGCAGGGCATTCACGAATCCGGCGGGTTCCGTGACCTTGAAGAAAACCTGTACTACACTACTCCTGAGCGTATCTACGCGGTGTTTTCTTCGCAGTTCAAAAACCCTCAGGAAGCGGTTCCATTTACCCGGAACCCTAGGAAGCTGGCCAACCGAGTCTATGATCTACGGAACGGCAACGGCGATGAGGCTTCGGATGATGGTTGGCGCTACCGGGGCCGAGGTATCGTGCAGTTGACCGGTCGTATCAACTATCGCAAGTGCGACCAAAGCATGAACACTCAATACGAGCTGAACCCTGATCTTGTTGCTCAACCACGAGACGCCTGTCTTACGTACGGAAACTATTGGTTTCGTAATCAATGCAACGCTCTGGCTGACAATGGCCTGATCGATGCGATCACCAAGGCGATCAATGGTCCGGCGATGCGCGGTGCTCTTGAACGTCGGCAACTCTACGCCAAAGCACTGAACGCTTTGGTCTGACTCCCTGCAACCTCATCGAGAAATGAAATGAGTGCTGTTCTGTCACGTATCGAAGCCCGTCTCGGTGAGACAGCGGCTGATGTCAAAGACGCTGAGAAGTTTATCGCGTCTTGCTACAAGCAAGTCAACCTGAGGGTTGAGGTCAAGCGACTCCCCGGACCTCCTGCTTCCGAACGAATCCAGGTCAAGCTGTCCACTGGCACCTCGTACATTCGACACACGTTCGAGGCGACTCCCGACGGTAAGAACGTCAAGGTTGAGAGTCTCGTGGGTCCCCGGGATGACGTCGAGGACAAGGGTGAGAACACCTTCAAAGAGAAAGTGAAACCCCTCAGTCATCATATCTCGGCCATGAAAGTGTATCGGTCCAATATCAAAGGACACGCGACCGACACGAAGTTCCTTCGGGAAGTGTCGTTGTTTCTGGCTGACCTGGACAAGGATATCAAGGCTCTTGAGCTCATCGCCAAGGGAATCAAGTAAGAATTCCACCGGTACTCTGTTTCGCAAGAATGACGTCTCCATGGGAGAGGGCTAGCTCTTTCGTGTTCCCTTCGAATCAATTAGTTCCTGTTTCCCACAAGCTTTAAAGGAGACCCTTCGTGTCTATCCTTAAGTGTCTCTGGCGGATGATTCAACGATGGTTGCCTTGCGACATCGAGGTCAGGCCTCGTCGCTTCCCAGCCTCAATGAACTTTGCCAGTGTGTCAGTTGACAACATCATTGTACGAGGTATTATCATGGCAGTAGCTATGCGGATTGATCAGTCGGTTGTTCTGTCGGTGGCGTTCACGGATCGGCGGGGCAATCCCACCGATGGTGTGGATCCGGTTAGTTGGTCCGGTGGTGGTACGCTCACTCCGTCGGAAGACGGTAAGAGCTGCACCGTTGTTCCGGCTGCGGTGGGTGACTTCCAAGTGACCGCTCAATCGGGCACGATGTCGGCCACCATGGACACCTGACATGACGGTTGCTCTAGGTCAACTTCAACGCATCATGAGCCGTCTGTCATATGATTTGACAAGTGCTAAGAGCAGCTACATAGCGTTTAAAGTGGATAGCTTCAACAAGTTTACGGTCTACATGGATTTCAAGAAGGGTGATAATGTAGCTGACCACAAGACAGATGCTTTAACTGCTGCTCAAGCTGAATTCGGTAAAGGGGCTACTCGTATTGTTGATAGTGGTGTGAAGGTTTCTAAACTGCCTGATGATGCTTGGCAAAGCAACAGGGTGTCATGGGCGTGGTTCAAACGAGGATGGTAAGGATGACGGATCAACTGAATCGTATCTTGGCACGTCTTGATGTAAAGGCTGAGTCTGAAGCCATCACTGTGGAAAGATTGAAACGCATCAAGAAGTCAGATCGTGCTGCTCAAAATTCATTAACGGCTGACATGAAAGCTGTTTTATCGGGAAACGATCAGAAGAAAGTGAGCGACATGATCTTGAGTTTTCACGGAGAACTAGACAAAGCTAGCCGCATAAAAGGACTCAACTGGCAAGACGTTACTAAGTCTGCTCAAAAACCTTTGATTGACTTTCTTTCAAAGAAGTTCAATCTCTCGATGAAAGAACTCGACAAGGGAAAGATTGGTCGTTATGGCAACGAACTCAAAAACATGCTGTTTGACTGCGCTTCTAGAATGTGAATAAGTAATGCCTATCACCCTAGCACAGCTAATTGAATCCGGTGTCAAACCAACACCGGCTCGTAACATCGTCGATCATCTCAACGCAGCTATGGATCGGTACTATATAAATACTGAGCTGCGTATCGCCGCGTTCATCGCTCAGGGTAATCACGAGTCAATGGGTTTTACCTCGTTTGAAGAAAACCTGTATTACACTAGTCCTGAGCGTATCTATGCTGTCTTTCATTCACAGTTCAAGAATGTCCAAGACGCAGCTCAGTACGTACGAAACCCTCGAAAGCTAGCTAATCGTGTCTATGACTTACGAAACGGCAACGGAGACGAAGCTTCAGACGACGGATGGCGTTATCGAGGCCGTGGTATTGTCCAACTGACGGGTCGTGGCAACTACCGTAAATGTGACCAGAACATGGGTACGAATTACGAACAGAATCCAGACTTGGTGATGCGACCTCCTGATGCTGCCATGACATATGGTGATTATTGGTATCGTAATAGGTGTAATGAACTAGCTGATTTAGGCCAAATCGATGCTATCACCAAGGCTATTAACGGACCAGCTATGCATGGTGTTCTTGAACGTAGACAACTCTACGCTAAGGCTTTGGAAACATTCGCATGACAACGCACAAACTGACTACTGACTCGTCTGACCCTCGACTGGGACACGGCTCTGACAGCCAACCCATTTCACAGCATGCAGCGTACCTAGTACTGTCTGCTGAAGAACGAGCAAAGGGTTTCATACGTCCAGTTCGCACTACTTATCGACATGTTGGCCCTGAACGTAAATATCCTTTACGTGACTTGACTTCTGAAGAAAAGAAAGAATACCAGGACGAGGGATGGGTGAAATTTGAAGCGTATCCTTCAGGTTCACCTGTAATCGGCCGTTTCTGGACTCAACGAGAGCTTGATGTTTGCGATGGTGTGACTACCATGAACATAACCATCGCTGAGACGTACAGCAGGAATCCAAAGTTTTATGGAAGCACCTACTGTGTAAAGTGTTGCATGCACCGACCAGTCGAAGAGTTTGTGTGGGAAGGAACCGAAGAAAGAGTAGGTTCTTAGCTCTTTCGTCTTCATGTCAAATCTAATCTGTTCGCTTCTCTAAAGCTTCAACATAAGGAGACCGGGTTGTGTCTATCCTTAGATGTTTCTGGCAGAAGATCAAACGCTGGTTGTGTGGTGAAGACGAAAATCCTACTCCTGCGTTGAAATTTGCCAGTGTATCAATAGATAATGTTATTGTACGAGGTGCAATCATGGCAGTTTCAATGCGTGTTGATCAGTCGGTTGTTCTGTCGGTGGCGTTCACGGATCGGCGGGGCAATCCCACCGATGGTGTGGACCCCGTGAGTTGGTCCGGTGGCGGTACGCTCACTCCGTCGGAAGACGGTAAGAGCTGCACCGTTGTCCCGGCTGCGGTGGGTGACTTCCAAGTGACCGCTCAATCGGGCACGCTGTCGGCCACCATGGACATCAGCGCCACGGCTAGCCTTCCGGTTTCTCTCACGGTAACGGCGGCTGATCCGGTCGATCTCCCGTAACAAGAAGGGGATGTTTCCTTTAGGTGGGAAACATCCCCTTTTCATTAGGAAAGAACATGGCTTTCAACGTTCTGAATGTTTCTCAATCGCTGGTTGTGATTGGTGGCGTCGCTATCAATCCTGGCCAGACGAAAGTGTTCGCTGCCCTCCCTTATCTCACCAACGATCAGAAGACTCAGCTTTCGATCACCGGTGGAACCAATGTCATTCAATCGCCCTTCGTAGGTCAACTGTCAGCTCAAACAGCTCGAACGGCTGTTGGTGCGGCCGGTGACCAGACCGCCGCTGCTCTGCATCCCACGGGTATCGTGATTCCTGCTGGTACGATGGGATTGAACTCGCTGGTTCGTATCTCAGCGGTGGCGACGGTAGCGGGAGCGACCGCTGGCAAGCTGATCACCGCTCGTTTCGGTGGACAAGCTCTGGCGACTTCTCAAACCGCTACGGCTGCTGTGATCTACGCGACGTGGCTGGTGTGGAACAACGGCGCGCTGAACGCTCAGAAGTACACGAACGCTACGTCAGCGGGAGTCCCGATTCAAACGAACGCGGGTGCTCTGGCGACGGCTACGGTCAACACCGCCAACGACGTGGTTGTTGACGTGACGGGTACGTTCGGTGCTGGAACGACCGCTAGCGAGACCATTGTGTTGGAGCGCGTTCTGGTTGAATGTTTCGCGTGATTCACCGGGGGTGTCTTCAACCATCCCCGCTTTTTGAGCTCATAGAACCATGCACATATACCACTCACACTGCCTGACCTACTCCCCTCCCTTCGTGATGGTGTTACGAGCCTACGCTGAACTCGTTGAGAAGGGATGGTCTCCTCCTGAGCTCCCCTTCAACAACACGACACCAGTGGTTTGGGTTCAGGATGAGCAGGGCAGAGTGATTGGTACGCTGGTCTACTACACCGACAAGCCTAGGCGACTAGGCTATCAACTGTTCATCTACGTGAACCCTGAGCACCGGAACAAAGGGATCGGACAGGCGTTGGTGGATGAGGTGTGTGAGCGCATTCGCAACGAGGGTGGAGATCGTTTGATACGCTCCATTCACGTTGACAACAAGGCACCATTGAGCGTGATCGGCGAGTCGAAGGCGACCATGATGCGTTACGAATTGGACCTGACGAAGAAAGCCGAATGATCGATTAACGATCGAGGGAGATCTCTGTGGTAATGGAGGTCGAGTATGACTATCATTGAAGTTTGAGACAGGCATCGAGAGTGGTACGGTGACCTGATCCGTATCATTCTGAGCCTGGAAACACTAGCTATTACCATCGCTTCTCGCACCGAGACTAACTCGTTGCTGCATGTTCTGCTAGGCGTCCAATGGTGGGCTCGAATGCTGATGAACGCGGCCGCGATAGCAGCCGCTCTGATCATCATCGAAGCGTTGTTCAGCTCAATTGCTGGTCGGGTATTCGCGATACGTCACATGCTATTGTTGATATTGGCTTTCGTGTGGGCAGCCTTCCTGTTCTCGGGTGTCTTCGAGTTCAGTCGAACCCCTACCATCACCATCATGGCCGCGTTCAATTTCGTGCTATCGGTTGGAGTGGCTTTCATTGACACCGTTCACCGCAGCATCGAGAGCGGCCGATAAAGGATTCAATCATGCCTTCAGGGTATGTCAAAAAGCTAGCCGACAAGAAAGGCGTTTCCATCGACAAGGCTGAGGAACGCTGGGACAACGCCAAGAAAGCCGCTGAACAGCAAGGTCAAGGCGACAACTACGCTTACGTCACTCAGGTTTTCAAGTCAATGATGGGTGAGAAGGGAGCGCTGGAACGCATTGAGGCTCGGTTGACTGCACAAGCTGAGTCCATTGACACGATCACCATGGACGTGCCTTTCCTGATGCGGTTGATGGAAAAGTGTCGAGAGGATATCAAGACCGACATCGAACTTCACGAGCTGCTGGAACGGGTGATCACTGCCTCCAAAGGAGGTACCCTGACCATGGATGACTATCTGAAGGTTGACACCGACCCTCCGTCGACTGATGAGTACTAAGTGAACGTGTAGAGGGTATACATGCCAATACGAATACTCAGTACCTCGGTTAACTCGATCATCGACAACCGCAAGGGACTAGGTGCTGTTCCTCACAATCAAGACGTTGACTACTTTGGGTTACGTGTCCACATGACCCCGAGTACGTTTCGACATCTAGCCGCTCCCTTGGCTCAACGTAAGGATGAGAGCATCAAGTTCATGGTCGAACATCTCAAGGGAGGTGGAACCATCGGGTCACCGTTCCTTTTGATAGAGGACCAGGGATTGGATGAACCTGCTAAAGTAGTGGGTCATGAGGGGCGCCACCGGATGCTGGCGGTTGCTCAACTCTTCGGGAACAACGCTGCGGTTGAAGTTCATCTGTTCTGGCCGCATTATCGACGTCGACACCTCACTCCTGAGATGATCGAACACTGGAACAAGGAACTCTGTCCTGAGAAGATGGACAGGGTGTACCGCCCTGGTCCGTATTTCAAGGTAATTGGATAATGGCAATCTCCATCTTCAACACCGTGACATCAAGGGAAAAGCCCGTTGATGTCCACGCTTCCGTCAAGAGCAAGGCTACCGCCTCTTCAGAACAGAGCATGGTCCTAGGCTTTGAGTCCATCCTGCCGTTCGCTGCCAAAGAGCTACGTATCAGCTCCGACGTACGGGACTACATGATGTATCCTGTGCCGATCATGACGTCCGACTTGCCAAATCGCAATGGGATTAGCTTTCCACTGAATGAACTCATTCGTTGGAACGTCAAGCGGGGTTGTCAAGCCTACGCCGGATGGCGGCACATGCCGCTTTTCGAGGAGCATCGTTCAGAGGACCATACCAAGGCATTGGGATTGATCGCTGACGTGTCGCTTCGTAAGCTTGACACTCTGGGTCGAGGTCAATTCTGGAAGGTGGTGTGCCTCGCCGCTCTAGACAGGACCAAGAACCCCGAGCTCGCTCGTGAGATGGCTTCTGGTGAGCTCAATAGCTGGTCGATGGGAGCGATGGTGGATGGCTATACGTGCAGCCATTGTGGCGCTGAGATCGACAAGTGTACTCACATCTCGCTGAAGAAACCCATTGACTTCTACGAGATCAGCAGCGGCATGGGTACTGAGCTGGTCTTCAGGAACGTATTTGGTGTTGATCCGTACGAGCTGTCGGTGGTCCGTGACCCTGCCTTTGGTTCAGCGACCAGTGATCACCTGATCACGTACGGATAGGGCATGGCTTTAGTCAGTCGTGTCCTACGTAGTCTATCAACCGGCTACGCGTTCTTTTGTCCGGGTTGCGAAGAGTCTCACGTGGTCTACACGAATCACTCAAACGGACACAATTGGTCCTTCAACGGTAACGTCGACAAGCCTACCTTTCAACCTAGCGTACTGGTGACCTCTGGACACTACGTTGATGGGTTCAAAGGTGGGAAGTGCTGGTGTACCTACTACGCTGAGCATCCTGACGAACCGGTTGACTTCCAGTGTTTCCGTTGTCACTCATTCGTGACCGACGGACGTATCCAGTTCTTGAGTGACTCCACTCACAAGCTATCAGGTCAAACCGTTGACCTTCCTGATTGGCGGCTATAGTAACAGACTGCAGAGCTAGAAGTTCCGACGAACAATACGACCCTCGGGTGTACTCAAGGTAGGTGCCGTAGATGTCCATTGACCTCAAGAACTCAACCATTTATACCTCAGTCAACAGCGACACCGTGTTCTTTGGTGCTGACGCGAACAATGCTACCGTACCGAAGCTCTATGCAGCTTCGGCTGTAGCTGACGCCATTGGTACGATTACCGACAGCACGAACACACTAGGACTGCAACCATACAGTTCCAGCTATACGAATGTGACCTACACCGGGTCAACTCCCAATCAAGCCGTTCGCTTCGCCAAGATCGACTCAATGACGTACAACACGAGCGCCAGCAACTCGGGGGCTGGTCACGTGGGTGGACACCTTGCTCGTATCATTCGTACCGGAACCGGTGATCCTGGACTGATGTTGGCGAGCGAGGACAAGATCGAGAACAACGCTACTGGAACGGTGTCGCTGGCCAAGGGCCGCGAGATCCAACTCTCCGCGAACGTCGGTACCATTACCTTCTACGCTGGACTGACGAGTCAGATCCTAGCAAACTCAGGTACCGTGACCACGGCGGTCCTGCATGACGCTGATGTTGCCAGCAACACGGGCACTATCACCACGCTGATCGATTTCTGGAGCAGAGACGTCTCATCTATCAGCGGTATCACTGCCAAGTACGGTTTCAGGCAGGATGACCCGGCCAAGTTAAATGTCTCAGCTACCTCTTGGATTGACCAATCCACTCAGTACGCTACACCTACTAACGGTGGGACCACCAACATCTCAGCTAATGTAGCGTGGTTGATTCTTCAACACGGAGCTACGATCGCCTCTCACACGATCGCTTTTCCTGCTGCGCCAACCATTCCGCATGGCTACGTGTTTGAGATCACCACCGCTCAAGAGATCACGGCGTTGACCCTGACTTGTTCAGGTTCAACCTTCATCGTGTGGAGCAACGGAACCACGCTGAACTCTGGTCAAAACCTCCGATTCCGGTGGGACGCGGCCAACGGTTGGTTGCGTTCCATGAGTGCCTATTGAATCTACTCTACAAGACAACCCTACAAGACAACCCTACAAGACAACCCTACAAGACAACCCTACAAGACCATTCTTAATCGCATCGAGGCTCGCTTGCACAACGAAACGTCGAACGATAACGCGGACAAATTGACTCAACGGTTGCTTGAAGCCGTTTGTTTGGATAACGCTGCTCATGTCAGTCGAGCGCGGTCTTGGAACAAGTTCCATCTGCTAAGCTCAGCCATTGCGGCGTTCTTGGCAGGTGGTCAGACGCTCGACGCTGAGGTGCTCGAAGTGCTAGCATCCGATGACGATGAAGAAGGGCGCGACGAATACTTGGATCAGCACCCTGACCTTCAGATCATTGATCGGCTGTTGACTGAGTTTGTGAATAGTCTTTAACCTTCCTATCTTTACTAGGATAGGCTAACCGTTGAAGTGGGAATACCCTCTTAGGAGGGGAAGTCTTATCAGTCTCTGGGTCGATGTTTCCGAAAGGGGACATCGATACAATCGGTCATTCAGAGGATAAATCTTAACGGCTCAGGGGCAGCGACGCCTCTGCATAGCCGATCTGGATCAGACCCTGCCGGTTGAAGCCTGAGTACCACATTCTGGCCTTGCCATTCTCGATCAACACCGTTGGCGCGATCGGGCCAGCCCCGCCATCAAAAGCGTTGGCTGAGCCCCTCGAGATGATCGGAACCGGGGCGCTAAACGGGCCAAACGGAGAGGTCGACCGCGAGATGGCGATGTCATGAGAGCTGTCCCAAACACGGGTGGTGAATAGGTAGTACCAGCCATCTGGCCCCTTTACGATCGCTGGTTCCGCAACACCCAAGGATCCTGGGACGGCTGTCTTGTCCATGATTGGCATCGATCGCTTGGTCCATACCCGACCATCAGTTGAGGTCGCTGCCAAGATGCGTAGGCCAGCACCTCTTGGGCAGTTGTTCCAGCAATGAGCGGCATAATACATGATCAGCCGGCCACCCTCATCAAGGATCATGGGGCTGAACAGCGCGTCGTTGTCATGTCCACCCGTTGTCACAGTGAGAACAGGCTGCGACCCGTACTTGATGAACTGGGTACCGTTGACTGAGGTTGCCAACCCGATTGACCCAGGGAAGCTGGCGAAGAACCCACCCTTGTCCACATAGCCGGTGCTGTAGACAAGATACTCACCGTTTCGCTTGATGATGAGCGGTGTCTCATGAGCGGTGTCCCAGGTACCATCCAACACCAGCATGCCTGGTGTCTGGCTCACCGACTCGGCGATCGGCCTCCAGGTCAGTCCATCAGTTGAGGTTGCCTGACATATGGCAGGTCCTTGCGGGTTGCCGTAGACGTCAAAGCAGGCGTAGACCATCCGAAGAATGGGCCCATCGCGGATCACGCTGGGGTCACCATCCAGCTTGTATGGCCCAGCGAAGGTCTTTGGGTTCTTGGTCCACTTGGCCCAAGTGATCGGCGCCGCCTCTGCAACATCAACAACCTGTGAGGTTGTCTCTATCCCAGGGTCACCACATGACACGAGCAAGGCCATCAGGCCAACCAGGAAAGCACGCATGTGTTACCTCTTTTAGCTGAAAAATGATACTGAGCCTGTCAACCGGTCTTCGGATCGAGGCGATGATTGGCCAGAGACAGGAGAAACATAGCGACCTGGCTTGAGTGACCTGGATTCTATGCCAAGGTCGCTAGGCCGCTGGGGCATGGTCATCAACATCGACCAGGACCGTCAGAAAGAGTTTCATACTAAGTGTTGTGTCTACGCTCCATTCTTCTCTAGGGTAGCGATCAGCTTGCGAGCGTTCCTAGCGAGGCGTTCACAGGAGACCGCTACCTCTTCGAGTTCGGATACCAACAATGGACAAGGGTGGGATGTTGTGAATCGATGGTTCTTGATCTCGTACAGGTATACCTGAACCGCATCCATCAGAGGCTTCTCGTCGTCGTTTCGTAGATACTCACGCATGGTCATCTCCTGTTTGGTGAAAATAAAAGCCCGGGTTCCGCAAGGAATGCCGGGCTTTCTTTTGAGCGATTTACGAAATGACGTCTACACGCTAGTGCTTTATACGATAGTCACCGCCGCTGAACAACCCGAGCAGAACCTGTGCGACGACTTGTTGACCGTTCCACAGGTAGGGCACTTCAACTTCGTCTTGACCATCAAAGGAGCTGTCACCGGTACCTGTCCAACATCACCCAACAGCCGGAAGATGATGGAGTGCTCTTGAGGCTCAACAGGGAACCAACCTGCAACAGCGAACTGTTGGTTGGATACTGAACCTGGGGCAGTGATGCCAACGGCGTTCTGTGGAACGCTGTGACTACGAAGCACTCCTCTCGATCCACTGGAGGTGTAGGCTTGATCAGGATTGTCTGAGCTACTACTGTTGTAGAGTTGGTTTGAAACACCGGTTTGATACGCACCGAATGATCGGTACGGATTGTAGGTGTTATAGATGCGCTGTTCCTTCTGGAACTTGATCTGCACCAGACCATCCTCGGCACCTACGCCTCGATGAGCTTCAACGGTAGCGTTGCGCTCGATGAACTTGAAACGGTTCCCTTGAGTGAGGTTACCGTTCTTGATGAACCGCTCAAGATCAATGGATTGGCTAGGGGTTAGGACCAGCTTCTGGTTGTCGGTGGTTGACTTCCCATCGATCAGAACATCGATGAGCATCATGCGCTGCGTGTCGAGGTTCTTCAGATAGACACTGAACTCCGAACCAAAGGGTAGATACACCGTTTCGCCGTGCTCGCGAAGGATGTTTCCGTTGATCTTGATACAGGCGGTGAGGGCTTCGTGATACATCATGGTTTCTTCCTTTGAAAGCTCACGGAACAAGAGCTTGAAGTTTGAGTTCCGTTGGATTGTTGACAGGGAAAGTGTAGGAACTATTCGCGTGACGGGCGAGCTGCGTCGATGTCCTCCTTCAAAAGGTCGTAGGGTGTGATGTCTCTATTCTCGTGAGCCTTTATGCGTGCCGAGATGTCCTTGACTCGTTGAGCGGACTGTTCAGCCGCTTCCAATATTGAGTTCAGGTAGTCGAACCGAGCTTTCCACAACGGTTCCTCAAGTCTGTCGAGGTGAGCGTGGATCTCGTTGAGACGCTGCTGTTCAACGTCAGTCAGAGGTTCATTGAAGCTCTTCATGATGAGTTCAGCACGTTCCTTCATCATTTCTGGCGGGTACTGGATTGAGGGCACTTGACGCTCCATTGAACGGATCCCCTTGAACAACAGATCGGTGAACCGAGGTACGAACAATGTG
>Ga0268298_10004934_pt1 | contig 12749 bp, 8 predicted proteins | sample WWTPWeurt_MetaG_FD_194462 | JGI IMG/M metagenome (GOLD analysis project Ga0268298, IMG submission 194462) | Activated sludge microbial communities from WWTP in Nijmegen, Gelderland, Netherland - WWTP Weurt | ecosystem: Engineered > WWTP > Aerobic digester > Activated sludge | place: Netherlands...
GTCTTCTCGTCGGCGGGCACGGGGGGCGTCGTCGACGTGACGGCGCGTGACCCTCGACCGCTCACGGGGGGCCGCATCTTGTTGCACGCGACGCCGGTGCTTGGCGGACAGGTCGACGCGGCGGAGGTCCTCTCGTTCGCGGACGGCGTGCGCGGCGACATGGGCTGCTTGAAGGGCATCTACATCGCGCTCGCGGGCTTCACGGAGGAGGCGCACGCGGGCATCCGCTCGTGCAGCGCGCCGATCGACCTCATCGACGGCCCGCTCTTGCTCGACCTCGTGCGCGACCACCTCCCCGATCGAGCGACGCTGCTCGAGGGCTACCGTGGCTTCAACCGCACCCGCCCTCGTCACGTGCGCGGCGACACCGAAGCCTCCGACAAATAGCGAAACGCCAGCCCCGCGACGAAGCTCGGCGACGACTGAGCGGCGACGACTGAGTGGCGGCGACTGAGTGGCGCGGGGATGAGCGGCGACGACTGAGTGGCGGCGACTGAGTGGCGCGGGGATGAGCGGCGACGACTGAGTGGCGACGACTGAGCGCCGACGACTGAGCGGCGCGGGGATGAGCGGCGCGGGGATGAGCGGCGCGGGGATGAGCGGCGCCGACGTGATTTGTTGCCCACCCCCGGCCGGTGCTCCCGCTTCGCGGTCCGCGCCGTCCGCCCCTCCCCGGCGTCGCGCTCCGCGCCCCGCGGGTGGGGCCCACTCTGAGAACAAAAAATCCTCCGTGACGGCTCCGTGCCCTCCGTGACTCCGTGGTGAAAAAGGCCCCCAGAAACAACTCGTATCCTTCCAGATCTCACCCCACCATCTGCCACCCCAGCCGCACCACGAGCGCGACGGTCACCGCGAGCACCCCTGCTCGCACCACCCGCTCACCCCCCTTGATCGCGGCCTTCGCCCCCACATACCCCCCCAGCATCTGCGTCACCGCCATGGGGAGAGCCCATTTGAGCTCGATCTTCCCCTGCGAAGCGAACATCGCCACGCTCCCCAGGTTCGACGCGAAATTGGCCACCTTCGCGTTCGCGCTCGCCTCTGTCAGCTCGTCCCCGAACAGGGCAGTGTGCAGGGCGATCAAGAACGTGCCTGTCCCCGGCCCGAAGAACCCATCATAGAGCCCGAGCGCCCCGCCCACGATCAGCGCGAACACCACCGGATGCTCCCGAACAATCGCGATCCCCCCCGGCGGAGCATGGCTGTCGGCCCGCGAACCATGGCTGTCGGCCCGGGATGAAGCATGGCTGTCGCTCCCTGGCGGAGCATGGCTGTCGCTCCCCGGCGAAACATCGCTGCCGGCCCCCGAACCATGGCTGTCGACCCGTGACGAAACATCGGTGGAGGAGCTCTCGGCAGCCGGCGCGCCAGGCACCTTCACGACAGCCGATCTCGGCGCCCTCTTCCGACGCAACAGAAAGAACGCCGCCACCAGCACGAGCAGCACCAGCACGATCGGCCGCAGCGTCTCCGGCTTGATCGAAAGCACCAGCTTCACGCCCGCGAGCGACCCCACGAGCGCCGCGACGAACGCCGGGACAGCCCTCTTCCTGTTCACTCGCCCCGCCCGCGCGAACGACGTCAGCGAGGCGAACGCGCCGAATACACTCTGTCCCTTGTTCGTCCCCAGCGCGAGCCGCACGTCCGGCGTGAAGTTGAGGAGCGCCGGGACCGTCAGGAGCCCCCCGCCCCCCGCGATCGCGTCCACGAAGCCCGCGGCGAACGCCACGGCCGGCAGCACGACATAAGGCAGCACGCGTCAGGACGCCGCGGGGGCCGAAAAAGTGCTCTCCGAAGGCCCCGGAGCGAGCCTACCCCCCTCGGCGCCGTCCCCGTGACTGCCCACCTCCACCGGACTCCCCACCTCCACCGGACTCCCCACCTCGATCGAGCGGACCATCTCCGACGAGCTGACCATCTCCGACGAGCTGCCCATCTCGATCGAACTGGCCATCTCCGACGAACTGCCCATCTCCGATGAGCTGCCCATCTCTTCGAGACTGACCATCTCCGACGGATCGAGGCTCGCCGCTTCGTCCTCGACAACCCTCTTCTTCTTCGGCGCTGCCCGGAACGGCCTCCGGAGCGGCGGGAGCACGAGGAGCGCCGCCGGCTCCGCGGGCGTCATGACGCGCTTCTTTGCCCCCTCCGGCGCCCCCGGACGCACGCCCTCGCCCCCGTCCGTCGCCGCTTCGCTGGCCGTCGCCGCCGCCGCTTCACTGCCCGTCGCCGTCTCACCGTCCGTCGCCGTCGCCGCTTCGCTGGCCGTCGCCGTCGCCGCTTCACTGTCCGTCGCCGTCGCCGTCACATCCCCGTCACTCTCCACCGCCGCTGTCGCCTGCGCTTCGGCCGCGTGAACCTCGGCGAGCAACGCGAGCCTCACCGCCCGATGCGGCACATCCCCGGCGATCGCGATCGCCACCTCCGACGCCTTCGCGGACCCGCCCGCCGTGATGTCCGTGTCCACGCTCACGATCGCCAGATCACCGATGATCCCGGCCCTCCGCACCTCCGCGCGCACGTCCTCACCGCCGAGCTCCGCGCGCACCATGTACTTGCGCACATCCACGATCTTCCCGATCCCCTCGATGTCGCGCCTGTGCGGCAGCGTCGTCGCGTTCATGGCCTGTGCACACCTCTCCGCGAGCCACGCGTCCACGTCCTCGGCACCCGCGATCTCCCGCAGCGCCGAGCGCGCCCACACGATCGCATACCGCGCCCCGCACACGATCTTCGCGACCCCCGGATCCGTGTCCCCGAGCAGCACCGCCCCCGTGAACGTGAGCCCCCGAGGCGTCGACTCGTTCATGCGCGCGACGAGCTCCGCGATCTCCGCCTCGCTCATCACCGCGTCGAGCCTCAGATCCACGTACTCCGAGAGGCTCGGCACCCCGAGCGACAGCGCCGGCCCGAACGTCATGTCCGGCTTCGGATGAAACCCCTGCGTGTACACCATCGGCGCGCCCGATCGCCGCAGCACCCGCGGCAGCTCCCGCACCATGTCGAGGTGCCCGAGCAGCGCCATCGGCCCCGTCTTCTCATAAGCGAATCGATACCTCCGCCCGCCCGGAGGCCCCGGCGTCGGCCGCTTCGCCTTCTTCGTCTTCTTCGGCTTCTCGCCGTTCGGCTTTTTTCCAAGGCCGGCGAGAGCGTCCGCCCCCTCCGTCGCGGCCTCGCTCCCGCCCGTCGCCGACCGCTCCACGCGCGGCTCGATCGCGATCTCCGGCGCCGGATCGCTCAGGATCGGAAGCCGTTTGTGCGCGTCGAGCTTCTTCAAGAACGTGACGCGCTCGTCGCGCATCATGCTCATGTCGCACGCGACGCCGCAGTCATAACAAACCAACCGACGCCGATCCGCCTCCGCGTCCTCCACGTTCGTGTGGTGGACGAACGTCCCCGCGACCTTCCCGCACGGCGGCGACAATCGGCTCGCGAGCGCCTTGCGATACTCGCGCGCGAGGAACCCGTCCTCGAGCCCCACGTCGATGTGATCCCACGGCAGCCGCGCCGAGAGAGGGATCGTCCCGAGGTACTTCTCGCGCCCCACGCCGAGCGCCACGAACGCCTCCTCCCACACGTCGAGCTTCAGCTTCTCGTCCCACGAATCAAAGCGCGCCCCGTTCTTCCACGCGCGCTCGAGCACGTCGCACAGCGCCCGATCCCCGCGCGCGAAGATCCCCTCGAGCACGCTCGCCGCCGCGTCGTGCGTGCGCAGCGTCACCGCGCGATGCGGCCTCACCGTCTCTCGCAAGAGCTGCTGCTTCCGGCTCACCTCGCCGAGCGGATCCATCGCGGCCCATTGAAACGGCGTGTGCGGCTTCGGCACGTGCACGCTCACGCTCACCGTCACGTCGGCGCGCCCCCGCGCGGCCCTCTTCCCGACCTGCGCCGTGCGCCCGCCCGTCTCCGCGATCTCGCGCACGTCGTCGTCGGTCTCTGTCGGCAGCCCGATCATGAAGTAGAGCTTCATCTTGGGCCACCCGCGCGAGAACACGCGCTCCGCCGTCTCCAGGAGCTGCTCCTCGGTCACGTTCTTGTTCACCACGTCGCGCATCCGCTGCGATCCCGCCTCCGGCGCGAACGTGAGGCCTGTCGCGCGCACGCGCTTGATCTCGTCGAGCAGATCCGGCTCGAGCCCGTACGCTCGCAGCGACGAGACTCCGAGCGACACGCGCTCCTCCGCGAGCCTCTGCGACACCTTCTTCAAGAGCGGCGAGATGCACGAAATATCGGCCGTCGAGAGCGCCGTGAGCGACACCTCGTCCTGCCCGCTCTTCTTCACCGCCGAGAGCACCGTGTCCACGATCTGCTCCGGATCGCGCTCCCGCACGGGCCGATAGATCATCCCCGCCTGACAGAACCGGCACCCCTCCGTGCACCCGCGCGCGATCTCGATCGACATGCGATCGAAGATCGCCTCCGGCCCGCCCGAGGGGCTGTCGTCCGGGAAAGGATAGGCGTTGATGTCGATCATCGAGCGCTCGATCATCCGCGGGATCCCGGCCTCGATCGGCGCCGTGACGACGCGGAGCCCCGTGTCCTCGTCGATGGCTGTCTCGTAGAGCGACGGCACGTAGACGGCCCCGAGCTTCGCGAGCGCGACGAGCCGCTCTCTCCGCGACAGGCCCTCGCGCTTCGCCTTCGCCCACGCGAGCGCGACCTCCGTGCACTTCGCCTCGCCGTCCCCGATCACGAACGCGTCAATGAAAGCGGCGAGCGGCTCCGGGTGCGTCGCCGTCGGCCCGCCCGCGATCACGAGCGGATCGTCCTCGCCTCGATCCGCGCTGCGGATCGGCACGCCCCCGAGGTGGAGCATCGTGAGGATGTTCGTGTACGTGAGCTCGAATTGAAGCGAGAACCCCACGACGGTGAAGTCCCTGAGCGGCCGCGCCGACTCGATCGACACGAGCGGCAGCCCGCCTTTTTCGAGCTCCGCCTCCATGTCGACCCACGGCGCGTAGCAGCGCTCCGCGAGCGTGCGCGGATCGTCGTTCAGAATTTTGTAGAGGATCTTGAAGCCCAGGTGGCTCATCCCGATGTCGTACACATCGGGGAACGCGAGGCAGACGGTGGCCTCGACCGAGGCCCAGTCCTTCACGCGCGATCCCACCTCGCCGCCGGCGTACCGGGCGGGCTTCTCGACGCGATCGATGAGCTCCGCGTACGGGTGATTCGCGAGGAGGGCCGGGGTTTCCATGGCGCGGCGGGTAGCACACCGCCGCTCGGGCGGCCCTCAAAAAACCCGAGGCTGCGCTTGAAAAACCCCACAAACGCAGACCGGCCGCCGGTGCTCATCGGATCACGATGTGCACGGGGCGGCCGGTTTGGAGCGAGGCTGTCAGGCCTCTCTTGTCACCTGCTCTGCGCGTCGATCATGTCGTAGAGCTCCTGCGCCTCGGAGCGCGAGGGGCCGTGTGCGCCGGCCATCAGCTTGTCGGCGAGCGCCTTGGCCTCGCGGAGCTTGCCGCGCTTGATCGGGATGAAGAAGTCCTTCCCGGCCTCACCGCCGAACTTGTTGGCCGCCCAGTCGAGGTCGCACTCGAGGTGGCTGGTCGACTCGTTGGCCTTGATTCCCGAGATGTGGGCCTTGTTTTCGTAGAGCTTCTTGAGGCTCTCCTCAAGCTCGGAAACCGATGAAGGGACTCGTGCGACGTAACCCATGGTGACCTCCGGACGCGAATGGCGAAGAACCCTGTGACGCGGGACCGACCGTAACGCAGATCGGACCCGTGCACCCCCATTTTTTTGACCATGAAAGGCGTTTTTTCATGCCGCGGCGCGGCATGATGTCACTGATATCAGTTTTTCTTCTCTTCCGAAGCCGCCATGCTCACGGCCAGAAGACGCAGAGAGGGCGACCCGAAGGACAGGAGCTTGTCGTGATAGGCCCGCTCCTTGAACCCCGGAGTCTTCTCGTGCTTCTCCCGCATCTTCATCATCTGCGAGAAGCCATAAAAATACGTGGTGAGCTGCGCGCTCGTGAGCCGCGCCCTCCGCCACTTGCCCACGGCCTCGCCCTCCTCCTGAAAGGCCTCCTCCTCCATGAGGGCCAAGGCCTGCTTCTCATCCATCGTCCCCGCGTGGATCTCGTGATCGAGGATGGTGTTCGCGCACGCCCGCAGCATCATCTTCTGCCTCTGAATGCGCACCTTGGCCCCGCCGAATCCATACTTGGCCATGAGCCACTCGGTGTATACAGCCCACCCCTCCACGAACGGCCCGCTCTGGAACACGGCCCTGATCTTGGACGGGAAGCGGTTGTTGTGCATGAGCTGGAGGAAGTGCCCCGGCATCGCCTCGTGGATCGTCAGATCGTGCAGCATGGACCGGTTGTACTCGCGGAAATAGGACTCCACGCGCTTCTTGTCCCAGTCCTTGGGCGTCGGAGAGATGGAGTAGAAGGTCTCCTGTTTGGCCTCCAGGGGCCCGGAAGAGTCGCAGTACGCGACGGCGACCCCGCGGCGATACTCGGGCATCTCGATCACCCGACAGGGCTCCTCCGGCACGCGCACGAGGTCGTTCTTCTGCACGAACTCGGTGGCCTCCTTGAGCATCTGCTCGGCCTCCTTGACGATCGTGGCGTTGTCCGGGCGGTCCTTCGCGACCTCGTCCAGGACCTTCTTCACGAGGGCCTTCTTGTCCTTCTCTGTCTTGAGATCCGGCAGCTTCTTGCCCTTCATCAGCGCGGGCCACAGCTCCTTCGCCGTCTCGACCATCTCCTCGCGCGTCTTCGCGAGCGTGTCGCGCGCGTCCTTGGCGATCTGGTCCACGTCAATCGCCGGATCATCCAGGTAGAACTTGAGCTTCTTCGTGAAGAGCGCCCGACCGAGCCGGAAATCACCCTTCGACCGCGGCTTGAGGTCCTTCTCGAGGAACGTCTGAAAGTCCTTGAGCGCGTCCGCGGCCTTCTTCGAGGCGTCCGTGAGCTCGGCCTTGAGCGCCGGCACCTTGTCGAACGAAGACACGATGTCCTTCTCGGCCAGCGACACGAGCCCCTGGTTCTGCTGAATGGCCGTCTCCGTGTGCACGAGCGCCGGGTTTTGAAGCCTCGCCTTCGCCACGGCCACGATCTTGGGCACGCCCTTGAGCCGCCCGAGGAGCGCCTTCATCCGCTCCTCCACCGTCGTGAAATCCCGGCTCACCAGGGGATCGAGCCCGTCGCCGATCATGCTCGTATAAAAGAGCGGGCTGTTCTCCGACTCCTTCAGCTCGTCCGCGGCGAACACCCAGTACTGGAGCTGCGTGCGCACGATGTCCTTGTCGATCCGGTTCTGGAGCGACAGCTCATCGTCCTTGAACCCCTCCAGCTCTTTCAATCGCGACGCGGCGAAATCGCGGAACGCCGTCTCCCCCTCCTTGCTCACGTCGGGCCAGTTGCCGTCGAAGCGGTGGTCGCCGTTGAGCGTCGCGTCGACGGGCCGCCTCTCCAGGTACTCGCCGAGGAATCGCGACATGAACGCTGTCAGGGCTTCATCGGCGGTGGGCTTCTGGGTCACGGGGGTCTCCGTCGTGGCAGGGGCGGTCGCGGTGACTGTCGTCGTGCCGGCCGGCGTCTGGCTCCCGTCCTTCGGCGGCGGCTCGGTGGGGCCGCACGCGGCGAGCAGAGCCCACAGCGCGGCGCAGATCAGGCCCGTCGCCCTCGGTTTCAAAACGATCGCTCTCATGAAACGCTCCTACCCTCGCTCCCGGCAGAAGAAAATGCCCGCGGCGGGACAGGGCTCTCTTTAGTGGGCGTGGGCTTCCGTGATACCCTCCCGGCCCCCGCTGGGGGATCCTGTCCCGACGCCGCGGCCCCCCGTCTCGACCGGGGACGCGCCCGATTCCCGACGATCGCACACTCCGCCCTTGCCCATGGAACCCCTTTATTTCGGCTCTCCCGCGCGGCCCCTCTTCGGGGCGTTTCACCCCACGAGGAGCGCCCGTCACCGCGGGGCGGCCGTCGTGCTCTGCGGACCCTTCGGCCACGAAGAGCTGCACGCTCACCGGGCCCAGCGCCACCTCGCCGAGCGCCTCTCCGACGCTGGATTCCCGGCGCTCCGGTTCGACTACGACGCCACGGGCGACTCGGCGGGCGACGATCGCGAGGGGGGCCGAGTGGCCGCCTGGCGCGACAGCGTCCTCGCCGCCGTGAGCGCGATCCGCGAGAAAACAAGCCTCTCTCGCGTGGTCCTCGTGGGCCTGCGGGCAGGGGCCCTCCTCGCCTTGACCGTCGCGGCCAGCGCCCCAGAGGGCCAGTCCGTCGCCGACAGACTCGTCCTCTGGAACCCTGTCCTGAGCGGCAAAGCCCACCTCCGGGAGCTCCTCCGCCTCCACAAAGTCCTCTTTCCCAAGGGGAAGGGCGACGAGCCCAAGAGTCCGTACGACGAGGCCCTGGGCTTCATCGTCCGCAAGGACACCCTCGCGGACATGGGCAAGCTGGATGCGACCGTCCTCCCGCAAAAACCCGCCTCCGCGTGCCTCGTGATCGGCGGCAACGACAACCCCTCCGAGGACAAGCTCCTCGAAGCCCTTCGATCCGCGGGCGTGGAGGTGGAATACAAGCACTTGCCCGGCCACCCGTTCCTCGTCACGGACCCTCACAAGAGCGATGTCCCGGACGAGATGCTCGGCGCGATCGTGGACTACCTGTCACAGGCCTATCCGGAAGACGGGGAGTCGAACAGACAGGCCCCCTCCCGGACGACGCGATGGGAGACGACGATCACGAGGGGCCCGCTCCGCGAAGAGGCGTGGCAGATCGAGGGCGAAAAGCCTCGCTTCGGCGTCCTCACGCTGCCCGCCGACAAGCCCTCTCCGAGCGGCGACGCTCCGCGCCCCGGGGGCGGCAAGCCGGCGGTGATCCTCATGAACGCGGGCTCCATCCACCGCGTGGGGCCCAATCGGTCCTTCGTGCGGATGGCGCGCAGGTGGGCGGACCTCGGCTACCCCGTGCTGCGAATGGACCTCTCCGGCATCGGCGACAGCCCTGCTCCGGAGGGCTGCGTCGAGAACCTCCCTTATCCGCGCGACGCCGTGAAGGACGCGCAGGCCGCGATGAGCGCCCTCGAATCACGAGGGATCGCGACGAAGTTCATCCTCTCGGGCCTCTGCTCCGGCGCCGACATCGCCTTTCGAACAGCGGTGATCGACAGGCGGGTTTCGGGCGCCTGGATGGTGAACCCGCAGGCCTTCTATTTCCCCTCCTCCGACACCCTCAAAGAATACATGCGGGCGGAGCTCCAGGCCACGTACTACGAGAACGCCTTCTGGCAGCCCGAGCGGTGGAAGCGCGTGCTCCGGGGCGAGGTGGATCTCAAGCGCGTCGCCGGCGTCATGAGGGACAAGGTCGAGAGCGCCGTCCGTCGCCGGGTCACTCGCCTCTTCGGCGAAAAGACAGAGTCCGAGGGCAAGCCCGAGTCCCGCGACGTCATCGCCGATCTCCGCTCCATCGCGGCGCGCGGCGCGGACACGTTCCTGCTCTGCAGCGAGGATGATCCCGGCCTTGTCTATTTGCAGAAGTATTTCGGGGGAGGGCTCGACGGCCTCACGGGGCTGCCGGGCTATCGACGGGAGATCGTGAAGAACACCGACCACACCTTCACCCCCCTGTGGTCGCAAGACGCGCTCTCCGACATGCTGACAGAGCACCTCCAGAAGAGGCACGGCTGACAGCCAGTCTGTCGGAGAGCGCCTCTCCGCTGCGTGAGCCGCGTCAGTCGCCCTTCGCCTTGAGCTTGTCCATGTTGTCGTTGATGAACGACTTGATGTCCTCGGACATGTCGAGCAGGCGGGCCCACTGCTCCTTGTAGAGGGTCACGGGGAAACGACCGAGCCCGTACACGCTGACGGCGCCCTTCTCGCTGACCTTGAGAAAGGCCGCCCGGGTCTTCTTGTTCTTGAGGGCCTCGTTCTCGGCCTTCAGTCGTTCGAGCTCCGCCTTGAGATCTTCTTCCGCCATGGTTTCCCTCTTTGGTTACCGATACGTCTTTGGGTTCACGAGCGACCCCGTGAGCCAGTGGAAGTTGTCGAAAATAGCCCCCGAATCATAGATGCCGTCCGACGAGTCCCAGGTGATGAACTCGATGGTGATCACCTCGCCCGGCTTCATCGGCGACTCCGTGGTGACCCAGCCCGTCCCGCCGCCGACGGAGCTCGGCGTGTTGTTGCACGGCGCGTCCGGGTCCCCGTACCCCGTCCCCGAGAGCTCCGCCTTGCCGCCCGAGCAGAAGTTGAACCCCGGCGTCCCGAAGCAGCCCGTCGGCCCCGCGATGCACCGATCGAAGAAGTTCAGGTTCACCGACCCCGGCGTCCCCTGGTTGTCGAACACGATGTTGTGGTTGTTCGCGATGCCGGCCACGTTGCTCTTGAGCAGCACGACCCACAGGTCATTGAAGCCCGAGCACGCATACTCCGGGTATTCTGCCGAGAAGAACGAGTGATCGAACCCGAAGCTGTGCGCGTTCGTGGGCACACGGATGGTCATCTTCAGGTTGGTCGGGTTGTAGGCCGTGCCGATCCCCGGGATGGGACACCCGCTCTTGTTCGTGGGGAAGCCCGGGGGCGAGTTGGAGCTCGTCCCCGTGTCCGTGCCGCCCTGCGGAGTGCCCTGCTGGTAATACGGCTGTCCCGGCACGCCCGCGAGCCCCGTGGAGAAGTACACGAAGCTCGAGTTCTTGCGCGGCCCGAGGACCGACCCGAAGCTGGTCACGATGGAGTGCGACTGGGCCGCCGGCGTCCCCGTGCCGTCCGCGAGCCGCAGCTCCGCGGTGATGAGGCCCCAGATCTTGTTCGCGCCCGTCGCGTCCGCGGTCGTCGTCTGGCAGATGTCAATCGCCTTCGCATAATCAAAGGCGTCCTGAGAGGTGTACTGGAGACCGACGTCGCAGGACAGGATGGGGTTGTCGATCCCGCCGTTGCAGTCGTTGTCGATCCCGTCCGGGAAGTCGTACGCGCCCGGGTTCACGAGGGGATCGTTGTCGTTGCAGTCGTTGTCGCACACCCCGTATCCGTCGCCGTCGTTGTCCGGACACGCCCCGTCCGGGACGTCCATCGGCACATCCATTGGAACGTCCATTGGAACATCCATTGGAACGTCCTCCGGCACATCCATCGGCACGTCCATCGGGACGTCCTCCGGCACATCCATCGGCACGTCCATCGGGACGTCTTCCGGCACATCCATCGGAACGTCCATCGGCACATCCATCGGGACGTCCATCGGCACATCCATCGGGACGTCCATCGGCACATCCATCGGGACGTCCATCGGCACATCCGTCGGCGTGTCGACCGGCACATCCATCGGCGAATCGATCGGCGAATCGATCGGCGAGTCGGTGGTCACGTCCGTGCCGGCGTCTTCTTCTTCTTCTTCGGTCTCCGTCTCCTCGAGCCCCGTCTTCGCTCCGCAGCCCGGCCCCAGCCACAGCGCCGGAGCCGCGAGCGCGATCAGCACGAGCCCCGATCGCAGGGTCCACCGCGCCACGCTGCGCGCGGTGGTCGTTCGTCGTGACGAAGCGGTCGCCTCGTCGCGAGGATCGGGATCGATACGCCTGCGCTTTTGACGCACGGGGAAACCTCCAAGAAAGGCCAGATAGAGCAAGCCTACCGGAAATCGGGTCGGTGTAGGCTCCTCGTGAAGATGGAGCTCGCCCAGCTCTACCAGGAGCTCGTCTCCGCCGCGCGAAAGCTGGGCGTCGAGGTGCGCGCGGAGGCCTTCGATCCCGGCCTCTCGGACGCCTCGAAGCCCCGCGGAGGGCTCTGTTCCATCCGCGGCAAGCAGCTCATCCTCGTCGATTCCCGAGGCAGCCTCCCGGATCGGATCGCGACGCTCGCGGGCGCCCTCTCGCAGCTCGATCTCGAAAGCGTATTCCTGCCGCCGATCGTGCGCGCGACGATCGGGGCCTACCAGCCGACGGGCGACGAGGTGGAGCGGAGCTTCCGCCGCCTGCACGCGCAGCGGAAGCCGAAGAACTAAAGACCCAGCGCCTTCTCCACCTCGGGGTAGAAGGCCGCGACCGCCTCGTCGATCTTGCCCACGTCCGTGCCGCCGGCCTGCGCCATGTCGGGCCGACCGCCGCCAGATCCGCCGACGATCTTGGACACGCCCTTGATCAGATCGCCCGCCTTGAGCTTGTCCGTCGCGGCCTTCGAGACCATCAGCGCGAGCGCCACCTTGTCCGGACCCTTCGTCCCGAGGAGCACCGCCGATCGCTCGCCGAGCTTGTCCCGAAGCTTTTCCGCGAGCTCGCGCAGCGCGCCGGCCTGCGTGTTGTCGGGCATCCGCAGCGCGAGGACCTTCACCCCGCCCATGTCGCGCGCCTGCGACACCATCCCGTCGACGCCGCCTCCACCGCCGCCGCTGCCCGCTTCAAGAAGCTTCTTTTCAAGGTCCGCGACCTTCTTCTCCAGCTCGCGCTCGTGGGCCACCAGCTTGGACAGCTTGTCGATCATGTCGCCGCCCGTCGCCTTCACGATCGATCGCGCCCGCGTGATCTCCTCCTCCGCGTCGCGCACGTAATGGAGCGCGTTGAGCCCCGTCGTCGCGAGGATGCGCCGCACGCCCGCCGCGACGCCGCCCTCGCTCACGATCTTGAAGAGGCCGATATCGCCGAGCGCACGCGCATGGGTGCCGCCGCAGAGCTCGATCACCTCCGGCGTCATCGTGAGCATGCGCACCGTGTCGCCGTACTTCTCCTCGAAGATCGCCATCGCGCCGCGCTTCTTCGCCTCGTCCATGGTCAGGAGCTCGGTGAGCACCGGCGCGTTCG
>Ga0268298_10004935_pt1 | contig 12743 bp, 11 predicted proteins | sample WWTPWeurt_MetaG_FD_194462 | JGI IMG/M metagenome (GOLD analysis project Ga0268298, IMG submission 194462) | Activated sludge microbial communities from WWTP in Nijmegen, Gelderland, Netherland - WWTP Weurt | ecosystem: Engineered > WWTP > Aerobic digester > Activated sludge | place...
GCCCCCGGTGCATGCATCGTCTGAGCAGACTAGCGCATCGCCGATCATCGACATCTTGCGCGTCATGAACCACCAACAGCGAGCGGTGTCGGCCAGGCCAGCGCCGATGTTGCAGACGCAACCCGCCGTCGGCGGCGACCGAACTCCAGCACGAGGCTGTTTCAATAGGTTCCATATCTGTTTCACCGGCGAATCCACAGGCCAACCGGCTAGTCCCCGTGGACGATGCCGGCGTCGCCCGCCACCACGAAGAATCATCGTTGGAGGATCCGAATCATGAGCGATGCCGTCGAGCAGTTGATGCTGGGCAAGACATGGGAACAGTTTTGCGAGGCCCTGAAAAGCGCCGGGCAGCAGATCCTGCGGCCCGAAGCGCCAGACACGCCACTCGACCGGGCGGAAGGCTATCGATATCTCTCGCGACTGGTGCGCGTCGCGCTCGAGATGCACGTCGAATTCGCCGATCCCGACTTTCCGGGGTTCATCGTGCCATCGCACGAAACGATCAAGATCGGCGCCGACAGCCCCGATAACCTCTACATGTCGGCGCGCCTCGACGGACGCAACGAGTACCGGGTCAGCGGCCGGCGCGGCACGGTCGCGACACTCAATTTCGCCACCAAGAAAGGCGGTTACGCCAATCGGGACGGACGCATGGACGGCACCGGCTTCCTGGCCGCCAAGGACATGACATTCGAAGCCGATGGCCGTTTCGAGTTGACCCTGAGCCGGCAGCCCCAACCGGGCAACTGGCTGCCGATGGAGGCGGACACCAATCAGTTGCTCGTCCGCCAGACTTTCCTCGACCGCCGGACGGAGCAGCCCGCACAGCTTCGCATCGAAAGAATCGGCGGCTCGGCGAAGCCCAAGCCTCTGGATCCGGTCCTGTTTCACGACAATCTATCGCGCGCCGGCGCCTTCGTCGGCAATACCGCGCGCTTGTTCGCCGACTGGGCGCAAGGTTATCGCACCCGCGTCAACTGCCTGCCTCCGGCCGACCAGGCGGTTTGCCAGGCCGCCGGCGGCGACCCCAACATCTTCTACTACCATGGCTACTGGCAACTCGAAGAGGATGAGGCGCTGTTGATCGAACTGCCGCGCATTCCCGATTGCGATTTCTGGAACCTGCAAGTCGACAATTACTGGATGGAGTCACTCGACTACCGGTACCACCGCATCCATCTGAACAAACACAATGCCATCCTCGACGACGATGGCCGCCTGACGGTCATCGTCGCCGAACGCGATCCCGGCCTGCCAAACTGGCTGGAGACGGCCGGCCACCGGAGCGGCACGCTGTGTTTTCGCTGGATAGGCGCCCGCGAGCACCTTCATCCCGCCGCCCGCGTGGTCAAACTCGATGCCTTGAGACGCTGAGCGATCATGACTTTCGACATGAACTCCCTGCTCGACGAGGCATCGCGCCGCGCCGGCGGACTCACCGATTTCGGCGACGAGGCATTTCGCCCGGCGCTTGCGCAACTGCTCGCCTGCCTGGACCGCGAAGGGCGGCTATCCGCCGCCGGCCGCGGGTTGCTGACCGGACGAATCGTCGAGATGCTGAAGAACCGCCTCGTCCTCGAAGATCATGTCCGCCGGCATCCAGACATCCTCGACGAAGCCAACGATGATCCGATCGTCATCGTCGGGCTGCCGCGCACCGGCACCACGCTGTTGCAGCGCATCCTGAGCTGCGACCCGCGTTTCTATCCCATGCTCTGGTGGGAATGTCGATACCCCGCGCCCGGGCAACCCGCGGTCGCCGGCGGCGAAGATCCGCGCGTGGCGCTCGCCCGCGCCGAGGTGCGCGCCATGGTCGAGGCCAATCCGGCGTTGCTGGCCATCCACCCGTTCGACGCCGAGGCGGCCGACGAAGAGGGCATGCTGATGGAGCATTCGTTCATGAGCTTCTTCGATTCCTACGCCGACATCCCGGGCTATACCGAATGGATGTGGAGCCACGACCAGACGCCGGCCTACCGGCACCTGCAACGGATGCTCAAGTTCATCCAGTGGCAGAAACGCCGGCGCGGCGTCGCGGCCGATCGCTGGGTGCTCAAGGCGCCCCATCACCTGCGCCAGATCGACGTGCTGTTCAAGGTCTTCCCGGGCGCGCAGGTCATCCAGACCCATCGCGATCCGCTGGAAACGATTCCCTCGATCGCCAGTTTCGTCTACAACCTGTGGGCGGTGTACATGGACCAACCGGATCCCGCGCGCGCCGGCCGGCAGTGGTCGGACATTTTTGCCCGCGGCACGGCCGCGACCATGGCGTTCCGCGACGCCGGGGCCGCCGAGCGCTTCCTCGACATAGGGTTCGCCGACACGCTGACCCAGCCGCTATCGGTGGTCGAGGACATCTACGCCTTCGTCGGCCTCGATCTGCCGGCGGACATCCAGGAACGGATGCAGCGCTACCTGGAGGACAACCGGCGCGAAAAGCGCCCGGCGCATGACTATGCCGCCGCGTATTTCGGCTTGTCGGCAGCGGGCATCAGCCGCGACTTCGCCGTCTACCGGCAGCGCTACATCCTTCCCCACCAGGCCTAACTTGCCGCCTCGGCCGCGACGGTGGCGATGAAAGTCAGCCATGGCGGCACGCCGACCGGCGGCCGCCAGGTCATCGTCATCGGCCGTTCAACGGCACAGACAGCCGCCGTCCACGGCCAGCGCCTGGCCGGTGACGAAGCTGGCCTTGGCCGAGCATAGCCAGATCACCGCCTCGGCGATTTCCTCGGCAGTGCCCATGCGCTGCATGGGCGTCATCGCCTCGATCCGCGCCTTCATGGCCGGATCCTTCATGAGCGGATCGGTCATGCTGGTGGCGATTACCCCCGGGCAAACGGCATTGACGCGGATGCCCATGGCGGCGTAACGCAACGCCGCGGCGCGCGTGATGCCGACGACGCCGTGCTTGCTGGCGGTGTAGTCCACCGTGCCCTGACCCGACAGTCCGGCGATCGAACTGGTGTTGACGATGGTGCCGCCCCCTTGCCTGATCATCTGCTCGATCTCGAACTTGAGCCCGTAGGCGACGCCATTCAAGTTGATTTCGATGGTGCGGCGAAACACGTCGAGGTCGAAATCTGGCCTGGAATTGGAAACGCCGGCGTTGTTGAAAGCGCAGTCGAGACGACCGAACTCGGCCACGGTGCCCTCCACCAGCGCCTTCACCTCCTGTTCGCTGGCGACGTTGCAAGCCTTGAAGGCCGCCGTGCCGCCGGCCTGGCGGATCATGGCGACGGTTTCGTCGCCCGACGCCGCATTGACATCGGACACTATCACCCTGGCGCCCTCGCGCGCGAACGCGAGCGCCGTGGCCCGACCGATACCGCTTCCCGCCCCGGTCACCAGGGCCACCTTGCCATCGAACAACGCCATGCGTTTCTCCTCTCTCAATGAATCGAAAAATCCGGGGATCGCCGATGCTTCCGCTCAAGCCGCCGGCGGCCTGATGACGTACTGGCTGGTCGGCACCACGTCGATCATGTGCTGGCCGCTGGCTTCGTTGCGGTCGATGAAACGGGCGCAACTGTCCATCATCGCCTGCACGTTGCGCCGCAGCTTGTCCTGGTCGCCGACGGCATCGAAGAAGACCGCCAGATCGGTCATCGCCTCGGGCGGAAAGCATTCTTCGACCAGCGCGTCGATGCGCGGCGCGGCATAGGTCAGCGGGCGCACCACCACGTTCTGCACGTAGAGAAACGTGCTTTGCGTATCGATGGCGATCTGCGTGTGCGAGTTATGCCAGACATCCAGCCAGGCCTCATGGCTGAGCCGCGGCGGGCGCCGTAGAAACGCCAGTTGCGAAAACCCCCAGGTGCGTTCCCCCGCCCTTGCCGGATGGCGGGTGTTGCGGATCGGCTGCGACTCGGTGACCAGGTATCCTTCGGCGCGTTCGACCGCCGCGGCGATGGCGAGATCGAACGGCCGGCGGAATTTCTCAATCGCGGTATCGACCCAGATCGACAGCAATCCCTCCATCTGCGGCCGCGTGTTGGTCTGGCGCAGAGTGTCGGCCGGCGCGACATCGTCGTCCGCCACGTTGACCTGCAAGCCGCGCGCGCCGAGATCAAGCAACTTTTCCGCCAGATCGCCCCGCAGTCGTCGGCTGAAGTCGGCGCGGCCATCGCCGGACGCGCGCCACAGCGCATAGATCACTTTTTCCAAGCTCGCCCCCTCTTGTTCGTTCGCAACCGGATGCCCAGCCATTCTTTTCCGCCCGAATCCGGCGGGAATCGTCCATTTGGACGGTTTGGGCGGCAGTGAAGCCGTCTAGTGTTGCCATCATCATCAATATTCCGCCGGCAACGCCTGTCGGCCTTCGACGCCATGAACGATACCGCCAATGTCGCCGCGCCGCCCCGCGTCCTGACGCGAACCGATGGCCGCGTGCTGCACGTCACCATCAATCGCCCCGAACGCCACAACGCGCTGGACTCGGCAACCCATGCCCAACTGGCGGATGCCTTTGATCGCTTCGCCGCCGATGACGAGCTATGGGTCGCCGTGATCCGTGGCGCGGGCGACCGGGCTTTTTGCGCCGGCGGCGATCTCAAGGCGATGAATGAAGCCGCGAAGGGTGGTGAGTCCTATGTCGCCCCGCCGAGCGGTTACGGTGGACTGACCAGCCGGTTCGATCTCAACAAGCCGGTTATTGCGGCCGTCAATGGGCTGGCCATGGGTGGCGGCTTCGAGATTGCCCTGGCCGCCGATATCGTCATCGCCGTCGAACATGCCCGGTTCGGGCTGCCGGAACCCTTGATCGGGGCGGCCGCGCTGGCCGGTGGCATGCATCGACTGCCACGTCAAATCGGCATGAAACGGGCAATGGGCCTGCTTCTGTCGGGAGACAGCATCGATGCGCGGACGGCCTTCGAGTGGGGGCTGGTGAACGAGGTGGCGTCCGCCACGGAATTCGAGGACGTCATTGCCGCATGGCTGGCCAAGTTGCTGCGCGCGGCGCCGCTGTCGCTGCGCGTGACCAAGGAATGCGTTCGCGAGGGCCTCAACCTGACCCTGGAGGAGGCCATCCGTCGCCAGGATGCCGACGGCTATCCCACCCTGAACGCGCTGCGCCGGAGCCACGACGTTCTCGAAGGCATCGCTGCCTTCGCCGAAAAGCGGCAACCCAAGTGGGAGGGACGCTGATGGATCAGCAGCAGCTGGCTTCGGTCCTGGCCGGCTGGCTGGCGGCGCGCCGCCCGGGGAAACGCGACATCGTCGTCGCCGACTTGCGCAATCCGTCGCAGGGCTATTCCAACGAGACCTGGCTGTGCGACCTTGCCTGGAACGACGATGGCGGCGCGCACCAATATCAACCCCTGGTGCTGCGCATCCAGACCACGGCGGTCGGCACCTTTCCCGATTACGACCTCGCCAAGCAGTACCGCTGCATGACGGCGCTCCAGGACACCACCATCCCGGTGCCGCGGCTGTTCGGTTTCGAGCCCGACCCGGCCCTGCTCGGCGCGCCGTTTTTCCTGATGGAGCGGGTCGATGGCCTGGTGCCGAACGAGAACCCGCTTTATCACCTCGAGGGCTGGCTGCACGAACTGCCGGCGGACCAGCAGGCCGACCACTGGCTGCAGGGCATCGACGCCATCGCCCGGCTGGCCCGCATCGATCCGTGGGCGCAAGGCTTCGAATTCCTGGCGGCGCCCGAATGGCGGGACGATCCCCTCGGCCAGCAACTCGAGTACTTCCGCGCGCACATGTGCTGGGCCGAAAGCCTCAACCGACCCTATCCCCATCTGCAACGCGCCTGGTCCTGGTTGCGCGACCATCGCCCGGCGCCCATGCCGGGAGGCCTGTGCTGGGGCGATGCCAAGCTGGGCAACTGCGTCTTCCGCAACGGTCGCCTGGTGGCGATGCTCGACTGGGAAGGCGCCCATCTCGGCAGTCCCGTGATGGACCTCGCCTGGTGGCTCACTCTCGATCGCTGCCTTTGCGAAGGTTATGGCCTGCCCCGGCTGGCCGGACTGCCGGGACGCGCGGAAAGTGTGGCTCGCTGGGAAGCCGGCGCCGGACAATCCGCCACCGATTTGGAATACTACGAGGTATTCAGCGCCTTCAAGTTTGCCAGTATCATGGCCCGCATCGGTACGCTGTTCCAGCAACGCGGCCTGGCCCCGGAGGGCTTCCAGATGGATACTGACAACGGTGGCGCCCGCGTCCTGAGCCTGCTTGGCGAACGATATGGCTTCGGGAGCAAAGAATGACTGGCAGCATCGGCCCCCTGCTTCACGCGGACGAATACTTCAATCACCAGATTGTCGAAACCTTCGCCTCGGTCTTGCAGAGCGACTATTCATGGACCGAGAAGGTCTGCGGCATGGCCGCCGCGCGCGACGGCTCGCTGGCCATCGGCTTCGGTTTCGGCAAGTATGCGAACCGCAACGTAGTCGATGCCTACGGCGGCCTTTCGCGCGGCGTCGAGCAATGGACGGTGCGCGCCAGCCGCGAGCTGTCATCCGATCCGAACGGCATCGATGTCGGCCCCTTGCGCTACGAGGTCATCAAGCCGCTGAACAGGATCCGCGTCGTGCTCGAACGCAACGATATTCAGCCCATCGCCTTCGACATCGTCCTCGACGGCGTCGTCCCCTGCATGCTGGAGGAACGCGAGGACCGGCGCACGCTGACCGGCTATCGGCACAGCGCCGACCAGATCCGCTACCATCAGACCGGCACCGCCCGCGGCTGGCTGGAGGTCGATGGCAGGCGGCACGCGATCGGCCCCGATACCTGGATCATGACGCGCGACCACTCCTGGGGCTTGCGCCCGGCGGTCGGCGAGCCGATGCGCGACCTGCCGCCCGACCCGATGGACTCCGACTCCGCGCGGGTCCTGGCCGTCTGGAATCCCTTGTACTTCGAGCGGCCGGATGGCGGCAGCTATGCCTTTCACCAGTACTACCTCGACTATGCCGGTACGGGCTTCCGCCACCAACGCATCCAGGGCGGCTTCGAGTTCGCCGACGGGCGTCGCGAGCCGCTGCGCGCCATGGAGCCGGCATTGACGTTTGATCCGGTCAACCGGCGCCTCAAGGGCGGAGAATTCCGCCTGACCATGGGCGACGGCCGCCAGCGTATCCTCAGGGTGCGCGCCATTGGCGACACGGGCTTCCACCTCGGCGCCGGCCTCTACCATGGCTTCGAGGGCAAGTTCCATGGCAGCTATCGCGGCCGCCTGGCGCTGGACGGGGAATATTTCGCCGACTGTTCCATGCCGGGGGCTGTGGCACTCCTGAATCAGTTCCGGGATTGCCTCATCGTGGTCGAGGACACCGAAACCGGGGCCACCGGCTGGGGCAACTGCCAGACCTATGTGACTGGTGCGTGGCCCGATTTCGGACTGCCGATGCCAGGATGACGACATGAGCGCCCACGCCGCCGCGCCCGATACGGACTATCTGTCGAAACCCGACAATCGTCGTCTCGAGCAGTTTCCCGGCGCCTACGGCCTGCCCTACCTGGGCTATGTCTTCGACTTGCTGAAGGATCCGTTCGCCTGCGTCGACCGGCACTATCGCCGTCATGGCCCGGTCTGCCGCACCCGGCTGACCGGCCAGGAGCTGCTCTGGGCGCTCGGTCCGGATTTCAACCGCGAACTGACCACCGATCCGCGGCAGATCTATTCGGCGCGCATGGGTTACGACGGACCGCTGCGCGACTTCTTCGCCGGCGGCCTGCTGATGCGCGACTTCGCCGAACACCGGCTGCATCGTCGCCTCATGATGTCCGCCTTCAAGGCCGAATCGGCGCGCTTGCAGATCCACGACGTCAATGCGCTGTGCCAGCGGCACATCGCCGCCTGGGGCGAACACACCAGCCTGCTGTTCTATCCGGCGGTCAAGAAGTTGCTGCTCGACATCGCCGCCCGCGTGTTCCTCGGCCTCGACCTGGAAGCCGAGATCGAGCGCGTCAACGCCGACTTCCTGCGCATGATGGCCGGCGTGCTGGCCATCGTTCGCAAGGACTGGCCGGGCTTCGGTTATGGCCGGGCCATGGCGGCGCGGCGCTCGCTGGCGCGCTTCATCGGCCAGCGACTGCCGGCGAAGCGCCATGATGGCGGCGCCGACGTCATGAGCGAATTCGCCGCCGCTCGCGATGACGACGGCCAGCCCCTGCCCGACCAGGTGGTCATCGACCACATGCTGTTCCTGCTGCTGGCGGCGCACGACACCACCACCAGCGCGCTGACCATGGCCGCCTACTACCTGGCGCTCGATAGCGGCCTGCAGGAGCGACTCCGCGAGGAGGCGCGCGCGCTGCCGGGCGATCAGCCGAGCTACGAGGATGCGCGGGAGAACGACCGGCTGGCCGGCATCGAATGCGTGTTCAACGAGACGCTGCGCCTGCATCCGCCGGTGCCGCAACTGATGCGGCGCATCGTGCGCGATGCCGACGTGCTCGGCCACGCCATTCCCGCCGACACGCTGATCGCCATTTCCCCGGTGTTCTGCCATCGCATGGCGGAGTTCTGGCGCGAGCCGCACCGCTTCGACCCCGCGCGCTTCGCGCCCGGGCGCGCCGAGCACAAGGCGCACACCCATCTGTTCATTCCGTTCGGCGGCGGCGCGCATAAATGCATCGGCATGCATTTCGCCGACCTGCTGTTCAAGTGCGCCATGACGCAGCTGCTGCGCCGTTACCGCTGGAGCCTGGCCGCCGACTACCGCGGCGCGGCGCCCATCGTGCACTTCCCCTTCGCCAAGCTGCGCGACGACCTGCCGCTGCGCTTGCTGCGCATCGACTAAGCGCTCGGCGGACAATCTCGTCCGCCGAACCGCGAGCGCGCCGAAGCCGAAAGTCAGCCGCGGCGGAACGCCGCGGGCGGCGAAGCGGTCAGACCATGCCGCCGAGGATGGCGCCGCCGGTGGGGACGCCGACGCCGGAAGTCACCAGCGCATGGCGTACCGGCTTCTTCGGCTGGTTGACCGATGTACCGCGCACCAGGCGCACCGCCTCGACGATGCCGTTCACACCATGGATATACGCCTCCGACAGCTGGCCGCCGTGGGTGTTGGTGGGCAGCCGGCCGCCGGGACGCAGATTGCCGTCCTTGACGAAATCCGCCGCCTCGCCGTAATTGCAAAAACCCCAGGATTCGAGCTGCCAGAGCACGATGGGCGTGAAGGCATCGTAGATCACCGCCGCGTCGATGTCCTTGGCGGCGAGCCCGCACTGGGCATAGGCCTCGTCGGCGGCCAGATCCATCTCCGGAATGCGGGCGATTTCCTCGCGATAGAACGAGGTCATCTCCTCCTGGTCACGGGCGGCGCATTGCGCGACGCCGCGGATCATGACGCCGGGCTGCTTCAGATCCCTGGCACGCTCGGGCGTGGTCACCACCACCGCGCAACCACCGTCGCTTTCCTGGCAGCAGTCGTACAGGCGCAGCGGTTCGCAGATCTTCTTGGCCGTGTCGTATTCCTCGCGGGTAAACGGGCGCTGATGGAAGAAGGCCGCCGGATTGTTCACCGCGTACTCGCGCGTCGAGTGAGCAATCTCGAACAGGGCATCGCGCGAGCAGCCAGTGAGGTGCATGTAGCGCTGGGTGAACATCGCCACCCATGACGCCGGCGTCAGCAGACCGAACGGCATGTACCAGCTGTAGTGGATGGCGCTGCCGGTGATCAGGTTGCCGGAGACGCCGCTCGAATAACGTTGCCCCGAACGCCCATTCAGCGCCCGATAGCAGACCACGGTTTCGGCGACACCGGTGGCCACGGCCATGGCCGCCTGCAACAGCGTGCCGGTGGCGGCGCCGCCGCCATAGGGAATCCGGCTGTACAACTTGAGGTCGCCGCAGCCGACGGCGCGCGCGACATCGACTTCCTCGTTCTGGTCGATGGTGAAAGTGACCATGCCATCGACGTCCGACGGCTTCAGACCGGCGTCGTCGAGCGCCTTCTTGACCGCTTCCGCGGCCAGCGCCAGTTCGGAACGTCCCGAATCCTTCGAGAACTCGGTGGAGCCAATGCCGACGATCGCGGCCTTGTCAGAAATTCGCGCAACCATTGCTCAAGCCTCCTTGGGCAGCGCCACGCGGACGATGCCGGCCATGTGGGTACCCCAGACGTTGTTGTCGCCGCTGTAGGCGATATCGACCGTTCCGGCCGCGTCGTCCCTGGCGTTCACTTCCGCGGTGATGGTCATGATGAATCCAGGCAGATTGGGCGCACCCAGCTTCACGTCGATGCGCTTGATCGTGCAGTCGGGTCCCGCCCAGTCGGTGACGTAACGGCCGATCAGACCGTTGCTGGTCAGGATGTTCATGAAAATGTCGGGCAAACCGCCGGCTTGGGCCGCCGCCTTGTCGTGGTGCACCGGCGTGAAATCCCGCGAGGCGATCGCCCCGCCGATGATCAGGCCCGATGTGATGTCGATTTTCAGCGGCGGCAGTTTCTCGCCAATGGCGACGCTGCCAAAGCGCCTCGTGGTCTTGTTCATGTATGGTCTCGCTATGCTGTGGAATGCTCAGGCGGGATAGAAATTGGGCAGCATGGTCTTGTCGTCCACGCGCTCGACCTTGCCCTTCACCTTCATGCCGATGAACACCTGTTCGGGCGCGCAACCGGCCAGATTGGCGATCAGGCGCGTGCCTTCGCGCAACTGCACGACGGCGCAAAGCAGCGGGTAGGGATAGCCGGGAAACTTCGGATAGTGGAGTTCGGTGAAGCTGTAAACCTCGCCATCGAGGCTCGACTCGATGGCGTCCCATGCCGTCGAATTGCACTTGCCGCACATCGGCCGGGGCGGATGGCGCAAGCTGCCGCACCCCTTGCAGCGCTGGATCATCAGCTTGCCCTGGTCGATGGCCTCCCACCACCAGGCGTTGTCGTGCCCGCGCGGCGCCTGGATGCGCGTCGGCAGCGCCGGCTTTTCGGCTGCCGCGCCGGCGGTACTCGTCTTGGCTTCGGCAGTCTCGGCATTGGGCTTGAACTTCAGCACGCGGAACACCTGGCGCCCGATGTCCGCGCCGCTCTGGTCGGTGAATTTCGTCACTGTCTCGATGAAGTAGCCAACGCCGCGCCCCGTGGTCTTGCGCTCGGAGATGTTGTCGATGACGGTATGGGCCGTCACCTGATCACCAGGCCGCAAGTCGCGATAAAACTCGGTGACGGTATTGGTGCCCAGCACGCCGACATAGCCGTGGGCATCGAAGACCTTGTGCAGTTCACGCTGCACGTCCAGTTCCGGTTCCTGGCACATCGAGTACCCTTCCATCGACCAGATCTGCAGCATCGTCGGCGGGGCAATGATTCCGCCCTTGCTGGACTTGGCCGCGAATTCCGGATCGTGATAGACGGGGTTCTCGTCGCCGGTCACCTCCGTCCAGTGGCGAATCATGGCCAAATTGACATCATCCTTGCCCCGCTTTGGCGCGCTGACTTCGCGCCCGACGTAGGCGCGAACTTCCGCTTCAAGGTCCCTGTTTTCGTCTGCTGTCATGCCTGCTTCCCCATGTGGTTCGCCCGCGCTCATCGCGGCGAAGGATCAACGAATAATTCGCGCTTGTTGTCTAGCCGCCGCCTGGCCGGCCTGACGGCCAAAGAAACTCGAATCGCCGAGCGACATGCCCGAGCTGTAGCCCTCGCCCCAGCGGGGCAGGCCGCAGGCCGTGCGCCCCGCCGCGAAAAGCCCGGGAACCGCCTCGCCGGCGGGCGTCAATACCCGGCCGTCCGTGGCCGTCCACAGGCCGCCGAGCGTGAACATGCTGGCCGGATAATCTGCGGGGCAATAGCTCAACGCCGCGAACGGGGCCTGGGTCAAGGGTTTCAGGAATGCCGCCTGCTTGTGCCACAGCGGGTCCGCGCCTTGCGCGGCATGCCGGTTGTAGCCCTCGACGGTGTGCGTCAGTTCGCCCGCCGGCAAACCGAGTTCGCGCTCTACCTCGTCCCATGTCTCCCCGACGGCCGCAATGTCGACATTCGGATTGGTCACCGGCCGCGCGAAAATCTCGTCGTCCACCAACAGCCATGCGCGGCCATTGGGCTGACGCAGCATGTAATGCGTCACGCGGCCGTGATAGGCATCCTCGTTGATGAAGCGTTGCCCGAGTTCATTGACGAATATGCCCTTGACCAGCGACTCGGGAGGAAAAAACGGTCGCGTGGCGAAGAACTGATCCATGTGTATCGCGGCGGCACCGACGGATATGCCCATGCGGATGCCGGAACCGTCGTCGTTGCCACCCGTGGTCGGATTTGGACAGCCCAGCACCAGCGGCGCATAGGTGCGCAACATTGCCTCGTTGCAAATGAAGCCACCGGCGCAAAGGACGACGCCGCGATGCGCGCGCACCGCGCGCGGCTCGCCATCGATGCGCACCACGACGCCATGGACGGCGTCGTTGCGGTCGGCCACCAGGGCCAATGCCCGGGCGTTGCAATGCGCGGTGGCACCGCGTTCGAGCGCGCGGGCGCAGAGCTTCTCCATGATGAGCTTGCCCGCGCCCCAACCCGGCAATTGCGCCGCGTGGCCACGCGGCGCCGGCCTGGCCTGCTGGGCGAACGGCCAGGCGGCCTCGCTACCGGACCAGATCAGGGTATCGTCGGTCAGGGGTTCCAGCCACTTACCCGGCAGATAGGTGCCTTTGAACGGAATGCCCTGCTCGGCCAGCCAATGGAAATGCGCGACGGCGTTGTCGGCATAGCGCCGGACCCGCGCCTCGTCCGCGCCAGGACCACCCGCCATCATCAGATACTTGAAGAAGTCGTCCGTCGCATCCTCGA
>Ga0268298_10004936_pt1 | contig 12741 bp, 8 predicted proteins | sample WWTPWeurt_MetaG_FD_194462 | JGI IMG/M metagenome (GOLD analysis project Ga0268298, IMG submission 194462) | Activated sludge microbial communities from WWTP in Nijmegen, Gelderland, Netherland - WWTP Weurt | ecosystem: Engineered > WWTP > Aerobic digester > Activated sludge | place: Netherlands...
GCTGCGTCCCGGCCGGCGGCGGAGGCGGCGGAGGCAGCGGCGGCGGCGGGACTGGCAGTTCCGGGACGGGCGCGACCGGCGGCTGGACTGGCAGCTTCGGGATGGGCGCGACCGGCGGCGGGACTGGCAGCTTCGGGATGGGCGCGACCGGCGGCGGGACGGGTAGTTCCGGGATGGGCGCGACCGGCGGCGGGACGGGCAGCTTCGGGATGGGCGCGACCGGCGGCGGTCCGGCCGCTCCGTGAGTGATCGCTCATTCCGTATTCTCTTCTCGAGCGGAATAGAAGTCGGTCATCGAGCCCGTGTCGGGGAAGGTCATGCCGCCCACGTTGCGATAGTCCGGCAAGAACACGCCCTCTGCCACCCCCCTTTCGCGAAGATCCCGTCGGCGAACTGGCCGACATCCTCATCAGAGTGGTCCTCTTCCTGGTCCACGTCGGAGAGGTCTTCCTCCTCAAGCTCTCGCTCACCAGGGACTTCTGGTCGGCCGCGTCCAGGAACAGGACAGTTTGCTCTCCGAGCCCGCGCCGCACGCCCTCGGGGATAGCATACTCTTCGGGGGTCTGGTTCTTGAGAGGCTCCTCACCTTCGCCTCATAGCTCGTGCCGAATTCGCCGCGCCGCCCCTTTCCGCCCTCCTTTTTCAATGCCTGCGCGACACGAGGGCGGGACTCTACTCTCTGCGCCGGCGGCGCGCCGCCGGTAGGACGGACGCTCTTCGCCTGCGGGACGCACCGGCGGGACAACGCCTGTGTACACTCCGGCACGGTCGCGCCCACGCCGTGAGCGCGCCCGTGGAGCTCGCTGCGGGTGGGACGGGACGCTTGACATTTCCCCGAGGGTTTGCCACTCCTCGTCCTGCGGATCGCGAACATGTCCTCGTGCCCCCACTGCTCGTACGTTGTCGCCGACCACATCGCGGAGTGCCCGCGGTGCAACACGCGAGTGGGGTACCCGAACGTGATCGCCGCCCGAGGTGACGCGCCGGAGCTCGCCAAGCGTGCAGTCGCCGCCCGCGACCGAGCCAAGGTCCGGGGTGCGGAGGCCGCCCTCCTGGGTCTACAAACAGCGCTCGACGACTCGAAGGCGGTGGTCAACGTCGATGGAGAGTTCCTCCTCCGGCTCCTGACCGACGACAAGCTCCTCTACGGCCCTTACGCCAAGCTCCTCGCTGCGGGGGTCCGGCTGCCTGCGGACCCCGCCCGCGATCGGGAGCGCACCGCCGTTGAAGGGACGCTGTTCGGGAGCTGGGGGGGTGAGATCGCCTACGCAGCCCTGGCGCTCGATGGGCGCGGTCTGGGAACCTACGGGCCGGCATCCATGGAGCTCGTGCCGGTGGCGGTGGCGCACCGCTCCTCCGTGCTGGAGGAGAACAGTTACAGGTTCGTCGACAGGCACGGGTTTCTCCCCTCCCAACCCGTTCCGCCGGGCTACCGCGCCCCGTGGGAGACTCGCAGTGAGGTCGGCGTCGCCAAGCTGGCGGATCGCGTCGAGGCGACGACCACCAGCAATGATCACGCGACGCTCGTCCTTTCAAGCGATGGAGTCGACCGGCACAAGGACGAATTCATCGAAGTGCACATCCACGGCTCCTTCAACCGTTCTGCCCTTCAGAAGATCACATTGCTCGAGCCTCCGAAAGATCCTGCCGAACGGCATCGACTCAAGGGATTGAAGAAGGAGGCCAAGAGGCTCCGGATCGAGTGGGCGCCATGACAGAGGCGGCGTTCGCCCTTGTGTCTCGCGCCGGTCGCGCGGTGGTCCGCCGCGGCGAGACGTACCATGTGCTCACGGTGGATGTGCCCGAGCCTCAACTGGCCGACGGCACGCACTGGGCGCACCTGCGGGCGCTCCACCCTCTCGCGGAGAGGATGCCGGCCGGCGAGCCTCCGTTCACCGCTGTCAGGGCGCGCATGCGCGAGGTCTGGCGCGAGCAGCTCGGCCTCGATCTGCTGCTCATGACCTTCGATCGTGACCATGACGACGCCTTCCGCCGGGAGACGTGTCTGGTGCTCGAAGGCTTGTTCGGAGAAGAACCGTGGCTGTGCGACCGACTCCGCGAGATCGTCCTCTCCATCGAGCCTCCGGCCGAAGCCGATCTCGCGGGCGCAAAGAGTCACGCCGAGGCGGTCGGCGCGCCCTTGGTCGCGCGAATGGCCGGCGAGCTCATCGAGGCGAGCGAGACGATCGGTCGGGTGCAGTCCGCGTGGCACGCCGCCGTGAAGGCTTTGAATACACCGTCTCAGCGAAGCGAGTCCATGACGGTGGGAGATGGGCTCTTCGCGATCGCACGAGCCGTGATGGCGCTGCGCGATCCCGAGTCGGGAGCCTGGGACAGGCTCCGTGTCTGGTGCCGTGAGACCTTCGAGCCCGCGCTGGCGGCGGCGACTGCGGATGCGGCGGGCGTGCTCGATCGATGGCTGTCCGCCCTTGAAAAGAGCCGCACTGCCACGAGCGACCTGCTCGAGATCACCGACCCTGCCGCGCTCTCGCTCGCCATTCGCGCGCGGCTCTCCGCGGAGACCCCTCCCGACGGCGCCGATCGCTGCCGTCTCGATGCCGTTGTGCGTGCCGCCGAGCGCCACCCCGGCGGCGACGAGCGCGCCCGGTTTGCGCAGGCGGTCATCACGTTGTTCGGTGATCTCGTGATGCGGCCGGACGAGGTCCCGCTCTCCTTGGAGTGGCCTGCGGGCCTGTTCGTGCTCGCTCGCCACGTCCAATGGACCGAGGACGAACGTGCCAATCTGCGCCCCTTGATGGCGAGTGTCCTCTATCACGTGCGCCGCAACCCCGCGTGGTCCGTCGGTGCACCAAAGGGCATCGGCGTGGGCTCGCCCGTGCTGGAGGCCCACCGAGCGGTGCGCTTTCTGGGCATGGACCCCGAAGAGCATCGGCCCACCCTTGTCGTTTCGTGCCTGCGGCTCGCGCCAAAGCCTCGAATGGAAGCCGATCCAGAGCTCGGCAGCGTGCTCGGGATCCTCTCCTCTTACGATCGTGCATCGGCGATCACGGCGGTGGAGCAGCTTCGCGGCCTGGATCCAGAAGGGCGCAGTCGGGTGCTTGTCCGCCTCGGCCGTGAGCATCGCGCCTGGGCCTCCGATATCGCGTTCCTCGTGGATGCGCTGCTCACCGCGCTTGGCGGCGTCGGTGATATCCGCTCCATCCATCGTCCGACCGCGTCCGACCAGCGTTGGGCCGCCGAGGCGGCGCGTTCGCTCGGCGCGCTCTCGAACGAACAGGCGGAGCGGGTGAACGATCTCCTGGTTCCGCAGAAGGTGGCCGTGAAAAAGACCATCCCGGCTCCGCACTTTGCGACGGGGCGCAAGGTGGCATGAAGATCATCGCCTTTTATAGCTTCAAAGGCGGTGTCGGGCGCACGAGCGCGCTCCTCAACGTGGCCTATCTGCTCGCGAGACGGGGTGGTCACGTCGCGCTCGCCGATTGGGACGTGCACGCTCCCGGCCTCACTTGCCTGTATGACCTCCAGTCTCCGGAGGGTCCGCGCCTTCGTCCTGGCGTGATCGACTTGCTGGGGGCCCTGGCGGAGGCGACGCCGGGGGACGACATCGTGGATCCCGCGGACTTGCTGCATCCGACCCGCCTCGGCCGGCGAATCGCCGAGAGTGGGGGAGGCGACATCTGGCTGGTACCCGCAGGCGCCTTCGACCCCGCCGACGACACCTCCGACTACCTCGCCGCGATTGAGCGTATTCAGCCCCGACTGCACGGGCTCGCTGCGAGCGGCAAGGGGGATCTCGTGAAGTGGTTCGGCGAGCGCGTCGAGGCAGGCTTCAAGGATCGGGCCCAAAAAACGCTCGATTACCTCCTCCTCGACGCTCGCACGGGGCTCACGGAGGTGGGCGACTTGCTCCTCAGCGACGCCACCGAGCAAGTGGTCGTTCTTTTCGGTCTCAATGCGCAAAACCAGATCGGGATGGAGCAGACCCTTCGCCGGCTCACGCAGAGCTATGGCCCTGCAAACGTCGCGGGCCGCGTGTTGCTCGTGGCGTCGCCGGTGCCGGCCGGAGAGGAGGCGCTGAAATCGCAGCGCCTCGCCGGGGCTCGGGCGACGATCGATCGCATTATCGAAGACCTCTCCCGGAAGGCATCGGCCGGCGACGCCAACCCCATTGTTCCTGTCTCCCCCCGGCTCCTGACGATTCCCTATCACCCGCTGCTGGCTCTGGACGAACAGCTCTTGGCGGAGCATTACCCGGAGAGCGATCCGGCTGTTGTTTATGCGCGGATCGAGGAGATCCTGCGGGTGCGCGGCGAGGGAGCGGTGCAGGAGACAAAGAGCACCATTGCCAGGGCCTTGGAGCGCGCGCAGGAGAAGGTGGAGCCTTTGCCGCGCGGTGTTCCCCGGGGGGAGCACCCGTTTGCGCGACTCTTGCCGTGGAACATCGCGCTTCCGGACGCGAGCGAGGATCGCCTCGCCGCCAGCGCGGGGAGTTTGGCGAGGCCGCTGCTCGAAGGGCTCGCCAACTCGATCAGCCTCTCGCCGGAGGAGAGGGGGAGGATCCTCGACTCGTTCCCGAAGCTGTCGCTTGCGCAATTCCAGGAGCTGATCCGGATCTTCGGCGAAGAGCAGAGGACGTTTCGAGAGCTGGCCCCGAGCAACTGGGCGCAGACTGCAGAGCTTGTGGGGCGCTACTGGGCCGAGTGGGCGCTGCTCTCTGCGAGTCGCCTTGGTGTGGAAGCGGCGGAGGCAGCGAGTCGGTTGCTCGTCGGGTGGCCACGGCGACTGGATGGCGAGACAGGGACGCACGCTGCGCTGGCTGCCATCGATGCGTTGCAGAGCTCCGGGGCGCTGACGGCGGAGACGGCACGGTTGTTCGTCCGCAGGCTCGCGGAGGCCAACCCGCGATTCGACCTCGCCCTGGGAGCGGCGGCGGCGATCTTGGTGGATGTGACGAGCGACACCGAGGAGGCGAGAGCGCTGTTTGCCAGGGCGGCGGGTCTGGAGCCGTGCAGTGCGTCCTTCGGAGTTGCCTTTCGGATCGGCGAGACCGCCAAGCGATTGCTCGACAAGCGATCCCACGATGCGTTGTGGCTGCTCGACGAAGTGGGGCGGCATTACCAGCGCGCGGTGATTCTGGAGCCCGACAATCACCGCGCGGAAAACAATTGGGCGCTTGCCCTCGCCAACCAGGCCAAGAGCGTCGCAGAAAAGGACCTTGCGCGTGCGGAGCTGCTTTGGGCGGAGGCTGTCAAACACTATGAGCGCGCCATCGCCATCAAGTCCGACAGTCACGAGGCGGAGCACAACTGGGGGCTTGCCCTCGACCATCAGGCGGGGAGGGTCGCAGAAAAGGACCTTGCGCGTGCGGAGCTGCTTTGGGCGGAGGCGGCCAAACACTATGAGCGCGCCCTCGCCACCAAGCCCGACAAGCACGAGGCGGAGAACAACTGGGGCCTTGCCCTCGAGCACCAGGCGGGGAGGGTCGCAGAAAAGGACCTTGCGCGTGCGGAGCTGCTTTGGGCGGAGGCGGCCAAACACTATGAGCGCGCTCTCGCCATCAAGCCCGACCTGCACGAGGCGGAGAACAACTGGGGGAGTGCTCTCGACTACCAGGCCAGGAGGGTCGCAGAAAAGGACCTTACGCGTGCGGAGCAACTTTGGGCGGAGGCGGTCAAACACTATGAGCGCGCCCTCGTCATCAAGCCCGACAAGCACGAGGCGGAGTACAACTGGGGGAATGCTCTCGCCAACCAGGCCAAGAGGGCCGCAGAAAACGACCGGCCGCGCGCGGAGCAGATTTGGGCGGAGGCTGGAAAACACTATGAGCACGCCCTCGCCCTCAAACCCGAGGACCACGAAACCAAATACAATCTCGTCGGCGTGGAGAGCGCACGCCACCACGCGCTCCGACGCGCAGGACGCGACGAGGAAGCGCACGCCGCTGCCGAATACGCGCTCACGCTCGCCGAGCAACATCAATCGCTCACCGGCAAACCCTCCTACAACCTCGCTTGTGCCCTCTGTATCAACGGCCGAATCGAAGAGGCCCTCGATGTCCTCGAACGGCTGCACGAGACAGGCGCCCTTGACGTTGGCGCCAAGCACCTCGAGTCCGACCCGGACCTCACGGCGGTAGCACAGCATCCTCGCTTCCTCGCCCTTCTTGCCACCCTGCGCGCTCCCACCGCGTAGCCGCTCCCACCGCACAGCCCGAACCCAAAGACTCAACTCGCCGACATCCCCCGCCAGCCACCGCGGGATCGCCATCTCCGGGCGCTTCAGGACGTTGGTCGCGATCGCGATGGCCAGGGTGCCATTGTGAATGCCAATCTCCATGCCGATGGCCACCGCCTGCCGCTTGGGCAGCCGGAACGCGCGCGGCACGAAATAGCCCACCGAGAGGCTCACGAGGTTGAAGGCGAGGGCCGGCAGGCCGACGAGACGGAACGCCGGCAACACCTTGCTCCCGTCCTTGGCGAGGGCGGCGCCGATCACGATGAGCAGGAAGACGAAGGCGAGGGTGCGGACTGGCTTGCTCAGGCGCTCGGCGAACGCGGGCTTCTTCGCGCGGATCACCATGCCGATGGCCACGGGCACGAGGATGATCGCGAACGTCTGGATCACCTTGTCGACAGGGACGGGGATCGCCTCGCTGGAGCCCAGGAAGGCCTTGAGGCTGAGCCCCACGAGGAGCGGGAGGCTCACCAGGGAGAGGATGCTGTTCGTGGCGGTCAGCGTGATGTTGAGGGCCACGTCGCCGTGCGCAAGGTGGCTGAATACGTTGGCTGACGCGCCGCCAGGGGACGCGGCGAGGAGCATCATGCCGATGGCCAGCTCGGGAGGAAGCCCGAAGGCGCGGACGATGCCGTACGCGACGGCCGGGAGCAGCACGGTCTGGCAGAAGAGCCCGATGAGGACGGGTCGCGGCATCAAGACGATGCGACGAAAGTCCTGGATCGTGAGCCCCAGGCCGAGGCCGAGCATGATCACGCCGAGCGCGAGCGGCATGACGACTTGGGTGAGGAAGTTACCCTCCATCGTGCGACCGTATCACGGCGCGCGCCGGGCCGATCCCCAAATCAAGGGGGAGACGGCTCGCTGACCCACCGCGCCAGTTGGGCTCGACTCGCTCGACTTGCTCGACCGTGCTCGACTTGCTCGACCGTGCTCGCTCGTGCTCAACGGTGCTCAACGGTGCTCAACTCCGCACAAGGACCCCTCGAAACACAAGGGGTCTGGGCCGCCCGTCGCTGGATCTTCGCTTGCAATCGTCCCGAGCGGGCTGTTTCAGAACCGCGACATCACTGCTGTGGAGGTCTTCTCGATGAGCAAGCGTGGGCTCTTGTGCGGCGTGCTGGCTGGGTCTCTCGTGTGGGCGGCGGCGGGCGTCAAGGACGCGGAGGCCGCGATCCCGGAGGTGTTCCTCATCAACTCTTCCGGACAGATCATCTCGTGGTCCGGCGGGCAATACCTCGCTGTCGGGACGCCGCTCGGCAACGTGAACAACCTCCTCCAGGCCTTCCCCAACGGACCGCCTCGTCCCGCGACCCCGCCGCCCGGGTACCAGTGGGTGTGGCGCGGCGGAGCGTGGGCGCTCGTCGTCGTGGGGACAGGCTATCTGCTCTACGAAGCCTACCAGTACAACACGCTCGTCGATCAGGTGATGAGCGACCCCAACATCAACAACGTCGGCCTGACGCAGGACGATTTCGACTGCATGAGCATCAATGTCTTCTCCAGCGGATACTGGAGCTGCTTCGGCAACTACTGGTTCGGATCCAGCACGCCCAGCCGCCCGCCGCGCCCCGGCCCGCGCGCCGGCGCCAACGGCGATCCGCACCTCGTGACGTTCGACGGCCTCTACTACGACCTCCAGATCGCGGGGGAGGTGGTGATGGCGAAGAGCGGAGCCGATTTCGAGGTGCAGGCTCGCATGGAGCCCTGGTCCACGGGCGCGGCGGTGAGCGTCACCACGGCGGTCGCGATGAAGGTGGGCAGTCATCGCGTGGGGGTCTATCAGGACGGCGTCCGCGTCGACGGCGAGCTCTTGACCTCTTCCGAGCCGGTGTCCCTCGACGGCGGCTGGTTGCTCGATAACGGCGGTCAGGTCGAGGTCGCGTGGCCCGCCGGCGATCGCGTCCGCGTGAGCTTCGGCTCCTCGATGAACCTGGACATCGATCTCGCCCCTGTCCGCGAAGGCTTCGTGACAGGCGCGCTCGGCGACGCCGACGGGGATCCCACGAACGACATCGCCTTGGCTGACGGCACGGTCCTCCCGCAGCCGGTGAGCACCGAAGATCTTTACGGGGACTTCGCCGCGAGCAAGCGCGTGACGGTCGAGACTTCGCTGTTCGACTACGCCGAAGGGGAGTCGACCGCGACGTATACAGATCTCTCGTTCCCGGACGTCGTGACGCCGACCGATCTCCTGACGATCCTCGACCCGGCCACTGACCCGGATCTCGCCGCCGCGATCGATGCGTGCGACGCCGCCGGCGTCACCGATCCGGCCCTCAGCGCCGGCTGCATCCATGACGTGTACCTCACCGGGGACGAGGGCTTCGTCGAGGGCGCTGCGGCCGCCCTGGAGCCCGTCGCCGCGATCGTCGTCGACGAGAGCGGAGACACCCAGATCGTCGACCCCAGCGGGGGCGAGATCATCGACCCGACGGAGCCCCCGCCCCCCGATATGTCCCCGCCGCCCCCGCCCCCCGATATGTCCCCGCTGCCCTGAGCTGGACTGGATGAGACGCGTTCAAGAAGGAGAGACTCTGATGAGAAGGAAGCTGGCCTGTTCCGTCGTTGCGGCGCTGTTCGTCGTGGGCTCTGTCGCCTCGGGGTGCCAGGGCGTCGAGCGTCAGGAGAGCGAGGAGATCGCGAGCGCCGAGCAGGCGATCGACGAGCTGAACCCCACCGCCGCGGGCCTCACGATCGTCGCGCGACCCACGCAGTGGAGCACCACCGACGGCTCGTGGGGAGACACCAGTTGCGTGGCCGGAGAGACCGCCGTCGCCACCGCGGGCGGAACGCTGTGCGTGATCGGCACGCACGGCGGTCCCGGGGTGATCCAGTGCATGCCCCCGCCGGGCGTGTTCGCCGGGAGCGGCGCGACCGACCTTGTATGCAGTGTGTGCTATGCCGGGACGCCCACCACGCTGTCCGGCGAGAACGGCGTCGCGCAGGCCATCGCGGTGCAGCAAGGCGTGGCCTGCCAGAATGTGATCGCGTGCACCGGCTCCGTCGCGCCGCGCGGCATCCAGCCCACGCCCGGAGGCGGCGGCACGTGCGCGACCCTCGAGTGTCAGGGGGTCTGGGTCAACGGCTGCTCGCCGCCTCAGGCCATCAGCCCGAGCGCGCCGGGCGTGTGCTTCACCACGACCCAGCCGCCGTCGTTCCCGATCCCCACCAAGGTCACGGTGGGGTGCTTCGCGGGCGATCTGCCGCATGACGTCTGGAACCGCTGCCGCCAGAGGTACGCTTCGCACGTCACGTCGTCCGGGCTCTTCAGCGACACGACGTGCGCGGATGAGTGGGCCTCGGCCGACGGGTCGAGCGTCGGGTTCCAGACGTGCAACGCCCTCGTCCGGACGTGCATCCAAAGTACACAGGCTGCATGCGCAGCGATGGCTCCGCCTCCGCCGCCCGCTGGCGGCGGCGGCCCGGTCGCCGGGAACCCGCCGCCCCTCCAGTGCGTGCAGTGCGTCGCGGGAGAGGCGCCGCAGTGCCAGGCGGCCGTGGCGGGTCCGGATGGCCAGGTGCAGCCGGGTGGAGCTCTCGGGGCTTGCCAGGGCGACTTGCCGTTCCTCGTCGCGGGTGTGTGCCCGATGAGCGGACAGGGCTGGACCGACGCGGGCCCGACCGGGTGCGCCGCGCGAGCCCCTGGCGTCCCGCCGGCCGCCCCGCCGTCTTCGGGCGGATGCGCTGTCGGGCTCCTGTCCTGCGACGGAGTCTGCGCCGACCCTTCGAGCGACAATGCCAACTGCGGCGCGTGCGGAAACGCTTGCGCGGAGGGGCTCGTGTGCTCGGGCGGGAGCTGCGTCCCGGCCGGCGGCGGAGGCGGCGGAGGCAGCGGCGGCGGCGGGACTGGCAGTTCCGGGACGGGCGCGACCGGCGGCTGGACTGGCAGCTTCGGGATGGGCGCGACCGGCGGCGGGACGGGTAGCTTCGGGATGGGCGCGACCGGCGGCGGGACGGGTAGTTCCGGGATGGGCGCGACCGGCGGCGGTCCGGCCGCTCCGTGAGTGACAGGCGCTGACGCGCCGGGAGCTGTCATCGCTCGGCGACCCGCGACAGGCGCGCGAGGGTCACGGGGGGGGGCGAGCATGCGGAGGCCCATTCCCCGAGTAGCCAAATGGTTGAAACTGGACGCCGAGCGTCACAGCTTCGACTTCAACAGCGGTGTGCTTCGTGTTCTTGGTACCAGCTTGTAGTAGACGCGGAAGGTCGGGTAAACCTGATCAGCGTTCCGAATCATGTATTCCGTCGAATCGAATCTCCCGCTGTTCTTGAGCGTGCCGATCAGCCCGCTCCCGGAGCCGTACGTCTCCTTGCCGATCAAGGAGTCGAACCGACCCATGTCGAGCTTCTCGGGCGCGTCTCGCCCCTCGCCCGTTCCACCGTCGGTGAGTCGCAGTTTATTCGAGCCGGATCGGTCTGTTCTCACCATCTCGTTGTGGTGCATGAAGCGGAACAGCCCACGCCGGGTGTACTCCAATGAGTTTCCGAGCAAGACCTGCTGCAGAAAGAACGAGCGCTCCTCGTCAAGTCCCTGATCCTTGGAGGAGTAGCTGATCGCCTTGTCTACGCGGTCCGTGAAGTAGGCGCCTCGGCCGTGGGCGCCATGTCCCTTCATTTTGGGGTCGTATTGACCGTAGCTCGGGTCGTGACCTTTCTCGGAGATGAAGTTCATGCCCTCTGTCGAGTGACCGCTGTAAAGGAGAGCCTCGTTCGGATCGCCGCGGCTCGAGATGTCCTCTCGCGCTTTCCCGTACTGTGAAAGGAGCGTCTGATTCTTGATCATCTCGACGCGGGTGATCACGAAATCGGGGCGATTGGTAGCGTGTTTGCCAGCCCACGTCTGCAAGCTCACGAGGTTGCTCAACCCGCTCACGACGATCTCCCCGGTCGTTGACGTTTTGTTGAGATACTTGCTCATGAAAGGGGATGTCTCGTGAAGGACATCGGTGGCATAAGGCTTCGTTTGATGGTTGAGCATCGTGTTGGAAACGACAAAGTTGTACATCGGGTCGAGGGTGGACAGCGCCGTCGTCTCATCCTCGGGGATCTCCCACCACGCTGAGCGCAGCGCGACCACCAAGTCCTTCGAGCTCGCGAATTTTCTCGGATCATCGTCATCGCGCCAGCTCACGAACAGATTCTTGAGAGGCGGCGCGAGGTCGCCGATGGGCGTCCCCATTTCGGATGTCCACTGTTTGTTATTGATGAACACCTGACGTTGCGCGATAGAGCCCCGGGGCGCGACTGCCATCTGCACAGGCTGCGCTCCACCGCCCACGTCGAGGCTCTGGGCCCTGTCTCCCAGGCGATCGGCCTCCTGCTCAAGACCGGGGTTGTCATTGATCTCGACGCCTCCCGCCCGGGTCGTGGGCGCCACGCGGCCCTGCATCTGCTGGACGACGTGCCAGCCCTCGTGAGGCAGGTGCCTCTCCTGTCCGGGCCCGACGTGGATGTCTTGACCCCTGGTGAAGGCGTGCGCCTGGATCTGCGCCGGCTCCGGGGAGTTGTAATGGACCCGGACGCCGGACATGTCCATCCCCGAGAGCTGCTCGATGCCGCCCTTGAGGCTGTCGGGCATGCCTGTGTGGTTCTCCGCCCTCTGCACCGGATCCGGGCGACTCTCCATCATCGCTGAGAGGGCAGACATCGAGTCTGCGCGCGGGCCCTGGTTCATCTTGCGAGCGAGCTGCGCGATCGTGCGCGCCTCGCCGATCGCGCCTTCGAGGGCCGAATCGGCGCCGGCGCCCTCCTCGTCCACCCTTGTCGTCTGTGCGCAGCAGGCCTGCGTGGTGGCCTGTCGATTGTCCTGTCTCTTCTCCGCGTGCGCCTTCATCGAATCACCTCTCGGCGGTGGTGGCCGCGCCCCGCGCGGCGCTCGTGCGTCGTGTCCGTCATCGGTTCAGAGCTCTGTATACGTCTGCGGCAGGAGGTCCTGGATCTCCCTCGGCAGGAAGGTGAACTGCTTCGGCGCGATGGCGCGGAGCACGATGGCCGCCTGCAGGGGATCGCCCTCGATCAGGGCCCGCGCGTTGACCGGGTCCGAGAAGTACTCCATCGACATCGACATGACCTCGGTGCTGCCACCCTCGTAGTGCTTCGCAGAGTATGTCCCGGTGACCGGCTCCACGCTCGACTGGTAGGCGGCCTCTTGCCGTGTCGCGCTGGACAGGGCGAACGGATAGATGCTCTTCAGCGCGTTGGGGCTCCCGCCCCTCACGGCGTCCCGGTGGCGCATTCGCAACATGCGCTGCATCGCGAGCCAGTTGGTCGTGGGCAAGAAGTATTCAAGCTGGTGACCGATCTCGTGAACGATGGTCCGCACCGCCTGGTTCTCGGCGATGTCGATCGTCTGTCGGCCCCGGCTGGCGCTGGCTCGATATCCGTTCACGTCCGAGAGCTTTCGGTTGCGAATGGCATCCATGATGCCGGTGTTTCGGTGCACCACCACCTTGGGCACGGGCAAGGTGCCGAGCACCTCCGGGTCGACCATGTTCATGATCTGCCGCATCGCGGCGTTGACGTTCGCGACGATCTCGGGGGTCA
>Ga0268298_10004937_pt1 | contig 12740 bp, 5 predicted proteins | sample WWTPWeurt_MetaG_FD_194462 | JGI IMG/M metagenome (GOLD analysis project Ga0268298, IMG submission 194462) | Activated sludge microbial communities from WWTP in Nijmegen, Gelderland, Netherland - WWTP Weurt | ecosystem: Engineered > WWTP > Aerobic digester > Activated sludge | place: Netherlands...
TGCCTACGAATATCTCATGCGACACTTTGCCACCGAGAGCGGAAAAAGCAAGGGGCAATTCTACACGCCTGCCGAAGTTTCGCGCATTATGGCGAAGGTGATCGGCATCAGCCAAGCTGAGAGCGCGAACACCACCATTTACGATCCGACATGCGGATCTGGCTCGCTGCTACTCAAAGCGGCGGACGAAGCCAAAGTGAAGATCACAATTTACGGGCAGGAGATGGATAACTCGACGGCGGGTTTGGCGCGTATGAACATGATTCTGCATGACAACCCGTCGGCAGAGATTTGGAAGGACAACACCCTTGCCGAGCCGCATTGGGTTAAGAACGGAAACATCAAGCAGTTCGATTTTGCGGTTGCCAACCCGCCATTTTCCTCCAAGGCGTGGACGAATGGCTTCCACCCTGAGGAAGACCTGTATGGTCGCTTTGAAGATGGCATGCCACCAGCAAAGAACGGCGATTATGCCTTCCTCCAGCATTTGTTGCGCTCGTTGAAAAGCAACGGCAAGGGCGCCATCATCCTGCCGCATGGCGTGCTCTTTCGTGGTGGGGCAGAAGCCGTCATCCGCAAGAACTTGATCGACAAGGGCTACATTAAGGGCATTATCGGTTTGCCTGCCAACTTGTTCTATGGCACAGGCATCCCTGCTTGCATCATCATGCTGGATAAAGAAAACGCCGCGGGTCGCAAAGGCATTTTCATGATCAATGCCAGTCAGGGATATGTGAAGGATGGCAACAAGAATCGCCTGCGCCATCAAGACCTTCACAAGATCGTGGATGCCTTCACCCGTCAGTTGGAACTAAACAAATATTCGCGCCTCGTGCCGCTGGCGGAGATCCGCGACCCGAAGAACGATTACAACCTGAACATCCCGCGTTACATCGATAACAGCGTGGAGGAAGACCTGCAAGATATCGCCTCGCATCTGTTGGGCGGCATTCCGAACCAAGACCTGGACAAGTTAAATGTCTACTGGGATGTGCTGCCCAGTTTACGGGTCCAGTTGTTTGAGGCGGGCGCGCGGGCAGGAACCAGCCGCATGAAGGTGGAGCCTGCCCAGGTGAAGCAGACGATCTTTAATCACGACGAATTCCGCGCCTTTCATCAAGAGATGACCGCCCTCTTCCAAAAGTGGATGAAGAGGAACGCGCCGCTTCTTTCTGCGCTCGAAGTGGGTTCTCACCCCAAGGCATTGATCGAAGCCCTGAGCGAAGACCTGCTAAAAACCTTTGCGCCTGCCCGCCTGCTCGATAAATATGACGTGTACCAGTCGTTGATGACCTACTGGTCGGAGACCATGCAAGACGATGTATATATGATCGCCACCGAAGGTTGGAAGGCGAACCCCGAACTGATCCCCAGCGAGTTGATCGTGCGCGGATATTTCGCCGCCGAGCAAAAAGAGATTGACGCGCTGACCGCCGAGCAGGAAGCCCTGACCGCGCAAATGGAAGAGTTGAATGAAGAACATGGCGGTGAGGATGGTTTACTTGTGGACGTGATGAACGACAAGAACAAAGTAACCAAGGGCAGTATAAAGGCGCGTTTGAAAGAGTTGACTGCAGACGATAAGGAAGAAGCCGACTTGCTCAACCGTTATTTAGAGTTCATCGAAACCTCTGCCGAATCGGGCAAAAAGGTGAAAGACGCCCAAAAGGGATTGGACGAGCAGGTGGCAAAGAAATACGCCGACCTGAAGGCTGAAAAAGACGTCAAACGCATCTTGATCGAAGAGAAGTGGTTTGCGGCGCTTGCCAATGAATTGGAAGCGCAAACCCAAACCGTGGCGTCGCAATTTGGAGGGCGTATCAAGGAACTGGCAGAACGCTATGGTTTGTCATTGCCCCAATTGACTCACAATCTTGAAATTATTTCAAGTAGGGTGAAATCTCACTTCGAGAAGATTGGTTTTGAAGGTGGAATTCAAGATTTATTGACAGGTAAGGTGCGTTTGCCTGAATTTGTTAAGAGCACAGGTTACAAGCAAACACCTTCAGGATTATTTCCAGAGGATTGGGAAGTTATTCCCTTGAAACAAGTTTCTACTATGCATGGACGAATTGGATGGCAAGGGTTGAAGCAGACAGAATTCACAATGAACTCAGAGCATCCGTTTCTGATCACGGGAATGAATTTTAAGGATGGAGAAATACGCTGGGATGAGGTTTATCATGTTCCGTGGGATAGATACGAAATGGCAAAAGAAATTCAATTAAGAGCAGGCGATGTCTTAATGACAAAAGATGGAACCATTGGAAAAATGCTCTATGTCGATCAAATACCGTATCCAGGTAAGGCAACATTAAATAGCCATTTGTTGGTTTTCCGCCCAATCAATAACAAATATGTACCAAAATTTTTATTCTATCAATTAAGTTCTGCTACTTTCCTTAAACACATTGAACAAGAAAAGTCTGGGACAACATTTTTTGGTATTACACAGGAAGCGGTTGGAAAATACCATGTGTTTCTTCCTTCAATTCCTGAACAAACTGCCATCGCCGAAATCCTGAGCAATATGGACGCCGAAATCAGCGCCCTCGAAGCCCGCCGCGAGAAAACCCGTCTGCTCAAGCAGGGGATGATGCAGGAATTGCTTACTGGTAGAATCCGACTCGTTTAAGGAGCCAAGATGAAAAGTTACTATCGCATAATGTTGGGAAAAGGTAGTGAACGTGCACAGGATTGTATTGCAGGGAATTATATTGGTGTAGGTTTTAACATCAATCAAGACCTAACGAATAAACTCCCTGATGAATGGCGTGCCTTCAATCGTGAATTTATCCCTGTGTATCTTGCAAACAACCCAGGTAAATCAAAGGTCGCAGCTGGGTTGGCATGTGGCGCCATCCACACCGTATCCAAAGGCATTAATATCGGCGATATCATTATCAGCCCTGATGGTGAAGGTCATTATCACGTAGGTGAAGTTACAGGCAATTACTATTACCAAGCCGATATACTTCCTCACCGCCGTGCAGTGCATTGGTTTGATCAAGTCATCAACCGTGCTGACATGAGCGATGCTCTTCGAAAATCTTGCAGTTCGGCAGGGACAGTTAGTAACATCTCAGCGTACAGTGAAGAGATCGAGAGGATGATCGGGGGTATCTCAGCGCCAAAACTTATTTCCACTGACGAAACTGTGGAAGACCCCTCAGCCTTTGCAATGGAAAAACATCTCGAAGACTTCCTGGTTGATAACTGGTCACAGACTGAATTGGGCAAGGAATTTAATATTTACGAATTAGATGGCGAAGTGGTCGGGCAACAATATCCAACCGATACAGGTCCGCTCGATATTCTCGCCATCAGCAAGAACAAAAAGACGCTTCTGGTCGTGGAACTCAAAAAAGGTCGCGCCAGTGATGTCGTGGTTGGGCAAACCATGCGCTACATGGGCTACGTGCAAGACGAACTCGCTGAGGAAGGTCAAACCGTCAAAGGCGTCATCATCGCCCTCGAAGACGATCAACGCATCCGCAGAGCCTTGTCCGTTTCGCCGAATATTGAGTTCTATCGATATCAGGTCAGCTTTAAGTTGGTGAAGGGATAGCCTCATGGGGAAAATTGGCGAGAAAGAGCGCATCACCCAAAACCGCATCGTTGCCCTGTTCCGCGCGTTGGGGTATCAATACCTCGGCAACTTCGAAGACCGCCCGCAGAACACCAACATCGAAACGAGTCTGCTGGAAACTTTCCTCAAAGAAAAAAAGGTCAAAAAATCCCTGATCGAGAAGGCGATCTTTGAGCTGCAGCGCGTTGCGGGCGACCAAACCAAAAGCTTGTACGAGATCAACAAGGAAGTCTATAGCCTGCTGCGCTATGGAGTGAAGGTCAAAGTCGGCGTTGGGGAAAACACAGAAACCGTCGAACTCATCAACTGGAAAGAACCCCTCAAAAATCACTTTGCCATTGCCGAAGAAGTCACCGTCAGCGGCGAGCATGAGAAGCGCCCCGATATCGTGCTATATGTCAACGGCATCGCCTTGGGAGTGCTCGAACTCAAACGCTCTATTGTCTCGGTCAGTGAAGGCATCCGTCAAAACCTTGATAATCAAAAGAAAATCTTCATCCAGCATTTCTTCACTACTGTCCAATTTGTGATGGCAGGTAATGACACTGAAGGATTGCGGTATGCGCCTATTGATACCAAAGAAAAATATTTTCTGCGTTGGAAGGAAAACGACGCCTCACCCCCAACGGGACAATTGCCTCTCGACTTCGAGTTGTCTCTGCTCTGCGGCAAAGAACGCTTCCTCGAACTCATCCACGATTTCATCGTCTTCGATGCTGGCACCAAAAAACTCTGCCGCTACAACCAATACTTTGGCGTCAAAAAGGCACAAGTTCGCATTCGTCAGCGTGAGGGCGGCATCATCTGGCACACTCAGGGCAGCGGCAAAAGCCTCACAATGGTCTGGCTTGCCAAATGGATTCGGGAGAACGTCACCGATGCCCGCGTGCTTGTCATCACCGACCGTATCGAACTGGATGAACAGATCGAGAAGATCTTCAAAGGGATCAATGAATCCATTTATCGCACTTCAAGCGGTGAAGACCTGGTCAACACCCTGAATGCCGCCGAAGAATGGCTCATGTGTTCCCTGATCCACAAGTTTGCAGGCAGGGAAGAGGGTGACGTTGAAGGTTACATCAATGAGCTGCGCCAAAACCTGCCCAGAGATTTCAAAGCTAAAGGCGATATCTACGTCTTCGTAGATGAATGTCATCGCACGCAATCAGGCGAGCTGCACAAAGCCATGAAGTCCATTTTGCCAGATGCCATGCTCATCGGTTTTACGGGGACGCCTCTGTTGAAAGCCGATAAACAAAAGAGCATCGAAGTCTTTGGCGGCTACATCGATACCTATAAGTACGATCAAGCCGTTAAAGACGGCGTCGTGCTCGATCTGCGTTACGAAGCCCGCAATATCGAGCAGAACATCACCTCACAGGAAAAGATCGACCAATGGTTCGAAGCCAAGACCCGCGGTTTGAACGACATCGCCCGCGCTCAACTCAAGCAGCGCTGGGGCACGATCCAGTCTGTGCTCAGCTCGCAAGACCGCCTCGAAAAGATTGTCGCCGACATCCTCCTGGATATGGAAACAAGGGATCGTTTGCAGAACGATCATGGCAACGCCTTGCTGGTAGCAGATGGCATTTACCAGGCTTGTAAATTCTATGAGTTGTTCGTATCACATGGCTTTACCAAATGCGCCATCATTACTTCCTACAAACCGTCCACGAGTGACATCAAAGGTGAGGAAACGGGCGAAGGTCTCACCGAAAAGCTCAAGAAATACGATATCTATAACAAAATGCTGAACGGCAAAGATATCGAGACCTTTGAGAAAGAAGTCAAAAAGAAATTTATCGATGAACCTGGTCAAATGAAACTTCTGATCGTGGTGGATAAATTGCTGACGGGCTTCGATGCTCCATCCGCTACCTATCTCTACATCGATAAAAAGATGCGCGACCACGGCTTGTTCCAGGCGATTTGCCGCGTCAACCGCCTCGATGGGGATGACAAGGAATATGGCTATGTCATCGATTATCAAGACCTCTTCGAAAGTCTCGAAGGCTCTGTCGAAGATTACACCTCTGGCGCTTTTGACTCTTACGATAAAGATGATGTTTTGGATTTGCTTACTGACCGTCTCGACAAAGCCAAAGAACGCCTCGAACAAGCTCGTGAAGCAATCAAAGCATTGTGTGCTGCGGTCCCTGCTCCGCAAGACACGCTTGCTTTTCAACATTATTTCTGTGCGTTAGATACATCCGATAAAGACGCGCTCAAAGAAAACGAGCCGAAACGTATCGCGCTATATAAACTGACAGCTTCCCTAATTCGTGCCTACGCTAACATTGCCAACGAAATGCTTGAAGCAGGTTATTCAGCCTCTCAGATCGAGCAGATAAAGCAAGAAGTAGATCACTTTGAAAAAGCCCGTATGGAAGTTAAGCTCGCCAGTGGTGACTACATCGATCTGAAAATGTACGAACCTGCCATGCGTCACCTGATCGATACCTACATCCGCGCCGAGGAAAGCCGCAAGATCTCCGCCTTCGACGACATGACCTTGATCCAACTCATCGTCGAACGTGGGGAGGATGCCATCAATGATTTCCCCGCAAGTCTAGCTGGCAATCCGCCCGCAATGGCAGAAGCTATTGAAAACAATCTGCGTCGAGTCATCATTGATGAGCAGCCCATTAACCCGAAATACTACGAGAAGATGTCCGAGCTTTTAGATGCCCTCATTCAGGAACGTAAGTCTGATGCAAAAAGCTACGAGGCATTTTTGCATAAATATGTTGAGCTTTCAAAAAAGGTTATGAACCCCAGCGGTGGTCTGACTTATCCCAAGTCCTTGAACACCGCTGCCAAACGTGCCTTGTACGATAATCTCGGCAGTAATGAAGAGCTGGCGATTGCCTTGAACAAAGATATCCTGTCCACCCGTAAGGATGGCTGGCGCGGCAATATGATCAAAGAACGTGAAGTTCTGTATGTCATTCAAAAATACATCCCAGACGAAACAGAGGCTGAGCGCGTTTTTGAGTTGGTCAGGAACCAGGCTGAATACTAGTCATGCACCAAATTAAAGTGAACGACCTGACCGTGGATGTTGTCCGCAAAGATATCAAGAACCTGCACCTCGGGGTTTATCCTCCCAATGGCAGGGTCCGTGTGGCAGCTCCGTTACGGGTCAACGATGAAGCTGTCAGGTTGGCAGTGATCGCCCGTCTCGGTTGGATCAAACGACAACAAACAAAGTTCATCAGGCAAGAACGAGAAGCGCAGCATGAATATGTCAATGGGGAGAGTCATTACTTTTTGGGCAATCGCTACCTTCTCAACGTGGTCGAAAACAGTCCTTCAGGAAAAATAGTCATACGCAACAAAAAACGTCTGGACTTATTTGTCCGCGTCGGGAGTGGGCGAGCTCAACGTGAACGCATCATGCACAATTGGTATCGAGCATATCTACGTCAAGTAGTTCCGTTGTTGATCGAAAAGTGGGAACGCATCCTGGGAGTTCAAGTTGCCGACTGGGGCGTCAAGCAGATGAAGACTAAGTGGGGGGCATGTAATATCCAGAAGAAGCGCATCTGGATCAACTTGGAACTGGCGAAAAAAACCGAAGTTTGCCTGGAATACATCATCGTTCACGAGATGATGCATATCCTTGAACGGCATCACAACGAACGGTTCCTCGCACTCATGAACAAGTTCATGCCTCGCTGGGAAACCTATCGCACCGAACTTAACCGCGCTCCCTTAGGTCATGTCGATTGGGAGTATTAGTTTTTCCCGCAATTGTGCGACTGATTTTTTCAAAGTTACAGAGGGTAATTTGGGGTTTTGTGTGCTAAATCTTAGAAGATATTGTCGCACAAGAGCAGTTACCATAATAAATTCAAGGATGCATTTAGGACTTAGATTCATCAACAAGGAGTACTTCAGGAAATGATTCTCGTCTGTATATCCGGTCATTTATCTGCTCTTTGCCAACAGTTCGACATATTCGTCATCGTCTTTGACTGACGGATATGTCTTCATACGGTAATACAACTTGACAGGACGTTTTGGAGAGAAGCAATTGGCGCTTGGGCATGAGGAATTTGATCCCGCAATGACCTTTTCCCTCTCCTCTTATGAGATAGGACAGGACATCGTGCTTCGACCGCAAAGGGTGTTGAACCAATATCTTCGCTCATAAAAAGAAAAACGGGAACATATATGGCTAATGAATGCATCTTTGGAGGCGGTTCTGTCTTCCTTGCGCAATTCGGCAAGGTGAAAGCGATTAGTATTGACAAATGGTAGCATAACTTAACCTTCTGGATATTTCTCAATAGTATAGAAGAAAGCGTATATGCACAAGTGAGGAGAAAATTAAACTTTTTAGATTAACGAACAAAATGTGAATAGTGTTATTGATAGAAACTCTTGTAGCTTTTACTCAATATTCTTTATGTAAGGATGTATTAAGCCTTTTAGTTTGAAAAAGAATTGAATTATTTCATAAGATTAAGAGTTGACTATCGGTACGAGTTCCGAGCGTAGGGCGCAAACCCATTAGATACAACAATCAGTCCAGGATAGTCATATCAGAAACCATGACAGAAAGATTGTTTTAAAACATAAAATTGCAATTCCATTTTTCCAAACTCTTTACATAGGAAATCAAGAAAACCTAAAAATCTTAGGGTATAATAATCAGGTTATAGTTGGCGGTTTTTAAAACAAGTTTAGGGTCAAAATGTTTAAATATCTGCTTGACACACATAAAAAGTTTTGCTACAATAGAAACGAACCCTGGAGTATTCTAGGGATATTGAAAGTTGTTTGTCACAAAAGCGAATTAATTAATAAGTATTTTTCGACCAAACCCTGCAATCCGTATGGGAAATTAATAGTCCAAGAGAAATCTAAGGATCAATACGAAACAAAAGCCAGTAGTTTAACTATTGGCTTTTGTGCTTAAACTTACATCATCTCATATTTAGGCAGATATAATGAGTAATACATCAATAAGTGATTTTGACAAGCGAGTCATAGTTTGTTCACGACTTTTTAACCAAAAGGGTGAGGGAGCGGAGTGGAACACTGTAGCTTATTTGGTTGACAACCTTAAAGTAAAATCAGTTGGGGATTACCGTATCTTGATGAATTACAATCTTAATAGGGGCAAGGGATCTGTTGACCCACTAGAAATCGATGTGATACTTATTAACCGTTTTGGTGTTTTCTTGATTGAAGTAAAAGATTGGTGGGGGAAAATTGTTGCCCAAGATGGGAAATGGATCCAAAATGCAAATAGAGAACATGGCGATATTTTCGGTGAAGTAAATCACAAAGCAAAAACTCTATATGCGAAATTATTTGGATCCCAAGGAGATGTGAAGGAAATTGGCAATATTAGTGTTGTTGGATTGATTGTATTATTTAAAGGATTGCAGTTTTTCGAAAACAAAAGCAAAAGCTTTGAAAACAGTAAAACCGTATTGGGTCTGACACCCGAATTAATCAAAGCATTGACCTCAATGGATTTCATGCATAATCGCCACAAAAACCAATTACTTTCAGACAAAGATATCGAAAAAATTACTAACGCCCTCTTTATATCTCACGATAGCAATACTCAAATCGTTGGTAATTTCCAGGTTGAAAAAGAACTCCTGCCTGGTGATTTATTTGATGCGTATGAGGCGGTAAGCATGTCAATCGAAAGTCGTCGTGTACGAATTAAGCGGTACAAGATACCTCACTTCTCTATTAACAATCAAACGATTATTGAAAATTTCGAAAGGAATGCCAGAGCAGTAGCTTTGTTGGATTCTCATCCAAATATTTTGCAAACATATGATTTCTTTCCCCATCCTAGCAGGGCAGATATTTTTTACGAAATCACTGAACTGATCAAGGGAGAACGCCTAGATCAAATCATGAGCAAGTGTGAAACAACGATCCCATTGAAACAACAAATTAGATACCTAAACTCACTCTGTGATGCATTAGACCACGCGCATAAAAATGGAGTTTACCACCGTAATATATCCCCCCAAACCGTGCACATAACTGGCATAGGTGTTGTTAAGTTAGCAGATTTTGATTTTGCTAAGATTGTTGGAAAAAAAACCATATCAGTCCCTACAGAATTGTTAGTAGAAAATCTCTTAACTGCGCCAGAATTACTGGTCAGTTCTTCTAAAGCAACACCAATGAGTGACATCTATTCACTAGGATGTCTATGGTATCTTCTATCCGCATTACCTAACCATCCTAAAGCAATTGAGATTGATGAGGTCGACAAATTCGATCTTCCCAAGTCTGCTCGGGATTTGATGAAGAAAATGCTTAATAGAGTAAGCTCTAATCGTCCTAGCGATATTTCTGAAGTGCAAAATGTCCTAAATCATATCACCATAAACTAGCAGCAAAATAACCTACTGAACATACGTGAGGTAACAACATGGACTCTCAGCATGACACTTATGATGGATTTACGAAGGAGCTTCCTAAGGAATTGCAGACTCGTCTAGATCTGATAATGCAAACCATTCCTTCTTTCTGGGAACAAAAAAGGTACGATCATTTCACAAATCATGGCCAATCACATTCTGAAAGCATCCATCGCCAGAAACTAGCCCAATTGGCTCAAGAATTACCTCAAAATCAGCGTCTAACCACCGAAGAAGTGTTTATTGTGTCAGCAGCAGCCTGGCTTTACGAAACAGGTATGCAAAGTCCGAATTTACGTCCAATCTTAAATTTTGAATCGCGACCCGGTGATGTTTTGACTCCTCAGCAATTGCAAGAAATCCGCGAAAAGAAACATTTATTAACCGAACAATTAATATATGATAGTGTTAGCGATAATTACAGTGGCGTTTCGTTAAATTTAGGTCTAACCAGGCCTAAAGATGATTACACTACTTTGATCGCTGAGGTTTGCCGCTGGTGTTCTAATGAGCCATTGGATAATGTTCCGGATAAGTTGCCTATAAAGGGACTCCCAATTCGAGTACGTTTATTAGTAGCACTTTTGAGATTGGCAGATCAGTTATATATTGACAGTTCACGCGTTAATCTTGATTTATTGTTTGAGCGATCAAAGTTACCCATGAGGCAGTTTGCCCGATGGTGGGCTTATCACTATGCCCAAACGCAACCCATTGCAAATGGTCAAATCCGCTTTCACTATTTTGTGCCGGATGCTCAGAAAGAATATCTTGGACATCTTCGGGCTTTAATTGAACCAGAATTTGATATTGATACTAATCACACAGTGCGATATTTGTGGGACAAGCACCAACTGCGACTCATGCCGCAAAAAATTCCAACTGCTCGGTTTGATCGACAAACCGGTTTTCGCAGGCAAATGAGTCGAGATCTCTTATGGTTCCTGAGACAGGAAGTATCTCCAATGGATACACCTCAAGAACTACTGATAGAAGATGTCCCAACTGAACGGAGCATGTTAATTTTAGACTTCGAAAATTTTATCCTCCAATTAGGGCAAGAAGGCCAATCCTTGTCAATTGATGAAATCGGACAAGCCGCTATTAGTTTGATGAAGGAAGCAAGCGATCAGTCTCTTGGTCCCGTGGACTCAATAGCTATTGGACATTGGGATCGGCCAGATCTCCAAATTGTTGCTGAAGAATTAAAAGAGAATGTTTACAGGCTTCTAACCGTACGCCAGAATGAAACGCCATCAGATAAACTCGCTACAGAACTGAATAAGGCATTTTCCTCAACCAATCCACCTAAACAAATTTTCTTGGTAGCCCCTGCAAAAGGGTTGGCCGCGTTCACGAAAAACGAGTTGTCGGATAAAGGAATTGCAGTATCTGCCTGGATCACAAATTTACCAGAAGCGCGTATTTATCAAGCCGTAGTTAATAAATGCAAGTCACTAAGTGATATCTTATCCTTACAAGATAAAGCCAATCTTGATAACAGTCAACTCGTCCGTTATCAAGCTATTTCTATCTTACGGCTAGAAAGTGAACTATCTGAAAATAAAGATGGTTTAAGCCTAGAGCAAATCCGCCGGATGTTAGAACAGATAGATGGAATTCCCGGAATTAACAACTGGTGGATTTTATGGCTATTCAACAATGGTGTTATCCGTGTAAATAGTAATGATCCTTTGGCTAAAGTAAAGCTTAACACCGAAAACCAAGATGTTACCCGTATTCTTCGCATGCGAAAGATAGTTTTATCGACTATTTCCAAACTACCTCAGGAGGGAGATGGGGCGCGACAAGATAAGTTGTTGAAACAGTTGTTACTTGACGAGAATTTTCATGGTGCCGATGAAACAATCCAATTTCTAGAGATACTAAAAGAAGATGGGGTTCTAGCGCGACTACCAGCATCTTATCTTACAGACAACCAACCTATATGGCAAGTTGATCCATCCTCATTAGGTGCAGTTGTTAGCAACATTGAGAAGTATCTACCAAAATTCATCTTGGCGTTGGACCACTTCATGGTGAAGGGAGGTTTTCGTATTGTCCACGAGATTGCACTATCCCGTCAATTGGCCACTTACTTCCCTAGCTCTGTAGTAAATACGATTTATCAGATAGCTCAAGAAAATGATTGGGTAAAACAACAAGACACAGGCGAGAAGTTTCGTGAAAGTAACAATCCAATCATGGGAGTGAAGTTGTCAGAGGAGAATCGTAAAGTCGCTGAGATTCTCCGCAACAGAGATATCTTGCTCAACATTCTTTATAAACAAGGAGAGAGAGGAATACTACGAGACCTATTATGGCAACAATTAGCTAAAATTAAATCATTCACGATAAATAATGATGAAATTGATTTATGGCTTGGTTATCTGGAAAAAGATGCAATCGCAAGCATCGAAAAAAGTTCTATGGGGTGGGAAAAGGACGTAATCAAACTGGATACCAAAAACACTTTGGTACAAAAGCTCCTAGGGAGAAACTACGTTTGCAGTATAGTGTCGATTTTTCGGATCAGCGGCGCAACCCGGATCGAAACAAAAAAAACCGAAAGGGAGATAACAGAAAAATTGGCTCTTTTTGTGACCCATCATAATACACAACTCGCTGAATGGGCGCTTGGATACGCTAAATCAATCAAGTTGGTGAAGGAAGATGATCGCTGTGTGTATTTAAATACACACAGCTTGGTCAAAAATCTAGATCGTCGGGAAACCGCAAATTGTCAAGCT
>Ga0268298_10004938_pt1 | contig 12739 bp, 8 predicted proteins | sample WWTPWeurt_MetaG_FD_194462 | JGI IMG/M metagenome (GOLD analysis project Ga0268298, IMG submission 194462) | Activated sludge microbial communities from WWTP in Nijmegen, Gelderland, Netherland - WWTP Weurt | ecosystem: Engineered > WWTP > Aerobic digester > Activated sludge | place: Netherlands...
CTTGTCGGCCAGCTCGTTGGCGTCCACGTCCACCACCACCTTGCGCGCGGCGCGGGCGAAGCCCTTGGGGTTGTAGGCGGTGACGATCATGTCGAGGCGGGCGCCGATGCTGATCAGCAGGTCGCAGTTCTGCACCGCGAAGTTCGCAGCGCGGGCGGCGACCACGCCGGGGCGACCGATGTTGAGCGGATGATCGTAGGGCAGCAGGTCGAGCGCATTCCAGGTGAGCACGGCGGGCACCTGGAGGTGATCCACGAGTTGGCGGAAGGCGTCGGCGGCACCGGCGAGGCGCACGCCGTGGCCGGCGAGAATGAGCGGGCGCTTGGCCTCGGCGAGCATCGTCAGCACCGGGGTGAGATCGGGCATCGGTGCGGTGGCGTCGGCCGGCGGCGTCCAGCCGGGCAGGGTGGCCGGGTCGATGGGCGCCGCCTGCACGTCGAGGGGCACGTCGATCCACACCGGGCCGGGGCGGCCGGTCTTCATGAGGTGCAGGGCTTTTTCGAGATGGACGCGCACCGACTGTGGGTCGTCCAGCGTCACGGCGTACTTGGTGATCGGACTGACGATGGGGACGATGTCCACCTCCTGCACGCCGCCCTGGCGGATCGGGCGGCCGCCCAGGCGGTCGGGGCGCTTGGCCTGGCCGGAGAGCACCAGCATCGGCACCGAGTCGATCCACGCGCCGGCCACCGGGGTGATGGCATTGGTGGCGCCGGGGCCGGTGGTAACCATCGCCACGCCGAAGCTCGGGTTGCCGGCGTTGCCGGTCCGGCCGGCGGCTTCGGCGGCGATGGCGGCAGCCTGCTCATGGTGGCATGGCACGGCGTTCACGCGGGGTTCACAGGCGAGGGCGTCGTTGAGGTACATGGCACCGCCGCCGGGCAGCATGAAGATGTGGCGGATGCCCTCGTCGGCAAGGCGGGCGAGCAGCCAGTCGGCAACGCGGATGGTCATCTGCTTACATCCAGTAGGTGAGCCAGGTCTTGCGGCTGACGTTGGCCGCGATCGCCGGGTCCGTGTAGTAGGAGTCGTACTTGTCGTGGGTGGAGGAGATTTCCTCGAACACCACACCTTCGGTGGTCTTGAAGGTGTGCTTCACGCCGCGCCCCACGGTGATCACGTCACCGGCCCTGGCGTCGCGGGCTTCGCCGTCGAGCCAGATCGTGAGGCTGCCGTGCAGGACGACGAAGGTTTCTTCCTTCTTCTGATGGTACTGCTCGGGGTGGGTCTGGCCGGGGAGCATCACCAGCAGCTTCTTGCAGTATTCGCGATTGACGACGGTGACCATCGTCAGGCCGAACTCATCGAAGCGCTCCAGCCCGTAGTGGTGGGAAATTTCCAGATCGGACTTGCCTGGCACGACGACGTTGCCGGCCTTGAGCAGCGCCTTGACGGCGGTGACGATCTCCAGCACCTGGCCGCGCAGCTGGGTCTCGCCCACTTGCGAGTGGCGCACCGGCTGGCCGGCAGGGATCGCCTCGCGGGTGACGAAGCGGGCGTACTTCGACCACTCGTTGGCGGTGACTTGGCCCTCCACCGGCGGGAAGGCGAACTCGACCATGTCGGCGGAAAGCTCGGTGGCGGCGGGCACGTCGCGGGTGGTGAACACGCCACGGCGAAGGGAATGCAGGCTGCTCCGCTCGCTGGCGGAGGGCTGGTAGCGTTCGCGGCTGCCGCAGATGGCCTGGGCGCGGCGGCAGGCTTCTAGCCAGGCGCGGATCTGCGCAGGGTTGGCCGAGTACGCGTTGGCGGCGTACCTGTCGGTGGGCAGCACCACATGCTTCTCGAAAACGCTGGCGCCCTTGGCGAGGGCGAGGCCCACGGCGAAGGTATTGTCTGGTGACTCGTGGGTGGAATAGCCGACCCGTACGTCGGGATAGCGGGTGCGCAGCAGCTCGATCTGGTTGACCTGCAGGGCCTCGTCGGGTGTGGGATATTCGGCGACGCAGTGCATCAAGGTGAGGTCCTTGCCCCGGTGCAGGAAGAAGCTCGTCACGTTGTCGATCTCGTCGAGCGTGGCACCTGCAGTGGAGGCGATCACTGGCTTGTCGGCCTGGGCAATGCGTTCGAGCAGCGGCCAGTCGGTGAAGGAACAGCTGGCGATCTTGATGGTGTGGATGCCGTGCTCGTCGATGCGGGCCACGGAGGCCTCATCGAAGGGCGTGCATACGGTGATGAAGCCTTGGGCCTCCATCTCGGCCACCAAGGCGCGGAAGGCGTCGTCGGATAGTCGGGTTTCCTCGAAGCGTTTGACATACTTGATGTCGTCATGGCCGCGGGCGGATGCGTGGATGAAGGTGTCCAGGTCGCGGTACTGGAGCTTGAAGGCGAAATCGAAGTCGTCTTCGAAGCCGTGGCAGGCCTCGCGGATCGCTCGGATGGTGGCGATGCCGTGGGGTAGGTCGCCCATGTGGTTGTTGGCCATTTCGAAGACCATCAGGGGCTTGGTCATAGGTCGACTCCGAGGAAGGTGCGGATGTGGCTGGCGGCGTAGTCGAGCTGGGTTTCGGTGAGGCCAGGCCACACCCCAATCCAGAAGGTATCCCGCATGATGCGGTCGGCCACCGGCAGGTCGCCGACGACACGGACGTCGCGCCCGCTCATTGAGGGTTGGCGGACGAGATTGCCTGCGAACAGCAATCGCGTGCCGATCTTGTGCTGATCGAGGTATTCGAGCAGATCCACCCGGTTGATGCCGGCTTCCTTTCGCAGGGTCACCGGAAACCCGAACCAGGATGGATCGCTCCCGGGGCTAGCCTCCGGCACGATCAGGAAATCCTCAACGTCCGCCAACGCCGCGCTCAGATGCGCGAAGTTGCGCTTGCGTGCTTCGATGAAGCCTTCCAGCCGATCGAGCTGGGCCAGCCCGCAGGCGGCCTGCATGTCGGTGATCTTGAGGTTGTAGCCGATGTGGCTGTACGTGTATTTGTGGTCGTAGCCGGCCGGCAGGCTGCCAAGTTGCCAGCCGAAGCGCTTGCCGCAGGTGTTGTCGCAACCGGGCTTGCACCAGCAGTCGCGGCCCCAGTCGCGAAAGGATTCGGCGATCTGCCGCAGCTGCGGGTCATTGGTGAGCACCGCGCCGCCTTCGCCCATGGTGATATGGTGCGCCGGGTAGAAGGAAAGCGTGGCGAGGTGGCCGAAGGTGCCGACCTGGCGACCCTTCCAGGTGGAGCCGAGCGCATCGCAGCAGTCCTCGATCAGCCATAGCCCATGCTGCTCGGCGAACGCGCACACTGCATCGAGGTCGAAAGGATTGCCCAGCGTGTGGGCGATCATGATGGCCTTGGTCCGCGGCGACAGGGCGGCTTCGAGCATCGTCACGTCGATGTTGTAGGTTGGCAGGCATACATCGACGAAGACGGGAACGGCGCCGTTCTGCAGGATCGGATTCACCGTAGTGGGAAAGCCCGCCGCCACCGTGATCACCTCGTCTCCGGGGCGGATTGCCCGATCGCCGAGCGTGGGCGAGGTGAGGGCTGAGAATGCCACCAGGTTAGCCGAGGATCCGGAATTTACGGTGAGGGCGAAGCGCGTGCCGACGAAGCTTGCCAGGCGTTTCTCGAAGGCGTCGTTGAAGCGACCGGTGGTCAGCCAGGCGTCGAGCGCGGCGTCGATCATCGCGTCCTTCTCGGCGTCGCCGACGACCTTGCCCGATGCGGGGACGGGGTCGATGCCCGCGCGCCAGGCCTGCGCGGCGTTTGTCGGGCGGGCCGGGCGGACGATGACCTCGAGTGGCTGACCGGCCAGATCGGGCAGGTCGAGCAATAGCTTGCCGTCAGCATCGGGCGTGAGGGTCTTGCGGATCAGGCTCATGAGCTGGCTGTGAATGCGGAGATTTCGTCGAGAGTGTATCGATGCATATCGGCACCGGCACGCCAGGCTTGATACCAGGCGAGGCTGCGGGTGACTGCGTCTTCGGCTTGCCAGCGAGGCCGCCAGCCCAGCCGGACGCGGGCCTTGGTGCAGTCCAGCTTGAGGGTGTGCGCCTCATGGATCCGCGGCTCGCCGGATGGCTGCCAGGCGGCACCGGCGCCCCAGCCGGCGGCAAGCATCTCCACGATCCACGCGACTGTACGCGCGTCGGTTTCGTCGGGCCCGAAGTTCCAGCCCTCGGCGAAGGCCTCTCCATGCTCGACGAGGTGCTGGGCCAAGAGCAGATAACCCGCCAAGGGCTCCAGCACGTGTTGCCAGGGCCGGATCGCGTCAGGATTGCGCAGAACAACGGCTTCGTTGCGTGCAAAGGCCGCCAGGACGTCGGGCACCAGACGGCTGGGGGTCCAGTCTCCGCCTCCGATCACGTTGCCGGCCCGCGCGCTGGCGAGGGCAACGCCGCGAGCGGCGAGGAAGGAGCGACGGTACGACGCGACGACGAGTTCAGTGCAGCCCTTGCTGGCCGAATACGGGTCGTGTCCGCCCATCGGATCCGTCTCACGATAGCCCCAGAGTTGCTCCCGGTTTTCGTAGCACTTGTCGCTGCTGACCACGACGACGGCTTTCAGGTCGGGCTGGTGCCGACAGGCCTCGAGCAGATTCACGGTGCCCATGGCGTTGGTCGAGAAGGTCTCGACAGGTTCGGCGTACGAGTAGGGCACGAGCGGCTGCGCGGCGAGATGAAGCACGACTTCCGGCCTTGCTGCCGCGAGTGCCTGTCTCAACCTTTCATAGTCCCGCACATCGCCGAGCACGGAGTGCATGCCGCGCTCGACATCTGCGACATGGAACAAGGCCGGCGCGGCGGCGGGCGGCAATGCGAAGCCGCAAACATCCGCCCCCATGCTCTGCAGCCACAGGCTGAGCCAACCGCCCTTGAAGCCGGTATGACCCGTGACGAAGACGCGGCGCCCCCGCCAGAAAGCAGGGCTCACCAGGTTTTCCATGGTGCCTCGCCGCGCTGCCAAAGATCCTCGAGCATGATCTTGTCGCGCAGGTTGTCCATCGGTCGCCAGAAACCGGTATGCCGGTAGGCTGCAAGCTGCTGATCGGCGATCAGCTTCTTGAGCACGGATCCTTCGAAAACCGTCTGGTCGCCCTCGGTGATGTAGTCGAGCACTTCGGGCGAGAGGACGAAGTACCCGCCATTGATAAAGCCGCCGTCGCCCAGAGGTTTTTCGACGAAAGCGTCGACGTCGTCGCCTTTCAACTCCAGTGCGCCGAAGCGGCCGGGTGGCTGTACGGCCGCGACCGTGGCCAGCTTGCCGTGGGCCTTGTGGAAGTCGATCTCCGCGCCGAGGTCGATGTCTGCCACGCCGTCGCCATACGTGAAGCAGAACGCCTCCTCGTTCCGCAGGTACTTGGCGACGCGGGCCAGCCGTCCGCCTGTCTGCGTGTTCTCGCCGGTGTCCACGAGCGTCACGCGCCAAGGCTCGGCATGGCGCTCGTGAATCTCCATGCTGTTGTCGGACATGTCGAAGGTCACATCCGACATGTGGAGGAAGTAATTGGCGAAGTATTCCTTGATGACATAGCCCATGTAGCCGCAGCAGATCACGAAGTCATGGATTCCGTGGCTGGAATAGGACTTCATGATGTGCCAGAGGATCGGACGGCCGCCGATATTCACCATCGGTTTGGGGCGATTGACGGTTTCTTCGCTGATTCGGGTGCCCAAGCCACCCGCGAGGATCACGGCTTTCATCAGAGGTTCTTCGTGTTGGATCCGGTCGCATGATACCGCCCGAGTCGAGACTGATCGCCCCGAATAGAGGGGGTCCGCGCGGTCTGTTCTGGTGAAGTGCATCGACCACAGTCGGTTCTCGACAAGCGATGACGGAGAAAGAGTGGTTGAGTGGTTGGGGGCAAGGCTTTCAGCACCCCACCCGATCCGTCCTTTCCGCGTTCCGTGATTCCAGCGCCCGCACTAGAACCTCCACCGCCCGATGCGTGGGCAGTTCTGTTCCCGTCCGCGCGGCCATGCGCAGCAGTGCGCCGGTGATCGCGTCGATCTCGGTGCGCCGGCCGGCGAGCAGGTCCTGCAGCATGCTCGCCCGGTTGGCCGCGGTGGCGCGGGCGACCGCGTGCACGCGGGCGATTGCGGCGGCCTCGTCGAGCTCGAGGCCGTGCGCGCGCAACACCGGCAGGGCTTCGCGCACCAGGGTGTCGAGCAGCACGCGGTGCGGCGGATCGAGCAGGGCGCCGTTGGGTACGCGGAAGAGCGCCGCGAGCGGGTTGATGGCGACATTGACCAGCAGCTTGGCGAGGCGGGCATGCGCGATGTCGGGTTCGACGCGCGCACGCAGGCCCGCGCGCGCGAGCAGTTCGGCGACCGCCTCGAAGCCGGGGGGCACGAGGGTTTCGCCCGCACCCGCGGGGTGCACCCGCTCGCCGTGGTCGCCCTGCTCGCGGTAGGCGCCCTCGGTGGTGATGCCCTGGTCGACGTGGCGCGCCGCGCAGTGCGCGCGCAGCAGCTCGCCGGTGAGGCCGTTCTGCAGCGAGAGCACACCCAGCGGACGCATGCGCGCGGCGGTGGACGCGGCGGCGGCGGTGTCGCCCGCCTTCACCAGCACGATCACCCAGTCCGCCTCCGGGGCCCGCTCGGCGGCGAAGGCGTTTGGATGGAAGAGGTGTCCGCCCACCTCGACGCCGGCGTTCAGGCGCGCGGCTCCGGCGGCGTCGCGCGCGATCAGCGCGACCGGCGCAATGCCGTCGAGGCGCGCAGCGAAGTGCAGGCCGAGCGCGCCGGGGCCGATGATCGCGAGCGGAAAGCGGCCGCTTGCCGGGCGCGCGACCGCGCCGGATCGCGCTTCGGCGTGCGCCTGGGAGGGAGAGGGGGCGACCGGCGGAGAGGGGGCGACCGGCAGGGAGGGGGGCTCTTTCATCGCAGCGGAGATCCTGGCAGGGAGTCTTGCAGGCCGCAGGGGCGTCGCTCGCCTGCGGCCGGCGCCTGCTCCGGAGGTGCCATTCCGAAGCAGGGCGGGCAGGGATTGTGGAGCATCCGGAGCGGACTGTGCGCCTGCGTTGCGCACAAATGCCCGGAACAGGCCGCGTTTTCGGGGGGTGGCACAGCGTTTGCGCAGCCCGCCTTCGATCCGGCCGCCGGGCGGGCGGATCGAAGGCATCCACACCATCCGAGGGGACATCCATGCAAAACAAGCTTTCCAGCCACCGCCGCACCCGACCCGCCACCACCGCCCTGCTGCCGTCGGCGCTCGGCGCCGCGCTGCTCGCGCTCGCCGCCACGCCGGCCCAGGCGATCGGGTTTTCGCAGGGCGACGCCACGCTCGACATCAACGGCACGGTCAACGGCTTCTATTCTCATCGGACCGAGGAGCGCGCGGGCGTCAAGACCACCGACTCCGCGCTCACCAACGGCTTGCTGCCGGGCTGGATCAACTTCGTGTTCACCACCAAGGTGGAGGGCCTGGACATCAAGGCTCACGTCGGCTTCGCGCCCGGCATCAACGACAAGTCGGACGTGGTGGGCCTGCCCAGCGACCCCAGCTGTGGCGGTTCCACCGGCTGCGACAGCCCCTTCACCCAGATCGACACCCGCAACCTGTATTTCCAGTTCGGCAACACCGAGTGGGGCACGGTCAAGTTCGGCCGCGACATCGGCCTCTTCGGGCAGAAGATCATCCTGTCCGACATGACGCTCCTCGGCCTCGGCGGCAACAGCTACGCGTCGACGCCCTTCAACACCACCTTCGGCATGATCGGCCACGGCTACATGTACACCGGCTTCCAGCCCCAGATCACCTACACCACGCCGGCCTTCGGCGGCTTCTCGGCGTCGGCGGGGATCTTCGATCCCAACAAGTTCGCCGGTGACGAGACCAAGGACCCCGGCTTCCAGGCCATGGCGAACTACGACTGGAAGGCGGGTACCGCCAAGGGCTCGGTGTGGGCGGGGGCGGTCCACCAGCGCACCAGCGGGGCGGGCAGCTTCGACGCCAACGGTTTCGAGCTCGGCGCCAAGGTCGGCATCGGCGCCTTCGAGGCGGTCGCCTACGGCTTCGACGCCAGCGGGCTGGGCCTGTCGACCGTCGGCGCGCTGTACCTGTCGCCCTTCGGCAAGACCGACGGCAAGGGCTACTTCGTGCAGGGCACCTACACCGTGGGCAAGACCAAGTTCGGCATCAACTTCGGCGAGAACCGCGACCGCGGCGGCGCGCTGGCCGACACGAACACCTTCCGCTCGGCCACGGTGGGGGTCTATCACAGCCTCAACAAGTACATCACCCTCGTGGGCGAATACAACCAGGAGAAGGGCGAAGGCGGCGACCTCTTCGCCGGCGACCTGGAGACGCGCACGATCTCGGTGGGCGGCATCCTGATGTTCTGACACCTGCGCGACGCGCGCACGCGGCGGGGCAGTGCGACGGCGGTCGTGCTGCCCCGTGTCGTTTCGGGATGCCGCCCTGCGGGCACGGCGCTTGGAGCAACTGGAGCAAATGGAGCAGGTGGAGCGAACCGGCGCTGCTCCAGAAGTCGCCGCGGAGCGCCCGGATCGCCGAGAGCAGGGGCCAAGTCGTTGTTTCATAGGCATTCGATCCTGCTGGCACGAAGGATGCGTAATCGCCGTGTGGCGAAACCGCCCGCAACCGAAACCACACGAGGAGACGACACCATGCTGTATGCACTGCCCGGACAGGCCGACGCCAAGATCCAGTACAAGGCCCGCTACGACAACTTCATCGGTGGCCAGTGGGTGGCTCCGGTCAAGGGCCAGTATTTCGACGTGGTCACGCCGATCACCGGCCAGAAGTACACCCAGGCCGCGCGCTCCACCGCCGAGGACATCGAGCTCGCGCTCGACGCCGCGCACGCCGCCTTCCCGAAGTGGGGCAAGGCCGACGCCACCACGCGCTCCAACATCCTGCTCAAGATCGCCGATCGCCTCGAGGCCAACCTCGAGCTGCTCGCCTACGCCGAGACCGTCGATAACGGCAAGCCGATCCGCGAGACGCTCAACGCCGACATCCCGCTCGCCGTCGACCACTTCCGCTACTTCGCCGGCTGCCTGCGCTCGCAGGAAGGCGGCATCTCGGAGATCGACGAGAACACCATGGCCTACCACATCCACGAGCCGCTGGGCGTGGTCGGCCAGATCATCCCGTGGAACTTCCCCATCCTGATGGCCGCCTGGAAGCTGGCGCCGGCGCTGGGTGCGGGCAACTGCGTGGTGCTCAAGCCCGCCGAGTCGACCCCGATCTCGATCCTGGTGCTGATGGAGCTGATCGCCGACCTGCTGCCCCCGGGCGTGCTCAACATCGTCAACGGCTACGGCCGCGAGGCCGGCATGCCGCTCGCCACCAGCAAGCGCATCGCCAAGATCGCCTTCACCGGCTCCACCTCCACCGGCCGCGTGATCGCCCAGGCTGCCGCCAACAACCTGATCCCGGCCACGCTCGAGCTGGGCGGCAAGTCGCCCAACATCTTCTTCGCCGACGTCATGGACAAGGACGACGCCTTCCTCGACAAGGCGATCGAGGGCCTGGTGCTGTTCGCCTTCAACCAGGGCGAGGTGTGCACCTGCCCGAGCCGCGCGCTGATCCAGGAGTCGATCTACGACCGCTTCATCGAGCGCGCGGTGAAGCGCGTCGCCGCGATCAAGCAGGGCAGCCCGCTCGACACCGACACCATGATGGGTGCGCAGGCCTCCTCCGAGCAGATGAGCAAGATCCAGTCCTACCTGCAGCTCGGCAAGGAAGAGGGCGCCCAGGTGCTGATCGGCGGTGCGCGCGCCCAGCTCGACGGCGACCTGGCCGACGGCTATTACATCCAGCCGACGCTGTTCAAGGGCCACAACAAGATGCGCATCTTCCAGGAGGAGATCTTCGGGCCGGTGCTCGCGGTGACCACCTTCAAGGACGAGGCCGAGGCCCTGGCGATCGCCAACGACACCCTGTACGGCCTCGGCGCCGGCGTGTGGAGCCGCAACGGCAACGTCGCCTACCGCATGGGCCGCGCCATCCAGGCCGGGCGCGTGTGGACCAACTGCTACCACGCCTACCCGGCGCACGCGGCCTTCGGCGGCTACAAGGAGTCGGGCATCGGCCGCGAGACGCACAAGGTCATGCTCGACCACTACCAGCAGACGAAGAACCTGCTCGTGAGCTACAGCGAGAACAAGCTCGGCTTCTTCTGATCACGGCGTTCTCCCTCCCTCGCCCGCACCGCGGGCGACCTTCGCGGGGGCGGGCGACCGCCCCCGCTTTTTCGTTCCGGAGGCACGCGACATGGTCGAACGCGTCATCGCCACCCCTGCGACACTCGCATTGATCGAGCAGCTCAAGGCCGAGCACGGTCCCGACCTGATGTTCCATCAGTCCGGCGGCTGTTGCGACAACAGCGCCGCCAACTGCTACCTGCCCACCGACCTGACCATCGGCCCCCACGACGTGCACCTGGGCGAGATCGGCGGCGTGCCCTTCTACATCAGCGCGTCGCAATACGAATACTGGAAGCACACCCAGCTCATCATCGACGTCGTCGATGGCAACGGCGGCACCTTCTCGCTCGAGGGGGGCACCGGCAAGGCCTTCCACACCCGCTCGCGCCTGTACGACGACGCCGAGATGGCGGCGGTGGAGGCGGAGGATCGCGCCCTCGGGCGATAGGATTCCGCGATCCTCGTACTTTTCTCCATGGCCGGCCGCCTCGGGTGCCGTGCTTGCGGCATGATGCTTGCTTCAGTCGTTTGACGGCCGCTGTCCGACCCCCGGAGCGGCCTCGACGACGATGGAAGAGCCCGGGCGAGGCGTGCCGAACGCCGCCGCACCGCGGCCGCAGGTGGAGAGGAGACGATGGTCGATAACACGATGCGTGCCGCGCAGGCGGCGGTGGTCGAGTCGCTGCGCAGGCAGTTTTCCGCCTCCGGCCAGGTGCCCGACGCGGGCCTGCCGGTGCCGGTGCTGCGCTCCTGGGCGCGCTGCCAGCGCCTGGGATTGGACATGGGCGAGCGCGTGCGCCCGCCCAGCACCACGCGGGGCGACCTGATGGTGGCGCGCGAGCGCAGCGCGGCCCTGCTCGCGCACGCCAGCGGCGTCATGGAGCACCTTCACGAACAGATCCGTTCCTCGGGCAGCATGGTGCTGCTCGCCGACGCCAGCGGGATGATCCTGCACGGCATCGGCGACCCCGCCTTCGTCGACCGCGCCAACCGCGTCGCCCTGCAGGCGGGCGCGAACTGGAGCGAATGCGAGCGCGGCACCAACGCGATCGGCGCCACCCTGATCGAGCGTGCGCCGGTCGAGGTGCTCGGCGCCGAGCACTACCTCGACTGCAACGGCGTGCTCACCTGCAGCGCGGCGCCGATCTTCGACTGGCGCGGCGAGCTGCTCGGCGCGCTCGACATCTCGGGCGACCACCGCAGCCACCAGCCCCACACGCTCGGACTCGCGCGCATGGGGGTGCGCCTGGTCGAACGCCGCTTGTTCGAGAGCGAACACGCGCGCCATGCGCTGCTCTCCTTCCATCCGCGTCCCGAGGGCGTCGGCGGCCTGCAGGAGGGTCTGCTGGCGATCGATGCGGATGGCGAGATCGTCGCCGCCGACCGCCAGGCGCGCGCGCTGCTCGGCGTCGACGAGCGCCGGCTCGCGGGCCTGGGGAATTTCTCCAGCCTGTTCCGGGGCGGCTTCGGCACGCTGATCGGGCGCGCAGCGCGCGATCCGGCCGCGCTGGTCGAGCTCGAGCTGCGTTCGGGCGCACGCATCCACGCCCGCCTGCGGCTGAGCCCGGCCTGGCAGGCCGGCGCGCAGTCGGCCCCGGCCGGCACGGCCCGCGTTGCCGCCGCCCCCGATCCCTCGCGCTCGGCGCGCCACAGGACCACCCTCGAGACCCTGTCCACCGGCGACCCCGCGCTGCAGTTCGTGCTCGACCGCTGCGCGCGCATCGTCGGGCGCAGCATCCCGATCCTGATCCAGGGCGAGTCCGGCTCCGGCAAGGAACTCCTCGCGCGCGCCTGCCACAACAGCGGTCCGCGCGCGGATGGCCCCTTCGTCGCGGTCAACTGCGCGGCCATCCCCGAGAACCTGATCGAGTCCGAGCTCTTCGGCTACGTCGGCGGCGCCTTCACCGGCGCGCGCAAGGAGGGGGCGATCGGCCGCATCCAGCAGGCCCATGGCGGCACGCTCTTCCTCGACGAGATCGGCGACATGCCGCTGGCGATGCAGGCGCGGCTGCTGCGCGTGCTGCAGGAGCGCTGCGTGCAGCCGGTGGGCGCGGGCTCCGCGGTACCGGTCGATATCGCGCTGCTGTGCGCGACCCACCGCCAGCTCGGCGAGCAGGTCAAGGCCGGGCGCTTCCGCGAGGATCTCTACTACCGGGTCAACGGCCTCGGCGTGCAGTTGCCGCCACTGCGCGCGCGCAGCGACCTGCAGCGCATCGTGCGCCGCCTGCTCGACGGCAGCAGCCACCACCCCGAGCCCGCACGCGTCGACGTCGCGCCGGAGACGATGGCGATCCTCGCGGCCTACCCCTGGCCGGGCAACATCCGCCAGCTGCAGAACGTGCTCGAGGTCGCGCTCGCGTTGCTCGACGAGGGCGAGACGCGCATCCTGCCGGTGCATCTGCCCGAGGAAGTGCTGCAGGCGGTCGGCGATGCGCTGGCGCTCGCCCCGTCGGCAGGGACCGAACGCGGCGAGCCGCGTTCCGCGCGGCCCGCCGACGATCCCGACCCGCTGCCGCTACCGCTGCGGCGCGCGCGCGCGCTCGACGACGACGCCATCCGCGCCGCGATCGAGCGCTTCGACGGCAACCTCTCCGCCGCCGCCCGTCACCTCGGCGTCGCGCGCAACACGCT
>Ga0268298_10004939_pt1 | contig 12737 bp, 11 predicted proteins | sample WWTPWeurt_MetaG_FD_194462 | JGI IMG/M metagenome (GOLD analysis project Ga0268298, IMG submission 194462) | Activated sludge microbial communities from WWTP in Nijmegen, Gelderland, Netherland - WWTP Weurt | ecosystem: Engineered > WWTP > Aerobic digester > Activated sludge | place...
TCGACTGCTATGGCGTCATCTCTGCCAGGTCCATGATGTCTTCGTAGCGGCGACCATCAAGGCCGGGCATGCGGCGGATGCCATCGTTATTGCCGCGCGTCATCGAGATCTGACCGGTGCGCACCATTTCCATGATCCCGATCGGGCGCAGCAGTTCGATCATGCCTTCGATCTTGTCCTCAGTGCCGGTGATCTCCACGATCACCGATTCGGGCGCCACGTCCACGATGTGGGCACGGAAGATCTCAGCCAGGCCGTTCACTTCGGCACGGCGTTCAGGCCCGACCCGCACCTTGATCAGGGCCAGATCGCGGGTTACCGCCGGTTGATGCGTGACATCCTGCACGTCGATCACGTTGACCAGCTTGTACAGGTTCGCTTCGATCTTGTGGGCATCCACATCCCCATTGGGACAATCGACCACAATGGTCATGCGCGACACTTCGGGATTCTCGGTACGTCCCACTGCCAGGGACTCGATGTTGAAGTTGCGGCGACGAAAGAGTGACGCCACACGGTTGAGGACACCGGGTTTATTTTCAACTAATGCAATGAAGGTGTAGTTCATTTATGCTCCTAACATCCACTTTCTACTTTCTTTATCACACCTTCTTCCATCCGCTTCGAAGCAGAAGATGAAGAAGATAGAACTATTTACGATTTCATTGGTCGCTGCAGCATTTCGTGCAGCGCAGCGCCCGCAGGCACCATCGGGTAGACAGCATCCTCGCGTTCCACTTTGAACTCAAGCACGGTCGGCCCCTTGATGCTGCGCGCCCAGGCAATGGCTTCTTCTACTTCTTCGCGTGTGGTCACGCGGCGCGCAGGGACACCATGGGCATCCGCCAGCTTTACAAAGTCCGGCGTCACCATGTTCACTGCAGAGTAGCGTTTCTCGAAGAAGAACTCCTGCCACTGACGCACCATGCCGAGGAAGTTGTTATTCATGATGGCGACCTTGACATTGGCGCCCTCTTGAATGGCAGTGGTCAACTCAGCGGCTGTCATTTGAAAACCGCCGTCACCGGCGATGGCCCAGATCTCCTGGTCCTTTGCCGCGAACCACGCGCCGATGGCGGAAGGCAGGCCAAAGCCCATCGTGCCCGCGCCGCCGGAGGTGATCCAGCGATTTGGCTTTTCGAGTTGATAATATTGCGCAGTCCACATCTGGTGCTGGCCGACATCGGTGGTGACGATCGCCCCGCCGCCGGTCGCCTTCCAAATATCCGCGACCAGATGTGCGACATATAATTTGTCTTCGTTGTCCCAGTTCATGATGCTGCGTTTGTCCGCTTCGGATTTCCAGCCGTTAATTTCGGACTTCCACTCTTCGTGGTCGTATTCATCCACTAATGGGATCAGGTCGGTCAGTACGGTTCTCAAGTCGCCCACCAGGGGAACATCCGCCATGACATTCTTATGAACCTCTGCCGGGTCGATCTCAATATGGATCTTCTTGGCGCGCGGCGCATAGGTCTTGAGCGTGCCGGTCACACGGTCATCGAAGCGCATACCGAAAGCAAGGATCAGGTCCGAGTTTTGGATCGCCATATTGGTGTGGACTTCGCCGTGCATGCCCATCATGCCGAGGCTTAGTTCATGCGAAGACGGGAACGCGCCCAAGCCGAGCAGGGTGCTCGCCACCGGCGTCTGGGTCTTGACCGCGAACTGAAGCAATTCCTCTTCTGCCCGGGATTGCAAAACGCCATGTCCGCACAAAATGACGGGGCGCTTCGCCTTCTCGATCAACGACACTGCGTCTTCCAGCGAAGGACGCGGGGCATGCAACACCGGCTGATAACCGGGCAGTTTCACTTCTTCGGGATATTCGAATTCGCACGTCTCGATCTGCGCATTTTTGCAGATGTCCACCAACACCGGGCCGGGGCGTCCGCTGCGGGCAATGTAGAACGCTTCACGCAGAGTCTTTGCGATCTCTTCAGCGCGGGTGACGAGATAGTTATGTTTGGTGATCGGCTGCGTGATGCCGGTCACATCGGTCTCCTGGAACGCATCCCCACCGATGAGATGCGCCGCCACCTGGCCGGTAATGAAAACCACCGGGACCGAATCCATCATGGCTGTGGCAATACCCGTCACCAGGTTCGTCGCGCCCGGACCGGAAGTTGCCATGGCAACGCCGACCTTTCCGGATGCGCGGGCATATCCATCCGCCATATGCGCTGCGCCCTGTTCGTGACGCACGAGTACATGATGAACCGGATAACTCAACATGGCATCATAGATCGGCATGTTCGCCCCGCCCGGGTAGCCGAACACCACCTCCACGCCTTCGCGTGTAAGACATTCCCAAACAATTTCTGCACCTGTTTTTTTCATTCAAAAATTCCTTTCAGATTCTTCATTCATCAATCCGCATTCAACACTGCGCCCGTATCTGCGCTTGTCACAAAATGCGAATAACGCTTCAACCACTTGGATGTGATCTTCGACTGGAACGGGGGCAACGCTTCAAGCCGACTCTCGATCTCCGCTTCGTTTAATTTGACGTTGAGTGTGCGCGCCACCAAATCGATCTGGATAATGTCACCGGGCTGGAGCGCCGCGATCGGACCGCGTGCCGCCGCTTCCGGTGAAACGTGACCAATGCACGCACCGCGAGTCCCACCGCTGAAACGTCCATCGGTGATGAGCGCAACTTTGTCTCCCAACCCCTGCCCCATGATGGCGGATGTTGGTGAGAGCATTTCCTGCATGCCCGGCCCACCTTTGGGGCCTTCGTAGCGAACCACCACACAATCGCCAGCCTTAACCTTGCCTGCGAGGATGCCCGCCATCGCCTCATCCTGCGACTCGAAGATGACCGCAGGGCCTTCAAACTTCATCATCGCCTCGCTTACACCACCGACCTTAACTACGGCCCCGTTCGGCGCCAGATTACCAAACAGGATCGAGAGTCCACCACGCCTGGAGTGGGCATTCTCATAACGTCTAATCACTTCATCGTCTTTGATCTCCAAACCCTGGATCGATTCCCCCAAAGATTTGCCTGTAACTGTCAAACGTTCAAAATGCAGCATTTCCGTCCCACGCTGAATTTCGTTCAAAATGGCGGGGATTCCGCCCGCGCGATGAACATCTTCCATATGCCATTTGCCAGCCGGGCTGACTTTACAGATATGCGGCACCTTGTCTGCCACGGCGTTGATGCGGGTCAACGGATAGTCCACACCTGCTTCGTTGGCTAATGCCAGTGTGTGCAGCACTGTATTCGATGAGCCACCCATTGCCATATCCAAGGCAAACGCATCATCAATGGCTTCGGCGGTGACAATGTCCCTGGGCTTGATATCGCGCTCGATCAAGGTCATGATCTGAGCCGCTGCACGTTTTGCCAGATCTTCACGTTCGGCTGTTTTCGCCAATGCCGAGCCGTTGAAAGGCAGCGCCAGACCGATCACTTCCATGAGACAGTTCATCGAATTGGCGGTAAACATTCCGGAACACGAGCCGCATGATGGGCAGGCAAATCTCTCCAGCAGAGAGAGGCGCTTTTCGTCGATCTTGCCAGCCGAATACGCGCCCACTCCTTCAAAGACGGAGATCAGATCCAGCGTTTCGCCATCAGGGGTCATACCGGCTTTCATCGCGCCGCCCGAGACAAAGATGGTCGGCACGTTGACGCGCATGGCTGCGAGTAACATGCCTGGCACGATCTTGTCGCAATTTGGAATGCAAACCATCGCGTCAAAGCGATGAGCCTCGATCATGGTCTCCACGCAGTCGGCGATCAACTCACGCGAGGGTAGCGAATACTTCATGCCCATGTGACCCATCGCAATGCCGTCATCCACGCCGATGGTGTTGAACTCGAACGGCACACAACCCGCCGCACGCACAGCGTCTTTCACCAGTTTGCCAAATTCCTGTAAATGCACATGCCCGGGAACAACATCCACATAAGAATTAACAATGGCAACGAACGGTTTGTTAAAATCCTCATCCTTCAAACCTGTAGCGCGTAACAAAGCCCGGTGCGGCGCTTTTTCGTACCCTTTCTTGACTGTATCTGAACGCATAGGTCTCCTTTGAGTTCAGACCTGACAGGTTTTTAAAAACCTGTCAGGTCTTTGTAGCAGATATAAAAAAGAGCCGCCCGTGGTTAGGGCGGCTCTCGTTCTCACTCAGTGATTTACTTTACTCTCACCGTTGCCATCCTAACCGAAAATAATCCTTCAATAATAAGGACTACAATAAGGACGACAATAAGCGAGAGGCTGAACAACGTATTCATGAGATTTGACTTCGCCCGATTATAGGCGGAAACGGAAATCCGTCAAGGGCTTATTTTTCCGATTCGGCCACAAAGAACGATTACATTCTGTCCTTCTGGAACACTAAATCATCCAGTTAGTTTCACCAGTGCAACGTTCAATACCTCCACTGCTTTTCGGTAATCATCCAGATTGATATGTTCGTTCGGCGTATGATCTAACGCTGAATCACCGGGGCCATACACCACGGCAGGACATTGCCAAACAGGGGCGACGATGTTCAAATCGGCGGTTCCCGTTTTGTAGACGAAACGCGGCTCTCCGCCCTGTGAGCGGATTGCACTTAAGAAGCCTCGTACGAGCGGAGTGTTTTTCTCACATCTCCACGCAAGGATGGCAAAACCTGTTGGTTCAACGATCTCCCCATTCGCTATTTCCTTCAACTTTGCATACCAATCTTCTGGCGAAACTGTGACAGGCAAGCGCACGCTGATTTTTAATTTTGCCCATTGCTCAAAATCATTCGAGTCCGAATCCATGCCGCGCAGAGTGAGCAATAATTTATCAAACACTTTTGGTTTATCTGCATTGAACGAATCGACATACGCTTTGATCTTCAGCCAAACTTCCACAGCCGCTTCCGCCGCAGTCTCTTCACCGCTGGCCGTATGTGCCTGCACGCGTTTGACGGTGACATTCGCCCATGCACTTCCCTTGTACCCAAGCGCGACTCGATCCCATTGATTCGGCTCACCAATAATGGCGAAGTCTGGCTTGTACCGCTTCGCGGCAAATCTTGCGCCTTCCGAATTGCGCTCTTCTTCGACAGCGCCAATGACCACAAACTGACAACCATCCTTCGCGCCGACTTTCGCCACTGCATCTACAAAACTCGCCAGCGGACCTTTCGCATCCACCGAGCCGCGGCCGTATAACACGCCATTTTCTTCACGAACTAAAATCTCTCCCGGCACCGTGTCAATGTGACCAAGCAACACCACCTGCTTCGTCCCCTTCCCCATCACGCCAACAGCGTTGCCAGCCTCATCAATAAAAGCATCCTCATAACCCAGCGACTTCATCCTCGCCACCAGCCATTCCACCGCGCCGCGCTCCTGCCCTGAAGGGCTGTATTGGGAAACGAGTCCAACTAGGGTTTCAAATTCATCATTCATCATTCTGAATTCTGCATTTCACTGGCCATAACTTCTGTCAACACTTCCGCCAAGTGGTCGATCTGCTCATAAGTAATCACCAGCGGAGGGAGCAGACGAATCACAGTCAAGCCAGCATTCAAAGCAATGATTCGTTTTTCCTGCAACGCCTTAAGATAGCCTGCCACCTTCTGCTTCATTTCGATACCGACCATCAACCCCACCCCACGCACTTCGCGGATGTTGGGTGATTGAATGGCTTTTAATTTCTCCATCAAATACGCACCCTTCGCCGCCGCCTGCCCGGGCAAATCTTCGCCGAGGATCACATCCAGCGCCGCATTTGCTGCCGCACATGAAAGCGGATTCCCGCCAAAGGTCGAGCCATGCACACCCGGCACAAGGTTCTTGATATTCTCACCGATCAACACCGCGCCCATCGGCACACCGCCCGCCAGTGACTTGGCGCAAGTCAGCAAATCAGGCGTCACGCCAAAATGTTGAATTGCAAACATTTTTCCAGTGCGTCCGAATCCCGTTTGGATTTCATCCACGATCAACAACGCGCCTCGCTCATCACAGATCCGCCGCGCCGCTTGCACATATTCCACACTTGCCGGGTACACGCCGCCTTCGCCTTGCACCACTTCCAAAATCACAGCGGCAGTTTCCTCGTTCACGGCTTTATCCAACGCCTCGATGTTGTTGTATGAAACATGCGAAACGCCAGGCAGCAGCGGCTCAAAACCTTCACGATATTTTTTATTGAAGGTCGCCGAAAGCGAACCGAACGTCCGCCCATGAAAGGCGCGATTCGCGGCAATGAAATTTTTCCGTCCCGTGGAAATGCGCGCGAACTTGAACGCCGCTTCCACCGCCTCGGTGCCTGAGTTGCAAAAGAAGACTCTATCCAATCCCGGAACCAACGCCGTGATCTTTTCCATTAACTGCGCGCGCTGGTCATTCGGAAACGACTCAAAAAGCGTTATCAGCGTAGAAGCCTGCTTGTAGAGAGCCTCCGCAATTTTCGGGTGAGCATGACCGAGGTTCGCCACACCATGCCCAGACGAGCAATCCAAATATTCCACACCATCCGCATCAAACAACGAAGCTCCTTGTCCACGCACGATGGTCAAGGTCTGCTTGGCATACACGCCCGAGGTGTGTTTATTTTCAGTATCAATTATTTGTTGAGTGTTCATTGAATCACTGTTCCGTTTCCTGCCAACGCATTTGAGATCGGGTTTTGAATTCTTCCATCTGCAATGATGACGCGACTCACGCCGCCGTTGAGCGCTTCCTCCGCGCCAAGAACTTTCTTCTTCATGCGACCTTGCGCCGCCTCACTCGCCGCCGATAACTGATTCATCGGCAGTTGCCGAATAAGCGTGGCCTCATCTGGGAAATTTTTCATCAGTCCTGGCACCGCAGTGAGCAACAGTAAATTTTCTGCTTTGAGCGCCGAAGCCACCATCGCCGCCGCGCGGTCGGCATCCACATTCAACGCCTCCCCTTTTTCACTCACGGCCACTGGGGCGATCACAGGCAAATATCCCATATCCAAAAGCGCCATCAACAATTCGCTATTCACTTTCTCTATCTTCCCCGTGTAATCATCGCGGATAATCTTGCGCTTTCCATTTTCAATACTTTGCACCGACTCTTTACGCGTGGCCTGTATTAACTTTCCATCGAGTCCGCACAACCCAAAAGCATTGACTCCCAGCATCTGCAACTGTTCGGTCAACAGCGAATTGACCTTGCCATTCACCGCCATCAAAAAGATTTCCAGCGTCTTTCGGTCGGTGTAGCGTGAGGTATAGCCCGAAGGTGACGTGATCATCTTCGGCGGCGTGCCCAACCCTTCACCCAAAGCATTTGCCTCTGCCGAGCCGCCATGCACAAAGACCAATTTCTTGCCCTGATTCAACAACTCAACAGCATCTTTGCAAATTGCAGAAAAATCCACGCCTTCTGTGCCGCCGAGTTTGACTACAGTAATTTCCATAATTTCTCCATGTCAAAGAAAGACGAAAGAGGAAAGAAAACTTCCCAACTCTTTCTTCTTTCCTCTTTCTTATATCGGATGTAACCCTGCGAATTCCAATCCGAGAGTCTCCTCCCAGCCCATCATTAAGTTCATACACTGCACCGCTGTGCCCGAAGCGCCTTTCATCAAGTTGTCAATCGCGCACATCGCCACAATGTGACCGTTGCTCTCGTCCAGTTCAAAGCCGAGGTCAGCGTAGTTTGAGCCAGCCAAAATCTTGGGTTCAGGCACGCGGTAAATGCCACGCTGCTCTTTCACCACCCGCAAGAACGGATTTTCATTCGCCACGGCTCGATACGCTTTCCACAGATCTTTATTTGCAACGCCTTGTTTTACTTTCGCATGAGCCGTCGCCAACACGCCACGCACCAAGTCCACAGCAGTCATGGTCAGCGAGACATCTTTGACGCCCATTTCCTGAATCACCTCCGCCGTGTGACGATGCCCAAACGCCGAGAACGTGCGAATCACATTCGCCCGCTCCGCGTGCAGCGAACCAGAATTCCCTTCCGCACCGCCTTCGGAAGAACCGACTTTGATCTCAATAAAAATCGGCGCGGACAAATCAATCAAATCTGCTTTGATAAGTGGCAGCAGCGCAAGATTGCTCGCCGTAGCATTGCACCCCACTCCGCTGATGTAACTTGCCTTTGAAATCTCTTCGCGGTGCAATTCGGGAAGCCCATACACGAACTTGCTCAACCATTCCGGCGCGGCATGTTTCTCGCTGTACCATTTCTCATAAAGATCCACATCGCGCAAGCGAAAGTCCGCCGCGAGATCAATGATTTTTGTGCCGAGTTTGGCATATTCTTCGATGTGCTTCTGTGCCTGTCCATGCGGCTGGGCGAGGAAGAGAATATCCACAGGCTCCAACTGCGAAGGATCGCTAAATTTCAGTTGAGTCTTCTTTCGCAGATTTGGGTGAGTTTGATACACATACTCGCCAACATGCGAGCGCGAAGTGACCTGCTTAATTTCCACATTCGAGTGACCAATCAATAATCGCAATAATTCCCCGCCTCCATAGCCAGACCCACCAACAATGGAAACTGTGGTCTTCAATTCATCATTCATAATTCATCCTTCACACCTGCACTGGCGTGCGGCGCAAGTGTCCTTGCAGTTTTCACCACATACTCCACGATCTCACCAGCAATATCCAAACCACTCACAGGCTGCATGGTGTGAAATTCCATCGTGTGGTTGATCTCATTCACTACAAGTCCCTTTTCAGGGTGTTCCACCAAATCCACGCCGAGCAGACCGCCGCCCACCGCCTTTGAAGCACGCAGACAAATATCCTCGATCTCCGACGTGATGGGACACAACTCACCGCTGCCACCACGTGCTGTGTTCGTGATCCAATGCTCCGAACTGCGGTACATACCTGTCAGCACCTTGTCACCGATCATGATGATGCGCAAGTCGCGTCCTGGCTTCTCAATAAATTCCTGAATATAAAAAACCGAATGCTGCACCGAACCCAATGTGGATTTATGTTCCAGCACCGCTTCTGCCGCATCGCGGTCGTTGATCTTCGCCAGTAGCCGCCCCCACGAACCGACCACGGGCTTCAAAACCACAGGATAACCAAACGCCTCAATCGCTTCGAGCGCCGCTTCGGTTGAGAACGCCGTCACGTTATGCGGCTGGGGCACACCATCCCGTGCAAGCACGGCACTGGTCATCAACTTATCGCCGCACACTTCCGCCACTGCCGCCGTGTTCACCGTCGGCACACCGAAAGCATTCAATAAGCGCAGCGCATACAACCCACTGTTGTAACTGATGCTTCGCTCCAGCACCGCGTCATATTGCTGCCACGCTTCGGGCTTCTCCAGATCAAAACTTATCGCGCGGTCATCGAGTCGGTCATAGTCAATGCCGCGTTTTTCCATCGCGCCGAAGATCCATTTTTCTTCAACACGCACGCGGGAATAAAGGACGCCAATCTTCAATCGTCGTTGCATATGTTTCTCCGTAGGGGCGGGGTAACCCCGCCCCTACAAATAATTATTCACCCCAATCTTCCTGTTCCATCGGCGCGAGCTGCACAGCAGCAGGTTCGATCGCAGTCACTTCCAAATCCACACCGCAATCGGGGCAGACGATGATCTCACCAGCTTCAGTTCCTTCGGCAAACGTAATTTCGGCTTCACACTCGGGGCAATTCACAGTAGACATGATTTATTCTCCTTTGATTTTCTTAAGTTGATTTTTGACCGATTGCAGGCTCGTGCCTCCAACCGTATTTCTTTTGTTGATAGATTCCAGCGGATCAAACACTTGATATACATCCGCTTCAAACGGACCGATAACCTGATACGCTTCGAGGGGCAGTTCCTCCATCCGAACCTTTCCCTCCCCCGCCGCGCGGACAACTTTCCCCGCCATCGAGTGCGCTTCTCTAAATGGCACACCTTTCGCCACGAGATAATCTGCCAAGTCTGTCGCCATCATCGTGGAATCTATCGCGCCGCGCATTCGTTCAGGCTTGACGGTAATCGTCCGCAACGCCGCCGCCATGACGGGCAAAATCGAAAGCAGGGTGTTTGTCGCCGCAAAGACAGGCGCTTTATCTTCTTGCAAATCTTTGTCGTAGGTCGAGGGCAAGCCCTTAAGCGTGGACATCATTCCCGTCAGCAGACCGATCATTGTCCCTGCCTTGCCGCGTGTCAATTCAAAGACATCGGGATTCTTCTTCTGCGGCATCAGGCTGGAACCCGTAGAGAAAGCATCGGAAAGTTCAAAGAAACCGAACTCCGCCGTGGTATATAAAACGATCTGTTCAGCGAGTTTGCTCAAATGTACAGATGCCATCGAGCAGACGAATAAATACTCTGCGGCAAAGTCTCGGTCTGAAACGGCATCGAGGCTGTTCTGCGAAACTTCATCAAAGCCAAGATATTTCGCCAGCGCGTCACGATCCAGCGCAAACGGAGCGCCCGCCAACGCGCCGCTTCCCAACGGAAGAACGGAGACGCGCTTGGTTAAATCTTGCAGGCGTTCTATATCACGCTTCAACGCCCAGTAATGACTTAGCCACCAATGTCCCAATAAAATCGGCTGCGCTCGCTGCAAATGGGTGTAGCCCGGCATGATGGTTTCGCCTGCAAGTTCGGCTTGCTCGACCAATACGTTCTGAAGAACAATGAGAGTTGAATGAAGTTCAGGAATCTTATTCAACATCCATAAACGGAAGTCGGTGGCGACCTGGTCGTTGCGGCTTCTGCCTGTGTGAAGTTTTCCCGCCGCCACGCCGATCAGTTCACTGAGGCGTCGTTCGACAGCGGTGTGAATATCTTCATCCGAAGGTTGGAAGATAAACTCACCCGAAGCGAATTCATTTCGGACGGTATCCAGCCCGGCTGAGATCGAGGCGTGTTCTTCATCCGAAAGAATGCCTGCTTTATGAATCGCTTTTGCCCAGGCAACGCTTCCTTCCACATCTTGAAATGCCATTTGCTGATCGACAGGCAAAGATGAGTTGAGCGCCCATGCGAGTGTGTCTAGTGATTGAGTAAAACGTCCGCCCCAGAGGGTCATAAAATCTCCTTGTAACTGGTAATTAGTAATTGGAGATTGGTAATTACCAGTTACCAATTACTAATCTCCAATCTCTATTCACTAATCTCTCTTAAATTTTGAATAATCCGGCTTGGGCATATCGAGCCCCGAAACAGGCAAGCCATTGAGCGCGCGGACTTTCATGCTGAGACCATACAAGCGGATGAAACCCTCGGCATGACTCTGGTCGTAGACATCTTCCTGACCAAAGGTGGCGAAATCTTCACGATAGAGGCTGAACGGAGATTTGCGTCCCGCGCTGATGATGTTGCCTTTGTAAAGTTTGAGGCGCACGGTGCCGGTGACGGGTCCCTGCGTAGAGTTGACAAAAGCATCGAGCGCTTCGCGCAGCGGCGTGAACCACAGACCGTTGTACGTGATCTCGGCATACTTCACCGCAATGGTTTGTTTGTAGTGCAAGGTCTCGCGGTCGAGGATAAGCGACTCGAGTTCGCGATGCGCATACAAAAGGATCGTGCCACCAGGAGTTTCGTACACACCATGCGACTTCATTCCCACGAGGCGATTCTCAACCAAGTCCACGCGACCAATGCCGTGATTTCCGCCAATCGCATTGAGCGTGGATACGATCTTGGCGGGCGACATCTTCTCGCCGTTGACCGCAATAGGGTTACCGCTCTCGAATTCGATCTCCACATACTCGGCTTCGTCTGGCGCATTCTCAGGCGAGGTGGACATCTGGAACATGATCTCTTCGGGCTCGTTCCACGGATCTTCGAGCAGACCGCCTTCGTGGGAAAGATGCCAAAGATTTGAGTCGCGGCTGTAAATGGATTTGATGGTCGCGGTCACGGGAACGTTATGCTTCGCCGCATAATTAAGCGCGTCTTCGCGGGAACGAATATCCCACTCGCGCCAGGGCGCGATGATCTTGAGTCGCGGGTCGAGCGCCATGACGGTTAACTCAAAGCGGACTTGGTCATTGCCTTTGCCTGTGGCACCATGCGCAATCGCATCTGCTCCCGTTTCGTGCGCCACCTCCACAAGATGTTTTGCAATTAAAGGACGGGCCACCGATGTGCCCAATAAATACTTGTGTTCATATACCGCCCCTGCTTTAAGCATCGGGAAAAGATACTCGCTGACAAATTCTTCTTTCATGTCGTGAATAACAAATTCACTCGCGCCGCTCTTGATGGCTTTCTGTTCCAGCGCAGCCAGATCCTCATCCCCCTGCCCCACATCGGCACAAAAACAGACAACTTCACACCCGTAGTTTTCTTTCAACCACGGCACGATCACGGACGTATCCAATCCGCCTGAATAGGCTAATACAACTTTCTTGACACTAGGTTTAGACTTTGGACTCATTTTTACTCCTTGGTTTTTCAAAATAAAAACAGCCCATCCGGGAAGGATGGGCTGTTTGAGTTGACTGCGATACGGTGTTAGTTCAAGCTCGTGTTCGCATCGTCCAAACAAAAAGATCCCAACCTTCTTTGGGAAGTGGGCTTGGTACGACGGGTACGACGCAGAGCAATTACGGTTAACATTTCGCGCAATTCTACTACCGATGCGAAATGAGTCAATGGTTTTACTGCACCAATTTCCATCGCACCCCGAAAATCAGGCCCTTACCCTTGCATTCTCCAATACATGATCCACCATCAAGGCAGGGATATTGACCCCTGTGGTGATAATGCTATTGCGGAATTCCATGGTGTGATTGACTTCATTCACTGTAAATCCATTATCCGTTTCGAATAC
>Ga0268298_10004940_pt1 | contig 12736 bp, 2 predicted proteins | sample WWTPWeurt_MetaG_FD_194462 | JGI IMG/M metagenome (GOLD analysis project Ga0268298, IMG submission 194462) | Activated sludge microbial communities from WWTP in Nijmegen, Gelderland, Netherland - WWTP Weurt | ecosystem: Engineered > WWTP > Aerobic digester > Activated sludge | place: Netherlands...
CGACGACGAGCGCATCGATCGGGCGGTGGAGCTCGGGGGCGCGCGGGACGTCATCGATCGGCTTCCGATGAAGCTCGACACGCAGCTCGGGCGCTGGTTCAAGGGGGGCGTGGATCTCTCGGGTGGGCAGTGGCAAAAGCTCGCGCTGGCCCGCGCCTTCATGCGGTCCGGCGGTCCTTCGGGCCCCAGCGTCGGCCCGGAGGACGCGGACATCCTCGTGCTCGATGAGCCGACAGCCTCGCTCGACGCCGAGGCGGAGCACGCCGTGTTCGAGCGATTCCAGAGGCTCGCGAAGGGCAAGACGTCGATCGTGATCTCGCACCGGTTCCCCACGGTGCGGCTCGCGGAGCGCATCATCGTGCTGGAGAAGGGCTCGATCGTGGAGCAGGGCACGCACGAGGAGCTCCTCGCGGCAGCAGGGCTGTATGCGAGGCTGTTCTCGCTCCAGGCGCAGGGGTACCTGTGACCGGTGGATGCGCACCCGAAGTCCAGATTCGGGGCGTCTTTACCCCCAAGGGGAAGACTGCTAGCAGTGAGGCAAGTTATGGCCGACGCGGATGTACGCCTGATCGATAGCGGGCCCGCCTTCGAGATCTGGAAGGGTCCCAAAGGTGGAATGCGGCTCGACTGGACGAAGCGAGGTGCCGTTCGGTTCGCCGTGCAGCAGTACGCCTACACGGGGTACGCGGCGCCGATCCTGAAGCGGTGGACCGGCGCGATTCCCCAGGCCGAGCAGGGCAAGGTCATCATCCTGGTCGATTTCTGGGACATGGATGGATACGACAGCCAGTTCCGCATCGAGACGCAGACTTGGGGTCGAGATCACCAGTCGAACCTGGGCAAGGTCGCGCTCCTCACGCGCTCGAAGCTCGTGAGCATGGGCGCCGCCGTGGCCAACCTGGCGATCGGCGGCATGCTCAAGACCTTCACGCAGAAGGCCGAGTTCGAGCGCGAATGCACGCGCGCGGGCTTCACGAACACGCCGTTCACGCTCTGACCCCCCCTCGGGCCCTCAGCGCGGCGAGAGCCGCTGGTGCAGGACGCCCGCCAATCTCGCCTCGTCGTCGTCGCTCAGGTGGTGGCCGCCCGGCCGCGCCTCGAACGTCAGCTCCGCGGTGGTGTGCCGACCCCACCCTCGGACGCCCGCGATCGGGACGAAGTGATCCTGCTCCCCCCCGAACGCCGTGATCGGCACGTCGAGCGGAGGCTCCTCGGTGAACGCGTAGCTCGACAGCGCGGCGCAATCCGCCCGCAGCGCGCGCTCCGGGACCGCGTGAGAGCTGATCCCGAACCGCTTCAGCTCGGCCAGGAAACGTCCCTCGGCGTGGTGGTGGATCGCCGCAAAATAATGAATATCGGGCGCCATCGCCGAGGACACGACGAGCTGCGCCGGCAGCCTCTGGCCCGCGCGACGCAGGGCCCTGGTCGCCTCAAAAGCGATGAGCGCCCCCAGATCCGCGCCGAACAGCGCGAAGGGGCGATCAGAGAGGGCGGGCAACGCCTGCGCGAGGTGCTGGGCGAGCTCGGTGACTCGCGCGAGAGGTAGCTCGGTGACGCGGGTGCCGTGCCCCGGCAGCTCCGCCATGTGCACCTCGATGTCCTCTCCGAGCATCGCCACCCATCGCGCATAGTCGAGGTTCGACTGGCCCACGCCCGGCACGCAAATGACTCGGGCGACCGGGCTCGTTCGAGGCGTCATGGCCAGCGTCCACGGGCCTCGCGGCGCGCGCGTTGAGACCGCCTCTTGCTCCATGGCGGCGAGGCGCGCGAGCACCTCCTCTCGCACGTGCGCGAGCACCTGACCGCGCTCCGGAACGATGAAATAGTGCCCTCCCGGGAAAGCGACCTTCGAGAAGCGTCCGGTCGTCTCGCGATCCCACTCACCCACGAGATCGATCGGGGCGAACCCGTCTTCCAGCCCCGCGAACGCCATCATCGGCACGTCGAGGGGCGCGCCCTTCGTGAACGCGTAGCGCGCTGCGGCGTCGAAGTCCGCGCGCACGGCCGGCATCATGTGGGCCTGCGCGTCGGCGTCGGCGAGCAGGCTCTCGTCCGCGAACCCGATGGATCGCAGCACGTCCGAGAACTGGTCCTGGGTGAGAGCGGAGAGCGCAGGCACGATGTACCTGTGCGGCGCCGGCGCCGCGGAAGCGAACGCCATGATCGGGCGCTTGTCGTGATCCTTGGCGAGCACCCGCAGCGCCTCGAACATCACGATCGCGCCGAGGCAGTGACCGAACGCGGCGAAGGGCTTGTCGAGGTAGGGCAGCAGCGCGGGGACGAGGCTCTCGACCATCTGCGCCACGCTGGTCAAGGCCGGCTCATGGAGCCTCTCATGGCGGCCGGGCGCCTGGATGGCGCACACCTCGATCTCGGGCGGGAGCTCCTGCGGCCACGCCGAGAACACCGGCGCCGCGCCCCCTGCATACGGGAAGCAGAACAGGCGCGCCCGAGCCTTCGCGGAAGGCCTCGGGGTGACGACCCACGTTCCGCCGGGCGCGATGGAGGTCGGTCGCGCGGGCGGCATCGTCTGCGCGTCGAAGCGCAGGCGCTCTTCCAGCAGCGCAGTGAGCGCCTCTACGCGAGTGTTCGTCACGACGTCCGCCATCGAGAGGTGGACGCCGAAGCCCGTTTGCAGGCGGTTGCGCAGCTCGAGGGCCATGAGCGAATCGAACCCGTGCGCAGCGAACGGCTCGGCGGGATCGATGTGCAGCGGGTCGAGGCGGAGGATCTTGCCGAGCTCCTCCCGAACCATTCGCGTGAGCGCGGAGCGACGCTCACCCGCAGGCGTCCTCCGGAGCGCATCGACGAGGCGAGAGACCGGAGCGGCCTCGTTCGCTGATCCCTTGACCTCCGCGAGGGCCGAGAAGAACGGCGCGGTCGTGAGCCGCGGGATGGCCTGCATCGCGCGCTCGATGTCGATCTGCAGGACCCCAACTTGCGGAGGTGAGCCGCCCAAGAGGAGGCTCAGGACCTCGTGTCCCTGCGGGGGAGACATGTTGTGAAACCCGTTCTCGGAGAGCCTCTCCCCCCGGTTGGACTGCGCCGCCGCGAGCCCCACCTCCGCGAACGGTCCCCAATCGATCGCTATCGCAGGCAGCCCTTCCGCGCGGCGCTGGTGCGCCAGCGCATCGAGGAAAGCGTTCGCGGCCGCGTAGTTCCCCTGCCCCATCGAGCCCAAGAGCGAGGCGGCCGAAGAGAACAGCACGAAGAAATCGAGCGGCGTCCCCCGCGTCTTCTGATGCAGGTGCCAAGCGCCGTACATCTTCGCCGCCGCGATGTCGCGCATCGAGGTCACCGAGAGCTTGAGCACCGTGTGGTCGTCGAGGACCGCGGCCGCGTGGACCACGCCGCGGAGCGGCGGCAGCTCCCTGGTCATCCGATCGATCAGGACCTCTACCTCGGTCCGCACGCCGACGTCGGCCGAGGCGACGATGATCTTCGCTCCGGCCGCCTCCATTCGCGCGATCGCCTCCGCCGCCGCGGGCCCGGGGCTGCTCCGGCCCACGAGCACCAGGTGCCGCGCGCCGCGCCCCACCATCCACTCCGCGAAGGAGATCCCGAGGCCACCCAGCCCTCCCGTCAGAAGGTAGGTGCCGTCGCTTCGAAGGACCGTCGCGGGCGCGCCCGCCGGGGCGCCCGACCGGGTCAGGCGGGCGACGAATCGATCCTCGCCGCGGAGCGCGATCTGGTCCTCGCTGTCCTCGTGGAAGAGCTCCGCGAGCAGGGCATCCGACTCGCCCGCCCAGGGAAGCCGCGGGAGATCGAGGAGCTTCGTCGTCAGGTCCGGGTGCTCGCCTTGCAGCGTCCGGCCAAACCCCCAGAGGGGAGCCTGCGCCACGGACGTCGGTTGACCCGCGACGACGGGCGCCGCGCCGCGCGTGACGAGCCACAACCTTGGCAGCGGCGCGCGATCGTCTCGCAGGAGGGCCTGCGCGAGGAGCAGGACGCTCTCGACGCCGGACACCTGCGCGCGCTCGATCTGCTCGGCCGAGGCCGCGCCGACGTGATCCGTCGCCATCAGGTGGACGATCCCGTGCCACCTCGCTTCGCCGGGCAGCGCGTCCCGGAGCAGCGAGGCATAGCCGGTCGGATCCAGGGGATCGAGCTCCCATAGCCCGGGCTCGATCCGCGATGTCTTCTGCCCCGCGATCGCACGCACACACTGAATTCCTCGGTCCCTCAGCCGGATCGAGACAGCCTCCCCCACGCCCCCCCGATCCGACAAGATCAGCCACGGTCCGGCTCCCGGCGCGAGCGTCTCCTCCCTCGCGGCGGGACCGTGATCCGCGCGGTGCCACTGCGGGGTGAACAGCCAGTCGTTTCGCATGCGGCTTGTAATCGGGCCGCGACGCGAGCTCCTGTCCTCCACCTGGCCGTCGAGGACCCAATAGCGGCGACGCTGCCAGGCATAGGCCGGCAGCGAGACGCAGCGCCCTCCCTTCGTCGTGCTGACGCGCTTCCAGTCCACGCTCGCGCCTCGCACGTGCAAGGCGCCGACCGCTTCGAGGAGCGCCCTCCGCTCGTCGTAGGATCGGCGCATCGATCCGACAGCCGTGCCCTCGTGCTTTGTCTCGCGAAGGTTCTCTTCGATCGCGGCCGTCAGGACCGGGTGCGGGCCGATCTCGACGAAGATCGCTGGCCTGTCCTCGCTCAAGCGCTGCACGACGGGCGCGAACAGCACGGGATCGCGGAGGTTCTTCACCCAGTATTCTGCCATCAGCTCGGGCCCCTTGATCGCCTCCCCCGTGACAGTCGAGATCATCTGCACGCGCCCGGCCCTGGGGCGCAGGTTGAAGAGGACGGCGGCGAGATCCTCCATCAAAATGTCGACTTGGGGGCTGTGCGACGCCACGTCGACCTTCACGCGCCGACAGAAGACCCCCTTTCGCTCCAGATCGGCGAGCACCGCGTCGACCGCTTGCGGATCGCCGGAGATGACCGTCGAGCGAGGGCCGTTCTTCACCGCCACGGCCACCGCGCCCGCGTGCCCCGCGATCGCCTCTTCGGCCTCCCGCGCTGACAGCTCCACGTGGGCCATGGCCCCCTGGCCCGCGATGCGGACGAGCAAACGGCTCCTCCGGCAGATGATCTTCGCCGCGTCCTCGACGCTCAGGTAGCCGGCGGCCCGCGCCGCCGCGACCTCACCCATGCTGTGGCCGATCACGTAGTCCGGCTCGACCCCCCAAGCCTGCCAGAGCGCGGCCAGCGACACCTGGATCGCGAAGATCATGGGCTGTACGACGTCGATTTCCCCGAGTCGCGACGAGCCTTCGTCCGCCTGGATCTCGTCGATGAGCGAGAATGTCCCGTGGCGCCGGATCGCCTCGTGACAGAGCTCGATCGAAGCGCGGAACGCCTCCTCCTCGCGGAAGAGCTGGCGGCCCATCCCGACCCACTGGCCACCCTGCCCCGGGAACACGAAGACGACGCGTTGGCGACCTGTCGCTCTCGCACGACCCCGCACCACTCCGGCGGCGGAGCCCTCCCGCACGAACGCTGCGAGGCTGTCCGAAATCTCCCGGCGACTCTGCCCTACCGCCACCAGCCTGTGCTCGTGGTGCGCCCGCCGCTGACTCGCGGTGTACCCGATGTCGACCAGCGAGTCACCGTCAGGGAGGGCGAGCGAGTCAGAATACGCTCTCGCGAGATCGACCAGCGACTCCGGGGTCCGCGCCGAAATGGGCAGAATACTCACCGGGAGGACCCCCTTCTGGGAGACGTCCACGAGCTCCGGCGGCGCCTCCTCGACGAGCACATGCGCGTTGGTGCCGCTCAGCCCGAAGGAGCTCACGCCCGCGATGCGGGGCTTCTCGCCGCGCTCCCACGCTCGGTTCTCGACGGGCAGGACGAACGGCGTCCCGTCGAGCGACATGCGGGGGTTCAACGCGCGCAGGTGCAGGTTCTTGGGGATGACCTCCCTCTGCAGCACCATCACGGCCTTGATGAGGCCAGCGATCCCGGCGGCGGCCTCGAGGTGGCCGATGTTGGTCTTCACGGCGCCGAGCACGCAGGTGCTCCCGTCCTCGCGAGGCTGGCCGAGGACAGCGCGGAGCGCCTCGAACTCGATGGGATCGCCGAGCGACGTCCCCGTCCCGTGCGTCTCGACATAGCCCACGTCCGAGCCCGCCACACGCCCGCTGGCGAGAGCCTGTTCCAGCATCGCCTGCTGCGACAACACGTTCGGCGTCGTGAGCCCGGTGGACCGACCGTCCTGATTGACGGCGGAGCCCCGGAGCAACGCGAGGATGGGATCCCCGTCGCGCTGCGCCTCCGACAGGCGCTTGAGGATCACGACGCCGCCGCCTTCGCCCCGGACATAGCCGTCGGCCCGCGCGTCGAAGGTCTTGCAGCGCCCATCGGGAGAGAGCGCGTTCGTCTTGGCCGTCATCTCGAACATGTCCGGCGAGAGCATCAGGTTCATGCCCGCGGCCACTGCCATGTCGGTCTCGCCGCTCCGGAGGCTCTGGATCGCGAGGTGGACCGCGACGAGCGAGGAGGAGCACGCGGTGTCCACGACCATCGTCGGTCCCTGGAAACCAAAGGCATACGCGATGCGACCGGCGGGGAAACAGTGGGCCGTGCCCGTGGCTGAATACAGATCCCATGTCTCGGGGGGCGTCTGCATGTTGAGGAGCATGTAGTCCGTCGCCATGAGCCCGACGAAGACGCCAGTTCGACTGCCCACCAGCCCGGAGGGCACCTGTCCTCCCCTCTCGAGCGCCTCCCACGTCAGCTCCAGCAAGAGGCGCTGCTGAGGATCGAGGCGCTCTGCTTCCCTCGGCGAAATGCCGAAGAACGGCGCATCGAACATCGACACGTCGTCCTGCAAGAAGGCTCCCCAACGAGGGCTGAGGAGGGCCTCGTCTCTGTAGTCGGTCCAGCGCTCGGGCGACACCCGGGTGATCGTGTCGGCGCCGCTCTCGAGGAGCCGAAAGAAGGCCTCCGGCGTCGTCGCGCCGCCCGGGAAGCGACACGCCATCCCGATGATGGCGATGGGCTCGCTCTTCTGTCGCTCGATGGCGTCGAGCTTGGTCTTCACCTTGTCGAGCGTGACGAGCGCCTTCTGCACCGAGGCCGGCAGCGTGCTCTTCGACGGCGTGGGGGTGCTCGGGCTCGGGATGGAGCTCGGCGGCGGGAGCGAGGGGCTCCGGCTGCTCGGTGGAGCGTCGTGGTGAAGGCGCGCCTGCGGCGGTGGCGCGGGGAGCACCGCGGGGCCGCCCGAGGGCCAGAGGGGCCCTGTCGTGGAGGTCGACAGGGCGGGACGGCGGCTGGAGGGCGGGCCTGAAGGGGGACGCGGCGTCACCGGGGCGCCCGTCGAGGGTGGCGGCGGCTGAAGGGAGCGCCTCGTCGTGGGGAAAGGCTTGCTGGCCGAGTCGGGATGCGAGGGATCCTTCGTGCTCATTTCAAGTAGTCCTCGAGATCCAAGAGCTTCTCATCGAGCATCGCCGCGGCTGTGTTCTCGGACAGCTCGTCCACGATGTCGGGGAAGGCGACGAGGACCTCCCCCGGCTGCGCCTGCGGTCCGACGGTTTCCAGTTGCATCTCGACGATGAGGTGATCGGTCAGCGCGGCGGTGTTGGGATACGTATAGAGAACGGCCGCTGACAGGCGAATGTTCAGGGACGCCTCGAGCCTGTGGCGGATCTCCAGGCTCATGAGGGAGTCCATCCCGTAGCTCAGGAACGGGCCGTGCGGGTCGACGCGGCCAGCGGGGAGCCGCAAGACGCGCTCGACGTGCTCCAGGAGGTGCTGCTCGAGCGCCGCCCTGCGCTGGCCCGGCGGCATCTGGGCGAGGACGGCGCGGAAGCGGGCCTCGCTCGCGGGCCGACTCTGCACAGGGAGCTCGTCGTGGCGGACGTTCTCCAGGAAGGGAGCGAGCGCCATCCGTGGATAAAAGTCGAAGAGCTGCCGGACGCTCATCCGGATGAGGCCTATCTCCGAGAGCGGCTGGGCGAGCACGCGCGACAGCAGCTTGTGCCCCTCCTCCGGCGTGAAGCTGTGGATCCCACGGAGCGACAATCGCTGTCCACGGTTCTCCATCGCCGCGGCGAGGCCCACCTCGGAGAACGGGCCCCACTGGATGCTCGTCGCCGAAAGCCCCAACCCGCGGCGCAGGTGCGCGAGGCCGTCGGCGAAGGCGTTCGCGGCTGCGTAGTTGGCCTGACCGGGAGATCCGAGCAGGGCCGCTCCGGACGAATAGATCACGAAGAAGTCGAGCGGCTTCGCTCCCAGCTCGGCGTGCAGATTGAACACCCCCACGGCCTTGGGCAGGATCGGCGGCCAGAAGGCGGCCTCGCTCATCTCGAAGATCGAGTGATCCTCCAGCACGCCCGCGCTGTGCACGACGCCCCGGAGCTCGGGCATCTCCGCGCGGATCTCGCCGAATACGCGGCCGAGCTCCTCCGGGACCGAGACGTCCGCGCGGCGGACCCGAATGACGGCGCCCTCCCGCTCCAGCTCGGCGAAGACCTCACGCGCCGCCTCGGACGGGGCGCTCCGACCCAGGAGCACGAGGTGCCGCGCGCCCTGCTGCACAAAGAAGCGCGCGAGCGTCAGCCCGAGGCCGCTCAGGCCCCCGGTGATCAGGTAGGTCGCGTCGTCGCGGAGCGAGAGGAGCGGCGCGGGCGCGAGCGCGTGCCGCATGAGGCGAGCGATCAGGCGCTCACCGCCGCGATAGGCGATCTGATCCTCGCCGTCGTCCCGGCAGATCTCCCCCACCAGAGCCTCGATTTCGCCTTCGTTCGCCGCCGGATCGAGATCGACCCGCACGCAGCGCAGCTCCGGGTGCTCGACCGCCAGCACCCGCGCGAAGCCCCACAGCGCCGCTTGCTGAGGGGACACGAGCGAGCCGTCCCCGCCGGCCGCCTGCGCGCCGCGGGTCACGAGCACGACCCGCGGCGGATCGCGGAGGGCGCACCGCAAGAGCGCCTGGACAGCGTGCAGGACGCTGACGCTGCCGAGCCGGATATCGGAGAGGACGGCCTCCGGCGTGGTCTCCTGAAAGAGGGTCGAGTCCAGGCTCCAGAAGTGCACCACGCCGTGCACGGCGCCCTCGCCGGCGCTCGCCGCCTCGCGAAGGACGCGGAGGACGTCCTCGGCAGAGCTGGGGTCCACGCCTATCCTGTCCGGACCGAACACGCGGTATCCCGGCGCGGCGCACACCTCGATGCACCGATCCCCCTTGTTCCGGAGCGCCTCGGCGACCGCGCCGCCGACCCCCTGGTCGTCCACGAACGCGACCCACGTGCGGGCCGCGACCTCGTTCCGTCGCTCCGGTGCGGGGCTCGCCGCTCCCCATTGGGTCACGTACGCGCAGCCCGCGAAGGCGTCCGGCAGCTCCAGTCGCGAGAGCCTCTGCAACCAGAGCCGCTCGATCTCGATGAGCGGTCGGCCTTCGTCGTCGGTGACGACGAGATCGATGGCGCTGATCCCTTCGCGGTGCTCCACGTTGGACCAGCGCACGTGCACCCAGACCTCGGCGGTGAGCTTCTCGACGAGCTGGAACCTGTCGATGGCGGCGGGCACCCAGGTCTCCTCGCGACCGACGCCCTCGAGCAGCGCGGCGCCCACCTGAAAGCACGCATCCAGCAAGACAGGATGCACGTTGTAATCATTCCAGGCGCCGGCCTCTTCTGGCAGCCGGACCACGCCGAGGGCCTCGCCGTCCCCGAGCCAGACGCGCACGAGCCCGCGGAACGCCGGTCCGAAATCGATGCGCCGCGCGGCCATGCGGGCGTAGTGCTCCTCGGCCTCGAGGACACGCGGACACCGGGTCACGATCTCGTGGGGCGGGTGCCAGGGGGCGTCGTCGGCGAAGCCCGCGCGCGCCGTGACCCACGCGTGCCTCGTCCACTTCGCGCTCGCGGCGTCACGGCTGGAGATCACGATCGACGCCTGGACGCCCTCCTCGCCCGCGACCACGATCTGCACGAGCCGAGGCTCGCCCTCGTCGACGTGCAGCACCTGGTCCAGGACGACGTTCTCGAGGACGACGTGCGCGCCGTCGAAGGCCGCGTGCGCCACCGCCAGCCCCATTTCAATGAACCCCGCTCCCGGGAAGACGATCGCGCCCTGCACGCGGTGATCGGCCAGGTAGGGCAGCGCGTGCAGATCGATCCACTGCTCCCAGTACTGCGCGTTCGGCCGATCCGCCGGGAGGAGCGCTTGTCCCACGAGGGGGTGACCCCCGCGCGGCCCCACGGACAGGGTGCCGTTCGCCACGCCCTTGCGCGCGCCGTCGAGCCAGTGACGTTCTCGGTGCCACCGATATGTCGGGAGCTCGGCGATCCGGCCGCCCGCCGGCAGGAGGCGGGGCCACGCGATGTCCACTCCGCGCACGAACAGCTCCCCCACGGTCGACAACAGCGCGCGTCGCTCATCGGCGTTTCGGCGAGTCGACGAGAGCGCCGCCCCCTCGCCGCCGCACGCCTGCAGGTTCTCGGTGATCGAAGGGAGGAGCAGCGGGTGAGGGCTCAGCTCCAGAAAGATCGTCGGGCCCTCCGCGAGGGTCTGGATCACCGCCGCCGAAAACAGCACGGGGCGCCGGAGGTTCTGCACCCAGTACGCGGCGTTCATCTCGGCGCCGGACAGCATCTCTCCTGTCACGGTGGAGCGGATCGGCCTCCTGGCCTTCTGGGGCCGCACGTCGTCGAGCGCGGACAGGAGCTCGCCTGTGAGCTCATCCATCTGGGGGCTGTGCGACGCGACGTCGACCTTGACCCTCCGGCAGAATACGCCCTTTGACTCCAGGTCTGCGAGCAGCCCTTCGAGCGCGGCCGTGTCTCCCGAAAGGACCGTCGATCGGGGGCCGTTGCTCACCGCGACGCTGACCTTCGACTCGTGGCCCCGGATCGCCGACTGGGCCTCTTCGCGAGACAGCTCGACGAGCGCCATCGCGCCTCGACCGCTCTGTCGCCGCATTCGCTTGCTCCGACGACAGATGACCTTGGCCGCGTCCTCCAGGCTCAGCGCGCCGGCGAGGTACGCCGCGGCCACCTCCCCCATGCTGTGGCCGATGAGCACGTCCGGGATGACTCCCCAGGACTCCCAGAGCGCGCCGAGGGCCACCTCCACGGCGAACAACATGGGTTGGACGACATCGATGTCCGCGAGTCGCGAGGTCGCTTCGGACGCGTTGAGCTCCGTCAGGATCGAGAAGCCACCCTGGCGCCGAATGGCCGCGTCGCAAGCGTCGATCGCCTCCCGGAACGCCGGCTCATCGCGGTAGAGCTCGCGGCCCATCCCGAGCCACTGCGAGCCTTGGCCCGGCAGCACGAAGGCGATCTTCGGCCGACCCGAGAGCCACGTGTCGCCGCGCGCCATGCCGTCGCCGAAGGCTCCGGCCGCGAACGACCCGAGGATCCCGACGAGGTCGAGCCGCGAATGAAAGACGATCCCCAGACGGTGGCGATGGTGGTCACGTCGAATGCTTGCAGTATGCACCAGATCCAGCAGCGAGGGCGCCTGATCATCGGAGAATGCCTCGGCGTAGGCGGCGGCGAGCCAGGACAGGGACTCCGGGCTCCGCGCGGACAGCGGCAGGAAGTAGCTCGACGGCTGCTCGTAGATCGGGACCTTGGTCGCGATTGGGGCCTCTTCGAGGATGACGTGCGCGTTGGTCCCGCTGATCCCGAAAGAGGAGACGCCGGCCCTCCGAGGGCGCTCTGCGCGCCGAAACGGCAAAGGCGAAGCCGGGACCACGAACGGCGTGCCCCGGAGGGAGATGCGTGGGTTCAGCGTCCGGAAGTGAAGGTTCCGCGGGATCTTCTCGTTCTTCAGCGTGAGCACGGCCTTGATGAGCCCCGCCACGCCCGCCGCGGACTCCAGATGCCCGATGTTGGTCTTGAGCGAGCCCAGCGCGCACGTGGCGCCTCCTGGACGAGGCTGTCCGAGCACCGCGCGGAGCGCCTCGAGCTCGATCGGATCGCCGAGCGGCGTGCCCGTCCCGTGCAGCTCCACGTAGTCAATGTCGGACGCCAGCACCCCGGAGACCTCCAAGGCCCTTCGGAGCAAGGCCTGCTGCGCGAGCACGTTCGGCGCCGTGAGCCCCGTCGACCGGCCGTCCTGGTTCACCGCCGAGCCAAGGATCACGGACAGAATACGATCTCCGTCCCTCTCGGCGTCGGAGAGTCGCTTGAGCGCCACGAGCCCGCACCCTTCGCCCCGCACGAAGCCGTTCGCGTGCGCGTCCAGCGTTCGACAGCGACCGTCCGGAGAGAGGGCCTGCGTGGCCGCCACGATCGCCATCCCGGACGGCGAGAGCAGGAGGTTCACGCCGCCGGCCAGGGCCAGATCGCACTCCCGCATCCGGAGGCTCTGACAGGCCTGGTGAACGGCGACGAGGGACGAAGAGCAGGCTGTGTCAATGGCCATCGCAGGGCCCTGCAAGCCAAAGACATAGGCCAATCGACCTGCCGCGGTGGCCAGGAGATTACCAGTCGCGCAATAGGCGTCGAGCGAGCTGTGGCGTCGCTCATTGACGATCTCGCGGTAGTCGAGCGTCGTGACCCCGACGAACGTGCCCGTGAGGCTGCCCTCGATCTGGCTCGGCCGGATCCCGGCGTGCTCCAGCGTCTCCCACGCGACCTCGAGGAGCAGGCGCTGCTGCGGATCGAGGCTCTCCGCCTCTCGCGGGGCGATCCCGAAGAAGGCGGCGTCGAACTCGCTCACCTGTTCGAGGAGGCCCGCCCAGCGCGTCTCCTTTGGAGCGCCCGGAACCGCGCTGTGAGGCCAT
>Ga0268298_10004941_pt1 | contig 12732 bp, 10 predicted proteins | sample WWTPWeurt_MetaG_FD_194462 | JGI IMG/M metagenome (GOLD analysis project Ga0268298, IMG submission 194462) | Activated sludge microbial communities from WWTP in Nijmegen, Gelderland, Netherland - WWTP Weurt | ecosystem: Engineered > WWTP > Aerobic digester > Activated sludge | place...
GCAGGGTGCCGGAGATGTCGCGCATCACTTCCTGGAAAGCCCGCGACATGTGGTTGAGGGCGCGGTCGGTATAAACCACCGAATATTCGAGCAGGCCGTCGGGATCGACGGTGTTCAGCAAACCGGGCATGGGTGACTCCAGGAAAGGGGGTGCGTGGGTTTCGCGGGCAATTCTAAAAGGTTCCGGGGTAGGCACCGCCGTCGAGCAGCCAGTTCTGCCCGGTGATGAAGCCGGCCTGCGCTGAACACAGCCAGGCGCAGGCGGCGCCGAATTCCTCCGGATCGCCGATACGGCCCGCCGGAATCGTGGCCACCCGCTCGGCCAGCACCTGTTCGTAGGCCAGGCCGCGCGCCTTCGCCTGACCGCCGATCACCGTGGCGATGCGGTCGGTGTCGAAGAACCCGGGCAGCAGGTTGTTGATGGTGACGTTGTGGGCGGCGGTCTTGCGCGCCAGACCGGCGACGAAGCCGGTGAGGCCGGAGCGCGCGCCGTTCGACAGGCCCAGCACGTCGATCGGCGCCTTGACCGCGCCCGAGGTGATGTTCACGATGCGGCCGAACTTGCGCGCGATCATGGGGTCGACCGTGGCCTTGATCAGCTCGATCGGCGCCAGCATGTTGGCATCGAGCGCGGCGAGCCAGTCATCGCGCGACCAGTTGCGGAAATCCCCCGGCGGCGGGCCGCCGGCGTTGTTGACCAGGATGTCCGGCGCCGGGCATGCGGCCAGGGCGGCGGCGCGGCCCGCGGCCGTGACGATGTCGGCGGCAACCGTGGTGACGCGTACGCCGGTCGCCGCGCGGATTTCTGCGGCGGTCTTTTCCAGCGCCTCGACGCCGCGCGCCACCAGGGTAAGGTCGACCCCTTCACGCCCCAGCGCAAAAGCGCAGCCGCGACCCAGGCCCTTGCTCGACGCGCAGACCAGCGCGGACTTGCCCTTGATTCCCAGATCCATGTTCAGCCTTTCAGGAAAGCGGCGACCAGCCGGTTGAAGGTTTCCGGCTGCTCGATGCAGGAAAGATGCGATGCCGCGGGGATGATTTCGAGCCGCGCGCCAGGAATGGTCGCGGCGATGGCTTCGCTCATCGCGGGCGGCGTACCGGGATCGTCGGCGCCGGCGATGACCAGGGTGGGCGCCAGGATTGCGCCGATCTGCGCCGTGATATCCAGCGCGCGGATGGCGGCGGCGCAGCCGAAATAGCCGTCCGCCGGAGAGTCAGCGATCAGCTTGGCTATGCGCGCTGCTTCGACAGGACGGGCGGCACGAAACCCCGGGGTAAACCAGCGCCCCAGCGTGCCCTCGACCAGCCCGGCGCAGCCCTGGCTGCGGGCGATGGCGATGCGTTCGTCCCACAGCGGGCCGGCTTCGGGCGGGATGCGGCTGGTGGAGTTGGCGATCACCAGTCTGTCCAATCGCTGCGGCGCGGCCAGCGCGAAATGCTGGCCGATCATGCCGCCCATCGAGAGGCCGACGAAATGCGTGTGCTCGATTTTCAGCGCGTCGAGCAGGCCGAGGACATCTGCCGCGAGCTGCTCGAAACTGTAGCTTCCTTCCGGGACTGTCGTTCCGCCATGGCCGCGCGTGTCGTAACGTAGCACCGAAAAAGTCGGCGCCAGCGCCACGGCGAGTTCGTCCCACATCGTCAGGTCGCAACTCAGGGAATGCGAGAGCGTGACCCAGGGGCCGCTGCCTTCGACCTTGTAGTTGATCGTGATGCCGTTGGCGTCCACAGAACTCATGCTGCCTCCAGTTTTGCAATGGACAGTGCCAGCCACTTGATGCCGGCGGCGCCGAAATTCACCTGCACGCGTGCATCGCTGCCGCCGCCTTCGGCGTTGATGATGACGCCGAGGCCGAATTTTGCATGCATCACGCTCTGGCCGACGCGGAAACCGCCGCCGCCGGAGGACTCGCTACGGCGCGGCGAGCTGCCGAAGGACGTCGCAGCCGACGGGCCATGGCCGCGGCTGCCCGAATCCTGTGCCACAAAGCCGGCCGCTCCAGCGCGCGGTGTCAGCCACTTCACCAGTTCCGCCGGCACCTCGTCGAGGAAGCGCGAGGGCAGGTTGTAACGGGTCTGGCCATGCAGCATGCGGGTCTGCGCAAAGCTCAGGTATAGCCGCTGCCGCGCGCGGGTGACGGCGACGTACATCAGCCGCCGCTCCTCCTCAAGGCCCTTGTCTTCAAGCAGGGAGTTCTCGTGCGGAAACAGCCCGTCCTCGAGGCCGCTGATGAAGACCACGTTGAATTCCAGGCCCTTGGCCGAATGCACGGTCATCAGCTGCAGCGCGTCATCGCCCTCGCCGGCCTGATGCTCGCCGGCTTCGAGCGAGGCGTGGGCCAGAAACGAGGACAGGTCGTTGCCGTATTGCCCCGTGATCTCGCCGTCCGGGTCGGGCGTACCTTCCTCGGCGACGAAGCTGGCGGCGGCATTGATCAGTTCGTCGAGGTTGGCCAGGCGCTCCTGGCCCTCCTTCTCGTTCTGGTAGTGGGCGCGCAGGCCGGAGAGCTCGACGACATGGTCGACCAGCTCCGGCAGCGGCAGGTGCGCGGCCTCGCGCAACTTCACGATCAGTTGTGCGAAGGCGACGAGTTTGGCTCCGCCGGCACCGGCAACTTGCGGGATCGCCGCGTGCAGGCTGCTGCCGGCGGCTTTCGCCGCATCCTGCAGGTTTTCCAGGCTGCGCGCGCCGATGCCGCGCGTGGGGAAGTTGACGACGCGGGCGAAGGCCGTGTCGTCGTCGGTGTTGGCGATCAGGCGCAGGTAGGCCAGCGCGTGCTTGATTTCGGCGCGCTCGAAAAACCGCAGGCCACCGTACACGCGGTAGGGCAGGCCCGCATTGAACAGCGCGTGCTCCAGCGCTCGCGACTGCGCGTTGCTGCGGTAGAGCAGGGCGATCTCGGCGCGCGCATGGCCATCGCGCTGCAGGGCCTTGACCTCCTCGACGATCCAGCGCGCCTCGTCACCCTCGCCATAGGACTCATGGATGCGCACCGGCTCGCCGCTGCCGGCCTCGGTCCACAGGTTCTTGCCCAGGCGCGACGGGTTGTTCTTGATGATGGCATTGGCCGCATCGAGGATGTTGCCGTGGGAGCGGTAGTTCTGCTCGAGACGGATCAGGTTCGTCACCTTGAATTCGCGCTCGAAGTCGGCCATGTTGCCGACGTCGGCGCCGCGGAAGGCGTAGATGCTCTGGTCGTCGTCGCCGACGCAGAACAGATTCGCGCCACCGCCGGCCAAGAGCTTCAACCAGCGATATTGCAGCTTGTTGGTGTCTTGAAACTCATCAACCAGAATGTGGCGGAAGCGCTCCTGGTAATGCCTGCGCAGCGGTTCGTTGCGTTCCAGAAGTTCGTAGGAACGCAGCAGCAGTTCGGCAAAATCGGCCACTCCCTCGCGCTGGCATTGTGCTTCGTAGGCCTCGTAGAGCCCGACCCGCCTGCGTGCCCAATCGTCATAGGCCTCCACCGCGGCGGGACGCAGGCCCTGCTCCTTCTGCGCGTTGATGAAATGGCAAAGCTCGCGTGGGGGGAATTTCTCGTCATCGACATTCAGCGATTTCAGCAGGCGCTTGACGGCGGATTGCTGGTCGGCCGAATCGAGGATCTGGAACAGCTGCGGCAGCCCGGCATCGCGATGGTGGGCGCGCAGCAGTCGATTGCACAGGCCGTGGAAGGTGCCGATCCACATCCCGCGGATGTTGATCGGCAGCATGCCGGCCAGCCGCGCCTGCATTTCCCTGGCGGCCTTGTTGGTGAATGTGACCGCCAGCACACCGGGCGGCGAAACCTGCCCGGTCGAGATCAGCCAGGCGATGCGCGTGGTCAACACCCGCGTCTTGCCCGAACCGGCGCCGGCGAGGATCAGGGCATGCGCCGGAGGCAGCGTAACGGCGGCAAGTTGCGGAGGGTTGAGGCGGTCGAGCAGGGGGTTCATGAACAGCGCCCGGAGACAGGTTGCCGATTATATGGGCTCGACCTGGGGCAATCAGCCAAAAGTGAGCGCTAACAGCAACGAGACGCCAGCAGCAGCCTTGTTGCACAACTCACTGCTGCTATGCAGCAAAATACCTCGGTTTAGAGTGCCTCGCCCAAAGTGGCGCTGTAAAATCCGTACTGTTGCAATGCAATACATTGCACGCTGGAAGGGCGGCCCCGGCTCACAAGGCCGGGGTTGCCCGACTAACAAGGAGAACTCCATGAAAACTTACCCCAAGACACCCAAGATACTTCCCTGGTTGGCAAAAAAGGCCGGTATCAGCGAATCGAGAGCCGCCGCACTATGGCATGAGGCGGAGCGTTGGGCCGCACGCCGGGCGCCGACGGGTTCCTCGCCCTACTTCAAGCTGGCCGTCGATCGCCTGCTGGCGCTGGCGCTTGCAGAATCATTGCGGGCCGACGCGGCATCGTTCGGCTGGCGCCCCTGGGCGCGCGCCCAAGCCCGATTCTGGGCGCTCTCTATGCATGCGGCGCAACAAAGTTCAGCCCTGACGGATCGCGGCTGGCGGTTGCTCCGTATCTCCGCCCGACTGCACCAGCCGGGCTGACCGCGCCTTAGGGTGCGACGACGGGTTTGAGCCCCGTCCTGGCCTGCAGGACGGCGGCGGCGGCCTCTGCTTCCGCCGCGTTGGCATAGCCGCCCAGCCGCAACTCGTAGGTCAAGCCTCCGCCCTCAGTTGCGCGCGACAGAATGCGCGCGGCAAAACCCGCCTCCCGGATCCGGTCATACAACTCCAGGGCGGCTTCTTCGCTGGTCGCCGTCGCCGCCCGGATGCGCACCTTGCCCTTTGCCCGGGCGGCGCCGTCACCGTCGAGGATTTCGGTCTGCCGCGCCAATTTGGCAAGAGTCTCCATGTCGAGCGGCTTGACCGCCGCCGCCTGGCCCGCCGGCGCATCGAAGTAGGTCATCGCCTGCGCCAGTTCGGTGGCCTGGCCGGCACGCGAAATCTCAATGCGACCCTGGATCAATGCCACCAGATCGCCGTCCTTGTCCGTCTTGCCCCAGATGTCGGTGCCGCGAATGCCGATGGTCGCGGTGCCGACGCGGATCGCGACTTCGCGCGGCAGGGTCTTGTTCAGCTTGCCGGTGGTGAAGCGGAAGGCGCCGGCGACGATATCGAGCGCAGCGCGAAAGGATCTTTCCGGCCGCATGCTTTGCGAATAGAAGCTGAATTGCGCCGCCTCGCCCAGCTTGACCCGGCTGCCTTCGGGCAGCATCAGGTAGGCGCGCGCACCGGGTCCGGTGCGCAGCACGTCGCCGCTCTTGAGTTCCATTCCGGGGGCTAGCGGCGCCGTAATGCCGCCGCGATCGCGCCAGGCAGGCGCCTGCACGGCTTCCACGGTCGCCACGGCGGCGGCCGAAGCCGGCGCCGATGACAGCAGAGCAAGCGCGGAGAGCGCAGCGCAATACAGGTTGCGGAACCTCATGGGAATCCTTTCAGCGAGAGCGGACGGTTATAATTCCATCCTTTGCCAGCACACAAAATCAACGCCCCGGCCATGCAGGAAAAATACCTTCCTACCGACATCGAGCAGGCCGCACAGGCCCACTGGAACACGACAAAGGCATTTCGCGCGATCGCGGATTCGGCCAGGCCGAAGTACTACTGCCTGTCGATGTTCCCCTACCCGTCGGGCAAGCTGCACATGGGGCACGTGCGGAACTATACCATCGGCGATGTGCTCTCCCGCCACCACCGCATGAAGGGCTGCAACGTGCTGCAGCCCATGGGCTGGGACGCCTTCGGCCTGCCAGCCGAGAACGCCGCGATGCAGAACAGGGTGCCGCCGGCGCAGTGGACCTGGGACAACATCGCCTACATGAAAAAGCAGCTCCAGTCGCTGGGCTTTGCCATCGACTGGGAGCGCGAACTGGCGACCTGCGCGCCCGAGTATTACAAGTGGAACCAGTGGCTGTTCCTGCGCATGCTCGAAAAAGGCATCGCCTACAAGAAAACCCAGGTGGTGAACTGGGACCCGGTGGACCAGACCGTGCTCGCCAACGAGCAGGTGATCGAAGGTCGCGGCTGGCGCACCGGCGCGGTGGTCGAGAAGCGCGAGATCCCCGGCTACTACCTGGCCATCACGAAATATGCCGACGAGCTACTGTCGGCGCTGGATACGCTGCCGGGCTGGCCCGAGCGGGTCAAGACCATGCAGGCCAACTGGATAGGCAAGAGCACCGGCGTGCGCTTCGCCTTCCCCTACGAACTGGACGGCAAGCAGGAAAAGCTCTGGGTGTTCACCACCCGCGCCGACACCATCATGGGCGTCACCTTCTGTGCCGTCGCCGCCGAGCATCCGCTGGCGACGTACGCCGCGAAGAACAATCCTTCGCTGGCTGCATTCATCGACGAGTGCAAGCACGGCTCGGTCATGGAAGCCGACATGGCGACCATGGAAAAGAAGGGCATGCCGACCGGCATTTACGTCGACCATCCGCTGACCGGCGAGAAAGTCGAGGTCTGGGTCGGCAACTACGTGCTGATGAGCTACGGCGAAGGCGCGGTGATGGCCGTGCCGGCGCATGACGAACGGGATTTCGAGTTTGCCAAGAAGTACGGGCTCGCCATCAGGCAGGTGATTGCCGTCGAAGGCGAGGGCTTCTCGCTGGACGGCTGGCAGGAATGGTATGCCGACAAGCAGCGCGGCAAGTGTGTCAATTCCGGCAAGTACGACGGCTTGGCTTACGAAGCCGCGATCACCGCCATTGCCCGCGACCTGAATGCAAAGGACCTCGGTGACACCCAGGTGCAGTACCGCCTGCGCGACTGGGGCGTTTCGCGTCAGCGCTACTGGGGCTGTCCGATTCCGCTGATCCATTGTGAAGCCTGCGGCACGGTGCCGGTGCCTGACGACCAGCTGCCGGTCAAGCTGCCGGAAGATTGCGTACCCGACGGCTCAGGCAATCCGCTGGCGAAGCGCCCGGATTTCGTCGATTGCGCCTGCCCCAAGTGCAGAAAGCCGGCCAAACGCGAAACCGACACCATGGACACCTTCGTCGATTCGTCCTGGTACTACGCGCGCTACTGTGTCGATCCGGCGACACGCGCGGCCAACACCGCCATGGTCGATGCCGCCAGCAACCACTGGATGCCGGCCGACCAGTACATCGGCGGCATCGAGCACGCGATCCTGCACCTGCTCTATTCGCGCTTCTGGACCAAGGTGATGCGCGACCTCGGGCTGGTGACTTACGACGAGCCCTTCGCCAATCTGCTGACCCAGGGCATGGTGCTCAACCACATCTTCAGCCGGCGCACCGACAAGGGCGGCATCGAGTACTACGCGCCCGAGGAAGTGGAGCTCAAGCGTGACGAAGGCGGCCATGTCACCGGCGCCACCAGCAAGGCCGACGGCCACCCGGTGGATTACGGCGGCGTCGGCACCATGTCGAAATCCAAGCGCAACGGCGTCGATCCGCAGGAGCTGATCGAGACCTACGGCGCCGACACCGCACGCTTCTTCATGATGTTCGCGAGCCCGCCGGAGCAGACCCTGGAATGGTCTGATTCCGGTGTCGAGGGCGCCTACCGTTTCCTGAAGCGCGTCTGGGCTTTCGGACATGCCTGTCAGTCGCTGTCGCGTGGCGCGATGCCGGATGCGCCCGCCGCCGGTCCCGCCGCCGTGCGGCGCGAGATACATCTATTGCTCAAGCAGGCCAATTACGACTTGGGCAAACTGCAGTTCAACACCGTCGCCTCGGCGGCAATGAAGATGCTCAATGCCCTGGAGAAGGCGCCGCGCGACGAGGCCCATGCCGGCGTGATCGCCGAAGGTTTCAGTATCCTGCTGCGCATCCTCTCGCCAATCGCGCCGCACATCTGCCACGCGCTCTGGATCGAGTTGGGCTACGGCACGGACATCCTGTACGCGCCCTGGCCCGAGCCGGCAGAGGCGGCGCTGATGCAGGACGAGGAGGAACTCGTGCTCCAGGTCAATGGCAAGCATCGCGGCGCCGTCAAGGTAAAAGTCGGCGCTGACAGGACGGCGATCGAGGCCGTCGCGCTGGCCTCCGAGGCCGCGATGAAGTTCATGGAAGGCAAGCCGGCAAAGAAAGTCGTCGTCGTGCCCGGCCGTCTGGTTAACATAGTCGTTTAGGGTCTGTTGGCGATCATGCGACGGTGGCGCCGGGATCAAATCGGGATGCGATGCAAGGCGCGGCGACGCCGCGATGTTCATACCTCGCCAGGAGCCGCAACGCCGCAGCGCGCCCACTCCGCAGCCGCTTGCGGCTGCGGGCGTGCGCTTGCCCCAGGGAACGAACGCAACGGCTCCGCAGTTGCGTTGGTGACCCGGCCCTTCGGGTTGATGCCGGACGCGGCGTCTGCTACGTTGTCGGACTTGGCAAGGGATTACCCTTGCCGGCGTCCTCCGCCTTGCATCCATCCGCGTCAGGCCTCAACGCCATCCGCCGGATGATTGCCAACAGACCCTTACCATCCCGGGAGCCGCGATGCGTGCCGCCAAACTTGTCCTGATCCTGTCGCTCGCCGGCCTGTTGGCCGCCTGCGGCTTCAAGCTGCGCGGAAGCGCCGACCTGCCCGCCCATAAATTGCCGTTTGCGACCATCGCCCTGTCGCTCGCGCCGACTTCCGAGTTCTACGCCCAGATCAAGCGCGCCATAGAAGCCTCGTCAGCGGGTACCCGCGTCGTCGATTCCAATGAGGCGGAAGCCATCCTGACAGTGCTGGGCGACACCAGCCAGAAGAACATCCTCTCGCTCAACACCTCGGGCCGCGTGCGCGAATTCCAGCTGGTACGCACGTTCTCGTTCAAGGTGCAGGCCAACACCCCGTTGGCCGCGCCTGCCCCGCAAGTCAAATACACCGATGTCCCGGTCGTCGCGCCCACCGAATATGTCCCCGCCAGCACCATCGTGCTGCGCCGCGAAGTCACCTACAGCGACGACCTGGTACTGTCCAAGGAAGCGGAAGAGGCCCTGCTCTGGCGCGACATCCAGAGCGACCTTGTCCAGCAGCTGATGCGCCGGCTGTCCACGGCGAAGCTGCAGCCGGTCAAGGTGCCCGGGTAGCAGCCGCCATGCTGCTGCGGCCCGAACAGCTTGCGGCGCACCTCGACAAGCCGCTGGCGCCTCTCTACCTGCTGCACGGCGACGAGCCGCTGCTGGTGATCGAGGCCGCAGACGCGATCCGCGCCGCCGCGCGACGGCAGGGTTTCGAGGAACGCGACGTCATCGTCGCCGGCACCGGCTTCAAATGGGACGACCTCTTCCTCGCCGCCGGCAACATGTCCCTGTTCGGCGGCTCCAAGCTGGTCGATCTGCGGATTCCTTCCGGCAAACCCGGGCGCGAGGGCAGTGAGGCCCTGCAGCGCTACATCGCCACCCTGGGCCCCGGCATCGTCACCCTGATCACCCTGCCGGAGCTGGACTGGCAGGCCAGGAAGGCCGCCTGGGTCACGGCACTGTCGAACGCCGGGGTGGCCATCGAATGCAACGCGCCGCCCCCGGCGCGCCTGCCGCAATGGATCGCCGAACGCCTGGCACGCCAGCAGCAAAGTGCGCCCGGGCCTGCGCTGGAATTCATCGCCGCCCATGTCGAAGGCAACCTCCTCGCCGCGCATCAGGAAATCCAGAAGCTCGGGCTGATCCATCCTCCCGGCCAACTCACGCTGGAGCAGGTAGAGGCCGCGGTGATGAACGTCGCCCGTTACGATGTGTCCGACCTGCGCGACGCCCTCAAGGCACGCGACACGGTGCGCGCCGCACGCACGCTGGAAGGCCTCAAGGGCGAGGATGCGGCGCCGCCGCTGGTGCTCTGGGCACTGGCCACCGAGGCCCGCAGCGCCAACCCGAATGGCAGGATGGCCGCCCTCTTGCATGCGGCGAAGATTGACCGCATGATCAAGGGTCTCGCGCGCGGCGATATTTGGGACGAGTTTCTTCAACTGGCGTTGAAGATAACTCGCACAGGTGAGAACCCTCACCTCCGCCCCTCTCCCCAGGGGAGAGGGGTGACAAGTTATGGCCGCTGACGCGGCAAGGGAAATTCGGGAACCGCTATGGACGTAAAGGACTACATGCAGCAAGTCGGCCGTAAGGCACGCGAGGCATCGCGCGCCACGGCGCGCGCCTCGACCGCCGCCAAGGACATGGCCCTGCTCGCGATGGCCGCGGCGATCCGCGCGGGCAGCGCCGAACTGCTCGCGGCGAACGTCGCCGATGTCGCCGAAGCGCGGGCCAGTGGCCTCGACGCGGCAATGATCGACCGCCTGACGCTGACCGACAAGAGCGTCGAAGCCATGGCACAGGGCCTCGAACAGGTCGTCGCCCTGCCCGACCCGATCGGCGAGATCAGCGACATGAAGCGCCGCCCGTCCGGCATCCAGGTCGGCAGGATGCGCGTGCCGCTGGGCGTGGTCGGCATCATCTACGAGGCGCGGCCCAACGTCACCGCCGATGCAGCGGCGCTGTGCCTGAAATCCGGCAATGCCGCCATCCTGCGCGGCGGCAAGGAAGCCCTGCGCGCCAACCAGGCCATCGCCGCCTGCGTCCGCGACGGGCTCAAGGCCGCCGGCCTGCCGGAAACGGCAGTGCAGGTGATCGAGACCACCGATCGCGAGGCGGTGAGCCATCTCGTCGCGATGCCCGAGTACGTCGATGTCATCGTGCCGCGCGGCGGCAAGGGCCTCATCGAACGCGTCTCGAAGGATGCCAGGGTGCCGGTGATCAAGCACCTCGACGGCAACTGCCACGTCTATGTCGATGACGCCGCCGACCCCGCCAAGGCGCTGCGCATCCTGGAGAACGCCAAGACGCAGCGCCTGGGCACCTGCAACACCGCCGAATCGCTGCTGATCGCGCGCTCCGTCGCCGTGTCGCTGGCGCCGACTTTATGCGCCATGCTCGCGGCGAAAGGCGTCGAGATCCGAGGCTGCAAGGAAACCCGCGCGCTGGTGCCGCAGGCCGTCGCCGCCACGGAAGAGGACTGGTACGCCGAGTACCTCGCCGCGATCATCTCGGTCAGGATCGTCGCCGGCCTTGACGAAGCCATCGCCCACATCAACCGGTATTCGTCGGCCCACACCGACGCCATCGTCACCGAGAACTACACCAATGCCATGCGCTTCCTGCGCGAGGTGGATTCGGCCACGGTGATGGTGAATGCCTCGACGCGCTTCGCCGACGGCTTCGAATTCGGCCTCGGCGCCGAAATCGGTATTTCCACCGACAAGTTCCACGCCCGCGGCCCGGTCGGCCTCGAAGGTCTGACTTCCCTGAAGTGGATCGTTTTGGGCGATGGTGAAGTGAGGGCCTGAGCCCTCACCATTTCACGCGCACGGTGTAATCCAGCACCACCTTGCCGTCGGCCGGTACGGCCACGTTCCACGAGGCGACCCGCGCCGACTCTTTGGTGTGCTTCTGCGATTCCTGGACCATCTCCCAGTCGCCGGGCATGGGCTCCTGCACGCGTACCGTCACCGCTTCGTCCTTGGCGTTGCGCAGCTCGATGCGCCATGACGATTCGGTCTGGTTGTCGGCGATGCGCTTGTAGCCGGTCTGCTTGCGCTCGGCGGTGATGTCGAAGGCTTCGCCCAGACGAAGCTTGAGCTTCTCGTTCTTTGCCGTGTGCTCGATGCGGTCCTCGCCGACGAATTGGGCCGCGCCCTTGCTGTCCTTCGCATAGACGCGCACGATGCCTGCCGGCAGCGGCTTGCCGAGTTGCCCGCCCTTGTTTTCGAATTCGAGGAATACGGCGGGTTTCAGTTTCTGGCCGATCTGGCCGAATTGTTGTGCCTGGCGGTCCCGGTAGTAGTACTCGTTGCCCGCCAGCAGGTATTCGCGGCGCACCGGCACAGCACCAGCGGAGAGCAGCGCGAGCTGCTTGGTCTGGTTGTCGGCGATCGAAGTCGGCCGCTCGAAGCTGTAGAGGTGGTAGTCCATCAGCGCTTCCTGCGTCGCCTCCGCCACCTTGCCGCGCGCCGCCGCCGGCGCCGCCATGGACATCACTCGCATGTCCGCCTGGCGCACGCGATTCACCGTGCCGGCCACCAGTTGCAGGGTCGCGTCGTCGAAGCCGGCGCCGCTGCGGTTGGTCAGCGTGACCCAGCCGTTGAGGTCGAGGCTCTTGCCGTCTGCGGACAGGTTGGCGACGTAGTCGGCCTTCCATGCCAGTCCGCCGGTCAGGTAGGACAACTCCACCGACTGCTTGCCGCCGACGGCTTCGAGCAGCACGGAAAGCGTCGGCCGGTCGCGCAGATTGGCCGGCACGCTGTCGAAGGCAATACGCCCCGGCACGCCGGTCTCGATGCGGTCGGCGAAGCGCAGCACGGTACCCTGGCCGGCGGCGAGCACCGTCGCGGTCTCGCGTCGTTCGGCATCCGTGCTCGGATGCGGACGGATCACCGTGACCTGGCGGCCGACGTACTTTTCCAGCAGCTTCTGCGGCGTCAGCAGGTCGAAATCGAAGTTCTGTTCGACGAGCACGAAAGCCGGCCCGGAGGCCGCGCGCAGCAGGGCGGTTTCGGGTCGCATCTGCGCCGCCACTTCGCGCAGCGACAGTCGCGCGAGGCCCCCCGGCAGGTCGACGCGACGGCGCTCCTTGACCAGCGCCAAGTCGTCGTTGTAGACGGTCACGGCAACCGCCTCGCGGTCGGCGGCGGTGGAACCGACTTCCTTGGCCGGGTCGGCGGCGTGGGCCAGGGTGGCGGCCAGCAGGCCGGCAGCGAGCAGGGTTTTCATGGGCGTCTCCTTCGTGCGACGGGCAACGAT
>Ga0268298_10004942_pt1 | contig 12729 bp, 12 predicted proteins | sample WWTPWeurt_MetaG_FD_194462 | JGI IMG/M metagenome (GOLD analysis project Ga0268298, IMG submission 194462) | Activated sludge microbial communities from WWTP in Nijmegen, Gelderland, Netherland - WWTP Weurt | ecosystem: Engineered > WWTP > Aerobic digester > Activated sludge | place...
CCAGATCGGCGACATGGAAGGCGCGCGCGACCTGCTGCAGGAAGTCGTGTCCAAGGCCTCGGGCTCGCTGAAGTCCAAGGCCCAGGGCATGCTCGAGCAGTTGGGCTGATGCCCGGGCGCTTCGGCGCCCGCGCCGTCCGGCGGAGCGGACCATGAGGGTCGCCCTGGGCGTCAGCTACCGCGGCAGTGCCTACCAGGGCTGGCAGAGCCAGCCTGGTGGCCAGACCGTGCAGGATCGCCTCGAGGCGGCACTTGCACAGTTCCTCGACAACCCGGTGCGCGTGATGTGTGCCGGCCGCACCGACGCCGGCGTTCACGCGCTCAACCAGGTCGTCCATCTCGACACCGACGCGCAGCGCGAACCGTTCTCTTGGGTGCGCGGCACCAACCGATTTCTCCCCGACGACATTGCGCTGCAGTGGTGTCGCCCGGTCGACGAGCGCTTTCATGCGCGCAACAGTGCGCTGGGTCGCCGCTATGTCTACGTGATGCGCGAATCGCCGGTGCGCCCCGCGCTCGAGGCCGGGCTGGCGGGCTGGAGCTTTCGCGCGCTGGATGGCGAGGCGATGCAAGCGGCCGCGCAGCTGCTGATCGGCGAGCACGACTTCTCCGCGTTCCGCTCGGCCGAATGCCAGGCCGCTTCACCGGTAAAGACACTGCGCCGCATCCACATCGAACGGCGCGGCGCCTACTGGCGCTTCGAGTTCGAGGCCAGTGCCTTCCTGCACCACATGGTGCGCAACATCCTCGGCTGCCTCGTGGCAGTGGGGGCGGGCACGCGCGACGCCCGCTGGCTGGCCGGTGTGCTGGCGGCGCGCGACCGCAGCCTGGCGGCACCGACCTTCCCGGCCGATGGCCTGTATTTCGTCGGGCCGTACTACGATCCGTCCCTCGCGCTGCCCGAATCCACGGCAGCGATGGACTGGCTGCCCTGACCGTGCTCCCCCAGCGAACCCGCATCAAGATCTGCGGTCTCACGCGCGAGGCCGACCTGGACGTCGCCGTCGAATCGGGCGCCGACGCGGTCGGCTTCGTGCTGTACCCGAAGAGCCCGCGCGCGGTCTCGCTCGAGCGGGCAGCCGAACTGGCGCGCAGCCTGCCGCCCTTCGTGACGCCGGTGATCCTGCTGGTGAACGCGACGCCGGCGGAAATCGACGCGGCGCTCGCTGCGCTGCCGCAGGCGCTGATCCAGTTCCACGGCGACGAGACCTGCGCCGCCTGCGAAGCGCCCGGCCGGCCCTACCTGCGGGCCGCCCGCATGGCGCCCGGGTTCGATTTGGTAGACTTCGCGACTCGGTTTCCGAGTGCCCAGGCCATCCTGCTCGACGCGCATGTCGAGGGGTACGGTGGGGGCGGAAAGGTCTTCGATTGGTCGCTCATTCCCGCCAACGTGCCCCGTCCGGTCGTTTTGTCTGGTGGGTTGCATGCCGGAAATGTGATCGAAGGCATTCTTCAGGTGCGGCCCTGGGCCGTTGACGTGAGCACCGGCGTGGAGGCAGCCAAGGGCATCAAGGATGCCGGCCTGATCCGCCGGTTCTGCGAGGCGGTGCGCGAGGCGGATGCCCGCATCGCCGATTCCGAGACCTGAACTCTTTCCAGCACCATGTTGAACTACCAGCAGCCCGACGAGCGGGGGCATTTCGGCGTCTATGGCGGCACCTTCGTGGCCGAGACGCTGATCCACGCGCTCGATGAACTGAAGCAGGCCTACGACGAGGCCCGCGCCGACCCGGCGTTCATGGCCGAATTCCGATCCGAACTCGCGCATTTCGTCGGCCGGCCCAGCCCGGTCTATCACGCCGAGCGGCTGAGCCGCGAACTCGGCGGCGCCCAGATCCACCTCAAGCGCGAAGACCTGAACCACACCGGCGCGCACAAGGTGAACAACACCATCGGCCAGGCGATGCTGGCCCGCCGCATGGGCAAGCCGCGCGTCATCGCCGAGACAGGCGCCGGCCAGCACGGGGTGGCCACGGCCACCATCTGCGCGCGCTATGGCATGGAGTGCGTGGTCTACATGGGCAGCGAGGACGTCAAGCGCCAGTCGCCCAACGTGTACCGCATGCACCTGCTCGGCGCGAAGGTGGTGCCGGTGGAATCCGGCAGCAAGACGCTGAAGGATGCGCTCAACGAGGCGCTGCGCGACTGGGTCACCAACGTCGAGAACACGTTCTACATCATCGGCACCGTGGCGGGCCCGCACCCTTACCCGATGATGGTGCGCGATTTCCAGCGCGTGATCGGTGATGAGTGCCTCGTGCAGATGCCCGAGATGATCGCGTCGCTGGGCGGCCCGGCCGGCCGGCAGCCCGACGCAGTGATTGCCTGCGTCGGCGGCGGCAGCAACGCGATGGGCATCTTCTACCCCTACATCCCTCACAAGGGCACGCGCCTGATCGGCGTAGAGGCCGCGGGGCAGGGCCTGGCCAGCGGCAAGCACGCGGCCTCGCTGTCGGCCGGCACGCCTGGCGTGCTGCACGGCAACCGCACCTACCTGCTGCAGGACGCGAACGGCCAGATCACCGAGACGCACTCGATCTCCGCCGGCCTCGACTACCCCGGCGTCGGCCCGGAGCACGCGTACCTGAAGGACATCGGCCGCGCCGAATACGTCGGCATCACCGACGACGAGGCGCTGACGGCCTTCCACCGGCTGTGCCGCACCGAAGGCATCATCCCGGCGCTCGAGTCGAGCCACGCGGTGGCCTACGCGATGAAGCTCGCCCCGACGATGCGTCCCGACCAGCACCTGCTGGTGAACCTCTCCGGCCGCGGCGACAAGGACATCGGCACCGTGGCCGACCTCTCCGGCGCGGAGTTCTTCTGCCGGCCCTCGTGCCGCGGGCAGAGCGTGAAGGGAGGTGCCCGATGAGCCGCATTGCCGCCGCCTTCGCGGCGCTGCACGCGCGCGGCCGCAAGGCGCTGATCCCCTACGTGACGGCCGGCGATCCGTATGCCGACGCGACCGTGGACATCATGGTGGCGATGGCGAAGGCCGGTGCCGACGTGATCGAGCTCGGCGTGCCGTTCTCCGACCCGATGGCCGACGGTCCGGTGATCCAGAAGGCCTCTGAGCGCGCCCTCGCCAAGGGCATCGGCATGCCGCAGGTGCTGCAGATCGTGCGCGAGTTCCGCGCCCGCGACACGGCCACGCCGGTGGTGCTGATGGGCTATGCCAACCCGGTGGAGCGCTACGGCGTCGAGCGCTTCGTGGCCGACGCGAAGGCCGCCGGCGTCGACGGCGTGCTGGTGGTCGACTACCCGCCCGAGGAATGCGAGGCCTTCTCCGCTCGGCTGCGTGACGCCGGGCTGGACCTGATCTTCCTGCTCGCGCCCACGTCGACCGAACAGCGCATCCGTGACGTCGGCCGCATCGCGAGCGGCTACGTGTACTACGTGTCGCTGAAGGGCGTCACCGGCGCCGGCCACCTCGACACCAGCGCGGTGGCGCAGGCGGTTCCGCGCATCAAACAGCATGTCAAGCTGCCGGTGGGCGTGGGCTTCGGCATCCGCGATGCACAGACCGCGCGCGCCGTGGCGGCCGTGTCCGATGCCGTGGTGATCGGCTCGGCGCTCGTGCAACTGCTCGAGACGCGCGACCGCCAGGCGGTGGCCGCCGCGGCGGCAGACTTCATCGGCGGCATTCGCGCCGCCCTCGATTCCTGAAAGGATTGGCACCATGAGCTGGCTTGAGAAACTGCTGCCCCCGAAGATCCAGCAGACCGACCCGAGCGAACGCCGCACGGTGCCCGAGGGCCTGTGGATCAAGTGCCCATCCTGCGAGACGGTGCTGTACAAGACCGACCTCGAGCAGAACGTCAACGTCTGCCCGAAGTGCAGCCACCACCACCGCATCGGCGCGCGCGCGCGCCTCGACGCCTTCCTCGACGCCGAGGGGCGCTACGAGATCGGCCAGGAAGTGCTGCCGGTCGATGCGCTGAAGTTCAAGGACAGCAAGAAGTACCCCGAGCGCCTCAAGGACGCGCTCGAGTCCACCGGCGAGACCGATGCGCTGGTGGTGCTCGGTGGCTCCGTGATGAGCCTGCCGGTGGTGGCCGCCTGCTTCGAGTTCGATTTCATGGGCGGCTCGATGGGCTCGGTGGTCGGCGAGCGTTTCGTGCGCGGCGTCGAGACGGCGGTCGAGCAGAAGACCCCGTTCGTGAGCTTCACGGCCACCGGCGGCGCACGCATGCAGGAGGGCCTGCTGAGCCTGATGCAGATGGCCAAGACCAACGCCGCGCTGACGCGCCTAGCCAAGGCGGGCCTGCCCTACATCAGCGTGCTGACCGATCCGACCATGGGCGGCGTGTCGGCGAGCTTCGCCTTCATGGGCGACGTGGTGATCGCCGAGCCGAAGGCGCTGATCGGCTTCGCCGGCCCGCGCGTGATCGAGAACACCGTGCGCGAGAAGCTGCCCGAGGGCTTTCAGCGCGCCGAGTTTCTGGTCGACAAGGGCGCGATCGACATGATCATCGACCGGCGGGAGATGCGCGCCACCGTGGCGCGCTCGCTGGCGATGTTGCAGGGCCTGAGCGCCGACGCGATCGCGTGACCCGTCCTTGACGCCGAGGAACCTCGAGCAGTGGCTGGCGCATTGCGCCGGCATGCACCCGACCGAGATCGACCTGTCGCTCGAGCGCGTGGTCGAGGTGCGCTCGCGCCTCGGGCTCGAGTTCCGCGTGCCGGTCATCACCGTGGCCGGTACCAACGGCAAGGGCTCCACCTGCGCGATGCTCGAGGCGATCGCACTGCAGGCCGGCTACCGTGTCGGGCTGTATGCCAAGCCGCACCTCGTGCACTTCGAGGAGCGCTGCCGTGTCGACGGCCGCATGGTGGACGCCGAGGCGCTGCTGCCGCACTTCGAGGCCGTCGAGGCGGCGCGCGGCGAGATCACGCTGAGCATCTTCGAGTTCACCACGCTGGCTATCGCGCGCCTGCTCGCCCAGGCGCCGCTCGACCTCGTCATCCTCGAGGTGGGCCTCGGTGGCCGCTTCGATGCGGTCAACGCCTTCGATGCCGACTGCGCCATCATCACCAGCATCGACCTGGACCACATGGAGTTCCTCGGACCGGACCGCGAGTCGATCGGGCGCGAGAAAGCCGGCGTGATGCGCGCCGGCAAGCCGGTGATCGTCAGCGATCCGATGGCGCCGCGCAGCGTCATCGACGAGGCGGCGCGCATCGGCGCAGACCTGTGGCTGTTCGGGCGCGACTTCAACTACGCCGGCGATCGACAGCAGTGGGGCTGGGCCTGTCGCGAGCGCCGCTACAACGGCCTCGCCTACCCGGCACTGCGCGGCGCCAACCAGTTGCTCAATGCCTCGGGCGTGCTGGCGGCCTTCGAGGCGATGCGCGCGGTGCTGCCGATCACGGCACAGGCGGTGCGCAACGGCTTCGCGCTCGTGGAACTGCCGGGGCGCTTCCAGATCATCGCCGGCCAGCCGACACTGGTGCTCGACGTCGCGCACAACCCGCACTCGGTGGCTGCGCTGGCCCAGAACCTCGACCAGATGGGCTTCCATCCGCGCACGCACGCCGTGTTCGGCGCGATGCGTGACAAGGACATTCCGGCGATCCTCATGAAGATGGCGCCGCTGGTCGACGAATGGCACTTCACCGACCTGCCGATCGCGCGCGCCGCGCGCGCCGAAGAACTCGTGCAACTGCATGCCTCGCTGGGCGGCAAAGGTCCCGGGCCGGTGGGCGTGCACCGGCACGAATCGCCCTCGCAAGCCCTGGCGGCCTGCCTCGCCGGCGCAGACCCGGCTGATAGAATCGTCGTCTTCGGATCGTTCTACACCGTCGGCGGCGTGCTGAAGGACGGCCCGCCCCGACTGGGGGCGCGGCACGTGGCTTGAGCATCGCGGCAGACGCACCTCATGGGTCTGCTGACGTTCTTCCGGCGCCGCACGAACGCTGCCGACTCCCCGACGAGGTCGGTCGACTCCACCGACGACATCGCCCTGGCCCGTACCCGCGCCCGCCGTCGCCTGCTCGGCGCCGCGGTGCTCGTGATGGCCGGCGTCATCGGCTTCCCGCTCGTGTTCGAGACGCAGCCGCGGCCGGTGCCGGTCGACATTCCGATCGAGATTCCGCGCAAGGACGGCGCGCCGACCCTAGCGATGCCGCCTGCCCGCGTGGCCTCCGGCAAGGCGTCCACGCCGCTGGTGGCTTCTCCCCGCGAGGAGACTCCTGCGCAGCCACCGGCCGAGGGCCCGCGCGAAACTGCTGCGCCCGCCAGTGCACCGGCCGAGAAGCCTGCACCGGTGCCCGAACCGAAGAAGGCCGTGGCCGAACCGGCGAAGGTCGCGCCAGCGGCGGCGCCGGATGCCGCGCGGGCCAAGGCGCTGCTCGAGGGCAAGGCCGAAGCGAAGGCAGAGACGAAGCCGGCAGCCAAGCCCGCCGAGGTCAAGACGGAGCCGGCCCGGGACGGTGGACGGTTCGTCGTGCAGGCGGGCGCGTTCGCCGATGCGAATGCCGCGCGCGAGATGCGCACCAAGCTCGAGAAGCTCGGGCTGAAGAGCTACACGCAGGTGGTTGAGACCTCCTCGGGCAGCCGCACGCGGGTGCGCGCCGGCCCGTACGCGACGCGCGACGAGGCCGAGCGTGCGCTGGCGAAGGCGAAGTCCGCCGGCGTCGCCGGCGTGGTGCTGACGCTCTGAGGCGGCCGACCATGGACCTCACGCAGATCGGCTGGGTCGACGCGGCATTGCTGGCCGTGCTGGCGGTGTCGGTCGTCGTCGGGCTGTTGCGTGGCTTCGTGTTCGAGGTGCTGTCGCTGGCGGGCTGGATTGCTGCCTGGTTTGCGGCGCAGTGGTTTGCCCCGCTGGCGGCGGCCTACGTGCCGATTGGCGTGCCGGGCTCGGCGCTGAACCTCGGCGCCTCGTTCGCCGCGGTGTTCGTGCTCGCGCTGGTGGTGTGGGCCATCGCGGCGCGCCTGATCCGCCTTCTGATCCAGGCCACGCCGCTGAGCGTGCCCGATCGCGGCCTGGGTGCGCTGTTCGGCGCGCTGCGCGGCGTGGTGCTGTTGCTCGCGGTCGCGGCCGTGGTGGGGCTGACGCCGGCGGTGAAGTCGGCTGCCTGGCGGCAGTCGCATGGCGCCGGCATGCTGGCCGTGATGCTCGAAGGTTTGATGCCGCTGCTGCCGCCCCAGGTGGCCTCGCAGCTTCGCAGGGCCTGAAGGCGCTGCGCGAAGAGAAGGAGTCCAGGACATGTGTGGCATCGTCGGCGCGATCTCGCGATCGCCGGTCAATCAGCTGATCTACGACGCGCTGCTGCTGCTGCAGCATCGCGGTCAGGATGCCGCCGGCATCGTCACGATGCTCGACACCAAGTGCTTCATGCACAAGGCGCGCGGCATGGTGCGCGACGTCTTCCGCACCCGCAACATGCGCGCGCTGCCGGGCAGCGTCGGCCTCGGTCAGGTTCGTTACCCGACGGCCGGCAACGCCTACAGCGAAGAGGAGGCGCAGCCCTTCTACGTGAACGCGCCGTTCGGCATCGTGCTCGTGCACAACGGCAACCTGACCAACGCGCACACGCTGAAGAAGGAGCTGTTCGACATCGACCGGCGCCACATCAACACCGAGAGCGACACCGAGGTGCTGATCAACGTGGTGGCCCACGAGCTGGAGCAGGCCGCGCGCGACCTGCCGCTCACGCCCGAGGCGATCTTCAAGGCCGTCGGCGTGGTGCACAAGCGGGTCAAGGGCTCGTATGCCGTGATCGCGCTGATCGCCGGCCACGGGCTGCTGGCGTTCCGCGATCCGTTCGGCATCCGGCCGCTGTGCTTCGGCGAAGGCGAAGGCCCGGGCGGGCGCGAAGTGATGGTGGCCAGCGAATCGGTCGCGCTCGAAGGCACCGGCCACAAACTGGTGCGCGACGTGGCCCCCGGCGAGGCGATCTTCATCGACCTGGAAGGGCGTGTGCACGCGCAGCAGTGCGCCGAGCACCCGACGCTCAACCCCTGTATGTTCGAGTTCGTCTACCTCGCTCGGCCTGACTCCGTGATGGACGGCGTGTCGGTCTACCAGGCGCGCCTGAACATGGGCGAGACGCTGGCGCAACGGCTCATCTCGACGATGCCGCCCAGCGAGATCGATGTGGTCATCCCGATTCCCGAGTCGAGCCGTCCCTCGGCGATGCAACTGGCGCAGAAGATCGGCAAGCCGTACCGCGAAGGCTTCGTGAAGAACCGCTACGTTGGCCGCACCTTCATCATGCCGGGGCAGGGTATGCGCAAGAAGTCGGTGCGCCAGAAGCTCAACGCGATCGCCAGCGAGTTCAAGGGCCGCAATGTGCTGCTCGTGGACGATTCCATCGTGCGCGGCACCACGTCGAAGGAGATCGTGCAGATGGCGCGCGACGCCGGGGCCCGCAAGGTCTACATGGCCTCGGCTGCGCCGCCGGTGCGCTTCCCGAACGTGTACGGCATCGACATGCCGACCAAGGACGAGCTGATCGCGCATAACCGCAGCGCCGAGGAGATCCGCGAGTACATCGGCGCCGACGCGCTGATCTACCAGGACGTCGCCGCGATGAAGAAGGTGGTGGGCACCCTCAATCCGAAGCTCGACGGCTTCGAGGCCTCGTGCTTCGACGGTGTCTACATCACAGGCGACGTGTCGGCCGCCGACTTCGACACCATCGCGGCGCAGCGCCGCAGCCAGGGCGAGGAGGAAGAGGGCGACGATCGCTCGCGCCTTGCGCTGCACAACGCCTCGGAGGCGGGCTGATGAGCGACAAGCGGATCCCGCGCGTCGACCTCCCCGACGGCACGCACCTCGACACGCTCGCCGTGCGCGAGGGACTGCCAGCCAGCGCCTGGGGCGAGAACAGCGAAGCGCTGTTCCTGACCAGCAGCTTCCGCCAGCCCGACGCGGCGACGGCGGCGGCGCGCTTCGCCAATGAGGAAGAGGCGTTCATCTACTCGCGCTTCACCAACCCGACGGTGATGATGTTCGAGCGGCGCCTTGCGGCCCTGGAGGGGGCCGAAGCCTGCATCGCCACCTCCAGCGGCATGAGCGCGATCCTGCTGCTCGGCATGGGGCTGCTGAAGGCTGGCGACCACGTCGTTTGCTCGCGCAGCGTGTTCGGCTCGACCATCATGCTGTTCGGCCGCGAGTTCGCGAAATTCGGCGTCGAGACCACCTTCGTCTCGCAGACCGACGTGGCGCAGTGGCAGCAGGCCATCCGGCCGAACACGAAGCTGCTGTTCGCCGAGTCGCCCACCAACCCGCTCACCGAGGTGTGCGACATCGCGGCGCTGGCGGCCATCGCCAAGCGCGCCGGCGCCTGGCTGGCGGTGGACAACTGCTTCTGCTCGCCGGCCCTGCAGCGGCCGATCGAGTACGGTGCCGACCTCGTCATCCACTCCGGCACCAAGTACCTGGACGGGCAGGGCCGCGTGATCGCCGGTGCGATCTGCGCGAGCGACGCGCTCGTCAACGAGAAGTTCGTGCCGGTGATGCGCAGTGCCGGCATGAGCCTGTCGCCATTCAATGCCTGGGTGGTGCTCAAGGGCCTGGAGACGCTCTCAATCCGCATGGAGGCGCAGAGCAGGCGTGCGCTCGAACTGGCGCGCTGGCTGGAAGCGCAGCCGCAGGTCGAGCGTGTGTACTACCCCGGGCTCGAGTCACATCCGCAGCACGCGCTGGCGATGGCGCAGCAAGCGGGTTGTGGCGGCGCGGTGGTGTCGTTCATCGTGCGCGGGCAGGTGCAGGGCGGCGCGCCGCTCGCGCGCCAGAACGCATTCCACGTGATCGACCACACGCGCGTCTGCTCGATCACCGCCAACCTCGGTGACACCAAGACCACCATCACCCACCCGGCGAGCACGTCCCATGGACGGCTCACCGAGGAACAGCGGCAGGATGCCGGCATCACGCAGGGCATGATCCGCGTGGCCGTCGGCCTGGAAGACGTGCGCGACCTGCAGGCCGACCTGCTGCGCGGACTGTCGACGCTGTGAACATCGACGCACCATGACCCGAAGAGTCCGTACCCGCATCGCCCCGTCGCCGACCGGCTTCCTGCACCTCGGCACCGCCCGCACCGCGCTGTTCTCCTGGGCGTTCGCGCGCCACCACGGCGGCGACTTCATCCTGCGCATCGAGGACACCGACGTCGCCCGATCGACGCAGGAGGCGGTCGACCAGATCATCGCGGCAATGAAGTGGCTGCGTCTCGACTACGACGAGGGCCCGTACTACCAGATGCAGCGCCTCGATCGCTACCGGCAGGTGGTCGAGCAGATGCTGGCCGAAGGCTCGGCCTACCACTGCTATTGCACGCCGGAAGAGCTCGATGCGATGCGCGAAGCTCAGCGCGCACGCGGCGAGAAGCCCCGCTATGACGGCCGCTGGCGCCCCGAGCCAGGCAAGACGCTGCCGGCGGTGCCGGATGGCATGAAGCCGGTGGTGCGCTTTCGCAACCCGCTCGATGGCGACGTGACCTGGAACGACATGGTCAAGGGCCCGATCACCATCAGCAACCGCGAGCTCGACGACCTGATCATCTGCCGCCCCGATGGCACGCCGACCTACAACTTCTGCGTGGTGGTCGACGACTGGGACATGCAGATCAGCCACGTGCTGCGCGGCGACGACCACGTCAACAACACGCCGCGCCAGATCAACATCCTGCGCGCGCTCGGTGCCGAATTGCCGCAGTACGGCCACGTGCCCATGATCCTGGGACCGGACGGCGACAAGCTCTCCAAGCGCCATGGCGCGGTCAGCGTGATGCAGTACCAGGAAGGCGGCTACCTCCCCGATGCGATGGTGAACTACCTCGCGCGACTGGGCTGGAGCCATGGCGACGACGAGCTCTTCGACCGCGATCAGCTGATCGCCTGGTTCGACGGTGCGCACCTCGCCCGCAGCCCGGCTCAGTGGGATGCAGCCAAGCTGAACTGGGTCAACGCGCACGTCATCAAAAACACGTCCGATGCCGAACTCGCGCCGCTGGTGGCGCAGCACTTTGCAGCGCGCGGTATCGCCGCGGCTGCCGCCCCCACACTGGAGGCGCTGTGCGCGCTCTTCAAGGATCGCTGCGCGACGCTGGTCGAGTTGGCGGACTGGCTCGGCATGTACTTCGTCGAGGTCTCTCCGCGCGAGGAAGACCTGGCGCAGCACGTGACCGACGCCGTACGCCCGGCGCTGCGCGCGCTGCGCGACCGCCTGGCCGAGATCGACTGGGACAAGGGCACGATCGCCTCGTCGATCAAGGAAACACTCGCCTCGCATGGCCTGAAGATGCCCCAGATCGCGCACGCGCTGCGTGTGCTGGTGTGCGGCCGCGTGCAGACCCCGTCGATCGATGCCGTCCTTGCGCTCTTTCCCAGGGAGACGGTGCTGCGCAGATTGCAGGGGGTCTGAGAATCACGCTATACTCGCGGTCTCGCTTGAAACTGCGACTGCTGACCAACGGCAACCACGGGGGTATAGCTCAGCTGGGAGAGCGCTTGCATGGCATGCAAGAGGTCAGCGGTTCGATCCCGCTTACCTCCACCACCGCCCAAGGCACGGCGCAGGTTCAAGTCGATGAAGGTTCCAGTCCCCTTCGTCTAGAGGCCTAGGACACGACCCTTTCACGGTTGTAACAGGGGTTCGAATCCCCTAGGGGACGCCAAGTTTCGGCAGCGCTTGAGGAGTGATCCTGGAGCTGCCGGCCACGCGGAGTGGTAGTTCAGTTGGTTAGAATACCGGCCTGTCACGCCGGGGGTCGCGGGTTCGAGCCCCGTCCACTCCGCCAATTCATAAGAGCGCCCGCCCAGTGCGGGCGTCTTTCATTTTTGGGCGTGAATCTGCGCACGCAGAGCAAGGCACCGTGATCGGCGGGATTGCGCGAACGAGGGCGTGTCCACGTGCGATGGGCGGCGCCTCGAGGGTCCAAAGTTGTCCATCACGAGGTGAGTTCAAGTGCTGCGGGCACGTTCGCCTCGATGGCGCGCAGGAATTGCAAGAACTCGCTGCTGCGGTGAAGACGATGCAGATGCCCGGGGACCGCTCTAGTGGCGATATCCAGCGCAGCGATGTCCGAGTCCAGGTACAGCCCGCCGATGTCGCGGTCCCCTTCGCCTAGCAGCGGGGGCGTTGGAAAGCCTGAAGGTCTTCTGTCGCTGAGGCTGCAAGCCAAAGGCTCGCGACCTGAACGAGACCGCCGTTTGCCACAAGCATTGCGCAGGCTGCCGAGTAGGTTCTCGACGAATCGGCCACAACACTTCGAGACGGTCCGATGCGCCTTTGGCTACCCACGCATCACCACCTCGTCAGGCATGCACTATTCGCGAGCGATGCGACCTGCTTTGGTGGGTTCAATGAACTTCCAGTTCGCCACCCTCGAGCATGTGCAGCGCCTTCTTCTCGTCGTTGACGCGCGACTTTAGTCGAGATGCGTGATAGGTCAAGACGCGGGAAGCAGCCTCAAACATCGCATGGCGAGCCGCCTGCGTTGCGCTGGCGAACGGAAACGGCCGGGAAAGCTCCGGGGGTGTCACGCGCTCGTTGCGTGCCGATTGGATCGCTTCATTCATGCCGCAAGGATGCACAGGCCTGGCCCAGCGCGCTATCACCCAGGTGAGTGGGCGATGGCGACTGACAACGTTGATGTCCCAGGAAGTGGTGTAAGTCCTTGAGTGCGCGGCAGTTCGCGGAGGGTGGAGCCCGTAGGGCGTAACCCGCAGCGAACTGCCGCGCGGCGGCGGCCGTCCCGGGTGGGGTGGTCATC
>Ga0268298_10004944_pt1 | contig 12727 bp, 9 predicted proteins | sample WWTPWeurt_MetaG_FD_194462 | JGI IMG/M metagenome (GOLD analysis project Ga0268298, IMG submission 194462) | Activated sludge microbial communities from WWTP in Nijmegen, Gelderland, Netherland - WWTP Weurt | ecosystem: Engineered > WWTP > Aerobic digester > Activated sludge | place: Netherlands...
GTGGCGTGGTAATTTCCGCGGCGCTGCTCGCCAGTGACTGGTCAAGCCATTCTATTAACGGCGCCGGCCAAATGGCGAAAGTTTTTCCGGTGCCGGTCGACGAGTGAATCAGACCACTTTCGCCTTTGAGATATGCCTCCCACGTTTCGGTTTGAAATTCAAAGGGCTGCCAGCCCCGGCGCGAAAACCATTCCATGACCAGCTCTCGGCCACCGCTCACTTGATCTGCCAGCTGAGCATGGGACAAAGGCGCAGGTCTCTTTCTACGGGTGCCGATTTTTTTGTTTTTGGAATCTGCGACCTGTGTTCTACCCTCGTCTTTGCCGCGTTTCAGTTCTTCTTTTCTGCGCTCTTTCTCTTCGCGCAGTTTGAAGATGTTTGGTCTCTTTCTTCGGCCGCTCGGCATGAAGTCGTTCATGATGCGGCGCCTCCGTCTATGAGCGCGGACAAGGTCTGCAACGAATCGGCTTCTTCCATTGGCTTGTCGGTCCGCCAGCGCGCTATGCGCGGGAAACGCACGGCGATGCCTGATTTATGCCGCGGTGAATGTTGTATGCCTTCAAAGGCGATTTCGAAGACCAGCTCTGGTTTGACTGTTCGCACAGGTCCGAATTTTTCCAGCGTATTTTGCCGGATGAACGCATCTACCTGTCGAATTTCGGCATCGTCTAAACCTGAATATGCTTTCGCCACTGGCACCAGTCTGCCCTCATGCCAGACTCCGAAAGTGTAGTCGGTATAAAGACTGGCGCGTTTGCCGTGTCCACGTTGCGCGTATATGAGCACGGCATCGATCGAAAATGGATTGACTTTCCACTTCCACCAATCGCCTTTGCGGCGCCCTACTCCATAAGCTGAGTCCGCACGCTTCAGCATTAATCCTTCCACCTTCAAATCCCGACTTGTGGTGCGAGATTCTGCCAGTTCTTGCCAGGATGAAACCAGGAGATTGGGTGAAACTCGAAAAATAGGATTGAGCTGTCCGCGGCAACTGGGCGCGTCATCAAGCGCGCCAGGCGACAGCAATTGCACGAGCAACCGTCTCCTTTCTCTCATTGTCAGGCTGCGCACATCCACGCCCTCGTGCTCGAGTATGTCGTAGACCATCAGTGCAACAGGAATTTCTTGCAGCAATTTCTTGCTCAGTGACTTTCTCGTAATTCGTTTTTGCAAAAGGTTGAAGGGAAGCACTTCTCCTTCCGCCCAGGCAAGGATTTCGCCGTCTAATACCGTGCCGTCCGGCAATTGTTGCGAGGCTTCCAGTAATTCGGGAAAGCGCTCGCTGATCAGTTCTTCTCCTCGAGACCAGATGAAAGTTTTTCCCTGCCTGCGAATCAGCTGCGACCGGATGCCGTCCCATTTCCACTCAGCAAGCCAGTCGCCGACATTTCCGAGCGCTTCCGGCTCCTGCTCCAGCGGGTAGGCAAGGTAGAACGGATAGGGTCTGCTAACATCGGCGTCTTGAGTGTCGCTGGCAAATAGCTGTGTGAAAAACTCTTCGGTCGGGCTCCAGTCGCCCATCAAGCGGTGTGCAATCGTAGACTCGTCCACGCCGGAAGCTTTGCTCAGTCCTTTTATGACGAGCAGCTGGGAAACACCGATGCGAAAGCTGCCGGTGATTATCTTGTTCATCACCAGTCTTTCAGATGTGGACAGCTCGTCCCAATAGGCAGAAAGCAGTGCTTTCTGCTCGTCTTCAGATTTCGTCCTCAATGGCATCAGCCGCTCTTCTACCCATTCTCTTAGAGGCACATCCGAGCTGCTGTGTGCGGGCGGCAGAAGCAGTGCAATCGTTTCGGCCAGGTCGCCGACTGCATCATATGATTCTGCAAAAAGCCAGTCGCAAAGCCCGGCCAGCTCTTTGACGCACTGATGGAGCCGCGCCGACGGAACCAATTGCCGGAGTTTTCTGCCTGTCAAAAGATAGACGGCCCAGGCGCCATCGGCCGCTGAGCAAGTGGAAAAATACTCGCTCATTACTTTTACTTTTTCCGATGTTTTGGTTGTTTCGTCGAGTGCGACAAAGAGTCTGGTGAAGTGTTTCATTCCGGCACCTCATCTGCTGCCGGCTCGCTCAGCGAGTCAGCCGGGGAACTCTCGCCGGAAGATGTCTCCTCTTCGCCTTCATATTGCGTAGACAGAGTATCTGCATTGAGGCCCTGCTCCTGCAGGTAGCGCACAAGAATCTGAGAGTAGCCGTGTGTGACCAGCACATTCTCCGCACCCGAGAGGTGTACGGCTTTCAAAAGTGACGGCCAGTCGCAGTGGTCGGAAACAGGGAAACCCTTGTCCAGCGAGCGCCGTCGACGAATACCACGCACGCGCATCCAGCCTGATGCAAATGCTGCTGAGACAGGATTCAGTTGCCGCTGCCATGGCGTTCCATATGCGGACGGTGGTGCCAGGACCAGCGCCCCTGCGAATTTGGAGCCACGGGGCATAGACGAGAGGCGCTTGGTTTCAGGCAAAGCGACGCCTGACTGGAGGTAGACCTGGTTCAAAGATTCAACCGCGCCATGGGTGTAAATCGGCCCTATCGACGTGTCTACTCCCATCAAGAGTCTCTGCGCTTTTCCGAGGGCATAAGCCAGAAGCAAGCTGGTTTTGCCGTCTTTTTTATTTTTCTCCCACCAGGCGTTGATGTCGGTGAAGAGCTCATCGTTCGTCTGCCAGGTATAAATTGGCAGCCCGAATGTCGATTCGGTGATGAAAGTGTGGCATTTGACCGGCTCATACGGCTGGCAGGTGGGGTCCGGATCCAGTTTGTAATCACCTGAGACGACCCAAACTTCACCATCTCGCTCCACTCTAATTTGCGACGAGCCGAGAATGTGACCGGCCGGGTGAAGAGAAACAGTCGTATCGTTAAGTCTGATTTTTTCGCCGTAAGCAATCGACTCGATTTGCGCATCGGCGCCGATGCGGTGTCTGAGTACGTTGGCACCGGGCTTCGAGCACAAATATTTGGAGCTGCCCCAGCGGGCATGGTCCGAGTGAGCATGCGTGACAATGGCGCGCTCTACCGGTCGCCACGGGTCGATATAGAAGTCGCCCGCCTCGCAGTAAAGTCCTTTATCGGTTGTGTGAATAAGCCTGGAAGCCATTTTCACCCTGAATCGCGGGCTCTTTTATATTGAAGCCAGCCAAAAGCTCATAAACGCTCATCAGTAATTTAAGCGCTTTATCTGACCAGTTAGTGAAGATGACAGTCTGACCGCTTCGAATTGTTCAAGTTCCTTTGCGCGCGTATACTATAAGGAAAAGTAGAACCAGTCTCAAAATTGAAAGCAGCTGCGTCTAGAAGGGTTTCGGACCCTTGCAGGACTCAGCCGCTCCAACAGGAGAAGCGGATTTTCGGCGTTCTCCTCATCGTCCACACTCCTTTTCGCTGCAGGTGCACTGGCACTTGCCGCAAGGGAGTTGTTTTGCAGGCGTGGCGACCGGCGAAACAGCTTCTTTGGTGGCTGCGCTGCTGTTTTTCTTCGCAGGCACACCGGCTGCTTCTTCCAAAATTCTCTTCGCTTCCGTAGCACAGATGCCGCACTGGGTAGCAACGCCAAGTTCTTTGGTCAGTTTTTTCCAGGCCGGTCCGTGTTTCTTCGCGAATTCTCTAATCGTGCCGTCATTGACGGCATGGCAATGACAGATCCACATGACGTGCACCTCTTCTGTTTACTGTGATTGTTGCTTTCATCTCTGCTTCTGTGATTCATCCTCAGACGCTCCAACTGCGTGCTTATTCACTCCGCGGTACGGATAGTGAGAAACAGGGCTGGAGCGTAGGTGCTTCGGTGCTGCGATGAATCGAAACGAGAGGGAAAATGAAAGATCTACTTCAACGTAATAAATTTGTTCTGCAAATCAAAACCGAAGAGAAAGATGTTTTGGCACCCAAGACGCTAATCCTGTCTGGAAAAGCGTTTGCAGCAATTTGTCCGAGCCGGAATGAAGGCAGAAATCAAAGCAAAGTTAATGCATAGCAGCTTTGCGCGTTAGCTCATTTGTACCGCTAACTTAACTTTGTAACGGAGCGTTTAGGAGGTGCCGGTTCTCTGGGGCTCTGGAATAGGAAACGCCCGTGGATGGGGTGGTTGCGGCATTTGCGTGTTTTCCCCATTGAAAGCGGCGGGCGAAGCTTTCATACTGCTGTCAATCGCAGGGCTGAATGCGATTTTCTCCCCTATTCCATCTCACGGTAAAAAATATGGTAGAACACGCCTCTGCACTCGGCAGGGGTCAGCAGTCTGCTGCCCTCGAAGCCGCGACCACTCAGCCCGAGAAATATTCCAACGTAATCGATGAATTTGTATCCGGTGTCTGGCAAGGATCAGTAACCAATAAGGTTAACGGTGTAGCCCAGCTGCTCGGCGGCGATGTGAAAGTGTCCGATGTCAAACGAAGTGGCGCAGCGCAGATAGCGCACACTGCGGGCGAAGTAACAGGTGATTTGGTCGACTTCGTAATAATGACCAAGTTCGCCGGAAAAGCACTGAGCAAATTTGCACCTGAAATTGCTGCCAGCGGAAAGGTCGGCGAATATGTCGCTTTGAACCCTGTTGGTCGCAACATGGCGGTCGGTGGAACAGTCGGCCTCGTGAACGGTATGGTGTTCACGCCAACCAAAGAAGGAGAGAGCGGCTGGAACAGAATCGGCCGAGGTATCACAGATGGCGCGACCTTTGCTACGCTTGGCGGTGTTGCCACCAAATTGGCACCGATGGCGGAAGGCACTGGCGTGATGGGACGCCTGAAGATGAACGCTTACTCCGGCGCTGCTGCCGGGATGGTCAATTCTGAAGTCGATGGTCTCATGCACGGACGCCAGGTCGGTCTGGGCGAAATGGCGCTCAACACCGCCGGCTGGACGCTGGGTAACATGGCATTTGGCGAAGCTCTCCATGGTCTTGGAAAAGTAGGCGCGAAGTATTTTCCTCAAGCAAAGGTCGACGAAATTCAACTCGGAAACCTGACCAACATGAAGCCGGGAGAAGCTGCCGCACTGCGTTCGCAGTTGAATGCAATGAAAGCGGAAATGGCTCAAGCCAGAACAAATGGCGCTGCCGCGGCTGAGTCGAGTGTAGCTGCCGGCGAAACGGCGACAAACAGCAGGCTGAGCGGCGTAGCCGAAGCTCGCTCACACACTGACCCCGACGGTCACACTCACGCACATGCCGACAAGAATTACGCCAGCATTGTCGAGGAAGGCGCGACAGTCGATCTTGCCAATCTGCCTCGGCTCAAACCGGGAGAATCAGTCAAAGTCGACCGCGCTGAAGTAAACGGTGGACAGGCGGTTGATGCGACTCGCGCAGAGAATGTTCTGCCCACGATGCGAGTGGCTGTCGCTCCCAAGGAAGGCGATGTAAAAGTAGCGGTTGAAGGTGAGACCGCTGCGGCCGCGAAGCGAGGCGATGGTGCGGAAGGCGAAGTGGCGGCAACCAGAGATCGCGTGCGTAACAACGTTATGCTCGATAAGGGCGAAACGCTGAGCATGAGAGAACTGTTCGCCAAAAATCCCGATGAAGCCGACAAGCTTCTGGCTGAGTATATGACCAAACTCGAAAAGGCTTTCCCGCTGGAAGGCGAAATCGAATCCGCTGCGGTCTATCGGGAGTATCTGACCAAACCAGGCGGAACCTGGGACATGGTTGTTCTCAGAGATAAAGCGCAAAACATTGTCGGCGGCATTCAATATCAAGTCATCGACGTAAACGGGCAGCAGATCGGTAAAGCGGCATGGGGTGAGCACATCTGGCTGGATGAAGCTTCCAGAAACGCGCCGAATTTCTACAATTTGCTGAGTATCGCTCGCGATAGCATTCAGAAAGCAAAAGGCGAGATTGTCTTTATGGAGTTCAACAACCCGGACAAGATGAGCGTTGAGCAAATGCTCATGGATGAAGCAGCTGGTCTTTCTGCAAAAGACAGAGAGAAAATCTGGGGTCGCACCGGCATACATGTGCTTGTAGACAGCAAGGGCAAAGTGCTCGAATACGGTCAGCCGGCGATGTCTGCCGAAGATCCGCCCGTGATGTTCCTTTCGCTTGGTTTTATTTCAACCAAGCCCCTAGGTGGTCAAGCGTTGCCGAGAGAGGACTATCTGAAACTGTTGCATGCGGCGCACAAGACTATTCCTTCGGTGAATGTCGAGACTGATGCAACCGTTAAATGGTATACAGACGCGGTCAACGCGACTGGCGAAAACAAGTTCACATTCGTGCCTTTGAACGCTCTGGCAATCGCTCGTGAAGCCGGTCAAAAGGCTGCCCAGGAAGCAATGCAGAGAGAGACTGCTAAACACATCGCCAAGGTGATGAGTTCCACCGAGTTGAAAGACGCTATAGCCAAACTGGTTTCGGACAACAAAGCAACACCGGAAGCCTTGCAAGCGCTGGTTGAACAAGCGGCTCTTCAGTCCTTGCTGGTTGGAGCCCACAAAGGCAAATAGATTCAGAGCTCTAAACTCTGAGCTTATGTCCGCTTGGTGTCAAATCCAAAGTCAATAATGAAAGGGTCTAGCAATCGACCCTTTCCGGCTGTGCGGCTAGGCGCCTGTGCGCTGGTTTTATGTCCGCATTGATGCAGGAAAGCTGTGAAAGCCTCAGAAACTCGCACATTTAATCGAAAAATGGGACTTTCACGTATTAACACTCCCGGAAAATTTCACTACCATGGTTCACGGACCGCTATGCGGATATCCATCCCCAGATTACCTTCGAGAAAAATATGACTGAAAATGCACCCGCGGTTCGCCAGACCGCGAGAACTCATTTTGGCGGTTTCAGGTCAGCAGGAGGAGATATTTCCTCCGGTTCGAGCGCTGCAGGCAGCGATGCCGGCGGGTCTGTAAGTGCTGAAGTCGGCGGCGAGCTGACGTCTTTGACGGGCAATCGTCGTTTTGGTCTGCGCAGCGAGCGCGTCGCGAAGGCAGAAACTACACCGATCCGCGATGCTCGCACCAGCAGCCTGCTGGCAGAGCAAATTGGCGGCGACATGACTTTTACACCGCTCAACGGTGAATACAATTCCATCTACTCGGCCGCCAATCAACTCGGCAAAAGAAAAGCCGGTGACCAGACAGTAGCGCAGAACAGCGATCGCAGCGGTGAACCCAACCTCTATGCTTTCAATGGTGGCAAGACTGAAGCAGGTAAATTCGACCCGAAGAAATCAGTTGCAGAACTTCTCACCGATCCCGCATTGCAAGGTCGTCTGCGTATCGCTGATCAAGTTGCAAATCCAAACGATGCGGCAAGAATGGCCGACAAAATTGGACCCGGCGAGAGACCTTCGATCAAAGTTGTTTATCAGGATCATTCCGACAATAATCCCAACAAACCACAAGCCGATTTCATCGTAAAGAAAGACGGGACTATTCAAGTCGTCAACGACCACGAAAGAAATCCCGATAAAGAAATCTGTGTCGTAGTAGAGCGCGCCAAAGGCGAAACAGACGCTCCGCCGGCAGCGCAACAGAAAGCAACCGATGAGCTGGTTGATTATCTTGCTCAAAGATTGACGGACAAATTCCCCTACCCGCAAGGTGTAGGACCAGACGGCAAGCCGCTGGCGAACGTTCCGATCGAAGACAAACAAAACCTGGTTTCGGACAATGTCGAGAATAAATTCGGCAACGGCAACAAGCCGGAAACACCTAGTCTTCCTCAGGCACCCGATATGCCTCAACCCGCGCGCGATATGTCCGATGCGATGAATCGTACTGCAGGCAGCGGAGGAAGCCGCAGCTTTGATCGTGGTGCTGTAGACAACAACTATCCACAACGCGATGTTCCGCAGGCCGTAAATGAATCAAATGCGGTCAATTCTGTGAAGAACGCAGTCGCTTCAGTATTCCGTGGAGAGAACGATACAGTTAGAAAACGCAGTGACGGGCGCCATCAAGTCGGACGATACGGACTTGGCTCCGGGCACTTTGGCGGTTGGTTAGGCGATTTGCTTGGTCTTGATCTGGGCGATCCGCCTGATATGAATAAGCTGCGCGAGATGCTTAAGAACAATCCTGAGCTTCGTCAGAAGCTTGCTGCGGCAATGAAGAAAGCAGCGCAAGGTGGAGCGGACGGCAAAGGCACGAAACTGCCCGAGGGATTTGCAGACAAATTCCAGGTCGGCGCAGACGGCAATTTCAAAGATCAGAAATTCGTCGACGGATTCATGAATTTCGGCGACAAACTTTCCGGTACGAAGGGCGACATCACAGGCGCTGAAGTCAATCAATTCATGCCGAAAGAACTGCAAGACATCATGGCTACAGACCGTGTTGAAAAATACGCCAGAGATATGGGTGTTCAAGATCCCAGCAAGATGACTAAAGAACAAGCCGGCGTCGTTGGCGTCGCCATGTATCTTGGTCGCATGCCCTCACAGCAGGAAATGCAAGATCCGTCGTACCAAAAATACGCTTCGGACTTCGCCAACATGTATCAAATGGATCGTGCCCGGGCAACTGGTTTGGGCGACGTCAATGTCAGCGATGCCAACGGCAAAATTACTGCTCTGGCCAATGGTATGGTTGGTCAAAGATTGTGGGCGCAAACCAAGTATCGCAACGTTGTCGAAGGCGGCAACCTGGGTTGCGCAGCGTCTGTTTCGAAAGTTCTGCAAGATGCTGGTTTCAGCTATGCCGATTCCGCAGGAGTAAACGATCTGGCGGCCAAACTGCAAAGACATGGATGGCAGCGTGTCGCTGTCAATCAAGCTCAGCCCGGCGATGTTATCTACGGTATGAGCGGAGCGCGTCACGGTCACATCGGCATTGTCGGACCAAACGGCATTGCCTACAACAACAGCTCGAGAACCGGACAGTGGACCGCAGGAACCATCAGTGGAACCTTCACCCGCAGATTTGGCGGTGCCACCACCGTGCTTCGTCCGCCAGACGCAAATCGCGCTGCGTAAGCACTTGTGATATCAAACAATTCAAGTTGAGGGATTTTCTCGAGAAAATCCCTCAAACTGCTTTTTGGATTTTACAGAGCAAGCGGGCTTTTCAGACTTTTGGCTGAAAAGGAGATCCATTCTTAGCGCTCCACTTTGCCAGCCTGTAAGCGTTTCGTTGTGCGCTTGTTGAGGGAAAAACCTGAGAAAATCCCTCAAACTGCTTTCTAAGATTTTGCAAGCATTGAGGGATTAGAACTGGGCACGCGCATTCCGTGAGGCTATTGACTTGCAGCATTGCACACCTAAAACTAGGGGATTGCTGTTTGCTTTTACGCACGAGCAAGACGGTGTTGCTTGGCAAGCGCTGAAGAAAAGAAAGTTGATTTTGTTGACCTGAGAAAGTCTGTGCTAGCTTTATTTGAGGAGACCAAGTAGAGAGTTGGCTTTGTTCGAAACATTCACAGAGAGAGCAATTAGCACAGTCAGGCTTGCTGAAGAAGAGGCGCGCAAGCTAAGGCATAGTTATGTGGGGACGGGGATGCTGCTCCTTGCTGTGGTCGATGATGGCGGGACTTCGAGCAAGATTCTCGATGGATTTGGAATCACCCGCACAGCAGTCCACGAGGAAGTTCAGGCTCTGATGGGACACGGAAACGGCTCTGGGCATGTAGATCTTCCCTATTCGGATAATGCAAAACGTGCGCTGGAGTTCGCCATTGCTGAGTCGGAGCAACGTTCACTGAAGAACGTCGGTGTTCCACATCTTTTGCTTGGTTTGTTAAACGGCAAAGATACTGTTGCTACGCGCGTTTTCGACGTGATGGGTGTGAACCTTGAAGACGTCAAGGCTAGAATTTCAGAAGAGTTGGATACCTGCTACGGTCAACGCTTGTGAATCATTCGCGTCCACCTGTTGTGTCAAATACTACCGCATATAAAAGAACTTGTGAAAAACAAAAGAATTGGCGGAAACAAAAGAACTTTGCGGGAAACAGAAGAACTTCGCCGGAAACAAAAGAACTTTGTGGACAACAAAAGGGAGGTGAAGAGGTGTCGCTTGCAGATTGCTCTACAAACGACACCCCTTTCACTGATTCCCAGACTGGCGTCAAACTGACGATTCAGTCGAAGCTGTCAGCTGGCATCCTTATCCAGCTTGGCGATGAGGCGCTCGAGCTTTTCGACACGAGCACACGCACCGGCGTAGGCACCCTGCGCAGACGCATAGCGAATGCGGTAGGGGTTGTGCCGATGGCCCCACTTGAAGCCGTGATAGAGCCTGGACATGCGGGCGCGATGCTCGCGAGTCAGAGCGCGATCAGCCTTTGCCTGGACGAGCGCATCACGGCGTTCGTCCGCGGACATTGCCGAGAAGCGCGCCGTTTCGGCTTCGTCCGCCTTGCGGTGCTCGCGCTCCATGTAGAAGTTCAAGCCGAGCAGCGCCGCTACAGGGAGCAGCGCGGCGGCTACGATTAAAAGAGTGGTCATTGTTATGCTCCCAATTAGAGGGTGAGTTCGTAGCAATTGAGCACGCGCTTACGACCCTTGAACGTTCCGACTTGTTGGAAGCCGAAACGCGGGTAGTAGCCGTTGCTTCGCATGCCGACCGGGGTTTTGAGGGCAACTTTCTCCATGCCGCGCTTGCGCGACGCGGCAATCAGTTCGGTGAGGAGAAAGCTGCCAATGCCGCTGCTCTGCATGTCCTCGGCGACGCCGATTTCATGGAGCGTGGTGGTACCGTCCTGGCGATGGTAGGCGCGCAAGAAGGCGACGACACGTCCTTCGGCATCTTCCACCACGCGGATGCGATGTTGCGACTTTTCGCCATCGGCGCTCTGGTGCTTCACCGCGTCATCGACAACTACCCTCGGCAGATAGCCGAAGGAGTTGCGATTGTTCTTGCTGTTGATGATCTTGCGGATGCCGAGGTAATCGTCCATCCGCGCGTCACGCACGGTGAGTGTGGTCGGCAGCTTGTTGCGCAATTTTGTCGGCAGCTTGCTGCGGTGTGCGATGCAGGAAGGCCCACCAGCAAGGAGACCTAACTTTGATTTTGCCATTGTCGTTCTCCTCTGGTTAGCCTGCGAGCGCAGCAGCGAGCATGCGGTCGTAGGTGCCCTCGCGGTCGAAGTCCGTCTTGGGCGGGTTGTAGGGCAGCGCATCGGTGTAGATACGCGCGAAATCGCCGGCGGTCGCCTTGCGAACTCGGGCGTTCCACACCTTGATGAGCTGTGCGGCACAGGCGTCTGGCAGCGGTTCTCGGCGAGTGCGGAACTTGCTGGCGAAACGTCCCATCCAGCCGTTGCGGCGGACATTCTCGAAGATATGAACGATCTCGGGAACGTCGCTCACGCCGGAGGTGCTGATGATGAAAGGCGCCTTCTCGTAGCGGAAGGGCATCGTGCTGCCGGTTTCGTTGGATACGCCGGTTTCACTGGATACGCCGTTCTTACCCGATGTCTCCCAGCGAATCTCGCTGCGGTCCGAGTACGGGATTGGTGTCACAGGCGGTGTCAGGTAGACCAGTTTGAAACCGGCGTCACCTCCCTGGACAAAGGCGATGCGGGCGCCTTTCAGTTCGTGCACTTTCTTCGGGTGCATGAGGTTCGTCTTGTGGCATCCGGTCAAACCGAAGCTGCCGAATTCCCAGAACGGGTCCGAGCGCATCTCCGTCGGACGTTCCATGTGCGGCTGCCGGAGCAGCGCGACGAGCACTGTCTGCTTCTTGGGCATGTTCTTCTCCATGAGATTTGTTATGAGTGGAGAGCCTCCGCACTCTCGCGCGATGGCTCTCGGTTTCATTCGACAAACCGCACAGAGAAACGCCCTGCGCGATTGTTATTCTTGCTTGGCGATCGGAGCCACTTCTTGTGCAACCGGAGCCACTTTCTCCGCGACGATTACGCCCGTGGTGTGCGGGTAGGGCAGGAGTTCGCCGGGCTTGCCGCCTTCGTCGGCGAACAGCCAGGCATGCCCTTGGTAGCGGTTTTCCTCAATCCAGGGATTGAGGTAGCTGTCGCAGTGGACCATGCGATAGCCGAGATTCGTGAGCTCGCGGGCCCACTCATCCGTCGTCCAGACGCCGAACTCCTCGTTGACTTCCATCGCCCAGTTGACGACGTAGTCTTTCTTCGAGAGGAATTCGTTGGCTTCGTGCAGAGTCATGCGAAAGTGCTTGACGCCGTCGAAGACGCGCTCTTCGTAGGTGAAGCCGGGTTTGTCCGACTTGCCCTTGAACTCGCGGGCGAATTTGCCGAAGCGCTCCTCGAGTTCTTTGTCCCTGCACTTCAGCCACACGAGCTTGTCGCCACCCTTGGGTTTCACTCCGTCGCGGATGATGACGCGACCGCCGACCATCAGCTCCAGCCAGGCGTTCTGCAGAGCCAGACGAATCTGATTGCGGTCGTAGCCGTTATAAGAGTAGACCTCGTGCATTACCGACGAGAAGATGATGGTCGACACCGTTCCTTCAGCAAAGCGCTTATGGATGATGTTGCCCATCACGACGGCGACATTGTGGTTGGCGTAGTGCTGACCTTCGGAGCGGTGCAGCAGGTCGCGCGACAGATCCATGCCGACAATCTGCGCCTTCGGATGAAGGTTGGACAGATGAATCAGCAGGGTGCCGGTCCCACAGCCTTTGTCGACGATGTAGTTGCCGACGATCCAGGGGCAGATGTCCTGAATCTTCACCGCCATGCTTGCGTCCATGCCCTGGCTGTAGACGGCGAAGTCGCGACCGTGCGACAGTTCGCCGTCGTCGTTGAGCAAGAGGTCGCTGAAGAGCGTGACGACGCGCTCTTCCACATCATGAGCTTCGAAGACCGCG
>Ga0268298_10004945_pt1 | contig 12721 bp, 13 predicted proteins | sample WWTPWeurt_MetaG_FD_194462 | JGI IMG/M metagenome (GOLD analysis project Ga0268298, IMG submission 194462) | Activated sludge microbial communities from WWTP in Nijmegen, Gelderland, Netherland - WWTP Weurt | ecosystem: Engineered > WWTP > Aerobic digester > Activated sludge | place...
AGGGCAAGGACTTCGACACCGCCAACGTGATGGGCCCCTGCCTGGTGACGGCCGACGAACTGCCCGACCCCTACGACCTGACGATGATCGCGCGCGTCAACGGCGAGGAATGGGGCCGCGGCAATTCGCGCGACATGCTGTGGCGCTTCGAGGACCTCATCGCCCACATCTCGCGCAGCGAGACGCTGCACGCCGGTGAGTTTCTCGGCTCGGGCACGGTGGGCAACGGTTGCGGGCTGGAGCAGCTGCGTTACCTGAAGCCGAACGACGTCGTCGAACTCGAGGTCGAAGGCATCGGCGTGTTGCGTAGCCGCATTACGCGGCCTTCAACCGCCCGGCCTTCATCTTCCGAGCTTTAAGCCGGGTGCAAGGCAGGCCGTGGCGGCCTTGAACAGGGTGCAAGGCGGCGTGTGCCTGCGCCCGGCGCGGCGCCGGCTGCTGGTCGCCACCGCCGCGCTGATGGCGGCTGGCCCCTGGCCCCGCGCGCGGGCGCAGTCGTCCGCTCAGGGCGGTGTCCTGGCCGCTACGCCGCAAACGATCACCTTCATCGCGCCCTTCAGTGCCGGTTCCGGCCCCGACGCCGTGGTGCGGGCGCTGGCCCGCGAGCTGGGCGCGGCCGCCGGCTTGACGGTGATCGTCGACAACCGCCCCGGTGCCGGTTCGGTGCTGGCGGCGCAGGCGGTGGCGCGCGCTGCGCCCGACGGCGCCACCGTGCTCATCACCGGCAACGTGGCGTTCACGGGCAGTCCGCATGTCATGAAGCGCCTGCCCTACGACCCGGTGGCCGACTTCACGCCCGTGGCCGGCATCGCCCGCGGGCCCATGGTGCTCTACGTCCACCCCGGGGCCTTTCCGTCCGGCGGTGTGGCCGAACTGCTGACCCGGTTGAAACGTGAGCCCGGGCGCTACAGCTACGGCTACACCAGCATCACCAGCCGCCTGCCGGCCGAGGTGCTGCAGCAGGCGGCGGGCGTGAAGCTCGTCGGCGTGCCCTACCGCAGCGGTGCGGCGGCTTTGCCCGACTTGCTGAGCGGGCAGATCCAGCTGCTGTTCACTGACCTCTCGGCGGCACCGCATGCCGCAGCCGGACGGCTGCATGCCGTCGCCGTCACCGAGCTCGAACGCAGCCCGCTGGCGCCTGAGCTGCCCACCTTCGCCGAGGTCGGCATGCCGCAGATGGACATCGGCTTCTGGCTTGCCGCCTACCTGCCGGCGCGCGCTGCGCCGGGCCTGGTGACGCGCCTGCAGGACCAGTTGCTGCAAGCCCTGCGCTCGCAGAGGGTGCAGCTGGCACAGCAGCGCTTCGGCACCACGGCGTTTCCGCTGCCGGCGTCGGCGCTGGCCCGACACCAGGCTGCCGAGTTCGCGCGCTGGGGCCGCATCGTGCGGGCTGCCGGCATCGAGGCCGAGTAGAGCGTTGATCCGACGGGGCAATGGTCGGCGTATCAGTACAAACCTGATGGTTCTGTTCAATCCATGAGGCTACATTTCGAATCGGGTTCTGATATCAGAACATTTCAGGGCGCGGCCCCTGACGGAGACCAGCATGGACGTGCAGACGGTTTGGGTGGCGGTACGGGCCCTGGGCGTGGCGGCAGGCTTGCTGGTGCATGCAGCGGTACCACAGCACGCCCCAGTCAGCGCCCATACGACCCCGCTGGATGCCGCGATCGCTGCCGAGAATTGGCGCCACATGCCCCACGGCATGTCGATGGACCAGTTGTTCGCGACGTTGAGCCGCTGAGCCGTCGGCCGCTGCCGGCCGCAAGTTCACTCGCCATCCTTGTGGACCTCGAGGGCTGCCGGCCCGTCGAGACCGCTGCCCGTGCCGCGTTGCAGGTCAGTGTTTACCCGGAGAACACCCGTCCAGAGATCGTTTCCGGGTTCCTGTTTATGTACACGAATTGAATAACTGTCTATATTCAATTCCAGCGGACCCCGCCTCGAAGTGAAGGAGACCCCCATGCTGACCCCCACGAGCCCCACGCTGGCCGATGGCACCCGTATCGACGATTTGGTGAACCTGGCCACGCGCGAGGTGCAGATGCGCGCCTTGTCCGACCCCGAGATCTACGAGCTGGAGATGGAACGCATCTTCGGTCGCATCTGGGTCTTCCTGGGCCACGAGAGCGAGGTGCCGAACGCCGGCGACTTCATCACCCGCGACATGGGCTCCGACTCGGTGCTGATCACGCGCGACAAGAGCGGCGAAGTGCATGTGATGCTGAACATGTGCACGCACCGCGGCATGCGGGTGTCGACGCTGGACGCCGGCAACACCCAGATCCACACCTGCATCTACCACGGCTGGGCCTTCCGTCCGAACGGCGACTTCCTCGGCGCACCCGTCGACAAGGAGCAGATGCACGGCAAGATCCTGAGCAAGAAGGAACTGGGACTGAAGCGGGCCCGCGTCACGCTCTACGGCGGCCTGATCTTCGCCACCTGGAACATCGACGGACCCTCGTTCGAGGAGTTCCTGGGCGACGCCAAGTGGTACTACGACATGCTCTTCCTGCGCAGCGACAAGGGGCTGGAGGTGCTGGGCCCGCCGCAGCGTTTCACGGTGCGCGCCAACTGGAAGGCCGCCGGCGAGCAGTCGGCCGCCGACGGCTACCACACGCTGACGCTGCACCGCTGGCTGGGCGAGGTGGGCAACTACAAGAAGGACGACGGCGGCGCGGCCGACCTGAGCCCTGAGATGTATGGCGCCGAGGTCAGCTCGCCTCACGGCCACGCGCTGCGCTGCATCGACCTGGCGCGCAAGATCCGCAAGCTGACGGGCAAGGAGCCGAACGACCTCAGCCTGGAAGAGAAGCTGCTGGCGCTGCCACCGTCGGGCATGACGCCCGAGATGGTGCCGCAGCTGAAGAAGCATCTCAGCGACGGCCAGCTGCAGGCGCTGACGTGGATGCCGCCGCAGGTGGGAGGCATCTTTCCGAACGTGCTCTTCGGCTTCGTCTACATCCCGCAGGCCGACGGCACGGTGGTGGGCTCGGTGACGCTGCATGCCTACGTGCCGCGTGGCCCCGACAAGCTGGAGTTCGTGAACTGGATCCTGGCCGAGAAGGACGCTCCGGCCGAGCTGCGCGACAAGATGCGCAAGCAGACGACGCGGCTGTTCGGCACCTCGGGCATGGTCGAGCAGGATGACTCCGACACCTGGCCGCATATGACGCTGGCGGCCAAGGGCGCGCAGGGAAAGAAGATGACGCTGAAGTACCAGGCCGTCTACGAGACCGGCAAGCCCGAGGGCTGGCCCGGCCCCGGCATCATCAACGAGGGCTTCACCAAGGACGACACGCAGTGGCACTGGTGGCTGTACTGGCGCCAGCTGATGAACGGCGAGATCTGAGCCTGCCCGCGACCACGACCTTCGGAGACGACCATGAGTGACTTCCAGCCGGGCCAGACCGTGCCCATCGGCTCGCCCACCTACAACCGCGTGCTCGAGTTCCTGTACATCGAGGCCCGCCTGCTCGACGAGACGCGCCTGAAGGAATGGGCCGCCACGCTGGCCGAAGACCTGCTGTACACGGCGCCGCTGCGCGAGACACGGCCGGTCAGCCAGATGCCTGCGTCCTACGTGCGCACGACGCAGCATTTCGAGGACGACTGGCGCTCGATCCAGGGCCGCGTGATGCGCCTCACGGGCACCAAGAGCGCCTGGGCCGAAGACCCGCCTTCGCGCACACGCCGGCTGGTCACCAACGTGATGGTCGAGCAGGGCGACAAGCCCGACGAGTTGCGTGTGCGCAGCTACCTGCTGGTGACGCGCAGCCGCTTCAACTTCGACGAGTTCGACCTCATCAGCGCCGAGCGCCAGGACGTGCTGCGCGACGTGGGCGGCACCTTCAAGCTGGCGCGGCGCGAGATCCTGCTCGACCAGGCCGTGCTGGGCACGCCGAACCTGGCGATCTTTCTCTGACGCGGGCGCCGCTCCGGCGGCGGGATACGGCCGGCTGCTCCCGGGTGATGCAGATCAGGCCAGCAGCTCGACAGCAGGTGACCGCAGCATCAGACCCGCCGCGCGCCGGGCAAGCCGCTGGTCGAAGGTGACAAACCCGGAGGCGCGCGAACTGCGCGCCAGGTGCACGGCGTCGGCAAAGTCCAGGCCGCCTTCAAAGGCTTCAAGCGCCACGAGGACGGCGTCACGGTCCTCGATGGTGACGTGCTCGATGCCGGCCAATGCCTGCAGGGCTCGCGCGATGTCCTGACGAGGCAGCGCGTAGAAGCCGCGCATGACCCACTCCAACTCGAGCAGCACGGTCACGGTCACGAAGGCGCGCGACGACAGCGCCGCAACGGCCGCCGGACGTTGCTTGGCGGCCTGCGGGTCGTCGGCATCATCGACGAAGAAGCGTGCGAGCACGTTGGTATCGAGCGACTTCATGGCTTGGCCTTGCGACCGCGGGCAGTCAGTGCCGCTGCGTCGAAGTCCTCGAGCCGACGGGCAACGCCACGCGACGGCGCCTTCAGCATGCCGGCCAGGCTGCCCACGTCGGAAGGCGCCACCGACCGCAGGACCCGCAGCTTCAGGCCGTCGGCTTCCTCGACCAGTTCGAGGCGGGCGCCAGCACCCATGCCCAGCCGGCGCCGCAGGGCGGCAGGCAGGACGATCTGACCCTTCGACGACACCAGCAGTGTGGACATGTCCTTGCGCCCGGTAGATGTTCCTCGGGGATGCTAGTCTGGCTTACGACGTAAGTCAAATCGCTGATTCAAGCGCCAGTGCACAGCCAGGCATCGTCACTTTCACACAGCACCTCGGCGCATGGCGTGAAGTCCCTGGTCGAGCCGACCTGGCGCGAGGCCAGCGGCGCACGTTCGGGCTGCTGTGCGTAGCAGCGGCCGGTGGCGAGTGCATGCACCTGGTCGTCCAGCCGTTTGCCCTTGCCCATCGAGATCGCCGCGCAGCGGCGCAGCACCAATGCGGCCTCGGCCTCGTCCTCGGGCAGGTGGGCCAGCGCCCAGCGGGCCATGCCTTGGCGCAGGTCGAAGCCGGTGTAGGGCTCGGGGCCGGTGACGGCAAGTTCCAGCACGTCCCAGCACAGCAGCGGCACGCCGTCGCGCGACAGGCGCGCCTGCGTGCGGCCGTCCTGGCGCAGCGGCACTTCGACGTCATAGCGCCGCTGCAGCACGCCGCGCGCCGCGGCGGCCGCGGCCAGGCCGGCCAGGTCGAGCAGGTGCGTGCACTGTTCGCGCGGGTCCACCGCCTTGCCCAGTGCGTGCGCGTGACGGGGCAATGCAGTGCCCACCAGCCGCTGCAGCGACTGAACGGCCGCCGGGCACAGGCTGTAGGGGTGGCGTGGCGCCTGCGCGGCGATGGCGCTGACCAAGCCATCCTGCGCGTGCAGCTCGACGCGGAAGTGGTGGAAGTCGTCTTCCAGCGCGGCGCGCACGCGTATGACATCGCCTGCGCCGGCCTGGGCACGCAGCCGTATCGAGCGCCGGAAGAGCGGCTGGCCGGGGGCGGGTTCGAGGGTCAACACGAAGGACAGCCTTGCACAAAAAATGTACGATAACACTCGAACTGTTCAATAACGGAGACACGCATGGGCCTGCTGACGGACAAGGTGGCGGTGATCACGGGCGCCGGCGGCGGCATCGGGCGCGGCGTGGCGCGCTGTTTTGCGCGCGAGGGCGCGGCGGTGCTCATCGCCGAGATCGACGAGGCCAGCGGACTTCAGGTCGAGCGTGAGCTGCAGTCGCTCGGCGGCCGCGCGCGCTACCTGCGCACCGACGTGCTCGACCAGGCGAGTGTCGAAGCCGCCGTGCAGGCTGCCGTCGACACCTTCGGCGGCCTCGACATCCTGGTCAACAACGCATTCGTGCCTTCCGAAAACGTGCTGCTGGAAGACAAGACCGACGCGCAGCTGGCACGCACGCTGACGTCCACCATCTGGGCCAGCTGGTGGGCGATGCGCGCCGCGCTGCCGCACCTGAAGGCGCGCGGCGGCGGACGCATCGTCAACTTCACCTCCATCGACGTCGACGTCGGTGCCTGGCAGCACGGCGACTACAACACCGGCAAGGCCGGCGTCGTCGGGCTGACGCGCAGCGCCGCGGCCGAATGGGGCCGCTTCAACATCACCTGCAACGCGATCGCCCCCACGGCGATGGGTGCCACCTTCCACAAGCTGGCGGCCGAGAACCCCGGTTTCTACGAACGCTCGGCGGCAGCGCGGCCACTGGGTCGGCCCGGCGACCCCGAACTCGACATCGGCCCGGCGGTGGTCTTCCTGGCCTCAGAGATGTCGCGCTACGTCACCGGCGTCACGCTGCATGTCGATGGCGGCCTGCACCTGCCGGGCTACAACTCGCGCCCGGCGGGCGTGGCAGTGCGGGAATACTGACCGATGGCCTTGTCAGCGCTTGGCGACCGTGATGCCGCTCGTCTCCTGGTCCCAGGTGGCGGCGGTCTTGCCCTCGTCGCGCAGCTGGTACTTCAGCACCCGGCCCTGCGGGTTCTTGGGCATCGAATCGCGGAACTCGATGTAGCGCGGCAGCGCGTAGTAGGGCACCGCATCCACCGCCCAGCGGAACAGGTCTTCGGCGCTGAGCGCCGCGCCCGGGTGCAGGATGGCCGTGACCTTCACGTCGTCCTCGCCCCGCGGCGAAGGCACGGCGTGCACGGCCACCTCGGCGATTGCCGGGTGGCGCGCGAACGCGGCTTCCATCTCGAAGCTGGAGATGTTCTCGCCGCGGCGGCGCAGGTAGTCCTTCTTGCGGTCGACGAAGTAGAAGAAACCTTCCTCGTCGAACTTGCCGATGTCGCCGGTGTGCAGCCACAGGTTGCGCATCAGCTTCTGCGTGTCTTCCGGGCGGCGCCAGTAGCCCATGAACATGATGTCCGGCCGCAGCGGCCGCACGATGATCTCGCCAGCCTGGCCGGCCGGCAGTTCGCGGTCGAGCTCGTCGACGATGCGCACGTCGAAGTCGGGCACACGCTTGCCCGACGAGCCCGGCGCGGCGTAGTCGCCCGCCGCCAGCGAGGTGATCACCGCGGCCTCGGTCAGACCGTAGCCGTTGCCGCCGACCTGCTTGGCACCGAAGCGCTCGCGCCAGATCGCCTTCACGGGTTCGGTAAAGGGGTTGCCTCGCACCGTGTGGATCTGGCCGTGGCAGCGCCTGGCGGCTTCGCAGTCGGGCGCGTTGGCCAGCAGCCCGCCCATGCCACCGAGGATGGACGCGATGGTGGCACCGCTGCGCTCGACCTCGGGCCAGAAGTTCGACACCGAGAAGCGTGGCACGACGGCGACGCGTGCGCCCACCAGCATGCTGGCCAGCACGCCCACGCACATGGCGTTCATGTGGAACAGCGGCAGCGGCGTGATCGTCACGTCGCTGGCCGTGGCCGGCCCGGCGCGCAGCTGCAGCCGCGCCAGGTTGCACATGTAGTTGTAGCTGATCATGCAGCCCTTGCTCGGGCCCGTGGTGCCCGAGGTGTAGATCAGGCAGGCCAGGTCCCAGGGCCGGGGCTTGTCTTCGAAGGCTGTGTCGGGGCCGCTGCGGCAAGTGTCCAGCGGCGCCAGCGGCAGCGTGCCGCACAGCGCGCTCACAGAGGGGCCGCGGTGCAGCACCTGGCGCACGTGGGGCAGGTCGGCAGATATGGCCGCGATGCGTTCGACGTAGGCCGCTTCGCAGATGACCAGCGCCGCGTCGGCATCGGCGATCTGGTGGCGCAGGAACTCGCCCTTCAGCGCCGTGTTGATGGGCACGCTCACCGCACGCAGCTTGTTGATGGCCAGCCAGCACAGCACCGCGTCGGCGTTGTTGTCCAACATCGACAGCACGGTGTGGCCGGGCTCGACGCCGAGCGCCTTGAACGCATGCGCCAGCCGCGTCGAGGCGCGGTCGACCTCGGCGTAGGTGTGCAGTTCGCCCGAGAAGTCCAGCAGCACACGATCGGGGTGCGCACGCACGGCGCGGTCCAGCGCGTCGATCACGGTGTCCTGCTGGCCCAGCGACCAGGTTTCGGGGGGGCCCATGCCGCTCATGTCGAAGACCTCGGGTTGCCGCCCGCGAAACGTCGAGGGCTTCTAATATCAGAACACGATTCTATGAGTAGGCAACTCAAAGCAAGCGCAGGTAAACCCTGAGCGACACCGGATGAACGACACTTTGCAACCGAGGAGGACCGTTTGACCATGGCCCGAAGCACCACGACCAAGAGCAAGGCCGCGCCGGCCGACAGCACTGCCCCGAAGACGGCCAAGTCGGTCACCGGCACGGCGGCTGCACCGCGCGCTGCAGCAGCCCGACCCGCGGCCGCCAAGCCCAGCGCGTCGCCGCGCCGTTCGGCGACAGCTGCCGCTGCGGCGTCGGCGCAGGTGATCCCGATGCCCGAGCGGCCGGCCACGCCGGTGCTGCGACGCCGGCGCAGCAACCGGCGTTCCGAGCAGACGATCGAGAACATCCTCGCCTGCACCGAGGCCATCATCCTGGAGTCGGGCGCCGAGCGCATCTCCATCCTCGACGTCTGCCGTGCGGCCGACGTCTCGCGCGGCACCTTCTACCGCTACTTCGCATCGCAGGACGAACTGCTCGACGCCTTCTCGCGCCACAAGCGCGAGCGCTTCCACCGCGCGCTGCAGGACGTGGTGGCGCAGCACGCCGAGCCCGACGCGCGCTTCACGGCCATCATCGGCTACCTCGACCACTACCTGCAGCACGGCAACGCACGGCGCCTGCTGATGGTGGCGCCCGAATACGCGCTGGGCTTTTTCAAGCGCATCTTCCACGACTCGGTGGTGCGCTTCCAGGACGCGCTGGGCATCGTCTTCGACGCCTGGGAAGAGCGGCTGGGGGCGCAGGTCGACCGCGAGCTGGTGGCCGAGATGCTGATCCGCTACGTGCTCAGCGAACAGCTGGTGCCGAGCGACGGCGACCGCAAGGCGATACCGCGACGCATCGGTCGCATGGTCGACGCGCTGCTGATTGGCGCGCCGTCGCGCGCGCGGCGCTGACGCTGTTTCCGCCGGCCCGCTGATCGTTGCCGCGCAGCCTTCGCGCGGGCGCCGCGCGACGCGTCAGCGTAGCTCGGCGGGCGCCGCCAGCAAGGCCGTCGCGATGCGCGCAAAGGCGTCGGCCAGGGGCTGGCTGGTGTCGACGTCGCGCAGCGGGTCAACATGCGCGGTGAAGGCTGCGACCACCGCCTTCCAGTCCTCGGGCAGCAGGTGGCGCATGGCCGCGGGAAACACCTGCGCCTCCTCCAGGCTCATGTGCTCCCACACCGCGCCGGCCAGGCGCTGCACGGCCTCGCCCAGGTCCTCCAGCGTGCTGGGGTCGGCGCTGTCGTGCAGGTCCAGCGCGGCGGCCACGGCTTCCACCAGTGCCGCTTCCTGCGTGTGCTGCCGCTCCAGTTCCTGCAGCAAGGTGTCGCATTCGCTGCTGCGCTGGCGCAGCAGGCGGAAGAGCTGCGCTTCTTCCTTCGGGTGGTGCAGCGCCTCGGGGAAGGCGCGCAGGTAGGCCAGCATCTGCTGCATCAGTGCGGTGTTCAACCGCCCGCCGTCGGCACGGGCCTCGCGCACGGTCTGCTGCAGGCCGCGCAACACGGCGGCGATGCTGCGGTGCTCGGCGCCGATGACGCCCAGCGCGTTGTACATGTCGGCATCGGCCTGGTTGGCCTCGACGCCCGCCACCAGCACCGGCAGGTCGGTGATCTCCAGCAGGCGCTGCGTGACGCTGCCGCGCAGCCAGCCGCGCCAGCCGGGCATGCGGCCGTGCGAGCTGAGGAAGATCAGGTCGCAGCCCTGAGCGTGCGCAGTGTCGTGGATGGCCTGCGCCGGGTGGTCGGTGGTGCGCGCCAGCGTCTGGCAGGTCACGCCGTCGATGTCGGCCGCGGTACGCGCGCGCAGCAGGCCGGCCTGACCCTGCGTCGTGGTCGCCTCGGTAAACGCACTGCGGTCCATCGAGTAGAGCAGTGCGCCGTCACCGGTGGCGGCGAGGTCGGGCGCGGCGTGGAAAAAGGTGATGCGTGCGCCCGTGCCGCGCACGAAGCGCAGTGCACGCGCCACGGTGACGGCGGCCAGCGGCGTGTCGTCGATGGGCACCAACAGATGCTGATACATGGCTCGTCTCCCGGTCTTCGAAGGGGCAGGGCGGTTGGCCGGCGCCGCCGCCACCCGCAGTGTGCGTGCATCCGGGATCGCCGCGACCGTACCCGGGTAAACACGATAATTGAACACAATCACGATTTGTGATTAATATCCGCATCATCGCACCGGCCACCTTGCACCGCAAGTCGGGCCGGCCCCGATGAGCGCCCTGCCTGCAGGGTGAACCGCAACCCCGTCGGCCGGCGCCGTGAACAGCGCCACCGCAACCCGAACAAGGCGCCTCTGCCATGCTGATCGACCTCCACGCGCACGCCCCGCACCCGGGCTACTACAACCAGCACCCGCATTGGGGCCCGTTCTTCGAGCAGCACGCCGACGGCGATATCAAGCTGCGCGTGGGCCACTGGATCCTGGGCCTGGGCTCGCCCGAGCGCAAGGCCGCGGTGCGCAGCGGCAAGGGTCCCAAGCTCGAGGACTACCTGGCGCGCTGGGCCGACCCGAGGAACCGCCTGGCCGCGATGGACGCGGCGGGCCAGAACGCGCAGGTCGTCTCGGTGCCTTCGCACTGCTACATGTACTGGGCCGACGCCGAGTTCGGCGTGCGCTTCGCGCGCAAGGTCAACGAGACGCTGGCCGAGTACTGCTCGGGTGCGCCCGACCGCCTGATGTACTGGGCCCACGCGCCGCTGAACGCGCCGCACGCCGCGGCCGCGGAAATCCGCCATGCCTGCACCGAACTGGGCGCCAAGGGCCTGGTCTGCGGCGGCGCCAACTTCGGCGGCCTGGAGTTCGATTCGCCCCAGCTCGACGTGGTGTGGAAGACGCTGTGCGACCTGGACCTGCCGATCTTCGTGCACGGCTACAACCAGTCGGTCACCTGGGGCGAGCAGTCCAACAGCGACCGCTACGAGACCACCGCCATCGTCGGCATGAACTACGACGAGACACGCTGCTTCTGGTACCTGGTCAACGGCGGCGTGCTCGACCGTTTCCCGAACCTGAAGGTCTACATCACCCACGGCGGCGGCTACGTGCCCTACCAGCTGGGTCGCCTGGCGCAGTGCAACCCGAACCTGGACGTGAGCCACAACAAGCGCCCGGTGCTGGACTACCTGAAGAACTTCTACTTCGACGTCGAGCTGCACGAGCTGCCGATGCGCCAGGCCGTCGTCGACGTGATGGGCGCCGACCGCATCCTCTACGGCAGCAACTTCGGCGGCAGCGATGCGGTGCGCCACGACCTCACGCACGGCCTCAAGCTCAGCGCCGAAGACCTGGACAAGATCCGCTGGAAAAACGCCTGCGAGTTGCTGCACCTCGACCCGGCAAAGGTCGGCAAGCCGGTTCCCGTGAAGGCCGCCGCATGAAGTTGGCGCGCTGCACCGACGGCGGCGCGCCCTTCTGGGCCATCGTCGATGCCGAACGGGGCGAACTTCGCCCCATTGAAGGCGACATCGCCGACTGGGGCCCGGCCCTCACGGCGTTGGTCAACCGCGGCGAGGGCGAAGCCGCGCTGCGCTTCAACGGCCCGGTGCGCGCGCTGGCCACGGTGCGCCTGCTGCCGCCAGTGACGAAGAGCAACCGTGTCGTCGTGGCCGGGGCCAACTACGCCAAGCACCTGGCGGCCGATTTCGGCCTCAAGACGCACAGCCAGCCCATCGCCTTCCTGAAGGCCTACGGTGCGCTGATCGGCGCCAACGACCCCATCCGCTACCCACCGCTGACGCAGGAACTCGACCACGAGGTCGAACTCGTCGCCGTCATCGGCGCCGAAAAGGTAAACCGCGACGACCCGCTGTCCAGCGTGCTGGGCTACACCGTCGGCAACGACGTCAGCGCACGCGACCTGCAGCGCAGCGGCCCGCCTGGCGTCGGCATGGACCTCTTCGCCGCCAAGAGCGCCGACCAGACCACGGGCGTGGGCCCCTGGATCGTCACGAAGGACGAGTTCGGCCCGGGCAGCCCGAAACTGAAGCTGCTGCTGCGCGTGAACGGCGACCTGCGCCAGGAAGGCGACACCGCCGACATGACTTGGGACGTTGCGCACCTCGTCAAGTTCGTCGACGAACGTTCACGCTTCGAGTGTGGCGACATCCTCTTCACCGGCTCGCCCGCCGGCACCGCGCAGGGCAGCGGCAAGTTCCTGAAAGTCGGCGACGTGGTCGAGGCACAGATCCCCGGCATCGGCACGCTGCACAACGTCGTCAAGGCGCTGGATTGAACACTTTCCCGAGAGAGCACCTGAAATGAGCATCACACAAGACAAGGTCGTCGTCGTCGGCGCTGGCCTGATGGGCACCGGCATCGCCCACGCCTTCTCGAGCGCCGGCTTCAGCACCGTGCTGGTCGACAGCAACGCGGCCGCCGCGGCCAAGGCCCTGGCGGCGGTGGCGAAGATCCTGGACGACGGCGTGAAGCTCGGCAAGGTCGATGCCGCCGCGGCCGCAGCGGCCAAGGCACGGCTGACGACCTTGCCCGATCTGGCCAGTGCGGCCGAGGGCGCCGCGCTGCTGGTGGAAACCGTCACCGAGAACCTGGCGGTGAAGAAGGAGGTGCTGGCCACGGCCGCCCCGCGCATGGTGCCGGGCGCGCTGATCGCCACCAACACCTCGGCGCTCAGCGTCACCGAGATCGCCACCGCCGTGCCGCAGCCCGAGCGT
>Ga0268298_10004946_pt1 | contig 12718 bp, 10 predicted proteins | sample WWTPWeurt_MetaG_FD_194462 | JGI IMG/M metagenome (GOLD analysis project Ga0268298, IMG submission 194462) | Activated sludge microbial communities from WWTP in Nijmegen, Gelderland, Netherland - WWTP Weurt | ecosystem: Engineered > WWTP > Aerobic digester > Activated sludge | place...
TCTTCTTGCGAACCGTCACACCAGACAACTTGCTCGGGTTCGCACAGGGCAGCGATCTCGCCAACCCACTGCTTCAGTTTCTGGTTCTTGACGTATGCGGGCGCGGCGGCAATGGCGGCTTCGGCAATGCTTTGAGACATCTGACGATTCTCCAGGACGTTACGGATGCGTTGTTTCGTGTTGCCGGCTTGGGAGTCCTGCCGGCTGGGCAATCGCGTCTTTGGGCCCCCAGGGCGCGGCGCGTATTATTGGAGTCAATCGGGACAAACCCGAAAGAGCTAGCCTGCGATTATGCCACGCCTCATGGCTGCGAGTCATCCGGCCGTCAAGCGCGGATGATGTGGATGTCACGAATTGTCGTAAATGTGGTTTGGCACGATCATGGCAGGACACGTACGTACACCTAACGGAGAGGGACAACACGATGGATGAGCAGATTCGCCAGGCCGCACTTGAGTATCACCGCCTGCCCAAGCCCGGAAAGATCTCGATTGCGCCAACGAAGGCCCTGACCAACCAGCAGGATCTGTCGCTGGCCTATTCGCCGGGTGTCGCTGCCGCGTGCGATGCCATCGTCGAGGACCCGGCGGAGGCGGCGAGCCTCACCTCGCGCAGCAACCTGATCGGCGTGGTCACCAACGGCACCGCAGTGCTCGGGCTTGGCAACATCGGCCCCCTGGCCGCCAAGCCGGTGATGGAAGGCAAGGCGGTGCTCTTCAAGAAATTCGCGGGCATCGACGTGTTCGACCTGGAGATCGACGAGCCGAACGCCGACAAGCTCATCGACATGATTGCCGCCCTGGAGCCGACCTTCGGGGGCATCAACCTCGAGGATATCAAGGCGCCGGAGTGCTTCTACATCGAAAGCAAGCTGCGCGAGCGGATGAAGATCCCGGTCTTCCACGATGATCAGCACGGTACGGCCATCGTCGTCGGTGCGGCGATCCTCAATGGCCTTCATCTCCTTGGCAAGGATCTGAACAAGGTCAAGCTGGTGACCTCCGGCGCCGGGGCGGCCGCCCTGGCGTGTCTCGATCTGCTGGTGATGCTCGGGGTGCCGGTCGAGAACATCTGGGTCACCGACATCGAGGGCGTGGTCTATGAAGGCCGTACCACCCTGATGGACCCGATCAAGGCCCGTTATGCCAAGGTCACCGACGCGCGCAAGCTCTCCGAGGTGATCGAGGGTGCCGACGTATTCCTCGGCCTCTCCGCCGGTGGCGTGATGAAGCCCGAGATGGTGGCCAAGATGGCGTCGCGGCCCCTCATCATGGCCCTGGCCAACCCGACTCCCGAGATCCTGCCTGAAGAGGTCAAGAAGGTGCGCGATGACGCGCTGATGGCCACCGGCCGCTCGGACTATCCGAACCAGGTGAACAACGTCCTGTGTTTCCCCTTCATCTTCCGCGGTGCCCTGGACGTGGGGGCCACCACCATCACCGACCAGATGAAGCTTGCCGCGGTGAAGGCCATCGCCGAGCTGGCCCGTGCCGAGGCTTCGGACATTGTCGCGGCGGCCTACGGGGAGAAGGTTTCGGGCTTTGGTCCCGAGTACATCATTCCCAAGCCCTTCGATCCTCGCCTGATCGTCAAGATTGCCCCCGAAGTGGCCCGCGCTGCGATGGAGTCCGGCGTGGCAACACGGCCGATTTTGGACTTCGAGGCTTATCGCCAGCAGCTCAACAACTTCGTGTGGCAGTCCGGTCTGGTCATGAAGCCGGTCTTCCAGGCCGCCAAGCGCGCGCCCAAGCGCATCATCTTCTCCGAGGGTGAGGCGGAGCGGGTGCTGCGTGCGGTGCAGACGGTGGTGGATGAAGGTTTGTGCCGTCCCATCCTGATCGGACGTCCCGAGGTGGTTACTGCCAATATCGAGCGCTTCGGCCTGCGGCTGCGTCCGGAGCTGGACTACGAGATGGTCAATCCGGATTCGGACCCGCGCTATGACCAGCTTGCCAACCATTACCACAGCCTGATGGAGCGCAAGGGCGTATCGTCCGACTATGCGCGCCGCGAGGTGCGTCGTCGCCCGACGCTGCTGGGGGCGCTGCTCCTGAAGTTCGGTTACGGTGACGGCATGATCTGCGGCACATACGGCATGCACGGCCTGCACCTCAAGTTCATCGAGACCGTATTGGGCAGGCAGAAGGGGGTGCGCAACTTCTACACCATGAATGTCCTCTCCCTGCCGGGCCGCACCGTGTTCCTGTGCGACACCTATGTGAACTACGACCCCACCCCCGAGCAGGTTGTCGAGATGACCCGTCTGGCTGCGGATGAGGTTCGCCGCTTTGGCATCCAGCCGCGCATTGCGTTGCTGTCCCACTCCAGCTTCGGTACCGATAACTCGCCCACCGCAGAGAAAATGCGCAAGGCGTTGGTGATGCTCCATTCGGAGCACCAGGACCTGGATGTGGAAGGCGAGATGCACGGCGACGCGGCCCTTGATGCGGACATCCGGAAGCAGATCTTCCCCAACGCCAAGATGAAGGACGATGCCAACCTGCTGATCTTCCCGACCCTCGATGCAGCCAACATTGCCTTCAACCTGCTCAAGACGGCTGCAGGCGAAGGCATGACCATCGGCCCCATTCTTCTCGGTTCGGCCAAGCCGGTGCATATCCTCACGGCGACGGCCACCGTGCGCCGGATCATCAACATGACCGCGCTGACAGTGGTCGAAGCCGGGCGCTGATTGCCGGGAATCCCGGCGCTTGTGAAGAAGTCGTGGCAAGCGGCTCGAGTTCGCGCCGGGATGCACAGTCGTATAGGGGTAGGGTGCGCATCCCGGGGCGAAATCGGGTCGTGCGCCGGATTTATTCACAAGCGCTCAGCCCTTGTGCCCTGCTGCCGCTAAACTCCGTGAGATTCATCACGGAGGAAGGGCATGGATGAGGGGCGGGCGGCACTGGTTCTGACGGGTGGAGGGGCGCGGGCGGCTTATCAGGTCGGGGTTCTGCTTGCCATCCGCGATGTCTGGGGCAAACGCCCGGGCAATCCCTTCCCCATTCTGTGTGGCACCTCCGCGGGCGCGGTCAACGCGGTTGCGCTGGCGGTCTTTTCGGCGAATTTTGACGAGGCCGTCCGGAAGCTGGCCTACATCTGGCGGAATTTCCGCGTCGATCATGTCTATCGTGCCGATACCCTCGCCATCGCCGAGTCGGTGATGCGCTGGGGTTCGGCCGTCTTTCTCGGGTGGCTGATCCACCAGTCCCCCCGTTCCCTGCTCGACAACTCGCCCTTGGGCGCCCTGCTGGAGAGCCAGCTCGACTTCGGCGCGATCGATCGGTCCATCGCGGCAGGCCATCTCCGGGCCATTTCGGTAACGGCCTCGGGTTACACCTCGGGTGAGAGTCTGGCCTTCTTTCAGGGCCACGAGGCGCTGCAGCCGTGGCGGCGTGCCCAGCGTGTCGGGGTGCGTACCCAGCTGAAGGTCGAGCATCTGCTGGCGTCCAGCGCCATACCCTTCGTGTTTCCGGCGGTGCGTATCAATCGCGAGTATTTTGGTGACGGTTCCATGCGCCAGCTCGCCCCGATCAGCCCGGCCATTCATCTGGGTGCCGACCGCATTCTGGTCATCGCAGGGGGGCGCAGGTCGGAAGAGGCGCGTCAGCGCACCGATGCCTACCCCTCACCGGCCCAGGTGGCGGGCCACGCCTTGTCCAGCATTTTCCTTGACGGGCTGGCCATGGATCTGGAGAGGCTGGAGCGGATCAATGCCACTGTGGGGGTGCTTACGGCCGAGCAGCGCCTTGCCAGCGGCATTGCGCTGAAACCGATCGAGACGCTGGTGATTGCACCATCCCAGAGACTCGATTATCTTGCAACGCGCCATCGTGCCGCGTTGCCACGGGCTCTGCGACTCGCCTTGCGGGGGGTTGGTGCAACGCGCAAGAATGGATCCGTGCTGCTGTCCTACCTTCTCTTTGAAAAGGCCTACACCCGTTCGCTGATGGCACTGGGCTACCAGGATGCCATGTGCCGCCGGGCAGATGTGGCACGCTTTCTCCGGGTGGACGAGGTGTGACCCGTCTGCGGGCCGGAGTCGGTCGGCATCACCGATGCAAGGATCGCAAAAAAATCATTCACAAAAAACTTCAAATATTTAAAATAACCCATTATTTTGAATAGAAGTCTGCCGTTAAAGATACACAGGCGTTGGATACAATCGGGGAAGTCTGGTTTCCGTTCGATCCTGAATCGAGACGATGCAGCCGGTACAGTTCCGCTTTCCTCTCAGATTTGCAATTTCGGGAGCCCCCTGGCTTCCGGCTCACGATCCAGTTTGATGACCATGAAAATCCGTAATACCGTATTGGCCGTATTGAGCATTTTTGCCCTGAACTCCATGGCCGCCGGTGGTGCTCATGCTGCGACGCAGCGTGGTTCGGTGAAGAAGGCCCCCGTTGCCAAGCTTGCCAGCAGCAAGTCTGTCGCGGTCAAGGCCGGAAAATCGACCCAGGTGGCCAAGGCCGTTCAGGCCAAAGCCGGCAAGCATGCCCAGATCCGGGGCGGAGCCCGGCTGGCGGCCGTGAGGACGCGCCCCCATGCGGCAGCCGCCGTGGTGTCGCGGGCCATGCCGGCCATGACCGCTGAGGTGGATCACGACGGCAATCCGCTGCTTCACTCGGCAGCCTTCATGATTGCCGACCAGGCCACGGGCAACGTGATCCTGGAGAAGAACTCCGATGCGGTACTGCCCATCGCGTCCATCACCAAGCTGATGACGGCGATGGTGGTGCTGGATGCCCGTCTTGGCCTCAATGATCTCCTTACCATCGTCCAGGATGACGTGGATACCCTGCGCGGCAGCAGCTCTCACGTTCCTGTGGGCACCGAGCTGTCCCGGGAGGACATGCTGCGCCTGGCCCTGATGTCGTCCGAGAACCGCGCTTCCGCTGCCCTGGCGCGCAATTTTCCCGGGGGTGTGCCGGCCTTCGTTGCGGCCATGAACCGCAAGGCCGTGTCCCTCGGGCTTCGTGACACGCGTTTCTCCGACAGCACCGGTCTCAACTCCGCCAATGTGTCGAGTGCCCGCGACCTCGTGAAAATGGTTTCCGCCGCTTCCCGTTATCCGCTGATTCGCGAGTTCTCGACCACCGCCAATTACGTGGTGTACCTCAATGGCCGCCCCCGTCAGTTCAACAACACCAACGCGCTGGTCAGCAGCCCGGACTGGCAGATTGGTGTGTCCAAGACCGGCTTCATCAACGAGTCCGGCAAGTGTCTTGTCATGCAGGCCTGGCTGCTCAACAAGCCGATGATCATCGTGTTGCTTGATTCCTTCGGGCGCTTCACCCGGGTGGCCGATGCCCAGCGGGTCAAGCGCTGGCTGGAAAGCGCTGCCGCCCAGCAGAAGCTGGCCTCCCAGGGGCGTGGTCCGGCCACCTGAGCATTCGGGTTCGTCCAACGTAAAACGGGCGCCCAGGGGCGCCCGTTTTACGTTCTGGATGGGTGTGTTCCTAGCGACTGCCCGGGGGCAGATAACCCAGGGCACTGGAGATCTCGTCGGCGGTCTGGCGGATCAGCGGGGCCCAGTCGGGATTGAACCGCTCCGATGGCGTGGACAGGGACAAACCCGCCACGAGCTCGCCGCTATCGTCGCGGATGCCGGCAGCGATGCAGCGCACGCCGTTCTCCACTTCATCCATGTCATAGGCGACCCCGTGGCGTCTGACCTTGTCCAGGTCCTTCTCGAGGGCTGACAGGGTGGTGATGGAGGTGGGGGTGGTGCCGGGCAGGCTGGTGCGACGAGCGTACTCCTTGACCTTCTGGGGGCCGTCTTCGACCAGGAATAGTTTGCCGGTGGCCGTGGTGTGCAATGGGGCCCGGGCGCCGACGATATGAACCACGCGCACCGAGGAACGGCCGCTGGAGGTCCGTTCCACATAGACGATTTCGTCGCCGGCACGGATACCCAGATTCACGCTTTCACCGGTGGTGGCATGAAGTCGGAGCATGGCAGCCATGGCCGTTTCGCGCAGGGATATGCGCGACTTGACGAGGCTGCCGAGTTCCAGCAGACGGATGCCGAGGCGGTAGGCTCCCGCATCGCTGCGTTCAACGAAGCCGCTGCCCGTCATGGCGCCGAGGATACGATGCGCCGTCGAGGGGTGCAGTCCGGTTTCGGCGGCCAAGTGCTTGAGTGGCACCGGATCGGGGTGCAGGGCCAGGACGTCAAGCAGCTTCATCATGCGCTCGATGACCTGAATCGGATTTTTTGCGGGCTCTTGCGTTGACAACGGATCTTCCGCCAATGGACCAAGGATGCGCGGATGTTAGCGCAGGCGGGCGCATTTCGCCTAGTGAAATGCCGCGCTGCGGAAAAGGTCGTCGGTTGCCGCTCCGGCTGTACGGGTGAAGATATCGTCGCAAGCGGCCCGAGTTTGCGTCGGGCCGTGGTCTCACCGCCTCTCAGCCGGTCAGTCCATGGCCGACCATCCGTACCAGAATCCCCACGCCGGCCCCCAGGGCTGCAGGCTTCCAGACCTGGGCAACCCGGCGGCCGGCGGAGATCAACACGGCCACGCCGGGAACGTCGAGGGGATGGATGAGCAGACCGGCCGCGACACCGTTGAGGGTGGTCGCGCCGCTTGATCCAGCGCGGATCATCTCGTCCATGATGCCCATCATCGCGGTGCCACCGGCGAGGTATTTTGTCAGGGTGGGCAGAATGAGGCCCGGGTCTGCGCCGATGCCGAGCAGCAGGGGCGAAAGCAGGCCCGTCAGTGCGTCCAGGGCACCCATGCGGCGCAGGGCAAGCACTACCGTCAGGGAAAGGACCAGCATCGGGATGGCGCCCAGGGCGATCTTGAAGGCCTCGGCGCCGGCCCGGTTGATCACATCGAGCACCCCTTTGGCGCTCTCGGCGACCGGGTGGTGCAGGATTTCGTCCATCGGCTGTTCGGTTGCCGGAAGCCGCCGGCCGAAGCCGTAGTAGGTGGTGGCCGCGGCAACCAGCCCGCCGACCAGTGACCATCCGAGCACCAGGCCGAAATTCAGGCCGAGAGCGGCCATCGGCATGGAGACATTGGCCTGGGCCATCGCCATCACCATGGCCAGGGTGGCTGCGATGTGGCGGCTCGATGCCCCGCGCTGATCCATCATGGCCAGGGTGGCCACCGGGGCGGCGAAGCTGACAAAGTTGATCTGCAGGGCCGCAAAGATGCCCAGGCCCGTGAGACCCACGGGGCGCAGTAAGGGAGAAAGCCGGGCAACCACCCAGTCGAGCACCCCGCGGGCTTCGAGCAAGCGCATCAGCGACAGCATGACGACCATCACAGGCAGCAGCACGAAGAAGGACAGCTCGACCGCGGAGCGGCCTGCTCGCAGGATGACGTCGATCAGCAGATCCATGGATGCGGTGCAGCAATGTTCGGACGGCCCCGATTATCCGGGGCGATTCCGTTGGGGCACAAGCTGAGGCGAACCCTGGTTAACCCAGCGTCAATTGAGGAGCCCCGCCAGCATCGGGAGTATCCACGGCAGGGTGAGGGCGGTGAACAGGCCATTGAGGCCCATGGCCAGGGCCGCAAAGGCACCGGTCTGCTCACTGAGCTGAAAGGCGCGAGCCGTCCCGATGCCATGGGAGGCGAGCCCAAGGGCGAAGCCGACGCTGGCCTCGTCCCTTACCCCCGCACGGGCCAGGAGCCCGGATGCAAAGATGGCACCGACGATGCCGGTCAGGATGACGAAGACGGCGGTGAGCGAGGCCAGCCCGCCCAGGCGCTCGGCAATACCCATGGCGATCGGTGTGGTGACTGACTTGGGTGCCAGCGAGGCGAGCGTGGGCGCGCTTGCTCCCATCAGGGCCGCAATGGCATAGGCCGAAAGGGCGGCGGTCAGGGAGCCGATCACCAGGGCAATCGTCAGCGGCCCGGCCATGCCCAGCAGGCGTTTGAGCTGGCCATGGAGGGGAATGGCCAGGGCCACGGTGGTGGGGCCGAGGAGGAAGTGCACGAACTGGGCGCCATCGAAGTAGCGCGGGTAGGGCGTGTCGGTCAGCAGCAGCAAGGCCACCAGGAGGCTGACGGAGATCAGTACCGGATTGACGGCCGGGTGGCCGCCTGCCCGTCGGTGCAGGGCCAGTGCCAGCAGGTATGCGGCGAGGGTGAGGGTGAGCCACAGCAGGGGCTGCGCCGAGAGATAGACCCAGATCTCGGTCATGGTGCCGCCGTTCATTGCGGGCGTCCCGCGCGATGGCGGGTCAGCAGGTGCAGGGTCAGGCCTGTTGCGAGGAGGCCAAGCACGGTGCTGGCGATCAGGGCGATGAAGATGGGCCAGGCTTCGTCGACCAGTCGTCCGGCGTGGAGCATGACGCCGGTCCCCGCCGGGACGAACATGAGCGACAGGTGCTGCAACAAGCTGCCCGAAGTGTTGCGCAGGGCATCATCAGGGCCGCCCCGGGACACGAGCCAAAACAGTAGCAGGGTCATGCCGATGACAGGCCCGGGGACGGGCAAGTGCAGGGCGGCGCGCAAGGCTTCTCCACCGAGCTGGAAGGCGAGCAGGAGGGCGATGGCCTGGATCATGGCGGGTGCTCAAGAAAAAGGCCGTGCATCGCACGGCCCTCTTAACTGAAGGACAAGGCGAATTACTTCTTGGCTTTTGCACTGGCGCTGCGGGCGGCCTGCATGAAGTTGTCGAAGCGGTTTTCGGCCACCGAGAACCACTGAAGCTGTTCGTCGCGGAATTTCTTCCAGGCTTCGTAGATCTTCTTGAACTTCGGATTGCCGGCGGCGGTTTCCTCGTAGAGTTCGTTGGCGGCCTTGTAGGCGGCAGCCATGACCTCATTGGGGAAGGGGCGCAGCTGGGTGCCGGAACCGACCAGCTGCTTGAGGGCAGTCGGATTCTTGGCATCGTAGCGGGCCTGCATTTCGGCGTGGGCGTAGAGGCAGGCGTCTTCCAGGATGGTCTGGTATTCCTTGGGCAGGGAGGCCCACTGTTTGGCGTTCACGTACAGGGAGATCTGCGGGCCGCCTTCCCAGAAGCCCGGGTAGTAGTAGTACTTGGCGACCTTGTTGAAGCCGAGCTTCAGATCATCGTAGGGGCCGATCCATTCGGCGGCATCGATGGTGCCCTTTTCGAGGGCGGGGTAGATGTCGCCGCCCGGGATCTGCTGGGGCACCACGCCGAGTTTGGCCAGCACCTGACCGGCAAAACCGCCGCAGCGGAACTTGAGACCCTTGAGGTCATCCACCGACTTGATCTCCTTGCGGAACCAGCCGCCCATCTGGGCGCCAGTGTTGCCACAGGGGATGTTGTGGATGTTGTAGTCCTTGAAGAACTCGCGGAACAGCTCAAGGCCGCCGCCTTCCATCATCCAGGCGGTTTGCTGGCGGCTGTTGAGGCCGAAGGGCACTGCGGTGTCGAAGGCGAAGGTGGGGTCCTTGCCGATGAAGTAGTAGGAGCAGGTGTGGCCGACTTCAACCGTGCCATCCTTGACGGCGTCCATCACGCCCGGACCCGGAACGATTTCACCGGCCGCGAAGACCTGGATCTGGAACTTGCCGCCAGTGGCCGCAGCCACGCGCTTGGACAGCACGTCGGCGCCGCCGTAGATGGTGTCGAGGGATTTCGGGAAGCTGGAGGCCAGGCGCCATTTGATGGTGGGAAGCTCTGCCGCAAGGGCGGGGGCAGCCACTGCACCGGCGGCTACGCCGACACCGGCCTTCTTGATGAATGAACGTCGTTCCACTTTGTCTCCTCTGGGAATCGCTACGAAAGGTGGGACGATTATTCATGAGCCTCCCGACCCCGGACAGTCAGGAAAACCCTATGCTGCCTTGCGCAAACGGGCTCTAAGGCCCGATGTGCTGGGGGCGGCCTGAGCCGCCCCCATGGCGTCCCGAAGGGCTGTGGCTACTTGCGACCCTTGCCGGTGCGGGCGGCCTGCATGAAGTTGTCGAAGCGGTTCTCGGCCACGGCAAACCACTGGAGCTGGTCATCGCGGAATTTCTTCCAGGGCTCGTAGATCTTCTTGAACTTGGGGTTCTTGGCTGCAGTTTCCTCGTAGAGCTCCATCGCGATCTTGTAGCCCGCCGCCATGATCTCGTGGCGGAAGGGGCGTAGCTGGGTGCCGGAGCCAATCAGTTGCTTGAGGGCGGTCGGGTTCTTGGCATCGTAGGCTGCCTGCATTTCGGCGTGGGCGTAGGCGCAGGCATCTTCGAGGATGGTCTGGTATTCCTTGGGCAGCGAGGCCCAGTGTTTCGCATTCACGTAGATCGTAAGCTGCGGCCCGCCTTCCCACCAGCCCGGGTAGTAGTAGTACTTGGCGACCCGGTTGAAGCCGAGTTTCTGGTCGTCGTAGGGGCCGATCCACTCGGTAGCGTCGATGGTGCCCTTCTCGAGGGCCGGGTAGATGTCTGCCGGGGGGATCTGCTGGGGCACCACACCCATGCGGGCCAGCACCTGCCCCGCAAATCCGCCGACGCGGAACTTGAGGCCCTTCAGGTCATCGGGCCCCTTGATCTCCTTGCGGAACCAGCCACCCATCTGGGTGCCGGTGTTGCCACAGGGGATGTTGATGATGTTGTAGTCCTTGAAGAACTCGCGCATCAGTTCCATGCCGCCGCCGTCGAACATCCAGGCAGTTTGCTGGCGGCTGTTCAGACCAAAGGGCAGGGCGGTGTCGAAGGCCAGGGCAGGATCCTTGCCGATGTACCAATACGAGGCGGCGTGCCCCATCTCGACCGTGCCATCCTTGACGGCGTCCAGGACGCCGGGGGTGGGGACGATCTCGCCGGCAGCAAACAGGCTGATCTGGAACTTGCCGCCGGTGGCCGCGGCGACGCGGCGGGCGACTGTCTCGGTGGCACCGTAGATGGCATCCAGGGTCTTGGGAAAACCCGAGGCCAGACGCCATTTGATGGTGGGGAGGTCGGCCGCAAGGGCCGGGGCGACCAGGGCGCCGGCAGCAATGCCGGCCGTGGCCTGTTTCATGAAGCGACGCCGTTCCATGTTCCTTCCTTTTCTTTCTCTTTGCGGACGGAGGGTGAAGCGAGGATGAGTGCGGGCCGGGTCAGGCGCCGGCCACGGTCATGCGGTCAACGAGGATGGACCCGCAGTGCTTGGAGCCACGCACCAGTACGTCGGAGCCGATCTCCTGGATGCCCATCAGCATGTCCTTGAGATTGCCGGCGATGGTGATCTCGTGCACCGGGTACTGGATCCGGCCGTTCTCGATCCAGAAGCCGGCGGCACCCCGGGAGTAGTCACCAGTGACGTAGTTGACACCGTGACCGAGCAGTTCGGTGACCAGCAGACCCCGGTCCATCTGCTTGATGAGGCCGTCCAGGTCGTACTGGCCCGGCTTGACCAGCAGATTGTGGCTGCCACCGGCATTGGCGGTGGTCTGCATGCCCAGTTTGCGGGCCGAATAGGTGCTCAGGAAATAGCCCTGCAGCACACCGTCAATGATGACTTCACGGTCGTGGGTGGCCACGCCATCATCGTCGAAGGGGCTGCTGGCGAAGGCCTTGGCCAGGTGGGGGCGTTCGGAGATCTGGATGTGGGGGCGGAACACCGCCTTGCCCAGGCTGTCTAGCAGGAAGCTGGACTTGCGGTAGAGGGCGCCGCCGCTCACCGCATGCACGAAGGCGCCGATCAGGCCGGCTGCGAGGGGCGCTTCGAAGAGCACCGGTACCTCGCAGGTGGGGATCTGGCGGGCACCCAGGCGGGCGAGGGCGCGGCGGGCGGCGAAGGTGCCGATTTCTTCCGCGTCGGCGAGTTCGGCCGGGTCGCGCTTGGAGGTGTACCAGTCGTCGCGCTGCATGTCATCGCCTTCGCCGGCAATGACGGAGCATGACAGGGCGTGGCGGGAGCTGGCGTAGCCACCCATGAAGCCGAGGCTGTTGGCCGAGATGAAGTGGGCCTCCTGCATGGAGACGGCGGCACCATCCGAATTGCGGATTTCGGGGCTTACGGCAAAGGCCGCGCGCTCGCTGCATCGGGCCAGTTCGATGGCCTCCTCCGTCGAGAGTTTCCAGGGGTGGTACAGATCGAAATCGGGGAAACTCCGGGCCAGCAGGGCTTCTTCAGGAAGGCCGGCAGCCGGGTCGGGGGCGGTGAAACGGGCAATCGAGATGGCCGCATCCACCGTGGCCTTGAGGGCACTCTTCGAGAAGTCGGAGGTGCTGGCATAGCCGCGCTTCTGGCCGTCGTAGATGGTGACGCCGACGCCCTTGTCGCGGTTGTATTCGATGGTGTCCACTTCATCCCGGCGGACGCTGACCGACTGGCCGAAGCCTTCGGAGATATCCACCTCGCAGGCCGTTGCACCGCGCTTGCGGGCGAACTTGAGGATATCCTCGGCAATGGTCTTGAGAGTGTCCTGACTGAAGCTGAAACGGTTGTCGGCCATGGCTTTGCGAATGGGGGCAGAGGCTAAAGGATATAATCTTACCCTTACAGAGCACTTCCCGCCCCCCGATGGCCAAGCACAAATACCACGAAGACGAAGAATACACCGGCCCCAGCAAGTCCGCGCTCAAGCGCGAGAGCACGGCCCTGCAGGATCTCGGCCGCGAGCTGGCCGAACTGGGCAAGGAGCGTCTTGCAAAGGTACCCATTGACGAAGACCTGCGTGATGCGGTCAAGGATTACCAGCGCTTCACCTCCCACGAGGCCCGCCGACGTCAGCTGCAGTTCATCGGCAAGCTGATGCGCAACGTGGATCCGGAGCCGATCCGCGCGGCCCTCGATGCCTTCAAGGGTGTGTCTG
>Ga0268298_10004947_pt1 | contig 12717 bp, 17 predicted proteins | sample WWTPWeurt_MetaG_FD_194462 | JGI IMG/M metagenome (GOLD analysis project Ga0268298, IMG submission 194462) | Activated sludge microbial communities from WWTP in Nijmegen, Gelderland, Netherland - WWTP Weurt | ecosystem: Engineered > WWTP > Aerobic digester > Activated sludge | place...
CCGAGCGATGAGCACGATCACGGCTCGCGCCAGGGGCAGATCCTGGCCCGCTGGACTGCCATCTGCTTCTCGTGATCGAGGTCGCGGAGGAGGCGCTGGAGCTCGCGGAGGCTCTCGTCGCCCAGCGCGTCGAGCTGGATGCGGTAGCGGCGGCCGGTCGAGCGCATGACCTCTGCCACGATCCACTCGACCAGCCGCCGCCTCTGGTAGTCCTTCTGGTCCATCAGGCGTCCGCGGTCGCGAGCATGGCGGCGACGTCGGCCTCGCCGGCGCTCTCGAGGAAGGCCTGGAGCGACTTGCGGAAGAGGTCCATCCGCGAGTGCAGGCCCTGGCGCTTCCAGGCCTCGTCCAGCTTGTCGACCAGGTCCGACTCCATCCGCAGGGGCAGCACCTTGAAGGTGACACCCTCGCGGTGGGCGCTCTTGCGCGGGCCCACCGGGATGCGACCCTTCTGCGCCTCTCTGATTTTCCAAATCAAATACGCCGGGTTAGAGCTACCAGTGTCGCGACCGACGACTTCGCGGTAACGGGCCTGCAAGGTCGGCACGTCGAGCTTGCTGAGCTTCTCGCCGGCCGGCGAGGCGTCGGCCTCCGAGGCGGTCTCGACCTCGGCTTCGGGCGCGTCGACCGGGGTCCCCTTCGCCTTGGTGGTCTTCGCCTCGCCCGCGGCGGCCTGCAGCGCCTCGGTGATGCGTCGGACCAAGAAGGTCTTGTTTGGGCTGCGGGTGGTCTCGCCGGTCACCTCGGCGAACTTCGCCTGCAGCTCGTTGACCTTCATGTTGCCCAGCTTCTCGATCGCCTTCTTCGTCGTCTTGCTCATGGTCCTCTCCTTCAAGGTTGGGCCGGCGCGGACCACCCGCGTCGGCGGGTTCACGTCGGTCACTTCGCGCTCTGGGCTTTGGCGAGCTTTCGGAAGCAGGCGAGGTCCACCGCCCGAGGGTCGCTGGTCACGAAGGAGAAGCGGCCCTCCTTCTCCATCCAGGGCTGGACCTCGATGCGGTCGTCGGCGGTGACGCCGCCCGCGCGGGCGAGGTCGTCCTCGTCGCTGAGGTGGGCGTAGTCGGAGCCGTCGACGTCGATGTCCGGCCGGGCCGCGTTCTTGAGCACCGCGACGATGCGGACCTTGTATCCCTTGAGGTACGGGTGCTCCGTTCCGTGGTAGGTCGTCGTGCTTCCGAGAATCTTCGCCATTGTTCGCCTCCGCGCTCGCGATCGAGGCCATCTCGATCGTCAAGGACATACAGGCGTCGGTGGCCCGGAAGCTCAAGGCAATTCGACCTGAAACACGAGCGTTTCCGGTATGTTGCGATGAACACGCAACGTCGCGGAACTGGCGGGGAATGTGGCGAGGAGAGGTAGGCGGCGCGACCTTCGACGGCGAAAATCGCGCTACCCGCGAACGTGCCGCATGCCGTCGATCGCCTCCTTGAGCGCGACCAGCGCGGACTCGACCTTGGTGATGGCGGCGGTCTGCCCCTCGGCCATCTTCACGACGGTCGAGTGCAGGTCCTTCAGCTCGCGGTCCTTCTTCTCGTTCACCCGCCAGAAGGCCCAGCCCAGGATGGCGACGAGCCCGTAGGGACCGGTGGCCTTGAGGAACTCGGCGAAGGCGGTGAAGGCGGTCGGCTCCATGGGCTACTCCTTCTTGGCGGCCGTGATGAGGTCCGCGAGGTCGACGTTCCAACGCACGCCCGTGCCGCGCCGGACGGCCTCGGCGAAGGCCGCGTCAGGCGCGAGGCCGGCCTCGAGGCGCAGCCAGGCGTAGAGCACGAGCAGCGAACCGTCGGCGTGCCCGAAGTAGTGGTGGGCGTAGACGCCGGGCTTGAGCTTGGCCGCGCTCTCCACCTCGGCCATCGCGAGCTTGGTGCCGGCGAGGCCGATCCAGGTGCGAGGGATGGCGAGGCCCGATGCCGGCGACGTCACCCACTCGACGAACCGCGCGACCGCCTCGGCCTGCGCCGCCGTCGGCAGCACGTACTTCTTCTTGTGGGCCCAGGGCGCGTCGATGACGGTGGACCACGCCATGCCCGGCTTGAGGTAGCTCGGGTAGTACGGGTTCACGACCTCGATGCCGATCGACGGCCCGTTGTGCTGGCTGGCATGCGGCATGATGTCGTTGGCGAGGTCGCCGTGCTGGGTGAAGCGACCGTGCTCGTCGAGGATGAGATGGACTCCGAGGCCGCGCTGCTTGAGCACGGCGACGGTCTCCTCGGCCGACCGCGTGACCGTCTCGTGGACCACAAGCTCGGTGACGGGCTTGCCGGTCCGGTCTCGACCGTCAAAGCGATAAACGGCCGGGTCGAGATAGCTGCGCACCTGCAGAGGACCCGGCTTGATCTCCTTGCCGGCAACGATGAACGCATCGCCCTGCGGCTCCATCATGGCTTCGGGTCTCATAGTGCTGCTCCACCGGCCGGGGGCTCGGCGCGTGACTCCGGGTCCCAGACCGCGATGGTCTGGAGGTGAGCTTCGAGCTGGGCACGGAGCGCGAGCGCTCTTTGCTTGAGGGCGGCCAACTGCTGCGCGCCCCTGGCGATGGTCTGGAGGAGCGCGTCGTGCTCTGCCTGTGCCGCACGGGCCATCTTCACGTGGTAGCCCACGAACTCGTTCGGCGGCTCGACGCCGCCTGCAACCAAGTCACGGAGGCGCTGACCAGTCTTGGTCTCGTTCTCAGCGGTCATCGCGGGGCTCCGTAGGGTTGATCGAGGTTGTCCACGACGATGCCCTCGTAGGGGCTGTTTGGCATCGCGAGCAGCAACTCGTAGATGGCGCGCAGGAAGCCCTCGCCGAAGGGCTCGCCAGGCGCGGTCGACGCCTCGGCGACGAGAGCCGCGTACTGCTCTCCTCGCAGCACGAAACGCTTCACGGTCGAGGCGGCTTGAATCGTCGCGGGGACGAACTCCTCCTTGGCGGCATCGAAGGCGCCGTGCAGCACGTGCACGGTCATCGAGTTGCCCATGAGGTTCCAGCCCAGGACCTCAACGACCTTCGCATGCGTGTAGTCGTGCTTCTCAAGTCGCCCGGTCGTGAGCGGTTCGGTGAGTCGGATCATCGGCATCGCGGGTCCCTCCTACAGGAGCGGCTTCTCCTTGCGCTTCTTCGCCTTGGCCATGCAGTCCACGCACAGGACGCTGCCGTCCTGGTTGCGCACGAGCGGCTTGGCCGGGAGCCGTTCGTTGGCCGCGACCGTGTGGCCGCAGGTGTCGCAGGTCATCTTCTCGTAGTTGATCGGCATCGGGCTCCTCCGCTCAGGCCATCTGCACCCAGGCGCTGCCGTTGTAGAAATACAGGCGGTCCGGCGCGTAATCGGCCGCCGCGAAGATGTCGCCGGTAGCGACATCGATGTCTGGCAACGAACCGACGCCGGTTATCGCGAAGGGCTCGAGGTTCATGTGAGCCCGGCGCGCGTCCACGAACCCGGCTGCGTCGATGACGAGACCCTTGCCGCCCGGCGAGTATCCGCCGTTGTAGGCGACGCGGATATTGGGCGCGTTGTTGGTGCTGTTGCCGTTGACAACGAGGGTGCCGTTCAGGTTCGACCCCGACAGCCCGAGGCTGTTGTACATGAACGAGCCCGAAGTCGTGTCGTCGAGGAATGGCGAGGTGCTGCTGCGGCGCTGGTTGTAGAAGCTCGTGCCGGTCAGGCTGCGCTGGGTGATGGCGAGCAGGTCGGCGCCGCTGGCCGAGAAGATCATGCGGTCGCCTGCCCGGTCGTAGCGGATGCGGTCGGAGCTGTCGAAGCGCAGCTCGGGCACCGTGCCGCCGACGAGCCCGAAGTTGGCATCGGCGACAAGCAAGGCATCGTCGGTTGGCGCGGCGCTGAAGCCAACGACCGCGCCGTTGGTCACCTGGATGCCGCCGGTGCCGAGACGCAGCTCCGTCACGCCGTTGATGTCGAAGAGGTACTCGTCGGCCGAGCGGTCAAAGAGGATGCGGTCGAGGCCGCCGGCGTCGTCGAACTGCACGTAAGGGTCGGTGCCGTTCCACCCGACGCGGAAGTTGGAGACGCCGATGATCACCGTATCGTCGACGGGTGCCGTGGTCGTGCCGACGGTGAGTCCACCTTCGGCGACGATGCCGTTGTCCGTCGGCGTGCCCCCCGCGCTGCCCACATAGAGGCCGTTCTCGATGCTGGCGCCGGATGCGTTGACCTGCATCTCGGTGGTGCCGGCGACCTGGAACTGAAACGCGTTGGCGCTGCGGCTGTATAGGAGACGGTCGTTGCCGCTGTCGAAGTTGAGGAGCGGGTCGGTGCCGTTCCAGTACATGAAGAAGTTGGTGTCGCCGACCCGGAGTTGATCCGCGAGCGGAGTCCCGGTCTGGAAGCCCACGTCGAGGCCCGTGGCGACTCGTCCCGAGCCCAGATCCAGCGTGCCGGCGATGGAGTCCCCCGCCTTGGCGACGCGCTTGTTCACCTCGCCCAGCAAGAAGTCGAGGGCGTCCTCTACTGGGTTGGCCGGTGCCGAGTACGTCGGTGCGGTCGTGCTCGCGGCACCAGTCTGCCCCGCGTAGGAGACGGCGCTGGCTGCGTGGGCGCCTGCGGCGTTGGTGATGTGGCTGTTTATGTCCCCGAGCAGTGTCGAGAGCTGGGCGTCGACGGTGCCCGCGGTGAGCGAGTTCGGCGTGCCTGACACCGCATCCGCTCCGATGCGCAGTGCCCCGGGGGTGCCCGCGGTCTGCGACAGGAGCGTGGTGACGATCTCCTGGAGCTGCGCCTGGACGCTCGTCCCCGCGATGTAGTTGTGGACGGCCGCGGTGATGGCGCTGGCCGCATGCGCTCCGGAGGCCGCACCGACATGGCCGTTGAGCCAACCGAGGAGTTGCGAGAGCTGCCCGTCGACATTCCCGGCAGGAAGTGCGTTCGGCGTCCCCGGCACGGCGTCAGCGCCCACACGGAGCGCGCCGGCGGCTCCGGAGGTCGAGGACGAGAGGTCGTCGATGAGCTCATGGACCGCCGCCTCGACAGTCCCCGCGGCCACGAAGCCATGCGGCGCGATGTCGACGGCGGTCGCCGCGTGCCGGCGAGCGGTACCGGCGAAGTGACCAGCCAGCTCGGCGTCGACTTCATCGAGCCCCGACTGGACGGTGTTCACGGCCGGGTCGAGGATGCTCCAACTGCCGCTCACGATCTCCACCGAGTCGGCCTGCGCAAACACGAACGCCTGGCGGCGAGCGACATCGATGTCGGCGTTCTGGAGCTGGAGCTGGCCGTTCTGCCGCCGCACGTCGCAAAGCAACAGCTCACCGGCCACGAGGGGCACCTTCGTCGCCGCGCCCGCCGGCGCCGGCGGGCCCTGGCGCACGACGAAGGCGAACGACTCGTCCCGGCGGAAGTAGACGTCCTGGGAGTTGCCGTCGGTTCGTGGGTCGGAGAGAAGCCGGTCGAACTTGAGGAACACCCCGAGCCAGCGCTCCTGCCCGGGCAGCGGCACCTCGGTGGGGATGCCCGCGTAGTCCACCGCGCAGTTCACGGTCTGGGCCGTGCCGAAGAAGATGCGCTGGCCGAGCTCGTCATACGCGCGAGTCGGCGCGGTCAGGTCGATGGTGAGGTCGGCGACCGGGGTATGGGGAGCAGGCTCGGCGCCGGTGATGACGCCGAAGAGCCCGATGTCGGCGGCGATGTTCCGATCGGCCTTCTCGAGCAGCTCGAACCCCAGGTCGAGCTCGGCCTCGGTCACCCGCTGGCGAAAGAAGTAGTCGAGGCGATCGGCCATGCTTGCTCCTCGGGGGTCGTGGCCCTTCCAGAGAGGCAAAGCCGGCCGGTGCCGGAACGGGGACAGCCTCAGTGCAGGTCCGTGGAGACCCCCAGCTCGCTGATGCCCAGCTCCCAGTCGTCGAAGGTGACCGGTTCGGTCGGCTCGAGCAGGTCCACGAAGTGGGTCTGTGCAGGCCGCAGATAGTTGACGATGGCGCGGATCTGGGCACGTTGCTCGTCGGTGAGGACGACTCCGACCGCCACGTCGAAGGCGTATCGCGCGAAGCGGTCCGACGGCCCAAGCTCCCAGTCGACTCCTAGCTCCGATTCGCCGAGCACGAGCGTGGTCCCGGCGAAGGGCGTGATGGCCTCGACATCGATGCCGAGGAAGAACCGGACGGCGTTGCGGATGCCGATCGCCGTGCCTTTCTGGCGGTACATCTCCACCAGGACCGAAGCGAGGCGGCGCTTGCCAAGCGCATCCAGATCGAAGGGGAACGGGTCACCGAGGTCGGCGAGGATGGCGTCGAGGAACGGCTCGGGCGCCCGCTCGAGGTCGAAGAGATCCGGGAAGCGGTCCACCTCGGCGAGCAGCAGGTCGAGCGCCTCCTGCAGGCAGGCGATGAACCGTCTCAAGTCGCCGGTCGTGTCGTCGCGACGGTTGTGCTTGGGCATCATCGCCCAGAGGTCGAAGCGACGCTCCTGCGGTCGAGGTGGCCTGAAGCCAGCGAAGACCGCCTCGTCGAACGGCGGCTCGACGGCGTTGCCGCGGGCGTCGGTCACGCCCGTGGCGACCACGCGGTAGCGCACGTCCGGGGTCATCTCCGTGTCGAGGTCGACCAGGACGACGGAGCCCACGGCGCTCACCCCCACGGATCGCACCGGCACCGCCGGCACGTCCATGGGACTGAAGGCGAACCCGTACAGATCCGTCACGACCACGGGCTCGTCGAAGCCAATCTGCACGGCCTTCTGGGCGACGGCTTGGGCGGCCAAGACCTTCGGAGGGGTCCGGTCTTCGGCGGTGAACGTGTAAGCATCGCTGAGGAGTTGCCCGCCGCCCGTCGTTGCCGTGGCGACGGTGACCTCGACGACGTCCTGGCTCACGAGAGGCGCACTCGGATCGAGGACCACCCGCAGGGTGTCGGCGGTCTGAACGACCTCGCCGCGTGGACCGTCGAAACCCGACTTCAGTTCCTCGGCAGTGCCGCCCTCGAAGGCCAGCACGCCGTCGATCCAAACACGCGTGGCCGCTCGGTCGATGCCGTCGCTCCCGAGGTCGACCAGCTCGAGCGCAATCGCCGAGTCGAGCGGCACGCCGGTCTCATTCGGTGCCGGGTCGCGGTTGACCATGATGAGCCGCGACGCGGCGATCACCGTGGCAACATTGTCGACAACGAGCGCTGGCAGCTCGATCAATGGCATCTACGCCCCCACCAGCTCCAGACGCACGCCGAGCGTGTGAGATCCCGTCAGCTTGGAGACGTTCGCGGCGAGGTCGGTCAGCTCCCGGGTGCGGCCGGGCTTCGCGCTCGCTCGCGCGAGCTTCGCCCCGTCAACGAGGAGCGAGACCTCCCACGCAAGATCGGAGGCAGACACAGCCGGAACACGAAGGACAAGGTGTGCACGCACGAGGTCGACGTCCGTCAGGTCCACGACCTGGACTACCTCGGCATGGTCCCCGGGGGACAGTTCGAAGAACCGCCCCGACTCGTCGTCGCCGAGCACGAACGCATACTCGCCCGCACCGGCTGGGATGGCCGTCGGCCGGACGCGCCCTTGTCCGAGGCCGAGGCGACTGGTGAACGCGTCGAGCTCCATCAGGTCTGCCTCAAGAGCTCGAGGTGGTCGAAGAAGACGCGACGAGTCACGTCCTTCACCATCACGCCGAAGCCGCCCCGGCCCGAGGTGAGCGGTTGTGAGCCGCTGTTGATCCCCGTGTTGTCGTCGATGAACTCGGCCATGCCCGCGACCGGCTGCCAAGACGGAGCCGTGCCGAGCGGATGCGCGACCAGGTCGTTGTCGAAGACCTTGAGCACGACATCGCCGTTGAGGTTCACGATGACGTCGAGCCGCAGATGCAGCCACGTGCCCGGGACGAAGCTCTCGCTGGACGACAACAGCACATGCTGTCCCTCGGAGTCGGGGATGCCCGCCGCCACCATGCCCTTGCGGAGCACAATCCGGTGCGGGTCGTCGTCAGAGAGGCCGAGCAGGTACGCGGTATCGTTGACCGAGTTGCCCTGGCAGCAGAGGAAGAAGAACGGCGAGAAGCCCGTGGGCCCGCCGCTCGGGCCGCGCTGGATGCAGCCGCGGATCGAGCCGCCCTTCGCCATCGGGGCGAAGTCCAAGAGGTTGGCGAACAGCGCGACGGCACCGTCCACCGCGACCAGCGAGTTGAAGGCGAAGAGAAAGCTCCCGCCGCCGGGCGGTCGGGCGATACCGGCAGTGACGCCGCGGTCCACGGTGGCGATGTCGAGGCCGTCGTTCAGGTAGCTCCAGTCGGTCTGTGCCATACGGCGTTCTCCTTCTCGGGCTCAGATGGTCGTAGCGGCGGTCCAGTCGTTCTCGAAGTCCTCGCGGCTCTGCACGCCGCCGTCGAACATCGCGGTCGCCGAGGTCACGCTGCCCCAGGCCCAGGCGTAGGACTGGTTGCCCGACCACTGCTCCTCGAAGTCCTCGCGCGGCTCGGCGTCGAACATGCCGGTCACCGCGGGGACTACGTCCCATGAAGCAGCGTAGTCGTCGTTGTCCCAGTGGCTCTCGAAGGCCTCGACCACGGTATCGCTGAAGACGCACGCCTCGACCTGGCCTGAGGGCAGCTCGAGGAGGAAGGTGTCGTTGTCCCACCCTTCTTCGAAGTCCTCCTGGCGTTCCTGCACGAGGTCGAAGAGCGCGGCCCCCACGGGCAGCTGGTCCCAGCTCGTGAGGAGTTCGAACCACCGCTCGAAGTCCTCCCATGCGCGATACGGGTCAGGCCCGAAGCCGGCGATGCGCTCGCCCGCGACGGAGGAGCCGAGCGTCCAGTGCGCGGCCTCGCCCGGCCTCGTCCCCGCGTCTTCGAAGCCAGGGTTCAGCACGGGCATCAGAGCACCCCGCCCGTGTCGCCGTTCATCAGCGTCACCGTCCCCAGCACAGGGAACTCCTTGATGGCGAGGCGCACGTCCGCGGGGAAGCCCGCGAGTTTCAGGTCGCCGTGCAGGTCGCCCATCTTCCGCACGCCCTCCGTGTCGCGGATGACGTTGAAGACGTCAGACCAGGACACCTCGCCGGCCGGGTAGCCGTCGGCGTCCTTCACGTTGAAGCCGAAGTTGACCAGGGGGTTTGGAGTTCCATCAGGCTCGCTCACCCGAAACATGGCGGCGAGGTTGGCCTTGATGCGCTCGCGGACGGTCACCGCGGCGTGCCCCTGGCGAAGGTAGACGCGCGCCTCGACGTCGACCTTCCTGTAGACCGGGCTCTGGACGGCGACCTGGAACGTCAGCGTGCATGGGTAGACTTCGGTGACCTCAGCGAGCACGAGGTTCTTGAGCGCCGGCGTCGGGACGCCGCCGCCTGTCGGGATGACGTAGAGGATGCCGCTGTTCTCGGCGATGGTCGGGTCTTCGTTGGACGTCAGCATGAGCGCGCGGGCGACGCCGGGAACTCGTCGAGCGTTCACCTCGAAGTCCTCGCGGGTCACAGTGCGCGTCAGCGTGCGCAGGCTCTCGGGGGCGAGCACCCTGGCCGACGCCACGCTCTGCCTGTCCGCCCCACCGGAGGCGGGCTCCGGGTTTGTGACCGCGACCTGGACAGCTCGTCCGTGGGCGTCGGTGAAGGTGCCCTCGATTACGACGACCCGACCGGCGTCGACGTTGCCGGCGCCACCGCCCCCGGTCCGGTAGGAGATGGTGATGGTCCCGCTCGGAGGGGCTCCGCTCGTGCCGTTGCCGAAGCGCACCGTGGCGCGGTCGTTCTGGTCGACGAGGACCACGAAGTGGCGGTCGTTCGGCCCCGAGCCCAACAGGCTCTCGACCTGGGAGTACGCTCCGTTCGCGGCGGCCACGACCGCGGAGCCGTCGAGATAGGGCGTGTGGTCCAGGATGACGTCTAGGTCGGCCAGCCCACGGCTGTCAAAGAGCTGGGTGTAGGTCGTCGAGTGCTCGACCGTCCCGAGCCCCTGGAGGGAACCGGCCGGGATCTCCACGTCGGCCAGGAGTTGGAAGCGAACCGGCTCGGTGACCTCGCGAGTGCGGACCACGGTGCCGGCCGGGATGCGCACCGCGGCGGCTGCCCGAGCGAGCGTGAACGCCACCTCGGCAGTCGCGGCGCGTGCGCTTTGGAGCTTGTAGCCGAGCATGCGTGCCAGCGCGATGACGTTCTTGCGCTGGGTGGCCGTGACCAGCCGCGACTCGCGGGCCTGGTTGTCGAGGTAGTAGCCGACCACGTCGCCGACGAAGGCGTACAGCTCGAGCAGGACGTTTCCGAAACTCGCGACCGCGAAGTCGGACCAGTCCGGGAATACGCTCCTGGCGAGCGCGATGAGGCGCAGGCGCAGGGCGTCGAAGTCCTTGTCGGTCATGTCGAGGCTGGTCGGCAGCAGGGCCACGACGGATCACCTCCGTGGTGGCAAAGCCTCCGACGGGCCGTCCGGGGACAGCCGTCAGCCTTCGAGGGAGAGCTGCACCTCCTCGGTTGTCGCCGTCTTGCCGGCGTCCCTGGCAGCGCGGAAACGGACCTTGAGCTGCAGGACCGGCCCGTCGCGGGCGGCGGTGACCGCGACCAGCTCGGCCTCGGGCACCCAGCGATTGAGGCAGTCGCGGACGTGGACGCGGGCCAGGTCGGAGAGGGCGGCGTCGTTGCGCAGGTGGCGCAGGACGTGGAGCCCCGAGCCGAAGGAGGTGCGCCACGGCAGCTCGCCGGATGACTTCGGCGTCGCACCCTCGGTCAGCAGCGCCTGTCGCACCTTGGACGCGAGCAGGTCCTCCCCCGCCCCGGAGGCGAAGTCGCGCTTCTTGTCGCGCCGGAACGGGATCAACAGGCTCATGGGGTCGAGCGGCACGGTTCGCCTCCTATGGCACGGGGATCATGCCCCTAACCTTGGTGAGCTGGTCGACGATGGCGTCGAGCGGCGGGATGACCTCGTCCAACGGCGTGCCCGCCAAGTTCGAAAGGTTAGGCACCTCCGGAGCCCCGACCATCCCGAGGAAGAGGTTCAGGATGCCGATGAGCTTCCCGAGAGCCGCGAGGCTCTTGCCGACGTTGGCCGCCTCTTGGGCGATGTTTGCCTCGGCGCAGCTCGTGATGGCCATCAGCCCGGCGTCGTCGAGCTCGGTCGCGCGGTCGATGGCTCCGGTGAGCTGCTGCATCTGGGCCTGTAGATGGAGGAGAAGGCTCCGCGCCTGGCGCAGCACGTCGATGATGAGGTCGATGATGCCAATGATGGTGTACGGCAAGCAGAGCTGAGGGATGAGCTTCAGGAGCTTGTTCACCTTCTCGGCCAGCTCCGGGATGCATGCGGCGATCACGGTTGGATCGGGCGGCGGTCCGAGCGTATCCGGAATGGCCTTGATGCAGTTGAAGACCGCGACCACCGTGTCGATGATGTCGAACAGAGGCATCAACGGAGTTAGCGCGGGCTGGATCTGCTCCATCAGGTTGATCGACTCCATACTCACGCCACCCGGCAGCGTGATGGAGAGCGGGTCGGGCAGCTCGGGGATCTCGATGCAAATCGGCAGGGCCATGCGCGCCTCCTAGATGGGGTCCGGGACCGGCCGTACCGCGCGGCCGCCGATGGTGATGCGGGCCCCCTCGAGGCTGATGGCTCCGACCGCCTTGATGGTGATGGCGGTGGTGCCCTGGAGGGTGATGGTGTTCTCCTCGGCGTCGAAGAGCAGGAAGTCGCCAGTCTTGCGGTTCGTGAGCTTGAGCTTGCGGCCCTTCTTCGTCTCGTCGAGCTCGATACGGAACGTCTCGGTGGCGAAGACGCGGTTGTCGGGCGGGTCCTTCTGGGCCTCCTCGGGGATCTCGCTCTGGCCGTCCGGCTTCCCCCAGTGCGTGCAGAGGTAGTACGGCTCGTCGACGTCGCCCTGGTTGAAGAAGACGGCGACCTCCGCGCCCTCCTCGGGCACGGCGAAGAAGCCTCGATCCTTCGACCCGCCGCCGACCGTGCCGAGCGGCCAGGCCCACGGCCCGTAGGGCTCGACCAGCCCGGGGACGCAGACGCGCACGCGGCCGAGCCCCTCGGGGTCGTTCCGGTGCGTGACGTGGCCGACGTACATGCCGGTGAGGCGGGTGTCGTGGCGGCCGATGTCGTCGTCGAACTGGCTATACGCCATGGCTACTCCTGCATGCTCGTCGGCATACTCATTTGGGCCTCGGGGTCGTCATAGCCGACGCGGCGGCCGTCCTGGCGGTACTCGACGCGGGTGCTGCCCGTCTCCGGGTCGACCGCCTCGACCTGGGTGACCTCGCCGTCGTTGCGCGGGCGCGTGCGGTTGCGCTCGCCGCGCTGCTCCTGCGCGACCTTCTTCGCCATCCGCCCGGTGCCGTCGCGGGTGAGCTTCAGCTCGCAGGTGTAGCCCGACCCCGAGACCACGTGCTTCACCTCGGTGACGTAGTACTTGCCCGAGAGCAGCGGCGTGATCCCCCGGACCTCGACGATGCTCTTGGCGCGCAGGGTCGGGTCGCCCACGACGTTCATCGAGAGCTTCACCGTCGACCGCTCGGCGGCGCGAAAGCGGGCGGCCGATTCGCGCTCGGCGCGCTTGGGTGTCGAGGACGCCGTGGGGTGAACGCTCGCAGTGGCGTTGCGCGTTTCGAGCGAGGTCGAGCCCGTCTCCGGGTCCACCACCTCGACGGTCTCGCCCAGCGTGGCGCGCGTCGTGTTCGCCGACGACGAGGACGACTCGACGGTCGTCCGGGTCATCGGGTCGCGCCCCTTGACGGTCACCTTCCCGGCGCGCTTCACGAGGTCGGACTCGACGCTGACGGAGATGACGTCCCCGCGGCCCGGGTCCGAGAACCAGGTGAAGACATGG
>Ga0268298_10004948_pt1 | contig 12715 bp, 10 predicted proteins | sample WWTPWeurt_MetaG_FD_194462 | JGI IMG/M metagenome (GOLD analysis project Ga0268298, IMG submission 194462) | Activated sludge microbial communities from WWTP in Nijmegen, Gelderland, Netherland - WWTP Weurt | ecosystem: Engineered > WWTP > Aerobic digester > Activated sludge | place...
CAAACTCTCTCTCCTCCCTCTGAGTTGGTCTAATGGCTGCACCGCGCATTGCGCGGTGTATGCCGTTAAAAGGGGATTTTCACAATATTCATGAAGAAACGATAATGTGTGTAAGAAGGACACATCATCGTTTCTCTGCCATGTAGGCAAAGAAGCCAGCTCGTTTGAGGGCTTTGAGTGTCAGCCAGCCAAGTAACCCGCCCAACGCGCCAAAGATGGCGTAACTGAGGAAGGCTTGTAGCAGACCCAATGCGACGAATCCAATGGGCGCGCCGGTAATGATGCCGAACAGCCACTTGGTGAGGAATTTGCCGAGGTGACCGAATATCCCAACGATGATCGCCACAACCAAATTTTCGGTATCGCTTCGCAAGAGCCATAACATCAGGTCGGAACCAACGCCGACCATGGCGTAGGAGAGGAAGGTGTTCAATGCGCCGAAGTCGCCCAAGCCGAGGAAACTCGCCAGAATGCCGGAGGTCACGCCGATAATGGAGGAGGCTCCCAGTTTCGGAACGACGCGCGCGCCGACGATGATGATCGCCATCCAAAAAATGCCGGAGTGACCCGATAACTGCAATGGCGTGCGCAGGGCGATCTTGGCAACGATGACGAGGGCGGAGAACAGGGTGAGCAGGATCAATTGAAAGGTGGAAAAATAGCGTTGTTTCATGAGTACCTCTAAATTAAGGAGAAGTGATCTCGATCTTATCTACATCCTGGATCCACGAATCGCGGATGTCGAAGCCGGGGAGGGTGGATACCAGTTTGAGGGTGCCGCGCCCGGAGAGGTCGAACATAACCATGTTCTCTTGTTGATCGATTTCAGCCCAACTAAGAGATCTCGATTTCTCCCGACTCGAACTGGAAACTGTAACTTGAGTTTCGTCTTGCAAGTTGTCTTCGCCAAGATAAAGCAACAGCACATCACGCAGCAGCCAGCCGTCTTGAGTCTTGCCTTCTTCCGCATCAACAAAACTGGCGGCAGGGAGTTGGCTCAGGTCATCGGGTACAAAACTGGCGACGAAACCACCATCGACAAAGATGGGAATCGAACCGGGGGGCATGTCGGCGGGCGCTTCTTTCGCGGCTTGTTGCCGCTGGAGAAAATCGACGCCGAGCACAATGCCCAAGATCACGATCAAGATTGCTCCCGCGAGCAGGATACGTTTTTTCTGGTCCATTACCGTCTCCAAAACAAAAGGATGAGCAAAATCATTGTCCCGGTCACGAGGAGGGTATCCAACCGGGTGAAAGACAAGGAATGATACGAGACGCGATGCGGAGAGTCGAAGCCGCGGGCGTAGGAGGCTTCGGTGATCGCCCAGGCGCGTTTGGTGGTCAGCACAATGGCAGGGACGGTGAGCGAGATCAAGTCGCCGACGTTGGTGATGAACTTCCAGAACGAGGAAACATTTGGAAGTGCGCCGCGTGATGATTGCGCTTCGCGGATGGTGCGCCATTCGTCGTCGAGCAAACCAAGGCTTTGAAAGGCGAGACTCAAACTAAAGGCATAACGATACGGTACGCGCAGTTTTTCAAGCGCGAGTCCCAGTTCGCGGGTGTTGGTGGTGGAGAAGAACAGGGCAAAGACTCCGGTCAGCAAGATGAGGCGCAGGCAGATGAGGATGGCATGGTCGAGGCTGATGAGCCACCAATCAAAAAAGAAGAGCAGGATCAAGACCCATTTGAGCCGCCAGATGTGCTCCACAGTGGGGATGATTAAACGCGCCCAAAGCAGGAAGAGTACATACACAGCGAGGAAGATCAGCAGGCGTTCGATGGAAGTCATCACCACCAACGAGACGGCGAGGCTGAGGAATAATTTCGTGCGCGGGTCGGCGTGACGAAGCGGAGAGTCTTCGACCAGCGCGAGTTGACGGGAACGTCCTGCCGGGCTGACTCTCATTGCGACTCCATTCGTCCGCGCAGGAACCAATCAGGAAGAAGAATGCCGGACTTTTGCCACGCGGACGAGTCGTTCAAGACCGCGTCGGACAAACCGTCAGCGATGACTTCGCCACCGGGTCCGAGGAGAATCAACCGGTCCGCGTGTGAGGCGAGAGTGAGATCATGTGTGGTCATTATCACCAATTGACCCGCGTCCGCCAGAGTCCGCAGAAGTCGAATCAAAATCGTTTTGTGAAGTTGATCCTGCCCAAGCGATGGTTCATCCAACAGCAAACCGTGCGCGGGCTGACGCATGAGCACCAAGCCAAGTGCAACACGTTTCTTCTCGCCTTCGCTGAGCAAAAGCGGCGGCGTGTTTTCGTAACGCTCCAAGCCAAGCGCGGATATCAGCCAACGGAAATAATTAAGATCGGGATTGGGAAGGCGATACAACATTTCATCGCGCACGCTGGCATTGAACATTTGCAGGTCGGGGTTTTGAAATGCAATGCCGAAATTCGGGGTTTCATTGCCATGTGCTGTATTGACCGTTACCTTGCCGTCATGTTTTTGCAGACCGGCAAGCGAACGCAACAAGGTTGTTTTGCCGACTCCGTTTCTCCCGACAATGGCAACGATCTGTCCGCTGTTCATTTCGAGATCGAGATTCTGGATGACCTCACGCTTCCCCAACTGGACTTGAAGCTGGTCGATGTTTAACTTGAAGCGTTCTCTCGCTGACAGATTCGCGGATAGAAACTCTGTTTCCCTTTCTTTTCCATCCAACGCAATGTGATGCAGTTCCGGCAAGCCGTCTAGATATTCATGACGATGCTCGAACATCACGAGCGCTTTTCCGCTGACAGCGAATTTTTGGAGATAGGCGATCAACTCGGTGGCGGCGGTGGTATCGAGCATGGAAAGCGGTTCATCGAGGATCAACGCGTCGGGCTGGCGGGCGAGGATGGCGGCAAGCGCAAGCCGCTGTTGTTCGCCGCCGGAAAGAGTCTGTGGGTTGCGGTGACGCATGTGCGCGAGGTTAAAATCTGTCAGCGCGGTTTCGAGGCGGATTGTGATCTCATCGTGTGCCCAGCCGAGATTCTCCAAACCGAAGATGATCTCATCTTCGACGGTGGGGGCGAGCATTTGCGCGGCGGGGTTTTGAAAGACCATGCCCGCTTTCTCTGCCAGTTGCCACATGGGAACTTCGTCGGTGCGATAGCCGTTGAGCCAGACTTCGCCGGTCATCTCTCCGTTATAGAGGTGGGGGATCAAGCCCATGAGACAACGCGCGAGCGTGCTCTTGCCGCAGCCAGATGGACCGGTGACAAGCGTGATCCTTCCCCGCTCGACGTTGAGCGAAATGGGCGATAAGCCGTGACCTTCTTGTGGGTAACGAAATGAGATTTGATTGGCTCGAAGCATGAGGGATATTCACCACAGATGGACACAGATAAATTTGATGCGGAATAAATCCTTTTCATCCGCGTTCATCTGGGGATTCAATTCAATTTCAATGGCAGCCAATGGTCTTCCTGTTTTTCGACGAACAAGATCGGCTGGCTATTGCGGCGGGCGGGGCGGAGTTTATCTGCGAGCACCAAGCCTTCGCTGACGGCTTGACCGTCCATCGTTTGCACGGCGGAAATTCCAGCAGCAAGTACAGCCTCGATGGATTGCAAACCTTTCAAATCGCGGATGGAACCGAGCAAAACATAACGACCATCATTCCCAGATTGAGCGAGTCCAACCGCGGCGAGTGCGCCGATGACTCCATCCTGTGTGCCGCCCAAACCCTCGAGATAAATTCCATGCGCGGCAGCCAGTTTGCGCGGCTCATCTTGATAGACAAATTCGCGCCGGGCACGTTGACCGTATTCAACTATCTCGGCAGGAACATTCGTAGCGATGCACAAGCCGGGGTCACTGCCCTGCTGATAATCATCGAACATCAATTTTTTGGCGAAGGCGGCGAGTTCTTCCAGCGGATAGGGTTTTCCTTCAAAGAGAATCGAAGCGCTGCTGTTGTGAGATGTCTTCGGCACGCGCGGATCTTCCAGTAATTGATGGCGCACAATGCCGTGGATGTGGAAATCCTTTGCCAGCGCCGTCGCCATGTCACGCGCAAGGTGACCGGTGCCGCGTGATTCCAAATTGTCGGTGTCGTCAATTCCAATAATGTAGTGCATGTCACTCTCCTTTTTTTGTGAAAAACAAATGGAGATTATTTTACCTGCTTGTATCCGAACAACATTATGACGTTGGATGATCCATCGATTTTTGGTTGTTCTGGTGTTTGTGATTCACAAATCGCGAAACATCTTCATCCGCTGGAGAGTTGAAGACCTCATTTGGGCTGCTGACCTGTCGCAAGCGATTGCCAATGATGACCGCGATGCGTGCAGCGAGTTGCGCAGCTTCGGGCAGGTCATGCGTGACGAAAACAGTCGTTGTTGATGTCTCTTTCAACAACAAGCCAAGATCATCCAGCAGGCGGCTGCGGGTGGGTGGGTCGAGCGCGGAGAAGGGTTCATCGAGCAGAAGCAACTGCGGTTCAAGGATCAACGCCCGCGCCAGGCTGACGCGCTGCGCTTCGCCGCCGGAAAGTTGATTTGCGCGTCGCTTCGCCAGATGCCCCACGCCCAGCCGTTCCAACCATAGCGGAACCTTGCTCCGAATTTCATCTTTATGAATCCCACGAAACTTCAAACCGGATGCGACGTTCTCGAAGACGGTGGTATCAAACAAAAGCGGATCCTGCATCACGAGCGCGATGCGACGCCGGTACACCGTATCTGACTCCGCCGAAGCCTGCGTGCTGTTGAATTGAATTTCGCCACGCTCGGGCTTGAGCAAACGCGCCAGCGTCAGGAGCAATGTACTTTTGCCTGCGCCATTCGGACCGACGACCGCCAGCACTTCTCCGTTTTGGATTGCCAGGTGTTCCAATTGCAAAGCGGGATGATCGCCGCGTTTTACCAACAGATCTTGGATCTGAACCAACGGGGTCATTTGCGCACACCCCTTTGCTGAATCCATGTCAGCGCCCAGTTGATAAGGAATGTGATCACAAGTAAAAGGACAGCCAGCCCAATGGCTTTGTCAAAATCCCCTTTGCTGGTTTCGAGGACGATGGCAGTTGTGAGTACGCGTGTTTGGTAGCGGATGTTCCCGCCCACCATCATGGATGCGCCCACTTCCGAGATGACCGAGCCGAAACCAGCCATCAACGCTGCGAGCAATGGCAGGCGTGCCTCAAGCCACAGCATCCAGATCATTTGGATTCGGGATGCACCCAGCCCATAGAGTTGCAGAATCAGTCTCGGGTCGAGGGCTTGAAGCGCGGCGGCGGTTAAGCCAGTCACCACCGGGAAGGAGATCACGACCTGGGCGATGATGATGGCGGTGGGGGTGTAGATCAGTCGCAAATCCCCCAACGGACCGGAACGCCATAACATCATCGCCACGAACAAGCCGACGACCACAGGAGGAAGTCCCATGCCGGTATTGACGATGCTCAGCAAAAAAGAACGCCCGGGGAATTTGCCCAAGGCGAGCAGCGTGCCAAACGGCAAGCCGATAATCAAACTCAGCCCGGTTGCCAGGGCTGAGATTTGAAGGGAGAGCAGGGTGATTTGAAAGATTTCGATGTTCATAAGAATGTAGGGGCGAGAGTACCTCGCCCCTACATAGATGATTTTAATTCAAACCGAGGTCGGCGTCGGTTTTATCCGCATCGGGGAAGAAGAGCGGCTGGCCGAATTTGTCGGCGCCGAACTGACTGATAACTTCTTGTGTAGCAGGGTCGATCATGAAGTTGGCGAAAGCGAGCGCGCCTTCATAGTTGACCTTGGGCCACTTGGTCTGGTTGACGGTGATGACATGATACACGTTCAACAGGCTCTTGTCGCCTTCGACCAAGATTTCAAGCTGGTAGTTGTCCTTGTTGGCAAGATAGGTGGCGCGATCGGTAAGGATGTAGGATTCCGTTTCCGATGCGACGGTCATGGAAGCGCCCATGCCCTGACCGGTTTCTGTATACCATGCCTGGCCAGCTGGGTCGAGTTCGGCAGATTTCCAGAGCGCGAGTTCTTTCTTGTGCGTGCCAGAGTCGTCGCCGCGGGTGACAAAATTTGCGCCTGCATTGAAGATGGCTTTGAACGCGTCGGTGGCGACGGTCATGCCTTTGATACCGGCCGGGTCAGCAGCGGGGCCGACGATGATGAAGTCATTATGCATGACGAGGAAACGGTCAGTGCCATTGCCGGCTTCCATGAAGGTTTTTTCGGAGGCGGGCGCATGCACGAGCAGCACATCGGCATTGCCTTCCTCGCCCATCTTCATCGCTTCACCCGAACCGACAGCGACAGTCTGCACGGTGTAACCGCTCTGTTCCTGGAACAGCGGGATGAGCACATCCAGCAAGCCGGAATCCTGGGTGGAGGTGGTGGTTGCGAGGATCAGGGCCGGGTTGGCGGGCGTGGCAGCGGCGCCAGCCACTACCTGAATTTCAACCACACCCTTGACCTGAAGATTGCCCGGTTTGCCCGGCAACACAGTGCTAAAGCCGCCCTTGTTACGGAAGGAGATGATGCAGTCGGCACAGGCGGTTATATCGGCAAGACTGATCTCGGCGGTGGAGCCGGTATCTGAAACGAAAACCACAGTGTTTGCATCCGCATTGGGTTGCGCTACAGCCACCAGTTCAGAGATCAACACGCCCGTGTAAGAAGCGCTCTCGCCGTTATTGTTCTTGGAGGTGACATCAAGGGTGGGCATGGCCTGGACCTCTTCTTCAGACCAGCCTTGTTCGGAGGCTACTGCACCAGTGACCTTTAACGCCACTATCTTGGCGGGGGCCTCAGCAGGCGCTTCGGTGGCTACGGCTTCGGTGGCCGGGGCTTCTGTAGCCGGCGATTCTGTGGGGGCAGATGAACCGCAGGCTGCCAGGATCAGTGAAAGGATCACCAGCAGGGCAAAAAGGAAATTCAGTTTTCTTTGTTTCATGAGTTTGTCCTTATTTAAAGTTTGATTCACGCTAAGTAAATACTTAATCGTGGAATTAAAAAAATATACTAGAGCGCGATCTGCTCACCGCTATGGCTGGTGTTGTAACCAGTAAGCGCCCGCAGCGTATTGCGAAAGTCCAGGGTTTGGATGTAATCCAGCAGCGGGGTGAGAAGCGTTTCCTGTTCGCGCGGCAGGATCAGATCATATCGTTCTTCAAAGAGCGGAATAAAATCCAGCCCGCGTTGATGGGCGGCAGCCTGCAAGCCAAGCGATACATCGGCCTGACCGGACTCAATGATGGAGGCCGCTTCGCTATGTGTCTTGACCGAGTCTTCGTACCCGTTGATCTTCTCCGCTGGGATATTTTGTCTATGCAGTTCGGCGTCCAGCCAGAGGCGGGTACCCGAACCGGCATTACGATTCACAAAGCGAATGTTGGGACTGGCAAGGTCGGAAATGGAGCGGACACCTTTGGGATTGCTCTTGGCCAAAATCAGTCCCTGAGTGCGATAGGCGAGGGTGACAACTTCCACCTTCCGGTCTGGGAACAGGTGTCGCACAAAGGGCATGTTGTATTCGCCGCTCTCATCAAGCAGGTGGGAGCCGGATACCTGACATAACCCTTGTCGCAGGTTGACCAGCCCATCCAGCGAACCGACCGGCATGCTAAGCAGGTTAAGATGTCTGGCGAGATGGTCGGCGATCCCTTCAATGGCCAGGTCGTGGCTGCCGGAGAAGATGAGCGAAGGCTTTTTGCTTTTTGGAAGAATGACTTCCTGCAATAGGAAAGCATCGCCCTTGGCGCGATAGAATTTTTCCTTTACTTTGCCTGTCCGGCGGATTTCGCTGACTTCGATCAGGTCAGCGGACTCAAGGGCAAGGATGTGATGGCGCACCCAGGCGGGTGACTGCTTCAAGGTCCGCGCAAGAAGCGTAAGGTTGGCGGGTGAAGCCATCAGTAGGCGCAGGATATCCATACGGCGGGGGTCGGCCAGTAATTTGATCTTGTTGAAGGAAGTGACAGGGGTGACGATCTTCATTTTAAATAAGCGAAAACTTAATTGAGAGTTTACTGGTTTCCAAAGGCAGAGTCAAGCATGATTTTTTTATTTGACTCTCCTCCCTTCAATATGTTATAAAAACGAAAATAAAGAACTGACTCATCCAGAGAGGCTGAGGGACCGACCCAATGACGCCTCGGCAACCGATCTTAGTTTGATAGTCTGTTAGTCAAACGACCACGGGACTACGAGATCAAGCGACTGATTATTACGGTGCCAACTTCGGCAGACAACTGTCTGGGAGATGAGAGAGGAAATGAATTTCATGCCGCCTCTCGCTTGAGAGGCGATTTTTGTAATTTTTTCTGGTAGAAAGATCTCTGTATCAACAATAGAAGGAAATTTGATGAACCGTAAATACACCAACCGCCGCTACCTTGATGCCCTTGAAAAGAAAGTCCTTGTCTTCGATGGCGCGATGGGCACGAGCCTGCAAAACCAAAACCTCACCGCTGAACATTTTGGCGGCGAACAATATAACGGATGTAATGACTACCTTGTCATCTCATATCCCGAAGCCGTGGAAAAAGTCCACCGCTCGTTCATGGAAGCGGGCGTAGACGTGCTCGAGACGGACACCTTCCGCTCGAACCGCATCACAATGAAGGAATATGGCTTACAGGATCGCATCATTGAGATCAACAAAGCCGCGGCAAGTTTGGCGAGACGGATTGCGGATGAATATTCGACAAAAGACGTTGAACGTTCAACGTTGAACGTTCAACCCAGATTCGTCGCTGGCTCCATCGGACCATCCGGCAAACTTCCGTCCACCAATGACCCCGAACTCTCGAACGTCAAATATGATGAATTGATCGATACCTTCCGCGAACAAGCGGTGGGACTCATTCAAGGCGGCGTTGATCTTCTGCTTATCGAAACTTCGCAGGATATTCTCGAAGTCAAAGCCGCCATCACGGGCATTCATAAAGCGTTCAGCGAAACGAATGTCTACTTGCCGATTCAGGCTCAGGTCACACTTGATACGACCGGTCGTATGCTGCTCGGCACCGACATCAACGCATCCCTCACCATCCTCGAAGGCATGGGCATCGACGTCATCGGCCTCAACTGCTCCACCGGACCCGAACACATGCGCGAGCCGATCCGCTTCCTCGGTGAAAATTCCACGTTGCCGGTTTCGTGCATTCCAAATGCGGGTCTGCCGTTGAACGTGGATGGTCAAGCGGTCTATCCGCTTGAGCCCGAACCATATGCGAATGACATGTATGAATTCGTGACGAAGCATAATGTTCGTGTGGTGGGTGGCTGCTGCGGCACGACACCCGCGCACCTCAAACTGCTGGTGGATAAACTCGCCAATTACCAATTACCAAGCGACAAAGCCCCGGTTCAATCTACGCCTCAGATTGCTTCTGCCATGTCAGCGATTGCCATGCGACAAGACCCCGCCCCAACCTTGCTTGGCGAGCGTTGTAATGCGCAAGGCTCGCGTAAGTTCAAGCGCCTGCTGCTCGAAGAAGATTACGATGGCATTCTTGATGTTGCGCGTGAACAAGTAGCGGGTGGTGCACATGCGTTGGATATTTCTGTGGCGGTCACCGAACGTGCCGATGAAGCCGAACTGATGCGTAAAGTGGTGAAGAAGTTGCAAATGGGCGTGGATGTTCCGCTCGTGATCGACACCACTGAATTGGACGTGCTCGAAGTGGCGCTGCAAACCGCGCCGGGACGTTGTCTCATTAACTCGACTCACCTCGAAGCGGGACGTGAAAAAGCCGATAAAGTTTTCGCGCTGGCGAAGAAATACAACGCGGCTGTCATCGTGTTGACCATCGACGAGCAAGGCATGGCAAAGACCGCCCAACGCAAACTGGAAGTGGCTCAACGTATTTATGACATTGCCGTCAACGACCATGGACTGAAAGCCGAAGACCTGGTTTTTGACGACCTGACCTTCACCCTCGCCACTGGCGATACAGAGTTTGTCGATTCTGCCAAAGAAACCATTGAAGGGATTCGTTTGATCGAATCCGCTCTGCCTGGCGTGATGACCTCACTGGGCGTGAGCAATCTTTCGTTCGGCTTTGCGCCGCAAGCCCGACCGGCATTGAACTCGGTCATGCTATATCACTGTGTGCAGGCTGGCTTGGATATGGCAATTGTCAACGCTGCGCATGTGATGCCATATGCTGAGATCAGCGCCGAAGAAAAAGAACTCTGCGAAGACCTGATCTTCAATCGACGTGAAGATGCGTTGCAGCGCTTCATTCAATACTTTGAAAAGGTGGAAGTTTCTACGGGTTCAACTGTAGCAGACCCCACCGAAGGCATGACCTCCGAACAGAAACTGCACTGGAAGATCGTGCATCGTTTCAAGGATGGTGTCGAAGCGGATATTGATGAGATCATCAACCGCGAACCGACGGGTGGACGCTCCGCCCGCCATGAAGTGGCAGTAGGTGTTTTGAACAATACCCTTTTGCCCGCCATGAAAGAAGTGGGCGACAAGTTCGGCGCAGGCGAGTTGATTCTGCCTTTCGTGCTGCAATCTGCTGAAGTGATGAAGAAGACCGTCTCGCACCTTGAAAATTATCTCGAAAAGGTCGAAGGCGTCAGCAAGGGCCTGGTTGTGCTCGCCACCGTCTACGGCGATGTGCATGACATCGGCAAAAATCTAGTCAAGACCATCCTTGCCAACAACGGCTACGATGTGATCGACCTCGGCAAGCAAGTCCCTGCCGAGACGATCATCACCAAAGCAGTGGAAGTCAACGCGACAGCCATCGGTCTCTCCGCGTTGCTCGTATCCACGTCCAAGCAGATGCCGCTGATCGTGAACGAACTCCAACGCCGCAAACTCAACTTCCCGGTCCTGATCGGAGGCGCAGCCATTAATCGCCGCTTCGGTCGCCGCATCCTGCAAACCGAAGATGGTGCGACCTATGAGTCGGGCGTCTTCTATTGCAAGGATGCCTTTGAAGGTCTCGAGACCATGGATACGCTCATCGACAAAAATAAGCGTCCCGAGTTGCTTGCCAAAATCCGCAAAGAATCCGAAATGGAACTCAACCGCGCCAACGGTGTTGAACGTTCGACGTCAAACATTCAACGTTCTTCCATCATCCCTGCACCGATCGCCCTGCCCGCTAAACTGGGTCAACGCATCGTCAAAGACATGCCGCTCGAAATGGTCTTGAAGCATCTCAACATGAACGAGTTGTACCGTCTCTCATGGGGCGCAAAAAATACGCATGGCGCAGCATGGGAAAAACTCAAAGCCGAGTTCGATGCCCGCCTTGCCACGATGACCAAAGACGCGCTCAAAGAAGGTTGGCTCAAACCACAAGCCGTTTACGGATATTTTGCATGTCAATCCGATGGCAATGACCTCATCATCTATGAAGATGCCGAAAGCAAGAAAGAGATTTCGCGATTCACCTTCCCACGCCAACCTTATGATGATCATCTTGCACTTTCTGATTACTACACCTCTGTCGAGTCGGGGCAAATGGACGTTGTTGCGCTTCAGGTCGTGACTGTGGGTCAAGCCGCCAGCGACAAATTTGACAAACTGCAATCTGCCAACGATTACACCGAGGCCTATTTCGTACATGGGCTTGCTGTCCAAACCGCCGAAGCGACCGCGAACTATTTGCACGAACATATCTGCCGCGAGTTGGGTATTGGCGAAAATCAAGGCAAACGCTACTCGTGGGGTTACCCTGCCATTCCCGAACTTGAAGACCATTTCAAGGTCTTTAAATTGCTTCCGGCTGTAGAATCGGATCTGGGCATGAGCCTCTCCGTTTCTGGTCAACTCATCCCAGAACAATCCACCGCCGCCATCATCGTCCATCATAAAGATGCGAAGTATTATGCGGTGGGTGAGAGCCGCGTGGAGCAATTGACAAAATAATATGACCCGTTCGCCCAATACTGAAACCATTTTTTTTCGCTTCGTTGGAGCGGAACTTATCTTCTCTGGTGTATGGACGCTTGCCATTGCAATTTCTCAAAGTTTGCGCACGACAACTTTGCTTGCAGGCGTAGTGATTGTCCTTGGTGTGGCCGCGCTATTTGCCACAATGTTCTTAAAGCGACAAGTTGAATTCATTCACTCGGTGTTGGGGGGCAGATTTGGCCAACCTGCTGTGATTGTGATCCCTTTGGTTCTTTCGGGATTTTTGTTTTTCCGTACTCCCGGCATCGAAGCCTTGAAAATCATTGGGCCGACCCTTGTTTGCGTTTGGTTGATCGGCATTGAAATCTTATTTTTCTTTCAACCGCCCTTCGAAGCGCGACAGGAACAGACTGCAACGGCATTTCCGGCCATCCTTTCCATTTTGCTTGGCTATGGCATCCTGCTCGTTCCGTCCCGTGTCCCATCATGGTTGGATGGCTTCCCATGGAACACCCCTCTTGAATTCATCACCGCGACTCTGGCCTTGCCATTCGCATTTTTCTTTGGCCGGAAATTCCTCTCCAAGAAAACAGTAGCGGTTCTTCTTACGCTCTTGCTTACTGTCAAACTGACCCTGAGTTTTTTTCTCCCCCAATCCGGTTTGGGCATCCGTACTTACTTTAGTGAAGCGGAACTTTCATCCAATACATGGGCACGGACATATGCGTTAAATCCATCATTCAGCGAAGTTGCGCGTCTGCCATATCGCTCATTTCTTGATTTTCCCGTTGAATTCATCAACACCCATGGCTTCGAAAAGAACTCCTTCTGGATGACAATGAAGTTCAATGGATTTATTTCGCTTGGCGAAGATGAACGTCTGGTCATC
>Ga0268298_10004949_pt1 | contig 12715 bp, 10 predicted proteins | sample WWTPWeurt_MetaG_FD_194462 | JGI IMG/M metagenome (GOLD analysis project Ga0268298, IMG submission 194462) | Activated sludge microbial communities from WWTP in Nijmegen, Gelderland, Netherland - WWTP Weurt | ecosystem: Engineered > WWTP > Aerobic digester > Activated sludge | place...
GGCGGGTGAAGTTGCGGCCATCGGCCCGGAGCACCAGGGGCACGCGCGGCAGGGCCATCGCGTCGTCGGTCGCTTCCAGGCGACGCATGCGGGTCTCGAGATCATCGGGTCTCATCCCACTCGGAGACGTCGAACCCGCCCGCGCCTGAAAGCCGCACGAAGGAGAGCGAGTCGAAGCCCTCGCTCGGCCTGGGGAGCTCGAGGAGCGCCGCCCGACCTCGGACCCCTGCCGGTGGAATCGACCGAAGCCGCCGCTCGTTTCGGGCGAGCGCCTCGGCGAGGCGCGACTCGAAGAAGAACCCTCGCACCACGAAGCGGGCCGCTCTCGCCGGGGTGATGAAGGTCGCCCGCTCGGCGCGAGTCACGTTGGTGTTGTCGACGACGACGGCGGTGCCCGTCGCCAAGGCGGTTTCGAACAGCCGGCGTTCCCGGTTCGCGGTGCGCAGCATGTCGCGGTTGATCCGAAGGTGGCTGTCGAAGAGCCGATCACGCGCGAAGGACGACTTGCCGGTCGCTGGAATGCCGATGAGGAGGACGAGCTCCATTCGTGGAGCGACGACCCAGCGCCGGCGGTCTGAATCAGCCTGTGCGTGCCGGCTCGAGCGTCCGCCGCTTGGCGAACTCGAAGAACGGCTTGGCCAGCGTGCTCGGCAGGTGCGCCACCTTGAGGGTGCAGCGGGGGTGGCTCGGCGCCCAGACGTTGAAGAGCTCGTCGAGGAACTCGTCGCCCAGCTCGACGACACCGGTGAAGTCGAGCGTCACTTCTCCGGGCTTCACCTCGAGCATGAGCAGCCGCGCCGAGAGCCGAAAGTGGGTGCCCGCCGACGCGACCTCGACCCGTTGACGCATCGGCGCGACCGGCAGGTACTTCACCGCCCTCGCCTTCCCCGTCGCCTCGAGCTCGCCGCGCTCGACCATCACGCTGAGGTGCTTGTGCACCGCCTGCCGCGAGACACCAGTGAGGGTCTGCACGTCCTTGCTGCTGAACGGGGCTCCGGAGCGGATCAGCCTCTCGAGGGACTCGTTGACGATTCCGGCCATGCGCGAATGCTACGTGGCTGTGGCGCTCGAGCCAGTTTTCGACCGCACGGTGGCGGCTGGGGTTGACGATTGGGCCAGCAGGTTGACGAACAAGGCCCCGAGGTCGCTCGAGCGCGCGGGCTGCGTCTCACCGAGCCGCTCGACCGGAGAGAATCGTCAACCAGGCGGTCCGGGTTGACGCTGGCGCACGAACCTCGCCGCCGATTCGTCAACCGAGCTGCCGACGTTGACGCTCGGTTGACGCAGGTCGCGCTACTCGACGTCTTCTTCGAAGTGCGGCGTCGGGCGCGGCGAGGGAACGGGAGAGCGACCGAAGGACGGCGTGGTGCCCTGCTTCGCGATGGCCTGCGAGAGGCGCTCGGCGAACTCCTGGGCGGAGTGGTGCCCGCGCAGCTTGAGCAAGTGGTTGCGCGCGGCGACCTCGACGATGGTGGTCATGTTTCGCCCGGGCCGCACCGGCACCACCGCGTGGGGCAGCTCCGCGCCCAGAATGTTCATCGACTCCTGCTCGAGGCCCAGCCGGTCGTACTCGGCTCCCGGCGCCCACTCGACCAACTCGATGACGAGCTCGATCTTCTTTCGGTCGCGCACCGCCGCGACGCCGAAGAGGTCCTTGATGTTGAGGATGCCGAGGCCGCGGATCTCCATGTGGTGCTGGAGCATCTCGTTGCCGTGCCCGTACACGTCGCCCGAGCGGCGCAGCAGGTTCACGATGTCGTCGGCCACCAGCCGGTGCCCGCGCATCACCAGGTCGAGGGCGATCTCGCTCTTGCCGATGCCCGACTTGCCGAGGAGCAGCACCCCGATGCCGAACACGTCGACCAACACGCCGTGGAGATTGCCGGTCGCAGTGAGCGCCTCTTCGAGGAACGACTGCACTTGCGAGATGAACGCCGACGAGATGAGCGGCGTGCGCATCAACGCGAGGCCCGAGCGCTCGCAGCCCTCGATGAGCGGCTCGGGCACGTCGAGGCCCTTCGTCACCACCACGCACGCCAGGTTCGACTCGAACACCTTCTGGAGCACCGAGACCTGCTGCTCGCGAGTCAGCGTTCGCAGGTAGCTCACCTCGGTGTTGCCGAAGATCTGCAGCCGCTCCGGGTGGAGGTGCTCGGTGAAGCCGGTGAGCGCGAGGCCGGGCTTCTGGATGCGCGAGCTCGAGATGCGCTGGTTGAGGCCGGCCTTCCCGGCGATGAGCTCGAGCTTCAGGTCGTACTGCTTGTCCTCGAGCAGCTGCTGAATGATGCAGGACGGCGTCGTCGAGGTCGTGATCATCCCGAGAACTCGTCTTCCCGCGCTTGGAGGCGCTTGGCGAGGGAGCGGATCAGGTGCAGCGCCATCGCCCGGTTCGAGCGGAGCGCCTCGCGAAAGTCCTGCTCGGTCAGCACGAGCAGATCGGCGTCTTCGAGCGCGACGACCGACGCCGAACGAGGGGCCGGGTTGATGATCGACAGCTCGCCGAAGTGATCACCCTTCTTCAGGAGGGCGACCCGCTTCGAGCCACGCCGCCCTTCTCGCCGCACCTCGCACTCACCGTTCACCACGAAGTACGCCGCGCCGCCGCTCGCGCCTTCACGAATGATGACGGAGCCAGTGCGGTGCTGCTCGACGGAGAGACGGCCGGCCAGCTTCTCCAGCTCGCCGTGCGGCAGATCTCCCAGCAAGGGCATCGCCTTGAGGGCGTTCGTGCGTTGGGTCAGCTCATCCATGGCCCGGCTCGTTAGCACGGGGCGCTCGTCCTTTCGCTGGCTCCTGCGCGGGTGAATCGCGCAAGCCGTTGCGTGGTGCGCGACCGAAGCCTGCGAAGCAATGGGCAGGTGCCGTGGCCCCGGGCGTGCAAACGAGCCCGTCATGCGACCTGCTCAACGACGTGGTGCCGCCCTCACGGAGTACATCCTCATCATCGCCCTCGTGGCCATCGCGACCATCGGAGTCATCCTCGGCGTCTCGGGAGAGCTTCGCGATCTCATCGGCGTCGGCTCGACGGCCCTGGCTGGAGAGGAGAACGAGCCCCGCGCGGCCGGGGTGCTGCGAGCCTCGAAGATCGATCTCAAGACGTTCGCGGCCGCGGCCAAGGCGGCGCCTGCGTGCGGCTCGACGGGCTGCTTCTGACGCTGAGCCTGCGACGAGCGGCGCTCACCAACGGCGAGGCGACGGGGCAGGAGCCTTCTCTGGGGCGGGCGCGAGTCCCGAGGGCCGTTTGGGCGTCACGGAAACGGGTTCGTCGGCGGCGCACAGATGAAGCGCCCGACGAGGTGAGTGCCTCCGTCGGCGAGGCGTTCGATGCTCGCCGCGAGCGCGTGATTGGGAATCGCCGGACTCCACGCGATGGCCGGCTGGGCCACGCTCTCGGGGAGCTCGAGCGGCGCGCCAGCGTCGAACGCCCTGAGCACGAAGGTGACGGGCAGCGACGACGAGCGGAGGAGCGCGGTGGCCGAGTGCCCCGCGTCCGAGGTGGCCACCGCCATCGCTGGCGACCCGAGGAGGTCGCTCCGAGCGCGCGTCACCTCGGTGTGGCAGCGGCCGGAGGTCGAGAGCTGCAGGGCGATCTCCGTCGAGTTCACCAGCGTGCTCGTGACACCGACGACGCCTCGTCGGCCCGACACCGCCACGCTGGTTCGCAGCTGATCTCCGCACGGTGAGGTGTAGGCGTAGACCGGCAAAGGTCCGCCGCCGTCGGCCAGGTCGAGCGAGCTGAGGAAGCTGAAGTCGGGAGCAGCCCGCAAGATGGTGCTCGCCTCGTCGAAGAAGCCCACCGGCGCACCGCTCGTCAGCGCGATCGCCGCCCCCTGGCCGTCGCCCCAGGGAACGACGCCGAGCAGGCTCTGGCAGAGGGCGCCGCGGCCGGAGGGCATCGAGCACTGGTTGCTCGTGCTGCCGCCGGTGACGTTGACGAGATCGACGAACCACAGCCCACCGTCCGCGACTTGGACCGAGACGAGCTGAACGCTGCCCTCGATGGGTGCGATGAAGGGCCCCTGGGCGAGCTCGTCGGTCGTGAGCGTGACCGAGCTGTAGACGGTGAAGCTCGGGCTGAAGGCGGCGAACCGAACGCCGGGCGGGGCTCGATAGGCGAGCATCTCGAAGCTCCCATTCGTCGCGAGGTGAGGCGCGAGGGGGCCAACGCCAGCGCCTGGTGGAAACAGCGGGGCGGCCGTCGAGACCGCGACGAGCGGCGAGCCATCGACCAGGGTCGTCACGCTCAGCCGGGTCCCACCGTCGGGGGCCCGCTCGGCGACGGCGAGCCGAAACCGCAGCACGGAGTCGTTCAAGCCGACCAGCGAGACCTCGCTCGCGGTGGGGTGAAGCTCGACGGGCGCCATCACGTCGACGAGCCCGTCGCAGTCGTTGTCGACGCCGTCGCCGCAACGCTCGACGGTCGAATAGCCCGCGTCAGCGAAGGCGCCGAAGGGCACGCTGCAGCCGCCGCCACACTTCGTGTAGCCGACGAGCCCTCCGTCAGCGCTGCGAATCGCACAGGCCCCCGGCGCACACGCGCTCGGGCCTCCATCGCTCAGCTCGACTTCGTCGACGAGCCCATCACAGTCGTCGTCGACGCCCGGCGCGTCGGCACAGCTCTCGCGCACTCGATGGCCGCTCCCGTAGGAGAGCGCCGAGCACGCGGCGACGTCGCCCCTCAGCCGCACCGCGCCCTGACACAGCCCCGTCTGATTCGGGCACCGCTCGAGCACGCACGTGGGGTCGAGCAGGCCGGCGTCTCCACACCCGAGCGCGCCCACCGCCACTCCACCGTCTCCGAGCTCGAGCTCGCAGCGCATCGGCCCCAGACAGGCACGCGGCGCACAGCCTCCATCGGCCCCGCACACGAACGCCGCTCCACAGCTGCTCGGCTCCCGGAGCGGAGTGCACGCCCGCACCGAACACGTCCGGCTCAGGTCGCCGTTCGCGTTGCACAGGAACGACCCCGGCACCCGCGACGCGCCCAGCTCGCAGGCCGCGGGCTCGGTGCATCGGCTCTCCGAACACCCACCATCGGGGCGGCAGAACTGCCCGGGTGGGCACTCGAGCCCGCCGACGAACTCGCAGCGTCGATACTCGCACCCCGTCCACCCGCCGTCGGCGAGGCAGGTGAAGACGCCCGAGTCCGCCGCGCTCGAGGTCGACGGTTGGCACCCGAGCTGCGTTCCTTCGGCGCAACGCGCGCCCTGCAGGCACTGCCCGGTGGGCGCGCAGTGAGCTCCACTCCGGCACGTCGCGGTTCCTTCGTCGCAGGTGCCCAGCGGAGGCTCGGGAAAGGTGCAGCCGCTCACGCTCGCCAGGAGCAGGACGATGAGCGGGCGCATTTCAGCGCTCCCCCAACCAGAGAATGAAGGTCACCACCGCACCCAACATGAGCGCACCAGCCCCGAGCGCGACGGCGAACGACGCGGTGAGGGTCGTGTTCGCCTCGCTCCACTCCTTCACCAGCGTTTGATCGGGCCGCGACGCCACCAGCTGGCCCGCCATGCGCCCGGCCACCACCTCGAGCACGAGCGCCGTCACCCCACCCGCCACCGCGCCCGCACCCAGCAGCGTCGGCAGCACGGGAAACCGGTTCGAAGGAACCTGCGGCGCCGGGTTCACGACTTGAATGATGCGCTCCGGCGGAGGGGGGACGACGACAGCGACCGGCCGCGCGGCGTCCCACAGCGTCTCGAGCGCCTCGGTCCGCGCGAAGGCGGGAATGGCGATGACGGTGAGCGTCGGGTCGAGCCGCTGCGCCTCGGCGTACTTCGCGCGAATCTGCGCCGACCGTTCCTCGGTCAACCCGAGCGCCTGGGCGTCGAGCGTGCCTTGCAGCACCAACACCTTCGCCTGCTCGGCCGGAGTGGTGGCCAGCGGCTCGGCCTGGCGCACCAACCGCTGCGCGCGCTCGAACTCCGCACCTTCGAAGGCCGCCTCCACCTCGCGCAGACACGCGGCGAGCTCGGCACACGCCTCGACGACGGCTGGCGGCGGCTTGCTCTTCGACGGCGGCTTCTTCTTCGCCGGGGCCGCCATCGCCACGCTCGCGACCAAGAGGACGGCCAACGCTCGCATCAGGCCCCCGCGGTGAACTGCTTCCGAATGCCCAAGGCCTTCATCTTGTGCACCAGGGTGCGCAGCGGCAACTTGAGGCGCTTGGCCGCACGGGTCTGGTTGCCGTTCTCCCTCGCGAGCGCCTGCACGATGAGCTGCCGCTCGAGCTCTTGTTGCTGCCGCGCCACCACGTCTTGAAACTTCTCGTCGTCACCGAGGCTCACCGCCAGCCGGGCGTCGCCGCGCGCCATCGCCGCCTGCCGCGTCACCACGTTGTCGGGCAGGTCGGTCACGTCGATGCGCTCTCGCCCGGCGATGACGACACAGCGCTCGACGACGTTGCGCAGCTCGCGCACGTTGCCGGGCCAGGCGTAGCGGGTGAGCGCGTCTTCGGCGGCGGGCGTGAAGCCGGCGACCTCGTGTCGATAGGAGCGGCCGAGCTGCTCGAGGAACCTCCGCGCCAGGGGGAGCACGTCGTCGGGCCGCTCGCGGAGCGGAGGGATTCGCAAGGTGAGCCCCTCGAGCCGAAAGCGCAGGTCGGCGCGGAAGTTCCCCGTGGCCACCTGCTGCTCGAGGTCGCGGTGCGTCGCCGCCAACACGCGCACGTTCACCTCGACGTCCTCTTCGCCGCCCACTCGAGTGAAGCGGCGCGTCTCCAGCACCCGCAGGAGCGCCGCCTGAGCCGCCGCCGACAGCTCGCCCACCTCGTCGAGGAAGACGGTGCCGCCGTTGCCCTGCTCGAAGACGCCCTTGGCCCGCTTGTCGGCGCCGGTGAACGAGCCGCGCTCGTGACCGAACAAGGTGCTCTCGATGAGCGTCGACGGAATCGCCGCGCAGTTGATGCCGACGAAGGGCTTGTCGCGCCGAGGGCTGCCGTCGTGAATCGCCCGCGCGAGCACCTCCTTGCCGGTGCCCGTCTCGCCGTGGAGGAGGACGGGCAGGGGCGTCGGCGCCACCTTCTCGGCCATCGCGAAGAGGCGCTTCATCGCTTCGGAGTGCACGACCGCGCCGCTGGAGTTCGTCACCGGCCGCCCGTTGGCGTGGGTCATCGTCTGCCCGCGCCGCCGCGTGCGCACCCCATCGGCCAGCGTCGAGAGCAGCGCCTGGGCCTCGGTGCCATCGCTCGGGAAGGTGGCGAAGGTGACGACGAGCTTCGCCTTCACCAGCGCGTGGGCGGTCGTCTCGGCGTCCTTCTCGGTGGCTTCGGGCAACAAGGCGAGCAGCTCGCTCGAGCCGTACCACCCCACCGCGTCGACCGGCCGGAGCACCGCGCGCGCTCGCTCGACGACCTCGGTCACCGCGCTCTCACTCGAGGCGCCCAGGCGCAGCACGCTGAAGGCACGCCCGAAGGTCTGCGCGCGAACGACCTCGTCCTTGAGGCGCTGCACGAAGCGCTCGTAGGTCTCGAGCACCGTCGGCAGGCCCTCGCTCGCGCCGCGGCCGAGCACGCCGACCGAGACGTCGCCGAGGCGCAGGGTGTCTCCGGGAGCGAGGGCGGCGCGCGCCGACTTCCTCCCGTTCACGATGGTGCCGTTGGTGCTGCCGAGGTCCTCCACCAGCGGCCCTTCCGACGGCCAGCTGAGGCGCGCGTGCCGCCGCGACACGCCGTGCGCGTCGACGACCACCTCGCACTCCGCGTCGCGCCCCACCACCAACGACTGGCTCGGCGAGAGCTCACAGACCCGGGTGCCCGACGGCGCGTAGAAGACGAAGGCGAGGCGCTCGACTGGGGCCTGCGAAGTCGCGACGCGGGTGGGTGCTGCGCGCTTCACTGATCCCGACATGAGACGGTCAGCTTATCGCTCTGAAAGCTGTACCCCACGATGATTCGCCCGGCGCAGGAGTTCACCTCGACCGGCTTCGAGATGGTGCCGAAGCGGCGGTTCGAGAAGGTGAAGGTGTGAGGCCCCATCACCACCATCGCGGGAGGCGCCGCGCCGTCCATCTCGACCGAGCCTTCGGGCAACACGCGCACCTCGAGCGAGCTGCGCTTGATCGACCGCGGCGGGGTCTTGCCCGGCTTCGGTCGGGCGTCTTCGACGCGGGCGGGCTCGAGCGGCGCGTCCACGAGCACGGGTGGCGGCGTGTGCACCGCCGAATCGGCGACGACCTCCGGCGGTCGAGCGGGCGCGGGCTGATCAGCCGTCGGAGTGACGACCGGCGGGGGCCGATCGACCGGCGCGGTGACGACGGGCGCGGGCTGATCGACCGAGGCGCTCGTGATGGCTGGCGCGCTCGAGCGCAGGAGTGGCCTGCCGACGAGGGCGCTCGCGATGATCGCGAACAGCACCGCCGCGAGGAGGCCCGGCCCCCAGCGCCTCGAGGTCGAGGGCACGCCGGCTGGTGGCGGTCGCACCGAGGGAGCCGCGGGGGTGGTCTCCGCCGTCGTCGTCTGGGTCGACCCGCCCTTGGCGGACTCGGTGGTCGAGCGCTTCGTCGCTTCCTCGGTGGCGGTCTTCGGGCTCTCGGCGGCCTCGCTGCTCGCGCCTGGTGGGCTCTCGAGCGGAGCAGGCCGTGCAGGCGTCGTCGGCCGGGCGCTGGTGGGCGTGGCGACCGCGCGAAGGTCCTCGAAGCTCAGCCGTGGGGTCCGCAGCGTCGACTGGCCCGAGCGCGGCGCGCGGCCTTCGACGAGGTCGTTCACCATCATCGCGAGGTCGTAGCTGCCGAGCCGTTGCCCCGAGGCAGAGACGAACTCCTCGAGCGCGTACTGGAGCTCCTGAGCCGAGCCGAGGCGTTGATCGCGGTCCTTCGCGAGCGCCTTGTCGATGATGTGCGCGAGCGCGTCGGGCACGTCTGGCCGCAGCCGCTGCACCGGAATGAGCGGGTCGAAGAGGATGGCCTTCATCACCGCGGCGTCGGCGGTGCCGAGGTACGGCTTCTTGAGCGTGAGCAGCTCGAAGAGGACGACGCCCAGCGCCCACACGTCGACGCGCCGGTCGAGGGGCTGCTCGCTCAGCTGCTCCGGCGCCATGTAGTGGAGCTTGCCGCGCACCGTGCCCGAGCGAGTGGTGGACTCGACGTTCGGGTCCTTCGCGATGCCGAAGTCGAGCACCTTCACGTTGCCCTTGCGGGAGACGATGAGGTTGTCGGGGCTGACGTCGCGGTGCACCAGGCCCATCGGCTCGTCGGTGCGTGGGTCGCGCAGCTCGTGGACGTAGTGGAGCCCCTCGCAGGCCTTGGCGATCATCAGCGCCACCGCATCGACGGGCAGCTGCCAGCCTTGGGTCTCGGCGCGGCGGCGCACCTGGCGAAGGGTGGGGCCGTCGACGTACTCCATCGTCAGGTAGTAGGCGTCGCCCTCGCTGCCGAAGTCGAAGACGTGCGCGAGGTTCGGGTGCTCGAAGGTGGCCGCCAGCCGCGCCTCACGGAGGAACATCTCGACGAAGGCCGGGTTGCGCGCGAGCTCGGGGAGAATGCGCTTGAGCACGACCTGCTTCTCGAAGCCGCCGGGGCCCTCGACCCGCGCCAGGTAGACATCCGCCATCCCTCCGGTCGCGAGCTTGCGAATGAGGGCGTAGCGACCGATGCGCTCGAAATCGGGAGTCGTCACGGCTCGAGGGTCGAACGTTAGCCCAACGCGGTTGCCGACCGCAGAATCGTCCCCTCAGCGCCGGGCGGTGGGCGCTCGTCGGGGGAACAGCGACATCGCCTCACCAGCGGCGGGGCGGTCGGCTGGGTCGAGGGCGAGCAAGCGGCGCAGCACCCCGAAGTCGGCTTCGGGAACGAGCGCAGGCCGCTCGACGGGCTCGGTTCGCATCGCCCGCAGCCGCTCGCCCAGGCTCAACGCCGAGGCCCACGGCAGTCGGCCCGTCGCACCTTCGAAGGCGAGGAGCCCCGCGCTGAACACGTCGCTCTTCTCGTCGAGGCGCTGGCCGGAGAGCTGCTCGGGCGACATGTACTCGAGCGTTCCCCGCACCGCGTGGGCGGAGGTGGGCGCGACGCCTCCGCGCACGAGCTTCTTGCTGATGCCGAAGTCGAGCAGCACCAGCGACGGCTCACCGTCGCGCACCAGCACGTTGGCCGGCTTCACGTCTCGGTGGAGCAGCCCGGCCTCGTGCATCGCCGCCAGCGCGTCGAGCAGCTCGAGGAGCTGACGCCGCGTCGTTCGCCAGGGCGCGGGCCTCGACCGCTCGGCGAAGAGCTCGTCGAGGGGAACGCCGTCGATGCGCTCCATCAGGAGGTAGGCCTCGCCGCTCGCGAGCTGCCCGTGACGATGCACGCGCGGAATGCTCGGGTGGCGCAGGGAGGACATCAGCTTCGCCTCGCGCTGCACCTCGGCGCCCTCGACCGTCGGCTTGGCCACCTTGAGCGCGAACCGCCGACCTCGCTCGTCCGTCGCCGAGTAGACCGTCGCGCTCCCGCCCTCACCGAGCAGCCCGCCAATCGTCAGCCCCGGGAGCGTGGGGAGCTTCGGCGGCCGAGTCACCTCTTCGGTGCGCCGTGCGGGGCCGTCGTCGTCACCTTCCCAGAAGGGCTTGGGGCGGCTCACCTTCGCCGTCGGAGCGTGCTTCTTCATCTCGCCGCACCATCGCAAACTTGGGCGCGGCCGGCGCGGGCTGATCAGGCTCGGCGTGGGAGGGCGCCGGGACGCCAGCTGGCCGAAGGCTTGCTCACGGCCGCCTCATGCGCGCGTTCGCACTCGTCTTCCTCGTCTCGGCCTGCACCGGACCCGCCGTGGTTTCAGCGGGTTCGGCCGAGATCGCCACTCAGGAGTCCCTCGACTTCGGGCCCACTGCCCTCAACTTTTCGAGGATCAAACGGCTCACGGTGACGAACCGTGGGCGGGTGGCGAAGACGGTCGAGCTGAGCGCGACGCCTCCGTTCTTCTCGCCTCCGTCCATCGACGTTCCCGGGGGCAGCGAGGTCGAGGTCGAGCTCACCTTCCGGCCCACCGTCGAGGGGGCGGCGAGCGGCACGGTGAGCGTGGACGGCGTCGTCGTCGCGCTGAGCGGAACCGGCGTTCGACCGCTGACCTGCGACGCGGGAGGCCCGTGCGCCTCGGTTCGCTTCGACCCGGAGACCCTCTCCTGCGTCACCACCAACGTCGCCGACGGCACCGCCTGTGAAGACGAGCTCGCCTGCCTCGAGCGCGGGGTGTGCCAGGCGGGCGCGTGCCTCGGTCAGGCCGCGCGCTGTGACGACCGCGACGCGTGCACGAGCGACAGCTGCGCGGTGGGCCGAGGCTGCCAACACTCGACGATGCAGTGCGCGGGCTCCTCGAACCCGTGCCAGGCGCCCTCGTGCGACCCGGTGCGAGGCTGCGGCCTGACGCCGGTGCAAGACGGCACGCCGTGTGGCTCGGTGAGCTGCGAGCTGGCGAACATCTGCCTCGCGGGGGCCTGCCGGGCGGTCGTGCCTCCCGACGGCTTCACCTGCTCGCCCGAGTCCGCCTGCCGAGGTGAGGGCACCTGCCAGAACAAGGCGTGCGTGCGCCCGGCCGAGCGCGCGCTCACTCCGAAGTGGACGGTTCGACCCACCACGCCCAACTTCCGCTTCGAGGGCGTCGTCGACGAGCAAGGCAACTTCTACTGGGTCGAGTGCCAGACGACCGCGGGCCGGACGGGCGGCGCGCCAGTGCCCAACGTCCCCGTCTCCCACCACGCCTGCACCGTCGTCTCTCGCACCCAGGACGGCCTCGAGCGCTTCCGGGTCGAGGTGAGCGGCCCCGGGGTGCTGCAGATTCCTCAGCGAGCCGCGCAGCTGGTGACCCACGGCCTCTTCGTCTTCGTGGTGAGCCGTGACGAGCTCGCCGCCGTCGACACCCGCACCGGCGCGTTGGTGTGGCAGCGAACCATCAACGCCGGAGGCGCCGTGCACCAGCTCGCCGCCGATGGCGCGGGCGAGCTCTGGGCCGCCGCCGAGGACACTGGCATCACCGCCGGCTGGGTGCTCCTCAAGGTGGTCGCGCGAACGGGCACCTCACGCCTCGTGGTTTCCCTCGATGACGAGCCGACGGCGATGTTGGCCCACGACGCGGGCGATGTCTTCGTGGTGAAGAGCAGCCTCACCAAGCCTTCGTCGCCGCCGACGCTCCTCTCGCGGTACGACGGCACGGGCCAGCAACGCTTCTCGGTGCCGATTGGCGCGCGCACCCTGGTGATGGTGCTGGGCGAGCGGCTCGTCCTCTCCGACGACTCCGTTCGCAGCGCGCTCGACGGCGCCGAGCTCGAGCCCGGCAACCTCTCGTCCGACTACCTCGGCCTGGTCGGGGTCTCCCCTGGGAGGCTCGGCGATCGCATGCGGCTCATTCGCCCCTCGGTGACGGGGCTCCCGCCGACGATGCCAGGCATCAGCCTCGAGACCGCCGACCCTGGCGGTGGTCGACAGCACCCCTTCACCACCCGCGCAGACCGCGCCTCGAGCCCGTTTCTCACTGCAGGCGGTGAGGCGCTCTTCACCTCGGTGCAGAGCAGCGTCGAGACCCGCGTTCACCAGGTGCATCGCTTGGGCGTGCCGCTGATGAGCTGTGCGCTCGTCGACGTGACGACGACGGGTGCGCAGGTGCCGCTCGACCTCGGCGTCCACCAGGCCTTCAATGGGCGGTTCCTCCTCCTCGAAGCCGCCTGGGGCAGCTGCGCGAGCTGTCTCGGCCTCGAGGACCGGGCGAACGTGCCCGAGCTCGTCGCGTACGACCTGCTGCGCCCCGGCCCTGGAC
>Ga0268298_10004950_pt1 | contig 12714 bp, 11 predicted proteins | sample WWTPWeurt_MetaG_FD_194462 | JGI IMG/M metagenome (GOLD analysis project Ga0268298, IMG submission 194462) | Activated sludge microbial communities from WWTP in Nijmegen, Gelderland, Netherland - WWTP Weurt | ecosystem: Engineered > WWTP > Aerobic digester > Activated sludge | place...
TAGAGCTTCATTATTAATAGATACATTAAAAGGAGTAATAATTCCTCTCACTTTCAAAGTTGGAAAGGATAATACAATTCCCAAAGGACACTCTCTCCCACTCGTAGTAAAGCCTAATACAATGGGTTCAAGTATTGGCGTTTCTATCGTAAAAACAATGAGTGAATACAAAAAAGCTGTATCTAATATCAGAAAAAATTATCCCTCTCAAGAAATTATCGCCCAAGAATATCTTGAAGGATCCATCGAAATTCAGTGCGGAGTTCTTCAAAAAAAGAACGGTGAATTTGTGGTTCTTCCACCTATAGAAATTATTCCTCAAAAAAATATTTTCTTTGATTATGACTCTAAATATCTTACAGGCGGTGCAACTGAGATAACCCCTCCGGTCAGTGTTAGTAAAAAAATGTCAGATGAATTAGCCGACCTATCAATTAATGTCCATATCATGTTAGGTCTTAAAACATACTCCCGTAACGATTTTTTAATTCATAAAAATAAAATATATTTCCTGGAAGCAAACACGCTCCCGGGAATGACTGCGACATCACTTCTTCCTCAAGAAGCAAAAGCAATTGGAATGTCTTACACAAAACTTTTAGACTTTCTTATTGAAAACGCATGAGTAAGATTCTAGATGACACCAACTTTTCATCAATCCCAAAGGATGGGGTAGTATTAGTTGGAGGATGTTTTGATATCATACATGTTGCTCATCAAAAATTTTTGAGATTATCAAAAGAACAAGGTAATTTCCTTGTGGTATTACTGGAAAGTGATGAAAATATTAAGAAATTAAAGGGTAAAGATAGACCAGTGAACAATCAAATTACTCGTGCAGAAAATTTATCCAAAATTGAATCCGTTGATTGTATTATTTTACTCAAAACACCTACTTCGTCCAATTATTATGAAAACATTGTAAAATCAATCCGGCCTGATATAATTGCAGTAACGAAAGGAGACCCACTACTTTCAGTGAAAAAAATGCAGGCAGATGAGGTCAATGGGAAAGTAGTTATAGTCATGGAGAGAAATAAAGAATTCTCTTCAACACGAATAATTGAGAATTGAAACTTGAAAATTGAGATTTGAGGAAAAAATAAATTTTTTTTAAATATGAAAAAGATATTACTTGCATACGGAGCATTAGTAGTAGTCGTTGTACTTTTGGCATTTGCTAAATTCAATGGCTTTAATTTTCTGTCTTCTTTTGGAGGTAAAACCGCTGTTATCAACAATCATTCTTATAAATTATTAATAGCAAATGATGACAAGACACGTCAGATTGGACTCTCAAAAAGAAAATCATTGGACAAAAATACAGGAATGTTATTTATATTTCCCAAGAAAGGAATATATAGTTTTTGGATGAAGGACACTGAAATCCCTCTTGATATGTTATTTATTGACGGAAACAAAATAACATACATTGTAAAAAATGCACCTGCTCAAGCGGGAAACAATGGACAGCTTCCTATATATACACCGCCAAGTGAAGTAAATTATGTATTGGAATTAAATGGTGGTGAGTCTGATAAAAATAAATTTAAAACTGGTGACACAGTCACTCTTAAAGGTGTAAAATAATATTTAGAATTAAGTATCTAGAATAAAGTATTAAGGATTTATTGTTTTATACTTAATTCTTACTTCTTAATTCTCAAACAATTTTCAAATGAAAATTTTAGCCATTGAATCTTCTTGTGATGAAACATCAGCTGCTGTTGTTGAGAAAAATGGTGACGGGATTGTTGTTCTTTCAAATATAACAGCTACTTCACTTGAAATACATGCAAAAACAGGCGGCATTATTCCCGAAAATGCTGCTCGTATGCAGGTAAGATATATTCTCCCTGTAATTATAGAAGCACTCTGTACTTCAGAAAACAGAAGACAAAAGTCAAAAGACAAAAGTTGGGATAGAGCAAGAACTATATTAAAACAAGATATTGACGCTATTGCGGTTACATATGGACCAGGTCTTATTGGAAGTCTTCTTGTCGGTGTTGAAACCGTTAAAACTCTTGCCTATGTTTTTGACAAACCAATCATACCAGTTAATCATCTCCTCGCACACATCTATGGTAATTTCATTAGAGTAAATTCGAAAGAACTAAACCCAAAACCCTCTACTCTTGATACAACTAAACCCTTTCCCTTTATAGGATTGATTGTTTCGGGAGGTCATACCGATCTATTACTTTTTAGCAAACATGGGAAATATGAATGGCTCGGCGGAACCAGAGATGATGCGGCAGGAGAAGCATTTGACAAGGTAGGACGAATTTTAGGCCTCCCCTATCCGGCTGGTCCTGAGATCGAGAGACGTGCAAATCTTGTTGTGCAAACAAATATTAAGTTTAAAAGTCCAATAATTTCAGAAGATAATTTTGACTTCTCATTTTCAGGACTTAAAACTGAAGCTTTAAGATATATAGAGAAATCTGGTGTGACTAGCGGGGGTGGACCACTGATCCCACTTTTAAACGAGGTTTGCTATGCAACACAAAAAGCGATAATTGATGTTCTTGTTAAAAAAACTTTAAAGGCAGCTGAGAAATATAATTGTTCAACTATTCTAGTCGGCGGTGGAGTCAGTGCAAATCAAACTCTTATCGATCAGCTAAAACTAAACGCAAAACACTCTAACCTAAACCCTGAAATTATTTCACCAGAAAAAATTTATTGTACTGACAATGGAGCTATGATTGGTGCCTATGCTCTACTAAATTATAGTGAAGCAAACTGGTCTGAAATAAAAGCAAATCCGGAACTGTATTTTGCCTAAATCCCCTTGCAAAGTTTCGACTAACCCTTTATACTCGCTCATTCACAGACAATTTTGAATTAGAACCGTTGTGATATACTGGTTTTTGTCTGTAAAACTATGGTTAAAGACGTAATTTTAGTAGAAAGTCCAACAAAAGCAAAAACTCTAACCCGTTTTTTGGCTGGGAAATATACTGTGATTGCTTCAATGGGACATATTAGAGATCTTCCTAAAAGTAAGCTTGGTGTTGATCTTGAAAATAATTTTGAACCACAATATATTATTCCGCGTGACAAACAAAAAACGGTTAAAGATCTAAAAGAAAAAGTAAAAGGTGCAAAACTTGTAATACTTGCAACAGATCCTGACCGAGAAGGAGAAGCAATTTCTTTTCATCTTCACGAAATTCTTAAAGACTTCAACAAAAAAGCAGACTTTGAAAGAATTGTGTTTCACGAAATTACAAAAGAAGCAATTGATGAGGCGATGACTCATAAAAGGAAAATCGATCAAGACTTGGTAAATGCCCAGACTGCAAGAAGAGTACTTGACCGTGTCGTAGGATACAAACTCTCTCCTATATTATGGAAGAAGGTAAAGAGGCATTTATCTGCAGGTCGAGTACAGTCTGTTGCTCTTCGGCTCATTGTTGAGCGGGAAAGTGAAATTAAAAAATTTGAAACCAAAACTTTTTATAGAGTCCTACTTGATGTAAATAAAAAAAATGATACTAATGTTGTCGAATTTGAATTAACGAAAATTAATAATGAAAAAATTGAATGTTCTACTCAAATTGATTTATATGATGGAGCTTACAAATATGCATCAACCTCTATAACAAAAGAGATTGCCGATGATGTATTGAAAGAAGTAAAACATACTGGGCTTACAATAATTGATGTCCAACAAAAAGATACCCGCCGTTCCCCATATCCTCCATTTATTACCTCAACATTACAACAAGCCGCATTTAGAAGATTTAGTTACGCGGGCAAGCGAACAATGTCACTTGCCCAAAGATTATACGAAGAAGGATTTATCACGTATCACAGAACCGATTCATTTAATCTGTCTGACGTATTTATCAAAGCTTCTCGCGAATATATAGAAAAAGAACATGGAAAAGAATATTTGTCTCCTGAAGTAAAGGTATTTAAAACAAAATCTAAATCAGCACAAGAAGCACATGAAGCAATCCGTCCAGTCAACATAGAAAATAAAAAAGAACAAATCAAAAGAGAGTTGGGAAATGATTATGCAAATTTATATGATCTTATCTTTAGAAGAGCTCTCGCAACCCAAATGTCTGATGCCATATTTGGTTCAACAAAATTAGTCGGAGAAATTAAAAAAGACAAAACATATATTTTTGAAGCATCAGGAAGTGTTATGAAATTTCCCGGTTTTTTGAAAGTTTATTCTATAAAAGAAGATGATACGCAAATTCTACCTGAGATAAAAATAGGAGAAGTACTTGAATACATAGAAGCAAGAGTTAGCGAGCACACAACAACACCACCTCCAAGATACAATGAGGCATCACTAATTAGTTCACTCGAGAAACACGGAATAGGTCGTCCTTCAACATACGCTCCGATTATCTCAACATTATTTGACAGATTGTATATAGAAAAAAATGAAGCACGTCTTTCTCCTACAGAAATAGGAATTTCAGTCACCGAATTTTTAGTTAAGAATTTTTCAAACATTGACGATATTCCATTCACTGCAAGAATGGAGGAAGAGTTAGACGAAATTGCAGAAGGAAAAATAAAATGGCAGCCAATGATAAAGGAATTTTACACTCCCTTTGCAAAGCAACTTAAAGAAGCTGAAAATGCAGAAGGTGTAAAAATTGAAATAGAATATTCAGATAGAATGTGTCCTAAAGATGGTGGAAGGCTTATCTTCCGACAATCAAAATTTGGTAAATTTTTAGCTTGTGAGAATTTCCCGGAATGCCGCTTTACAGAATCTGTTACAGAAACTTTAGACATTCCTTGTCCGAAAGATGGAGGACGGATAGTCATGAAAAGAACAAGAAAAGGAAGAACTTTCTATGGATGCTCAAATTACCCGAATTGTGATTTTGCCGTATGGAAAAAAGAAGACGTTCAACCTCTTGGGTCTAAGTAGTCTAAATAATTGTATTTATTTGCTCTCATTCCTTGTAAAATTGTAAGAGCATTGAGAGGACCCAATCTTTCGTTATGTCCATTTATTTGATTGGTAACTGCTGTTCTGGCAGCTTCAAAAAAAACATTTTGGGGAATACTAGTGCCTGAATCGTCATATCTTTTTGCATCCGGTTTGATACTCTTTCCTAATTTGGTGTTAGGAAATGCAGCTACATCTTGTTCCGGGTATTCGGCTAAATTTACAAAAACTGTACCTCTGGTTTTTGTTCTTCCTCTTTTATTTAAATCCCAAGCAAGTATAGTTTCATGCTCCCCTACTACATCGTAGGCTATAAGTCTTCTTTCACCGGTTGATGGATCTACCTGTATAGCTGATAATTTTTGGTCAGCTTCTATTCTGAATATATCACCGATTTCTTCAAAAAGTGCATTAAGATTTGATTGAGCAACTCCACGTTCCACTTCCATTACTGCTTCTTCCATTCCCGGAAATGGTCTTTCTAATGCGTCAGGTTGTGTCATGATTAAATTATAATCCTTTGTGTCAATGAATCAAATTTAGTTCAATTTCTTGTATAATACACTAATGGATATTAAAAAACTTGGAGCAGAAGACCTGCGAGTTATAACACCCACTGAAAAACAGTTAAAACATGTAAAATCTACACGTCAGGAAATTTACATCATTCTTGATAATGTTTTAGACACTTATAATATAGGAAGTATCTTTCGTCTTGCCGATGCAGTTGGTGCAAAAAAGATATTACTTTGTAATGGTAGTGAGACACCTCCAAATTCAAGAATTCAAAAATCGTCAATTGGAACATGGCAGTGGGTAGAATGGGAATATTACTCCGAAACAAGTTCTGCAATCTTAAATCTCAAATCTCAAATCTCAAATCTAAAGGTTATTGCTGTTGAGTTAGATGAAAAAGCGATAGACTACACCAAAGCAGACTACTCTCTACCTGTAGCTTTGGTAGTTGGACATGAATCGGATGGAATAAGTAAAGAAATCTTGGACATGTGCGACGAAATTGTCCAACTTCCTCAGCTAGGAATTAACAAGAGTCTTAACGTCATGGTTTCCCTTGGAATTGTTCTCTATGAGGTATTGGAAAAAACTAGTGTCTAAGTTTTTTTGCTAGAATTTCTGCAATTTTGTTTATATCATCACGTTCTACATAAAGCCTGAATCTTCTCAGCATCCCTACTTTATCTAAAGTTAATTTCTCAAACATATCTTCTATTATATAACATTCAAACCCTTCATCTTGTAAATATTTACACGCACGGTCTGCAATTTCTTTATTAAAAAAATATCGTATCGCCCTTGGTTCTCTCATGAATCTTATTATATTCTTATAAATCGGGGTGGCAAGCGGAGGGAGGCTCTCATCGAGCACCCGCAGTGAAACGAGGATTGTCGGATGAGGGAGGAGCGTAGACAGGACCCCCACATTGCACTTCTGTGATAGAATATAGGTCATTGTGAATATAGAACTGCTCATTTTATCCTCAATCCTCATCATCGGCTTTTCAATAGTTATTTATCTGTTAATGCGGAAACAAAACTCAAACCATGACAATACTGTTGTCGAATGGCTTAAATCCATGGACAAAAGACTAGATAGTAATTCTCAAGAAGTTAACGCCAGGCTCAATAACGCAGCTACCGCCTTTGCATCAGTCCAAAAATCTTTAGGAGAGATGAGTGAAATTGGTCGCAATATGCATGATCTTCAAGAATTTCTTAATAGCCCAAAATTGAGAGGAAATATCGGAGAACAAGTTTTGAAAGAACTACTCACTCAATTTCTTCCAAAAAATACTTATAAATTCCAACACAGATTTAAGACTGGAAGCATAGTGGATGCAATCATAATTACTACCGGTGGAACTATTCCTATTGATAGTAAATTTCCCATGGAAAATTTCAGGAAAATTGCAAAAGCAGTAGATGAAAAAGAAAAAAAATTAATTGAAAAAGAATTTATCAATGATATTAAAAAACATATCGATGCTATTTCATCAAAATATATTTTAACCAATGAAGGAACAATAGACTTTGCATTGATGTATGTACCTTCCGAATCAGTCTATTATGAAATAGCAAATGACAGCAGTCTTTATGATCATGCAACCCGAAAACGAGTTCTTGCTGTGTCACCCATGACTTTTTATGCATTCCTGAGAACTATTTTAATTGGGTTTGAGGGACAAAAAATTTCCCAGCAAGCGAATAAAATTTTATCAAACCTAAGATCAATTCAGAAAGAATACGAGAAAACGAATGAAAGTCTTGAAACTTTGGGCCGCCATGTTACAAATTCCTATAATATGATGACTCAGGTTTCATCATCATTTGGAAAACTTGGACAACAAATAGATACGACAAACCAGTTAGGAGAAATCGAAGGAATAGAAATAAAGGAAATTTCCTAATTACTAATCACTAGTTACTAATTACTAATTTAGTATCCCTCAAACTCTTCAAAAATAATTTTGTCACTTGGGACTCCCATTCCTTTCACTATTTCTTTAAGTGAAGAAACCATTGCGGGGGGACCTGAGAAAAAGTATTTGGAAACATTTAATTGAGAAACGTATTTCTTGATCATCACTTCATCAATTCTCCCTATCTCTCCATCCCATTCTGATGGATTTAGTTGTTCATCTGTTATAGTTGGGACGTATGTAAAGTTTTCTAAGTGATTATTTGCATTTCTGAAAAAATCATCAAAGATCATTTCATTACGGTTTTTCCATGAGACAAACAATATCATTTGTGTGTCCAAGTTTTTCTCTTGTACATATTTAACAATTGAATGATATGGAGTAATACCAATTCCTCCTGCCAAAAATACATGTGGAGATTTATCGTGCTCATCAAAATTTAGGTCATTCCATGGTCCATCAAATTGAACTAATTCACCCGGTTGAAGCTGTGCCAAACGATGTTTGAAAGTACTTTGTATTATGCGAGTCGTTATTGTATAAAATTCCCGGTCGGTTGGGCTAGAACTAATTGTAAATACATGTGCATCCCCCCGCTCATCGGGATTTTTGATTTCCAACTTTATCTCAAAATATTGCCCAGGTGTAAATTCAGGAGACTCAGGAGTTCTTTTGAAATAAAATGTGTAGCAGTCATCTGTTAACTGTTCTTTCTTGATAAATGGTAAAATAAATTTATCCATGGAAAGTATTATTATAGCACTGTCTTTATCGCTTTTGATCCAATCTATATTTTTTATATTCGCATATCTTTTTAAAACAGATAAAGTTACCGATCTTTCTTATGGTTTAACGTTTATCATTATTGTGATCTTTCTACTTTTAAATAATGGTGTATCTATTCCAAATTTATTTGTTGCTTCATTAGTAATTGTATGGGCTTTGCGTTTGATCATATATTTGTTTATTAGGATTAATAAAATGAATAGGGATACAAGATTTGACGGAATACGTGAAAAATTATTACCGTTTGCAAAGTTTTGGTTTTTACAAGGAATTGCAGTCTGGGTAATTCTTTTACCAACTATCGTTTATACAAAAAATTCATCTGACTATACTTTTAACATACAACAATTTATAGGATTTATGATTTTTCTATTGGGATTTCTCACAGAAACGATTTCAGATTATCAAAAGTATACTTTCAAGAAAAATGGCAATAGTAGTTGGATCAATTCAGGTCTTTGGAGATACGCTCGCCATCCAAATTACTTTGGAGAAATACTTTGCTGGTGGGGAATCTTCATAATATGTACCCATTCATTATCAATTCTTTTATTAACTCTTATCGGACCTTTATCTATTACGTTTTTACTTCTATTTGTGACGGGAATACCACCACTGGAAAAAAGGTACAATCTGAAATTTAAAGAGGATAGTAAGTATCAAACGTATAAAAAAGAGTCAAATCTTTTAGTCCCAGTTCCATTTAAGTTATTCTAATTTATAAAATTTCTAAGTTTGCAGTATCCACACTCGCGATCATCGCAGGTTTCATTCCAAAAAGAGAGATTAATTATTTCTTCAGCAGATTTTTCAATAAGCTTTAGAAGATCTTCGGATTCCGAATTTGTTATTTCAAAAACTTCTCTTTTATATACCCCTGAATCATTCGGCTCAACAAATTCAATAATACCAGTGTTCATTTTGAAAAATCCGTTTCGAAAGCGATCAAGAAGAATCTTGTAAAAAATCAGTTGTCTTTTATAATTTCCGTCTCCTCCTTTTACATTTCCCTCAATAACATTTCTTGATTTTGGTTTACCTGTTTTGAAATCAATAACATCATATGTGTTATTTACCGATGGCATTACCATATCCAATTTTCCATTCAAATATAAATTATCGTTAATTCGAATTCCTCTTATTTCAAGTTCTGTCTCCATATCTTTATTCCATGCCTTCATACTATGCTCATAAAAACCGGAGAGTGCTTTTTCACCTCTTTCAATATATCTTGGCTTTTCATTTTCAGAAAATGGAAGAAGGTTAATTTCTTCATTAAATTTCTCGATAAGTAATTTTTTGTCAACTTTTCTGCCTTTTTTCAAATTTACAAGATATTGATTTAAGGCTCCATGAATTGCACTACCGAATAAATTAGAATTATCAATTTCCTCTGGGAGTCTGATGAGATTTACAAAGAAAAATTTCCATGGACATTCCAAATAGTTATTTAATGCACTAACGGAAAGACCTTGTCTTTTAAATAATTCCTTTGCAAATTCTTTTGTAATAAAACCTTCTCTTACTTTTTTTTGTGGTACTAGTAATTCATGCTGATGGGAAGAGAAAAAATTTTCAAATTTTTTGAGATTCTCTTTTTTTGTAAGATTTTCCGGTATTTCAGAAAGAAATTGTGATGGAATTTGCTCCCGTCCATCTGTAGAACATTCAGAATATGAAATAAAAATTTGCTTCCTAGCCCTTGTCATTGCTACGTAAAATAGCCTTCTCTCATCTGCGTTATTATCGATCTCTTCATCACCGTCTTTGACACTTATTAAATATGTCCATGGTATATCAAATTTTGCACCTCTTACTTTTAAATTACCCCAATGACCGTCATAACAATCAACAATAAATACGATATCAAATTCTTGCCCTTTCGATTTATGAACAGTCATAATTCTGACAGAATTATCTGGAATTATACTGATATTGGATTTTAATGATATTTCATGCTCTTCTAAAAGCTCAATAAATTTTACAAATTCACTAACGGTTATTTTTGGATTTATACTAACTTGTTTTTTTGCTTCATCATAAAGCCTTGCTATTCTCATCAATATTTCCTGACCGTTTGGCTTTTTAATAATATTATTCATAAGTCCCGAACGGTTAAGGACATCAACGAATACAACGTCAAACCGATCGTTAACAGATTTTTTGATAAATCCTTCCTCTCCCATGAATAGCTCAACAAAATTTTGTATTGGCTTAAGGTTTTCAATACCTATTTCTTTTAGTTTTTTTTCATCTGCTAACAAATCCCATATCTTTATTTTCGTATCATAAACAAATCTATTAATCCGAAATACATCTAAGGGACTTATGTTAAAACAATCTAGTAGTAATACTCTTTCAGTCAAAATGTTTGTTTGATTTGCTAAAGTTTTGAGTAATAATATTTGCTTTTGTACATCAAGATCTTCAAGAATATCACTATCTGCTTCAACCACATATGGGATCCTTTCTCTTTCAAAAGAATTAACTATTGTTTCGATATCGCGATTATTTCGGACCAAAACTGCAATTTCATGGAGTGGAACGTCTTTAGTTTCTTTTATTTTGTGGGTAATATAAAAATCTTCTGCATCCTCTGATGGTAAAGATGCGACAATAATTTTCTCTTCATCGTATTTCGTATTTTTTGAAAGTGGTTTTGATTCAGAGAGAATTTTTTCATTTTTTGGGTTATTTGAAATTAAATTGTATGTAGCATCTAAAATATTTTTTGTTGACCTGTAATTTTGTGAAAGGTTAATTATTTTCGCGTCGGGGTATTTCGTCTTGAAATTATAAAAGTTAGCAAGAGTTGCTCCTTGGAATCTAAATATAGCTTGCTTCTCATCTCCTACAATAAAAAGATTTGGATTCTCAAAATAGTTTGAGATTAATTCAACAATTTTATTTTGAGCTGCATTCGTATCCTGATTCTCGTCAACTAGAAAATATTGATATTTTTCTTGTAAATACTGAAGTAAATATTCATGTTCTTCTAGTTTTTTAATTACTTCCAAAAGCATGTCGTTATAATCATATTTCTTTTGCTCTGATAATGTATCTTGATAAAGTTTGTAAACTTCCAAAAGTTCCTTATTTTTTTCAATTCCATTAAACATTTTTTTATATTGGCTTTTCATTTTCCCTTTATGAGCGCCCTTCTCATGTACCAGGTCTGATCTATTATTAAGTTCTTTTTCAAATTCTAAGAGTCCTTTTTTAAAGTCGTCAGGTGAAATGTTCTCTTGTTTCAATTTATTTATGGCATGCAAAGAAGGCTTTATGTAATAATTGAGATCTCCTAATGGTTTTAATATCTTTAAGGGTAATTTATTTATACATTCATCAATTATTTCTAACTGATCAATTTCATTAATGCTTTCTGATGAAATAATGTGTGCAAATTCTTCTTGATGCCTTTTAATAAAATTATTTGCGAATGAATGAAATGTCGTTATGTCTACTCTATAAGCATCATGTCCAATTATTGTTAAAAGTCTTTTTCTCATTTCGTAAGCTGCGGCTTCCGTAAATGTAAGAGCTAAAATATTTTCAGGATTAATTTGAGTTTTGAGAAGTATATTTGCGATGCGAAGTGTTAGAGTTTTTGTCTTTCCAGTACCGGGACCTGCTACGACCATGACAGCCCCCTCTATAGTGTCTACTGCTTCCTTTTGAGCAGGGTTAAGGGCTTTATATTGTTTTTCAAATTCTTCAGAAGTCATTGGTGTATTTTACCACGAAATGCCAGAATAGATTTATTAACTATAGGTTGATATGATTGTTTTCAGATGTTATAATTAATTATCTTAGGATGTAGATCTGTCGCCACGTTTTACGTGGAGGAAAGTCCGGACAGGTGTAATATCAGGATTGGAGCGAAAGCTCCGAACAGTAATGTCTGGTGGTTGAATCCTTTACTCACATGCGGGATTCAAAACAGGTTAAGAATTGACTTAACCTGAGAGCAACAGAGACGAGTGAGAGTGAAACGGGCAATCCCACCTGCTGCAACCTCCGAACGGTGCTTACGTATATTACCCAGCACCAAAGTTTGAGGGCATCGCGTCTAAAGCGCGACGGTTTGAGTTATATCAAAACGAGAGAGATGACAGTTAAAACAGAATCCGGCTTACTGCATCCTAAGATCTCTGATCTTTTTTTCAATTTCCTCTTTAAAATTTTCTTTTTCAATATCGTACCACTCGACACGACCATATTTTCGAAACCAGGTCATTTGATTTTTTGCGTGCCTATATTCAGATATTTTCCATCTGTAAATTGCTTCCTGTAAATCTATTTCCTTCTTGAAGTAAGCAAACAATTGTTTGTATCCATTTGCATTCTTAACTTGATCACTTAGGTTTTTGTAGTTTGCAAACAATTCCTCAACTTCTTTCAAAGCACCATTTTTTAATCGCGCATCTACCCTCTCGTCAATCCGGTGTTTTAAAACTTCACGATTGCAAGTCAAACCAATAATCAAACTTTCTTGTTTAGGTTGTAGGTTGTAGGTTCTAGGTTGTAGATCGTATTTTAATTGTTCAATCTTTCTTACCA
>Ga0268298_10004952_pt1 | contig 12712 bp, 10 predicted proteins | sample WWTPWeurt_MetaG_FD_194462 | JGI IMG/M metagenome (GOLD analysis project Ga0268298, IMG submission 194462) | Activated sludge microbial communities from WWTP in Nijmegen, Gelderland, Netherland - WWTP Weurt | ecosystem: Engineered > WWTP > Aerobic digester > Activated sludge | place...
GCGCCAATACCCGCGAGGTCGATATCCTGGCCCGCTACGGCGGCGAGGAATTCGCGGTCATCCTGCCAGAAGTCGGCCTCGAAGCCAGCCTGCTGGTTGGCGAGCGCATCCGCAAAGCCGTTGAGGGGCTTTACCAGCAGCAGCAAGAAAGCGATCTCGAATTTGGGGCACCTTCCATCCGCTCACCCATCTCAATTTCGCTTGGGTTGGCTTCTGCGCCAGAGACCGCCAACTCTCCCGCCGATTTGATCTACGCCGCCGACGCCGCCCTCTACCAGGCCAAACGGGCTGGCAAAAACCAGACGGTCGTTTCAGATATGCGCCTGAATCAGGCAAAACTGGAACCAGCCGCCGCCCATGAGCGTTCTTTTAGCGCTCTTCAAACGGAAAAAGGCTGGCCAGGCCTTACCGACTGACCAATAATGCCTGCCAACCCAGAAAATTTGGACTTATACTGTCTTTGGAGTGATTACGTATGCCACATGTATTGATTATCGACGACTCAACATTTGCTCGGGCAAACCTGCGCCGGCCCCTTGAAGAAGCTGGCTACACCACCAGTGAAGCCTCTTCAGGCCAGAAAGCGCTCGAAATTGTCCAGACGGTCAAACCAGATCTGGTGACCCTCGATTTGTTGATGCCTGGCATGAGCGGCCTGGAGACCTTGATTGCCCTTCTGCCGCTCTGCCCAAATTCAAAAATCGTGGTGGTTTCCGCAGATATCCAGACCGCAACCCGCGAAGAATTGATCCAGGCCGGGGCGCATGTCTTCCTCAACAAACCTGTCTCCCGGGCTGAATTGGTCGAAACTGCAGCCAGGCTGCTCGCCCAGAGCGGGTGAGCCCATGCAGCCAGCGCCGCCCCCCAATGCCCTGAACCAGCTTATGCAGCAGGCATCCATCCGGGCTGCCGCAGCCTTAAGCGAAATGCTCAACCTGCCCGTCTCAGTGGAGCTCTCCAAAGCCGACCTGCTGGATTGGGAGGCTGTCATCAGCCACGTCCGCCAGGAGTCACCCAACTGGGGCGCCTCGGTCTTCATTCATTTCCAGGGAGCCGCCAACGGCGAATCGATTTTTTTGCTCCCGAAAGGCGGCGACACCGCCCTGGTCGCCTCACTGTTTGAACAAAACCCCGACCTGGCTGAGATGGAAAACGCCCATCAGGCGGTCTTGTGTGAGGTTGGCAATGTGCTGCTGAATGCCTGTGTCGGCACGATTGCCAACCAGCTTGGCAAACAGGTGACCTACCAGACCCCCGAGCTGATCGAGCCTGCCCAGATTCAGCACCTGCTGGAAAACAGCCAGGCCCGCAAAAGCCCCATCCTCTGGCTGATGAGCTCCCTGGGGGTCGGCGGGCTGAAAGTCAGCGCCACCATCCTGCTCCTGGTTTACGAAGAGATCCAGCTTTAATTTCAAAGAGAGGTGCTGTGGACGTGCAAAAGCACGTCCACAGCACCTCTCTTTGATTCTTTATTCCCCCGGGCCGGGGGGATGGGCGAGGCTTTGATAACAAGCCACCTCACGATGTAAAATCGCGAGGTGGCTTGTTTATTTATTTACGCTGGGGCTTAAGCTCAGCCGGGTTTGAGGCGGCGGCAGCCTGGGCCGCATCCCCCCAGCTGAAGTTCGCCACAATGCCCTGAGCCTGCTCAATGGCAGCAGCCACCGCCACTTCACGCAGATCACGGGTGATGTCCATCGGCTGGGCGTTGACAAACTGCATGTCATAAATCCCCACAAAACCAAAGATCGAGCGCAGATAAGGCTCCTGGAAATCGTAGACATGCAGCGGGCTCTGGGCCGAGTAATCCCCGCCGCGCGAGGTGATCACCACCATCTTCTTGCCCAGGGTCAGCGGGATCGGCTGCCCAAACTCGTTGTAGCGGTATAAATAACCCGGCTGGACCACGGCATCAATATAATATTTCAACATATAAGGGATCCCAAAGTTCCACATCGGCGCACTGATCAAATAAACATCGGCTGCCAGGAAGTGCTTGATCAGCGCCTCGATCTGCTCCCAGGATTCCTTGTGGTTTTTATCAATCGGCTGCCCGACCACCAGGGCATATTTGGTATCAATATTCTGCCCAGCCACCGCCGGCAGGCTTTCATTAAATAGAGTAATTTCATCGACAATCATTTCAGGATATTTGGCCTTCATTCCATCCAGAAAAGCCCGGGAAACCCGGAGGGTGTTGGACTGCTGCTCGCGCGGCGTAGCAATAATGTGAAGTAGTTTCATTCTTTTTACCTTTTCGCTATAATTTGTACAATATGAATCTAATTTGTCATCTATACAATTTGATTATAGCTGGTTTTCCTCAGTTTTTTCATCATGAGAGTCTATTAATAAGGTCTGGGTGATATTTGGGTGGCTGCCCCGCCCAAATATCACCCAAGAATCGCTTAATATGCAGACTTTGCGTTAAAATGATGCAGTCAATCTCGGGGTGCACCGGCAGGCTTTGCCCGCAATGGCGCCCCATTGATTCAACTCACCAATGGAGAAACGTATGGATTTCAACCTGAGCGAAGAACACCAGCAGGCCGTCAGGATGGTGCGCGACTACTGCCGCAAAGAAGTCGCCCCAATCATCAAAGAAGCCGACCGCAGCCAGACTATGCACCCCAGCATCCTGCCCCGCCTGGGCGAACTGGGCCTTTTAGGAATTTGCATCCCAGAAAAATACGGCGGGCAGGGCTTTGACTACATCACCCTCGGGCTTGTCTGCGAAGAGCTGGAAGCAATGGACACCTCCCTGCGGGTGATCCTTTCCGTGCATGTCGGGCTGAACAGCATGGCCCTGCTGCAGTGGGGCAGCGAAGAACAAAAGCAAAAATACCTCGTGCCGCAGGCCCAGGGTAAAAAATACGCCATGTTTGGCCTGACCGAGCCCGGCGTGGGCAGCGATGTGGCCGGCATGGCCTCCACCGCCCGCCGGGATGGCGCCGACTACATCCTCAACGGCGAAAAGATGTGGATCTCGCTGGCCTCCAAAGCCGACCATATCCTCTGGGTGGCCCGCACCAACCCCGAGCGCCCCGACCCGCACGACCAGCTCTCGGCCTTCATTGTCGAAACTGCCTGGCCAGGCGTCAGCCGCGGCGACCTGCACGGCAAACTCGGCGTGCGGGCCGGCTCCACCGGTTGGGTCAACTGTCAGGATGTGCGCGTCCCGGCTGCAAACCGTCTGGGCGAAGAAGGCGAGGGCTTCAAAATCGCCATGTCGTGCCTGGATAACGGCCGCTACACCGTTGGGTCTGGTGCGGTCGGGCTGATCCGGGCCTGCCTGGATGCCAGCGTGCGCTACGCCTCCGAACGCAAAGCCTTTGGCAAAGAGATTGGCAAGCACCAGCTTGTCCAGCAAAAAATCGCCCGCATGGTGCGCGATTACGAAATGGGCCGGCTCCAGCTGCTGCATGTCGGCTGGCTGAAAAACCAGGGCCAGCGCAACACCCGCGAGACCTCGCTGCTCAAGTGGTTCGCCACCGATGCCTCGTTTGAGGCTGCCAACGAAGCCATTCAAATCCACGGCGCCTATGGCTACAGCGACGAATACGATGTCGAGCGCTACCTGCGCAACGCCCGCGGCGCCATCATCTATGAAGGCACCAGCGAAATCCATCAGCTCATGCAGGCCGGCTACGCCCTCGGCTACCGCAGCGACAGCCCCCTGCGCTGCGAGCTGCCACCCTACTCAGAAACTGCCTGGAGATAATCCCATGCGAAATTTAAAGATCAGCTTGTTGGGCCGCCTGGCCCTGGCCCTGCTGCTTTTGCTGGCAGCCGGCTGCAGCAGCCCAACCACCGCCGCCGCTCCCATCCCCACCGCCCCCACCGCCGCCCCGCTCCCTTCTGGCGGGGTGATCAAACTGGGCGCATTGCTGCCCCTGAACACCCCCCAGGGCCAGGAGAGCAAAAACGGCCTCGAATATGCCGTCAACGAAATTAACAAAGCCGGGGGAATTCTCACCCTCAAGGGCACAAAAATCGAACTGGTTGTGGCCGATTCAGGCGGCAGCCCCGAAACCGCCGCCGCTGAAACAACCCGCCTGATCCAGACAGAGGGCGTCAGCGGCCTGATCAGTGCTGACCTTTCGCCGGCAGCCCTGGCCAGTGCCGCCCAGGCCCGAAAGCTGGCTGTCCCCCTGATTTTGACCGCCGCCAGCGCCGATGCGCTCACCCCCGCCGGCCAGAGCGGCGTCTTCCGGCTTTCCCCCAGCGCCAGCCAGCAGGCCCAGACACTGGCTCGTTTCTTTAAAACAATCTTTACCAACGCTGGCCTGGAGACCGCCCAGGCCGCCCTGCTGCTCGACGCAGCCAACCCTGGCGAGCTGGACGCCGAGAGCATGAAATCCGCCCTGGCAGCCGAAGGCATCCAGGTGACCCTCAGCATCCAGACCGGCGCCGCCCTCCAGGAGGCAGTCACCCAGATCCAGTCTGCCGGGGTTGACCTGGTGGTCTACCAGGGTTCACCCCAGCAGCTCAAAGACTTTGCCGCAGCCAGTGCCGCAGCCGGTCTGAGCGCCCCAGTGCTGATCAATCTGCCCCCCTCCGCCGACCCGGCGGCCCTGCTCCAGGCCGAGCCAGCCGCCAATGCCTGGTTCACCAGCGGCCAGTTCAGCCCGCTGCTCAATCTTCTGCCCAGCCTGACCGTCCGCTACAAAGGTCAGTACAACCAGTCGTTCAGCGATGCCAGCCTGTATGCCTACCAGGCAGGCTGGCTGGTGGCCAGCGCCCTGGAGAACGCCGGTAACCTCCCCGGCATCTCTCTCCAAACCGCCCTGGCTTCCATGCGGCTCGAATCGGAGGTCAGGCTGCTCCTGCCCCAGGATCTCCTGACCTTTGACGAACAGGGCCAAAACACGGCCGCCCCGGTCTTCATCTTTCAGATCCAGGGAGGGGCGCCGGTGCTGGTCTGGCCGGCAGACTACGGCGCCAAACCGATCCTGACCGACCGATAAACCCGATATCACAACACCTCCCGAAGATCTATTTCGGGAGGTGTCATGGTAATACAACTTCGCCCATCCCGGCGATGAATACATGCCTTCAAACCGCATGGGGGGCGGCTCGCCTGGGGGCGAAAGACGATTGAACCACTGATGCACTGAAATTCTCAATCTTGCCGGACGGTATTTTTCAGTGGTCTCATTTAATTCATCCTCTCAGTGATTCTACCGTCCCAGGTGCGAAGGGAAGGTGCAGCTCACTTCATTTCTAAGTTCGTGTGCTTCCTGGAGGTGATGAAGTGAGCCGCACCTATCGGGTGGCGCGGCTTCCCATGAGGTGTAAGCACCTCCGAGGTGCGGCTCACCTGGGGCCAAATTCTAAGGCCGTCATACTGCGTAAGGTGAGCTGCACCTTCAACCTCCAAATCGAACGTCCGGCATTTTTCAGTGTCCTCATTTACTTCATCCTCTCAGTGATTCTACCGTCCCCTAAAAAAACCTTTGCGCCTCTGCCACCTGGCGTCCTTGCGTTTTGATCGTATGTCTTCGCGCCCTCCGCGGCTTCGCGGTTCAATCCCCCGTATCCCGCCCCAGTTCCTGAAAATCTGATATACTCACCCCAAAGATATCACAAAGGTATCACCTCAACAAATAGGGGAAGTTGGTTGTTTTTTTGTGGGCTTCGCCCACAAAAAAACAACCAACACTCCATTTTATTGAGAAGTTACGCATTAAGGTAAAGACGAACCCATGAATACAATCGAAGAACTGAAATGGCGCGGCCTGATGTACGACATCAGCGAAGGCGCAGCCGACCTGCTCAACACCCAGCCCGTCACCGTCTACAACGGCTTTGACGCCACCGCCGACAGCCTGCATGTCGGGCACCTCGTCCCGCTGATCGCCCTGGCCCGCCTGCAGCGCTTTGGGCATTCCCCCATCGCCCTGGCTGGCGGCGGCACCAGCATGATCGGCGACCCCAGCGGCAAAGCCAGCGAGCGCCAGCTCCTCTCACGCGAGATTATCGAAGCCAACATCGCCCAGGTCAAACAGCAGCTGGCCCAGTTCCTGGACTTTGAAGTCAAGACCAACCCCGCCCGCCTGCTGAACAATGCCGACTGGCTGCTCAAGCTCTCGCTGGTCGACTTCCTGCGCGATATCGGCAAACACTTCACCGTCAACTACATGATCACCAAAGACTCGGTCAAAACCCGCCTGGAGCGCGAAGACGGCATCTCCTTTACCGAATTCAGCTACATGCTACTCCAGTCGTACGACTTTTTACACATCCACGACACCACCGGCTGCCGGCTCCAAACCGGCGGCTCGGACCAGTGGGGCAACATCACCGCCGGGGCCGAGTTGGTGCGCCGGGTGCGCGGCCGCAGCGTCTATGGCCTGGTTTACCCGCTGATCACCAAATCGGACGGCACCAAGTTTGGCAAAACCGAATCCGGCGCGGTCTGGCTCTCGGCCGAGCGCACCTCGCCCTACCGTTTCTACCAGTTCTGGCTCAACACCCACGACAAAGATGTGGAACACTACCTGAAGGTCTTCACCTTCTTCGACCAGCAAAAAGTGACCGAACTGACCCAGTTGGTGGTGGAACGCCCAGAGGCGCGGGAGGCCCAGCGCTCGCTGGCGCGTGAAATGACCCGCCTGATGCACGGCGAAACCGCCCTGGCGCGTGCCGAACAGGCCTCGGCTGTCCTCTTTGGCGCCGAAATTGAAGGCCTGAGCTCCGCCGTGATCAAAGAGATCTTCAGCGACGTGCCCTCCAGCAGCCTGCCGGCCGAGCGCCTGTCTGGCGAAGGCCTGCCCCTGGTGGAAGCCCTGGTCATCAGCGGCCTGGTCAAATCCAAAGGTGAAGCCCGCCGCTCGATTGAAGAAGGCGGCATCTACCTCAACAACCACCGCTGCAGCGATTTCGACCAAAACATCACCCAGACCGACGTCCTCGACGGCAGCTATCTGGTGCTGCGCAAAGGCCGCAAGAACTACAGCCTGCTCCAGGTTCTGCGCTGACCATGTTTTTACCCACCACCCGCGCCGAGATGGATAAGCTGGGCTGGGATGCACTCGATGTGATCCTGGTTTCCGGCGATAGTTATATTGACAGTCCCTTCATCGGCGCCGTCGTGATTGGCAAAGTGCTCCACAAAGCCGGCTACCGGGTCGGGATAATTGCCCAGCCCAGCCTGGATACCCCGGATGACATCACCCGCCTGGGCGAAGCCCGCCTGTTCTGGGGTGTCAGCGCCGGCTGCATCGATTCGATGGTCGCCAACCACACCGCCCTCAAGAAGCGCCGCAAAAGCGACGACTACACCCCCGGCGGTGAGAACACCCGCCGCCCCGACCGGGCCACTATCGCCTATACGAACCTGATCCGGCGCAACTTCAAAAACACCGCCCCCATCGTCCTCGGCGGCATCGAAGCCAGCCTGCGCCGCCTGGCCCATTACGATTACTGGACCGACCGCCTGCGCGGCTCGGTTTTGTTGGATGCCAAGGCCGACTACCTGGTCTACGGCATGGGCGAGCAGAGCGTGCTGGCCCTGGCCCAGGCCCTGCGCAGCAGCGGCAGCGCCAAAGGCGTGCGCGGCCTGTGCTACCTCGCCAACCAATCCGAATTCGAACGCCTGCCCGCCGCCGCCGCTCAGGCCGGCTCACGCAAAGGCGATTACCTCATTCTGCCCTCGCTCGAAGCTGTCCAGCAGGACAAGAACGCCTTCATTGATATGTTCCACCTCTTCTACCGCAACAACGACCCGGTCTCGGCCCGCGGTCTGATCCAGCAGCACGGTTCGCGCTACGTCGTCCAGAACCCGCCCGCCCCCTACGAAACCCAGGAACAGCTCGACGCCGTCTACGCCCTCGGCTATGAACGCGCCCAGCACCCCTATTATGAAGCCATGGGCAAGGTCAAGGCCCTGGAGACGATCAAATTTTCCCTGCCCACCCACCGCGGCTGCTACGGCGAGTGCAATTTTTGCGCCATCGCCGTCCACGAAGGGCGCACCATCCGCTGGCGCAGCCAGGAGTCGATCGTCTCCGAAGCCGAAGTGCTGACCGGTTACAGCGATTTCAAAGGCTACATCATGGATGTCGGCGGCCCTACCGCCAACATGTACGGCTTTGAATGCGACATCAAACTGGACCACGGCAGCTGCCCGCGCAAGCGCTGCCTGTATCCGGATGTCTGCGAGCACCTCAAGATCGACCACCAACCCCAGATCGAACTGCTCAACAAAGTCCGGCGGGTCAAGGGCGTCAAAAAAGCCTTCGTCTCCTCGGGCATCCGCTACGACATGCTCCTCAACGATGAGGCCTGCGGCATGCAGTACCTCCAGACCCTGGTGGACCACCACATCTCCGGCCAGATGAAGATCGCCCCCGAACACACCGAAGACAGCGTCCTCAGCCACATGGGCAAACCGGGCAAATCGTCACTGGAAGAATTCAAGGCCATGTTCGACCGCATGAACCGGGCCTCAGGCAAAGAGCAGTTCCTGACCTATTACATGATCGCCGCCCACCCGGGCTGCACCGAGCAGGACATGCGCAGCCTGAAGCAGTTTGTCAGCCAGAAGCTGCGCCTCAACCCGGAGCAGGTCCAGATCTTCACCCCCACACCCTCCACCTATTCCAGCCTGATGTACTACACCGAGATGGATCCCTTTACCCGCAAGCCGATCTTTGTCGAAAAAGACCATCTGCGAAAAGAGCGCCAAAAATCCATCGTCGTTACCCCCACCGTCCACAGCTCAGGCGGTATGCCCGCCGCCGGACACCAGACGGCCCAGGTTCAACACCCGGCTGGCGCCTCGGCCCCAACCGGATCGGGGCGCACGTCCGGCCGCGCCCCCGCCAGACCAGCCCGCAGCCGCCGGCCATGAGCGAAACCCTTTTCGCCGTCGCCGCTCCCAGCCTGGAGCCTATCGTCCGCCTCGAGCTGGAGCAATTGGGGCTGATTGCCCCCCGCACAGACCAGACCGCTGCCCCCGCCCCAGACCAGGGCGGGATCGAATTCAGCGGCGACCTGCAGGCCATTTATCGCGCCAACCTGCACCTGCGCACAGCCAACCGGGTTTTGCTGCGCTTCGCCCGCTTCCACGCCGCCGCCTTCTCCGAGCTGCGCCGCAAAGCCACCCCGCTCAACTGGGAACGCTTTTTGCGCCCCGGCCAGACCATCGCCATCCGGGTCACCTGTCACAAATCGCGGCTCTACCACTCCTCGGCCGTGGCGCGAGAACTCTCCACCGCCATCGGCGACCGGCTGGGCAAGCCGCCCGTCCTGGTCAATTTTGATGAAGACAGCGATACCCCGCTCATCACCGCCCGCCTGCAGGACGACGAATGCACCCTCTCCATCGACACCTCCGGCGGGCTGCTCCACCGCCGCGGCTACCGCCTGGAAACCGCCAAAGCCCCCCTGCGTGAGACCCTGGCCGCCGCCATGCTGCTCGCCAGCGGCTGGGACGCCCAATCGCCCCTGATCGACCCATTCTGCGGATCGGGCACCATCGCCATCGAAGCCGCACTGCTCGGGCGCGGGATCGCTCCCGGCGCCCGGCGCCGTTTCGCCTTTATGGACTGGCCCGGTTACAACCCCGCCCACTGGCAGACCCTGCTGGCCGAAAACGAACAGCACCAGCAGGCCCGCCTGGCCTCCGCTCCGCTGCCGAAGATCTACGCCTCAGACCGGGATGCCGGCGCCATCCGGATCGCCCAATCCAACGCCGAGCGGGCCGGGCTGGCAGAAGATATCGAATTCGCCTGCCAGGCGGTCTCGGCCATCACCCCGGCTGGCAAAGGCTGGGTGGTGACCAACCCGCCCTATGGGCTGCGTCTGGACAGCAGCAAAGACCTGCGCAACCTTTATGCACAGTTCGGCAAGGTTCTGCGGCTGCATTGCCCGGGCTGGTCCCTGGGTGTGCTCTGCAGCGACCCGGCCCTGCTCTCCCAAATCGGCTTCAAGCTCGACACCAGCCTGGCCTGGCTGAACGGCGGCGCCCCGGTCAAATTTGGCCTGGCGGTTGTGCCTGGCCAAAACTCATCTGGCGACTGAAGTCGCGGCGACATTGCAAAGCCTGGCTGCCGCTGAGTACACCGGCCCCAGGCTGATCAGTCCATGGGGGCGACTGCCTTCAGCCGGCGCAGGCCGGCTTCGTAAGCCTTGCTGCGACTTCAGTCGCCAGCGGCTGAGAGCCATTCGGGACAGCTACCCTTCCACCGTTTGGGGCTCCCTGGCGGGGATTAAAATCTTGACCCTGGCCCCGCTGCCCGGGCTGCTTTCGATGGATAACGTTCCACCCACCTTCTGGGCCCGTTCTTCCATGGAGTGCAGTCCCAGATGCCCAGGATAGGAGCCGTGCGGGTCAAAACCCACCCCGTTATCCTGAATACTCAACTCCACCTCGTCATCAAGGCAGATCAGCTTCACCACCAGGCGTGAGCAGCGGGCGTGCTTGACGGCGTTGTGCAGCGCTTCCAGCGCCACCCGGTACAGGGCTTCTTTGACGCTCAGATGCAGGTCGGGTTCTTCGCAGGTGTTCAGTTCCAGATCCAGGGCATACCGGGCCCGCAGGGCTGCCGCCTGTTTGCTGAGCGCCATCACCAGCCCTTCCAGCTCCAGCGATTCGGGGCGCAGTTCAAAGATCAGCGCCCGCATTTCTGCCAGGCCGGCCTGCGCCAGCGAAATCACATACGTCATCGCCTCCAGGGTCTTGTTCCGGTCGCCATCCAGATGGGCCAGGGCCGTGTGTGCCCCCAACGAAATCCCATAAAGGGCCTGCGAAACCGAATCGTGCAGTTCGCGCGCCAACCGCTGGCGTTCCTTGATTGCCGCCCGCTCTTCTGCCCCGCGTGCCAGCTCACGCTGCACCCGCAGCAGCTCAAATTCCGAAAGTTTGCGTTTGGTGATGTCGTGGATGAGCGTCAGAACACACATTTCTCCGCTGATCTGGAGCGTAATCAGCGACATTAAGACATACGCCACGCCACCGTCATATTTAACCAGCTTGACCTCGAAGTCAACCACCCGGCCATTTTCCTTAAAAGCCTGGGTCATCGCCTCTAGCTGGCTCTTATCTGCAAACATATTCACCGCCAGACCTGCCTGGCCCACAATCGTGGCGCGTGGGTAGCCCAGCATGCGCACAAAAGCCTCATTCACATCCAGAATGAACGTATCCGCCAAACGGGCCAGCACAATTGCATCCGGGGAAAAATGAAAAACGGTCGAAAATTTATCTTCCGAAGCCCGCAGGGCCTCTTCGGCCTGGATCCGTTCGGTAATATCATACGACATCACCTGAACGGCATACTGCCCGTCCGGGTTTTGAATCCGCTGCATGGTCGTCTGGAAGTAGCTCCTGCCCGCCGGCAGGTCCACCACGTCCTCCTGGGTCTCCGATTGTCCAGAATCAATCACCTTCACAATCCGGTCAAGATAGTCTTGCCCCTGCGGCCCAAACACCTGCAGGATGGACTTCCCAATGAAATCCTGGCGCTGCCCGGCCAGGTTGCGGGCCGAAACCAGGTTCTGCATCAGCAGGTTGCCGTTTCGATCCCAGACCGTGTTAGGCTCCGGGAAGATATCGAATTGGGTCCGGTAGCGCTCTTCACTTTCGCGCAGACGCTGTTCCATCCGTTTCAGGTCGGTGATATCCTGCACGATCTGAACGGCGTTGATAATCAGGCCGGTTTCTTCATACACCGGGCTGGCAGACATCAGGATATAGGTCTTGCTGCCATCTTCCTTCCAGAGCAGGGCCTCCACATTGGTCACCATCTCGCGGTTTTGGATCGCCCGGTTCAGGGGCAGTTCCTCAGCCGGGTAACACGAACCATCCATCCGGCAGACCACACAGTTGCCCTTCAATGTTTCGGTAGCCCCTGCCAGGTCGTTCCCCAGAATCACCCGGGCCAACTGGTTTGCCAGGGTGATGATGCCATCCGAATCGGTCATCACAACCCCCACCGGCATGGTGTCGACCAGCGCCCGGAACATGCTGTTGGCAAGCTGCAGTTCTTCAGAAAGCAGCTGGGCCTGCTGGCGCGAAAACTCGGCCCGGTTAAAGATCAGCTCCCGTTCGCGCTCCACCCGCTCGCGCTCGCTGATCTCGTTTTGCAAACTGCGGTTGGCTTCTTGCAGCTCGGCAGTCCGCGCCAGCACCACCATTTCCATCTCTTCGCGCCCTTTGTTCAGCATTATTTCAGTCTTGCGGTAGGTCAGCACGGCATCCATATAAAAGATGAAACAAAAGACCGTCAGGACAAAAAAGAGCATCAGCCGCGGCCAATCGAACAGCATGGGATGCCCGGTCAGCCCATCAATCAGGGCGTCAATTAAAAAAAAGACGATCGCCAGGCTAAAAAAAGTAAGCGCCCTGGCGATAATTTGCCTGTCAAAAAATAATTTGGTCCTGTTCATAGAGCAAACGCAGGCTAACCCGGAGCAGAAGAAACCAGTCCCGTTCGGATGGCGTACAAGGCCGCCTGCGTCCGGCTGGGTACGCCCAGCTTGTCCAGAATGTGGCTGACATGGGTTTTGACGGTTTGTTCGCCGATGTTCATATAAACCGAGATCTCTTTGTTGGCTTTGCCTTCCGCCAGCAGCTTGAGCACTTCCAGTTCACGCGTCGTCAGAACCTCTTTGGGCAGATCCGGCGAGTGGACTTCACGCATCAAGCGAGCCGCCACCTGGTGTGAAAGCTGCACCTGCCCGGAGGCGGCGGCTTTGATCGCCGCCG
>Ga0268298_10004955_pt1 | contig 12702 bp, 12 predicted proteins | sample WWTPWeurt_MetaG_FD_194462 | JGI IMG/M metagenome (GOLD analysis project Ga0268298, IMG submission 194462) | Activated sludge microbial communities from WWTP in Nijmegen, Gelderland, Netherland - WWTP Weurt | ecosystem: Engineered > WWTP > Aerobic digester > Activated sludge | place...
CGCATGGAATCTTCGGACTGCATCACCCGTGCAGGCGCCAACCACGAGCCGGCGCGACCGAGGTGACGAGGTGGTGCGCAGTCGATGCGGGCTGCGCGCAAAAGCCGACGGAGCTGATCTGCTCGCCGTCATGTCCTCGTGTGCGACGCGCACGCAGCGCGAACAGAAGAGTAGAGTGCCTCGTCATGACCTCACGATCGCTCCTCGTCGCAGCGCTCTTCGCCGTCGCCTGCTCGAACGTCCCGCCATCTGGGAACGACGGAGGTGGAGGTGGAGCAGCTGGCGGCGGTTCCACCGCAGGAGGAAGCAGCGCAGGCGGCGGCACGGCGGGCGGGACCAGCGGTGGCTCGACCGGAGGCGGTTCGACCGCGGGAGGAACGACTGGCGGCGGCTCGACCGCGGGAGGAACGAGTGGTGGCGGCTCGGCTGGCGGTGGCTCCGCGGGCGGCGGGAGCGCGTGCACTCCGGCCTGTGGCCAGGGCCGAACCTGCTGCAACGGAACGTGCGTCAACACCGCGAACGATCCTCGTCACTGTGGCCGCTGCGACGTGCAGTGCTCCGGCGCGACACCGTACTGCGAGGGCACCTGCCAACCTCCGCCGTGCTCCATCGACGCAGGCAGCTGTCGCGGTGGGCAAACGTGCTGCGGCGGCGCCTGCTGTGGCGCGGGCCAGCTCTGCTGCGATGCCCAAGGGCCGCTCGGTGGAATCCAGGTCTGCCACACCCCCACCACCGCCGAGCCCACCTGCCCGCAAGGCTGTGCACCGCTCTGCGCGAGTGATCGCTCCATCAAGTCCGACGTCAGCCCCCTCGACGAACGACAGGTGCTCGAGCGCGTGGCCGCCCTGCCCCTCTCCACCTGGCGCTACACCAAGGACGCCTCGAGCGTTCGGCATCTCGGCCCGATGGCACAGGACTTCCACGACGCCTTCGGCTTGGGAGACACCGACACCGCCTACCATTCCATCGACGCGCACGGCGTCTCGCTCGCGTCGATCAAGGCGCTCTACCAGTTGATGCAGGAACAGGAGGCGCGGCTGCGCAAGCTCGAGGCCGAGAACGCGGCGCTCCGTGCCCGCGCCTGTCAGCAGCCATCACCTTGAGAGATGGCGCGCTGGACCCGGTTCTTCTGGGGCACCTCGGCTTCGAGTAGGGACCAGCGGAGGTCGAGGCGGTCAGGGCGTTCCAGCCATCAGCTCGGCCCGTTGGAGTCGTCGTGCGCCGTTCGCTCATCTCGCAGTTGCTCACCGACGCGCGCGAACTGGCGGCGTCGTATCTCCACCCGGTCTCGAAGCTCCGCGTGCTGAGGAGCGATGGGTACCAGCTCCTCGTGATTCACCGGCTGCGAACGACTGCGCGACGGCTCCACGTGCCGCTCGTCAACCACCTGCTGCGTCGGCTCTCGACGGCCTTCTACGGCACCGAGATCGGCAACGAGGTGCACCTCGGTGACGGGGTGAACTTCATTCACCCGATGGCGGTCGTCATCGGAGGCACTGCGCACGTCGGCGCACGGGTCCGCTTCATGGGCAGCAACACCGTCGGCACCGCCAAGGACAACGGCTACCCCATCATCGAAGACGACGTGATGGTGGGCGCTGGAGCGCGCATCTTGGGGCCGGTGCGCGTCGGCCGCGGAGCCATCATCGGCGCCAACGCGGTGGTGCTGAGCGACGTGCCCGAGGGCGCGGTCGTCACCGGCGTGCCCGGCGTCGTGCACCACGAAGCAGATCAGCGAACGAGCGTGCCCATCCACCGGTCCCAGGCGCTGAAATAGAGCCCGTAGTTTCCGTCCAGCACGAGGTGATGCTGGTTGTGCATGGTGGCGAAGTTGAGCCACTTGAGCACCGGGTGACGCTGCCAGCGCAGCGGGTACGGCTCGACGCCGCAGTGGCCGACGACGTTGATGGCGATGGCGACGAAGCTGAACACCAACCACACCAGCGACGGCACCGGCACGAAGCGCACCAGCGGCACCGCCCAGACGACCTGCACCACCGCGTCGGCGACGCCGAAGGACAGCGCCGCGAAGGGTGACGGGTTGCGCGACTGGTGATGCAGCGAGTGGAGCCAGCGGAACACGCGAGGGTGATGGGCGAGCCGGTGCGACCAATAGAAATACGTGTCGTGCACCATGAGGAGAAAGAGCAGCCACCCCGAGAACTCGAGCACCTTGAGGGCTCCTGGCGCCTCGAGCTTCACCAGCGGCAGCCCGGCGTAGACGAAGCCGAAGAGCGTGCCGAAGACGAGGGCGCTCCGCAGCGAGGTGAGGAGTTCTCGGCGAACGTCGACGCGGGTGAAGTCGACGGGCTGGAGCCGTCGGCGACGGGTGAGGGGGTTGCCCTTCCACGTCCAGAAGAAGAGCCAGGCACCGCTCGCGGCGAGGAGATACCGAACGGCGTGCAACGTCGACAACGCCACCACCAGGCTGAGCACGTGCGAGGTGTCGAAAGCCATTCGCCGCGCGAGTCAACCTCAGCCGTCGGTCCGAGGCGAGTCGGAGGATGCTTCGCAGAAGAAGACGGGCTCAGGTCGTCGCAGGCGAGCGCGTGACGGCCTCCACGAACAGGCGCCTGGCGTCGTCCGTCTCGGGGCGGTCGGCGCCGATCAGCAGCACCTCGATGTCGGCGAGCAGCATCAGGCGGCCCTCACTGCCAGGCGTCGAGGAGATCGGGCTCCGCGACCGGTGACGGCTTCGTTCTCGACGGTGCAACGAGAGGGTGCGCTCGCACCGCGGGCCGGGCCGGAGACGGAGCCGGCGGCCGCACTGCTCGAGTGAGCTCGGGAGGGCGTCCAGGCGCGTCGGGGTCTTCACGAACCGGCCTGGCTTCTTCGTGGAGGCGCTCGGGCAGCACCGGGCGCGGCTCCTCGACCCGCGGCAGGACCCGAACCGGAAAGGCAGCGAAGTCGTCGTCCGGAACCTGCACCAAGGGCGGCGCCGGGAAGGAGGCCTGTGCGAGGGGCTCGGGAGCACCTGGCGTGCTCGACCTCACCTCGCGCCAGAGCAACGTACCGAAGAGCGCGACGGCGGCGAGCGCCCCACCGGCCAGCCGCAGCCACCGTCGTGGACGGAGCGCCTGCATCGCCTCGTTCGTCGTCGGCCCTCGCTCGGCGACGAAGGCCGGCATCGCCATCGGCAGCTCACGGGGAGCGGCGGCTGACTGCACGACCGGGTCGGTCTCCACCAACGCCAGTGCATCGTCGCCGGCGAGCGGGAGCGCAGCTGGCTCGTTCGGGCGAACCATCGGCTGCGGGTGCGACTCCGGCATTGGCGACGGCGAGCGAACGAGCCCTTTCGGTGGCGAGGCACGCGGCCGCTCCAGCTTCGGCGGCGTCGGATGAGTGGGTTCCCGCCCGGGCATCGGCGCTGCGCGAACGAGCGCAGTCGAAGGACCAGACGGCTCCAGCGTCGGCGGTGTCGGACGAACGGAGGCCCTCGGCGACGGCTCCGGGTTTGCCGCAGCGCGAATCGGCGGCGGCGTGACGAAGACGGGCTGCGGCTCGGCCCTCGCCAAGGTCGCGATCATCGAGTCGGTGACTTCCACCACGTCGGTCGCGGGCTCCGAGCCGTCCACTGGGCTCATCGCCCGCCACTGCTGCGAGGTGGGCGTCGGCCGACGCACGGGCTGGTGAAATCCCTCCGCCAACTCGAAGGTGAGCTCGTCTGATCCGAGGTTCGATTCGCTCGTCATGCCCCGAAGACGAGCCACCCCACCCTGAGTCGCGAAAAAACGACTGCACGCCAAAACGGGAATCAAACCAACTCGTTACGAGAGCGAGCGACCGGCGCGCGACCGCCTGGCGGGCTCCTCGAGCAGGCTCGTCAGGCTCGCGTCGAAGGCGCTCACCACCACCCGCATCAGGCTGTTCACGTCGGACGCGGTGAGCTTGAACTTCTCCATCAGCCGCTTCTTGGTGCTCTTGGCGAGCTCGTCTCGCAGCGCAGCGATTCGGCGCGCGACGGTGGAGCGGTGAAGCCCCGTCATCGCCGCGAGCGCGTCGATGGAGAGCCGATCGATGAAGGTGAGCCGAATGAGGTTGCGCTCGTCGAGCGTGAGGCTGCGGAAGGACGCTTGGAACGCCTCGCGAAACTCGGCCTGGTACTGCTTGCGGATCACCTGCAGCTCGATGTTGGCGGTGTCGGCGACGGCGGAGGCGAGCTGCTCGTCGAGCTCGTCGCTCGGCTTCTCGGCGCGCTTGGTGTCGATGGCGAGGCGCACGGCGGCGGCGCTCAGCCAGGTGCCGATGGAGCCGGTGCCCGAGTAGGTGCCGATGCGCGGCTTGTCTCCGACGAACACCCGGCGCTGCAGTTGCTGGAGCACTTCGTCTCGTTCGTGAGCGGCCAGACGCATCGGCGCGAGGGCCTCTTCGATGGTCTTCCGGCTCTGGCTCATGATGGCCGCGACGGCCTTGCTGTCTCCGCTCTCGGCCGCCCACGCCGCATAGAGGTCGGAGGTGCGCAGCCGCTGGAGCATGCCCACCACCCCGCTGCTCTCGCGCACTCTCGAGGCGAGCCGGCGCAGGTACGCCTCGTCCGAGAGGGAGAGCCCGGGCCACTTCGTCCTGGCGCGGTCGACGACCAGCTCGAGCGCGGTCTGGAGCAGCGAGTCTTTCGCGAGCGCCGACGTCTCGAGGACCTCGAAGAAGGCGCGGCGGGCGGTCTGGCTCAAGGGCATCGCGTCACTCGAAGAGCGGAATGTCGTCGGCGGGCTTCGGCTTCTTGCGCGTCGTCTTGGTCGCCTTGGGCCCCGCATCGGCGGACGGCAGCTCGGCGATGGGCGTCACCGTCGGCTCGGCGACGGCGGCGGCGTCGGGCGTGGCTTCCACGACCGGCGGCATCGGCGGCACCACCGGCGGCGGCTCGGTTGGGGGCAGCTTCACCGCCGGCTCGCTCGGTGGCTCGGGCGGCCGCTGGCGTTCCGAAGGAGGAGTCGGCTGGCCCAGCTGGAGGACGAGCACGCCCAAGGCGACGACGGCGATGGTGGCCGCCACGAGGAAGGGGAGCCGGTTCTTCCACGAGCCGAGCGTTCGCCACGCGCGCAGCAGCTCGGCGCCAGTCTGGTAGCGGTTGGCCGTTCGCTCCGACATGCAGCGCATGACGATGCGGCGCCACGGCTGGGGCACGAGGTCGAAGTTCGTCTTCTGGGTGAAGCGCTTGGGCAACTTCCCGGTGAAGAGCCGGTAGGCCACCACGCCGAAGGAATAGACGTCGGAGGCGGGGGTGGCGGGTTCTCCCAGCGCCTGTTCGGGCGCCCAGTACGCCGGCGTGCCCACCGGCCCCGAGAAGCTCGGGTCGCGCTCGAGATCTCTCGCCAGCCCGAAGTCCATCACCCAGATGTGATCGTCCTTGCCCACCATCACGTTCGCGGCCTTGAGGTCGCGATGCACCACGCCCTTGTCGTGCGCGGTCGAGAGCGCCGAGGCGAGCTGGTCGAGCAGGTGCGCCACGCGCTCGGGCTGGAGCGGGCCTTCATCGAGGAGCTGATCGAGCGTGCGGCCCTCGACCAGCTTCATGGTGATGTAGTGCTGCTGACCCGAGATGCCGAGGTCGTAGACGGGGCAGACGTTCGGGTGGGAGACCCGGCGTGCGAGCAGGATCTCGCGGCGCAACAGCTCGAGCGCATCGCCTCGCTGCACCACCGCGGGCGCGAGCACCTTCACCGCCACCTTCTCCTTGAGCTGGAGGTCCTCCGCCTCGAACACCACGCCCATCGCACCGCCGCCGAGGAGGTTCTCGATTCGAAAGCGCCCGTCGAGCACGGTGCCTGGCGCGGCGCCCATCGCCTCGGGCTGGGTGATGGTGAAGTCGGCCGAGGCGCCCTCTCCGGTGCGAATCGAGACGTGCCGCGCGAGCGCTGCGAGGGTTCGCCGACAGCCGTCGCACTCGTCGACGTGAACGTTCACCTGCTGCCGGCCGTGCTGGCTGAGCGCGCCGCGCACGTACTCCACCAGGGTGTTCTCGTCGGGGTGGTCGCCCTCGTAGCTCATCTGACCTGGTTCACCGCGAAAGGACATGGGGAGAACGGCGGCGCATCATGTCATCGAACGCCGGGGAGGTCCTGCCTTCAGCGCCCGCGGTCCGGCACGACGACCTCGACCCGGCTGAACTGGCCCCCCTGGATTCGCCAGAGTTCGATGGGCGACGACGCCTCGCCCGTCACCTCGTCGAAGTCCAGCGGTCCCGAGGCGCCGTCGACGTTCACCGTGTCGTGGAGGTCGAGCTCGCGCACCAAGGTGGTGAAGCTGGTGGGAACGAGCGGCACCGCAGCGCCGGCGCTCAGCTTGGTGAGGCCCTTCGCCAGCCGCACGCCGCCCTCTCCATTCGAGGCGTGGAGAGCGAGCATCAGACACATCATCGCGTCGAAGGCGTTCGCGGTCGCGCCGACGGTGAGCGGGTCGGCGCCGAAGCGGGTCAGGTACTGGCCGGCGAAGTACTGGGCGGCCTCTCCGGTGGAGGTCGCGCCCGAGGTGCCGTACGCGCCCTCCGTCTGTGGAACGAGCAGCACCGGGGAGCGCGCGGCGTCGGTGAAGACGAGCTGCTTCCCCGCCAGCGACGGGTGCGTCACCGCGCGCTGGACCAACCGCACCGCGTCGTCGGGGAAGGCCACCACCACCAAGGCTCCCGGGTTCGTCGCGCTCGCGCCGTCGATCGCCGAGTCGATGGCCCCGCTCTGGGTGAAGGGGAACGTCGCCTTCACGCCCGGGTACTCACGGCCGAACGCGACCGCCAGCCCCTGCCCGTAGGCATCGTTCACGTGCACCATCGCCGCCTTGGGCGTGCCGGCGTCGACGAGGAAGCGCGAGAGCACCTTCGCCTGGAAGGAATCGGGCGCAGCGGTGCGCCAGACGAGCCCGGGGTCGCTCGGGCCTGCGTCGGGGGCCGTGTCGGCGAGATCGGAGATCTCCGCGGCCGTCGCCGAGACGCTCATCAGCAGCATCCCCGCGGGGACGGTGACGCGCGACGCCGCGATGGTCTCACCCGAGGTCGAGGAGAGGATGGCCAGGACTCGGCGCGCGACGAGGTGCTGGGTCAGCTCGGTGACGACCTCGGCGCGCGAGGTGCTGTCACAGGACAGGAGCCCCACCGGCCGCCCGCGCACACCTTGACGCGTCGGCGGGTTGGTCTGTTCGATGGCCAGGAGGAGCGAGTGCTCTCGCGCCACGCCGGTCGGGTTCTCGGTGCCGTCGAGCCTGGTGAGCGGGAGCACCGCACCGAAGACGAACGCGTCGGGCGCCGTCGCCCCGAGCCGGTGACACCGCCCGTCGAGGGGCGGCCGCGACACGCAGAGCTTGTTCACGCACTCCAGGTCTGCGCCCTGAGTGCACTCGGCGTCGGTCTGGCATTCGTCGAAGCTGCCCAACGCCAGCCGGCAGGCGGAGAAGAGGAGCGCGGTGGCGACGGTCGCGGCGCGCATCACGGCGTCAGCCAGTCGACGAGGAGGAGGACGGCGCCAGTGAGGCCCAGCACCCCGGCGGCGACGAAGCTGACGTCGGTGAAGGTCGCGCGCTCGAGGGCCTGGCTCACCAGCTGAGGTTTGGCGACCGGGTCGAAGGTGCCGTGCGCCCGTTGGGCGGTGCTCTGCGCCCAGAGGCCCAGGCCCACGCCGACGCCAGCCACCACCCCGCCGCTGATCAGGCTGATCAACCCGACGGTGCGCAGCGGGTGGGGACGAGCGACGGACGGCGCGGGGACGAGCATGGGCGGCGTCGTCACCGGCTCCTTGACGGTCTCCTTCGGCGCATCGTGCCGCGGAGCCTCGACGACTGGCTCGGGAGCTGGCTCCTTCGCGACCTCCTTCGGCGGCTCCGGTTCGGCGGGCTTGGCGGGCCGCTTTCGATAGAGGTCGGCGAGGGCCTTGCGGGCGCGCTTGAGGGCCTGCAGCTCGGCGTCGGGTCGATCGAGGTAGGCCTCGTAGACGATGATGGCCTTCTCGACCTCGTTCGCCTTCTCGTAGGCCCGGGCGAGGTTGAAGAGGATGCGGCCCGACGGGTCGACCTTCGTCGCCTGCTCGAGCAGCTGGGCAGCCTCTGCGTAGTTGCCCTTGGCGTAGGCGCGCTGGGCGTCGTCGACGAGCTGACGCGCTCCGGCTCCACTTTGGGGAGCCGCGATCATCATGCTCAGCACGAGGGCGAACACGTCGCGACACCACACCACAGCGGCGCGAAGCGGCAAGCGGATCAGTGCTCGGCGCGGGGCCAGACGTCGAGCTCGAGCGGCTTGGGCGTCGCCTTGGGCAGCGGCGCGGCTCGAACGGGCGCGAGGGAAGGCGTGAGGTACTGCACGCGCTGCTGAGGCACCTCCACGTCGGCTGGGCCGAGCGCGAACTTCACCGGAGCGGCGTCGCTCACCGAGTGGCTCACCACCGCGACCTGCACGAGGCCGGGCTCGAGCCTCGCGGTCTGGCCGGGACTCAAGAGACCGGCGGCCATCGCGCCCTCGGGGCCTCGCCAGGCGTAGGCCACCTTGAGCGTTCGACGGGGCTCTGGAGGCACCGCCAGCCGCAGCGGCTCGGTGAGGCGCAACGCCCGGCCAGCGCCGAGGTCGAGACAGTCGACCGCGGGGTGCAGCGCGATGAGCTGCGAGGCCTTCGTCGTGGTGTCGACGAGGCGCACCTCGAGGACGGTCGAGGTGGTGAAGGTCTCGGGCGGCTCGCAGTGAAGCCGCAGCGCACGCACGCCGTGCACCGCGAGCACCCGACCCGGCGCGACGCCGAAGAGGCCGCCCCACCCGTCCTTCACCTCGTCGAGCCGCGCGGCGACGACCGCCCCCTTGGGCAACCGGTCGACGGACACGAGGTAGCGATGGCGAGGCTCGGTCGGCAGATCTCGCGCGTGCACCGCGAGCGTGTCGACGCGGTGCCGGGTCGGGTCGAGGCTCCACTCGTCGAGCGGAGCGGTCTGCACGGTGGGCACGGGCGGCGGCGGCGGCGGGGGCGGGCTGAGCGACGAGGTGATGGGGCGGGTCGGCGTCGAGCGGGCCTCGGGCCACAAAAGCGTCACCACGAAGATGAAGCACACCAGCACGAGGGCACCGACGACGACGCGAACGAGCCAGCGCTCCTCGGTCGCCGCGTCGGGCAGGCGAGGCCGAGCCTCCGCGGGCGGCATTGCTGGCACTTCGGTGGTGGGTGCGCGCAGGACGTCGGCCAAGGGGAGCTGGAGCACGGTGGCGATGCGACGTTGCTCGTCGGCCGAGGCGGACGGACGGGGCGGCGGCGGCCGAGGCGCGGTCGGCGTCGCGTCGGGGAGCGCCTTGGCAGGCGTCTCGAGGGTGTCGCGCCTGACCTCCTCGGTGGAGGTGAAGAACGGCAGGTGCGTCGTCGGCGGCGTGGGCGAGGTGGGCGGGAGCGCGCGCCAGTCGGCGAGCCCGTCGACGACGCGCCACGGTTCATCGACGGAGACGCGGAGGTCGAGCTCCTCGAGCTCACCTGCCGGCACGGTGGCGAGCTCCGTCTGGCGATCATCATCGGTCGGCATGGCGAGGGCTCCTGAGAGACGCATGCCCTCGGAGACGAGCCAGCCGGCGCGCCGTCGCAGGGATTCGACCTCCCACGAAGAGTCGCCTGAAATCGTGAGGTTGGTGTCGACCTAGACGTGCGCGGCGTGGGGCAGCGCGTCGGCGGCGTGGTGCTCGGTGTTCCGCCGCTCGTCGACGACGACGAAATCGATGACTGCTGCGAGCCGCGCGAAGTTGATGGGGGAGGAGATCCACTCGCGGGCGCCGAGTTCGACCGCGCGGTCGCCCTGCACTTCCCACGGCGCGATGGCGACGATCGGCACGTCGGGCCACTCCTTGGCAAGCCGCGCGATGAAGGACAGCTGCGTGTCGTCATCAGCGCGCACGATGGCGGCGTCGAAGTGGAGCCGGCTCAAGGCAGACTCGGCAGCTTCGAGACCAGGTGCCCAGGTGAGGTGAAAGTGCTCACGCAAGCGCCGGTCGGCGAGGGCGAAGGCAGTCAGGTCGGCTTCGATGACGAGGACGTCTGGCTTCATGCGGGCACACGGGGGACAGGGTTGCTTGGGTGGACAAAGCAACCCAAAGGCCAGCGCCGCTCGGCTGATCAGCCCGGCCGAGGTGCAACCCTTGCGAGTCTCCCCGTCGATCGCCGCACGGCTTTCACGCGACCGCGACCGGCGTGCGCCAGGTCAGGAGGGCTTGGCTGCCGCGCGAGCCGCGTCGTTGATGACGTTGGAGTCGAGGATGGGCGTCGGCCACCCGTGACGCGTGACGTGGAGCATGGCTTGCCCGACTTCCCGGGAAAGAGCCGCTTCCACATCGGGTAGAGCGGGCCCGCGAGCGCGTACATCAGCCGGCTGCCAGTCTTGGAGACGATGCCGTCCATCGGTTGGATGGAGCCGGGCCGGAAGATCATCCCGCTGCCGCCGAGGAGGAGCACGCGCATGGGGCAGTCGTGTACTCTGACGCACTCGGTCCCGCCCATGAATCGACGCGCATCACTCGACGAGGTGGCTGCCCGGCTGGGCGAGGCGCGGCGGGTCGTCTACCTCTGCGGTGCGGGGCTCTCGGTGCCGAGCGGCATTCGGGCGTATCGCACCGGAACGAACGCGGTCTGGGGCGAGTACGTGCTCGAGTGGGGCACGCGGGAGAAGTTCCTCTCGGACCCGGCGGCGTGGTGGAAGACGTTCTGGCTCGGCGCGCACGGTGAGCTGCTGAAGACGGGCATCGAGCCGAACGCTGGGCATCGCGCGCTCGTGGAGCTGCTGAAGCGCGGGCCGAAGGACCTCGTCATCACCCAGAACATCGACGGGCTCCATCGCGCCGCGGGGCACCCGGAAGGCCAGCTCATCGAGATTCACGGCCGGCACGACCGCTTCGTCTGCGCGTCCGAGGGGAATTGCCCCGGCATCGAGGAGCCGGTGTCGGTGGTCGATCTGTCTCGCGTCGACGCGGGCGTCATTCCAACCTGCGCGCGCTGCCAGGCACCGATGCGGCCGCTCGTGCTGCTCTTCGACGAGTACTACGACGGGCACGACGCCTATCAGGCCCACCGGGCGCGCCGCGCGCTCGACGACGCCGACGTGTTGGTCTTCGTGGGCACCTCGTTCTCGGTGGGCATCACCAGCTCGGCGATTCGCTCGGCGGAGGTGTCGCGCGCGCTGATGGTGAACGTGAACCCCGAGCCCTCGGGCTTCTCGGGCCTGATGCTCGAGCTCGCGGAAGGCGCCGAGGTAGTGCTCCCTGCGCTGGTCGACCACCTCTCGCGTTCGCCGACTCGCGACGAAATGTCATCGCGCGCGCGTGGCGGTTAGAGTCGACGAATGCGCCTCAGTCTCTTCGGAGTGCTCCTCGCGACGGGAGCAGGAGCCGCCACCATTCAAGTCGGCCCCACCCGCACCGTCACCCAGCTGTCGGCGTTGAACCAGTCGACGGTGATGCCGGGTGACGTCATCGAGCTCGACGGGAACGCGACCTACACGAACGTGACGTGGACACGCTCGGGCAGCTCGACGCTCCCGATTCGAATCGTGGGCATCACGCCGACGGGCGGAACGCGGCCGCGCATCTCGGGTGGCACCAACACCCTCGAGATTCAGGCGAACGACGTCATCGTCGAGAACGTCGAGCTCACCGGCGGCTCGTTCCGCTGCTTCTATCATCACGGGAACAACGTCACCCTGCGCAGCTCGGTGGTGCACGACTGCGCGGCGCACGGAATTCTCGGGGCGGATCAGGACTCGGGGAACTTCACCCTCGAGTACGTCGAGGTCTACCGGTGCGGCAACGGCACGGGGCAGCACCAGATCTACATGGCGACTGACGAGGTCACCTTCCCCGGCAGCGTGTTCCGCATGCGCTATTGCTACGTGCACGACGCCAACGGCGGGAACAACGTGAAGTCGCGCGCCGAGCGAAACGAGATTCACTACAACTGGATCGAGGGGGCGACCTTTCACGAGCTCGAGCTGATCGGCCCTGATCCGAACGGGGCGAAGTCGGGCTGGTCAATCAACCTCGCGCGCGAGGACTCGGAGGTGATCGGCAACGTGCTCCGGAAGCGGACCACTTCGTTCGTCGCGCGGATCGGCGGAGATGGAACGGGCTTCTCGCGCGGGCGGTATCGGTTCGTGAACAACACCATCATCGTGTACTCGGGTGGGAGCGCGGTGTTCCGGCTCTTCGACGAGCTCGAGAGCGTGGAGATGCACAACAACGTCATCACGATGCAGGCCGCGACCGGCACTCCGACGATCATGCGCGCGCAGCCGAGCGAGATGACGTGGCTGAACGGCCGGCGGGTGAGCGGCGCGAACAACTGGTACACGACCGGCGCGAGCGGTGTTCCGGGAGAGTGGACCGGGAGCCTGACGGGGACCGACCCGGGGCTGACGATGATCAGCGCCGATGATCCGCGGCCGTTGATGGGAAGCCCGTTGGTGAACGCTGGGACCTCGACGTTCACCTCTCCGGCGGGTTCGCCGTTTCCGAATCCGACTGGAGTGCCGAGTTTTCATCCGCCAAGGCATGCGCTGATGGCGGCTCCGGCCGAGGCGAGGCCGGTGGTCGGCGTCATCGACATTGGTGCGTACGAGTACGCGATGCCGATCGGTGGTGGATCAGCTGGAGGATCAGCAGGCGGATCCGCGGGTGGCGCAACGGCTGGCGGGTCCGCGGGTGGCGCAACGGCTGGCGGAGCTGCGGGTGGCGCAACGTCGGGAGGAGCTGCAGGCGGTGCGACGTCT
>Ga0268298_10004957_pt1 | contig 12700 bp, 14 predicted proteins | sample WWTPWeurt_MetaG_FD_194462 | JGI IMG/M metagenome (GOLD analysis project Ga0268298, IMG submission 194462) | Activated sludge microbial communities from WWTP in Nijmegen, Gelderland, Netherland - WWTP Weurt | ecosystem: Engineered > WWTP > Aerobic digester > Activated sludge | place...
CGTAGAGCAGTTGAGTGTAAAAATAAGTGATCTCCAGGTTGGTAAAGTTTCTCAAGCATGAGAACACCTGGTTTCATATCAAAGAGGAGTATTTATGCCTAAAATGAAAACTAAAAGTGGAGCGGCCAAACGCTTCAAGTTTAGGGCGAGCGGGAGTGTCAAACGCTCACAAGCTTTTAAACGCCACATCTTGACTAAGAAAACAACCAAAAATAAGCGTCAATTGCGAGGTACCGCTGCTGTGCATGCCACAAATGAAGCCTCGGTTCGCGCTATGATGCCGTACGCATAAAGGGAGAAGATCATGCCAAGAGTTAAACGTGGTGTAACCGCTCATGCGCGGCATAAGAAAATCTTAGATTTAGCCAAAGGTTATCGCGGACGTCGTAAGAATGTTTATCGTATAGCCAAACAAGCGGTCATGAAGGCCGGTCAGTATGCTTACCGGGACCGCCGTCAGCGTAAAAGACAGTTCCGTGCATTGTGGATTGCGCGTATCAATGCAGCTGCTCGTGAGTGCGGTCTGTCATACAGCGTATTTATGAATGGTCTTAAGAAAGCAAGTATTGCAGTTGATCGAAAAGTCCTGGCTGATTTGGCCGTATTCGATAAGAGCGCTTTTGAGAAAATTGCAGCACAAGCAAAAGCGAGTCTTACTCCATAATTGGATGTAAACCGATAGATATTGGGAGGTCGGGTAAAACCTGAGCCTCCCTTTTTCTTGTGAATCTTGTGAAGTGGAACGATAGGGTAGTTGCTATTTAATCTTAATGCTCTTGTTGACATGAAAAACTTGGAAGAAATTATCACTGAAGCAATAAGCCAGATGGATAACATTGAAGACCCTGCCGAGCTGGAAAATGTTAAAGCGCGATATCTCGGTAAAAGCGGTGTGCTGACTGAGTTGCTCAAAGGGTTGGGTAAGCTGCCTGCTGAAGAACGTCCTGCAATGGGAAGTCAGATCAATGAAGCAAAGAACCGGCTGGAAGCGACACTTAAATTCCGCCGTCATGCAATTCAAGAAAAAGAGCTGGAAGCTAAATTAACCGAGGAAGCTCTGGATATTACCTTGCCGGGTAGAGGATGCGGAGTCAGTGGTTTACATCCGGTGACAAAAACGCTGCAGAGGATTGAAACATTATTCCACTCGATCGGATTTGATGTGGTTTCGGGGCCCGAAATAGAAACCGATTTCTATAACTTCACCGCACTAAATATCCCTCAAAATCATCCCGCACGGGCAATGCACGACACATTCTACATCGATAATGGCAATTTGCTGCGCACGCATACGTCGCCAGTACAGATCCATTATATGCAGAATAACAAACCGCCAATTAAGGTGATCGCGCCAGGGCGTGTTTACCGGTGTGATTCCGATGTGACGCACACACCCATGTTTCACCAGGTGGAAGGTTTATGGATTGATGAAAATGCCAATTTTTCCGCTTTGAAAGGCGTTTTGGCAAATTTCATGGCGCAATTCTTTGAACGGGATGATTTACCCGTGCGCTTCCGTCCGTCCTTTTTTCCGTTTACCGAGCCTTCAGCGGAAATGGATATAGGTTGTGTGATGTGTAATGGAAAGGGGTGCCGTGTTTGTAGTCATACCGGTTGGCTGGAAGTGCTGGGGTGCGGGATGGTTCATCCCAATGTATTAAAACATGTGGCCATTGATAGCGAGCAATATATCGGATTCGCCTTTGGTATGGGAGTCGAGCGATTGACAATGCTCAGATACGGTGTAAATGATTTGCGGTTGTTTTTTGAAAATGATTTGCGCTTTCTCAAACAATTCAATTGAATCTGATTCATTTACTCATCATCGATAATAACAACTGAATCTTATGAAATTTTCCGAGAACTGGCTACGCAGTTTTGTTAATCCACCACTTTCCAGTACCGAGCTTGCGCATGCACTGACGATGGCCGGCATCGAGGTGGAGAGCATTGAACCGGTAGCGGCCACCTTTGATAAGGTTATCGTGGCCGAGGTGTTGGCTGTCGAAAAACACCCGGAAGCCGACCGACTCAAAGTGTGTAAAGTCAAAACTGGAAGAGCTGAGGAAGATGTATTGCAAATTGTGTGCGGCGCACCCAATGTAAGCACGGGTGTAAAAGTCCCTTGCGCACTGATTGGCGCAACTTTGCCGGGTTTCACCATCAAAAAATCGAAACTGCGCGGAATCGAGTCAGCCGGTATGTTATGTTCGGCTAAAGAATTAGGCATCAGTGATGCCGCGGATGGTTTGTTATTGCTTCCTGGTGACGCACCTGTGGGTATGGATTTTCGCGGTTATTATGAGCTTGACGACCATGTTTTTACGTTAAAGCTGACACCAAACAGGGCGGATTGTCTTGGTGTATTGGGCGTAGCGCGTGAGGTTGCGGCAATAACATCGGCCGAACTCTCCTTGCTGGAGAGAAAACCTATTGCGGAAGAAATAAACGATACACTGGCTGTACAGGTCATGGCTTCCGGCGCGTGTCCGCTTTACTGCGGCCGAATTATGCGGGATATCAATCTCAATGTGCCGACGCCATTATGGCTGACTCAGCGTCTGGTACGCAGCGGGCTGCGGTCGATAAATCCCATCGTCGATATTACCAACTATGTATTGCTGGAAACCGGACAGCCTATGCATGCCTTTGATCTTGAAAAAATTAAGGGGAACATCCAAGTCCGGTATGCGGGACGGGATGAGAAAATGCAATTACTGAATGGTAATCAAATTGACCTTGATTCTGGAATGTTACTAATTGCCGACGAACAAAAACCGCTGGCATTAGCTGGCATTATGGGCGGATTGGATAGCGGAGTAACTCAGGGAACGACGGATATTTTTCTGGAAAGCGCGTTTTTTAGCCCGGATACGATCAGCGGTAAATCTTTTCAATTGGGATTCAGCTCGGATTCGGCTTATCGGTTTGAGCGCGGAGTGGATTTTGCAGCCACGAGAGATGTGCTGGAATATGCGACTCAGCTGATACAAACGATTTGTGGTGGTAAGGCGGGGCCGGTGACTGAAATCAAGCATGAACTGCCGCAGCGATCGTCTGTCCATGTACGTGTTGAGCGAATTAAACGAGTATTGGGTATCGATATCGGAAAACAGCAAGTAATTGATTATTTTAACCGTTTGAGGTTTGAATTTTTAGCGAATGAAGATGCCTTTAATGTGATACCGCCAAGTTATCGTTTCGATTTAGCGATTGAAGAGGACTTTATAGAGGAACTGGCGCGGATTTATGGTTATGACCAAATTCCGGTGCATTTTCCGCATGGTGGAATGGCGATGCTTCCGGCATCCGAAACAAAATACTCCACGATAGACATAAAACGGTCGTTAACAGCACGCGATTATCAGGAAGTTATTAATTATGCTTTTGTCGATGCCGATTGGGAGCTTGACTTGGTCAATAACAGTAAACCAATCACATTACAAAACCCGATTGCGAGTCAAATGAGCGTCATGCGAAGTAGCTTGATAGGCGGTTTGATTTCCAATTTGCAGTTTAATTTGAACCGGAAGAAAACCAGAGTCCGTTTATTCGAGATTGGCTGCTGTTTTATCAGGGATGATGAAAGCGACTGTAAGCAAGTGGAAAAGCTTGCCGGATTAAGCTATGGCGATATAGCGCCGGAACAGTGGGGAATAACGGCGAGAAGTGTCGATTTTTATGATGTCAAAGCGGATATAGAAGCTTTGTGCCAAGGTAAAGCTCTCTATTTTAGGAAATTTGCTCATCCGGCATTGCATCCGGGGAAATCCGCGCAAATCTTGGTTGACGACCAGCCGATTGGATGGTTAGGCGAATTGCATCCGCGTTGGCAGAAGAAATATGGATTACAAAGAAACGCCATACTATTTGAGATGGAATCAGGTAGTTTGATGTCTAGATCGTTACCAGCAGTTAAAGAAATTTCTAAATTTCCACCTGTGCGGCGCGATATTGCAATTATCGTCGATAATGACGTTAGTGTGCATTCTCTGCTCGATGCCATAAATACGGGAAAATCGGTGATAGTGTCGGACTTTTCTTTGTTCGATATTTATCGCGGCAAAGGGATGAACGACAGCAAAAAAAGTCTTGCATTCCGGGTGTTGTTACAAGATACTGAGAAAACATTGACCGATGAAGAGGCTGACTCTGCGGTCGCAAGCATAGTAGAAATATTGAAGAATAAATTTTCAGCTACATTGCGCAATTGATGCATTTCTATTGCCTATGTGTCGATATTTTGTATTGATTGTTTATGGATCAAAAACTGATTGTATGAGATAAGTTATTAATCTCTTTTTATTTAAAGTAAAAGTGTTACTGCTTAATAATTCTAATATAGATGAATTTAAGCTATAAAATTAATAACTAACTGGAGTGAAGTATGGCATTAACAAAAGCTGAATTAGCAGATTTATTGTTTGAAAATGTAGGGCTTAATAAACGTGAGGCCAAGGATATGGTCGAGTCTTTTTATGAAGAAGTACGTACCGCTTTACAAAATGGTGAGGGAGTAAAACTTTCAGGATTCGGTAATTTTCAATTACGGGCAAAACCTCAGCGTCCGGGAAGGAATCCAAAAACAGGGGAAGAAATTCCGATTACTGCCCGTCGTGTCGTCACATTTCATGCAAGCCAGAAGTTAAAAGCTTTGGTTGAGAAAAATTATCATGGAAAACAAAAAAGTAAGTAATACACCACTGCCGATTCCTGCCAAACGATATTTTACTATCGGGGAGGTTGGCGTTCTTTGCGGTGTCAAACCGCATGTACTGCGCTATTGGGAACAGGAATTTGCGCAATTAAAGCCCGTAAAGCGCCGTGGCAATCGCCGCTATTATCAACATCAAGAAGTATTGCTCATACGGCGCATTAAAGAACTGCTGTATGATCAAGGATTTACAATCAGTGGCGCGCGTAACCGTTTGGAACATACTGAAAGCGAATTGATTTCACTGGAGGATATTACTGCCAGTCCGCAGCCTTCAATGACGGATTTAAGTTATATCCGGCGTGAAATTCAGAGTATTGTGTCGCAATTGCGTTCGTAAGTGATAGTAAGTGATGTTTTCTCAGCAAGAGTTTCTGAAGTTCACGTGTATTGTTTGCTATAATTGCCCGCTCGGGGCGTAGCGCAGCCTGGTAGCGTACTTGCATGGGGTGCAAGTGGTCGGAGGTTCAAATCCTCTCGCCCCGACCACTTGATTGGACTTCGACTTAAATATGATAGATGCTGAGTTTACTGTGCGCGAATGTTCGTTTGATTGTCCAGTGATTTTCATAACTTCATAAAAATGCGCATATTACTCAGTAACGATGATGGATATTTTGCTCCCGGTCTTGCTTGCCTTGCTGAATCACTCTCACAAATTGCAGAAATCATAGTCGTTGCACCCGAGAGAGATCGAAGCGGTTCCAGTAATTCTCTGACACTGGATCGTCCATTAAGTCTGCGTAAATCCCATAGCGGTTTCTATTATGTCAATGGCACACCGACTGACTGTGTCCATTTGGCAGTCACCGGCATGCTCGACATTATGCCGGACATGATTGTTTCCGGAATCAACAAGGGCGCTAACATGGGTGACGATACGATTTATTCGGGTACTGTTGCTGCGGCCACGGAAGGTTTTTTACTGGGGATTCCTTCATTGGCTGTATCCCTGGTCGATGCGTCCAGAGGTAATTATTTGGCCGCCGCACGTGTTGCGGTTGATATGGTGGAACGTTTCAAAAAAAATGAAATTCAGAGTCCCGTTTTGTTGAATATTAATGTGCCGGATATCGAATATCAGCAACTGCAAGGAATCGAAGTGACTCGCTTGGGGCGGCGGCACAAAGCGGAACCCGTCATTAAATCGCAAAATCCCCGTGGTGAAACCGTATATTGGGTGGGCGCGGCAGGTCCGGCGCAAGACGCTGGGAAAGGAACGGATTTTTATGCTGTTCAGCATCATCGGGTTTCGGTAACGCCGTTACAGATAGATCTCACCCGTTATGATCAGTTGGATCTGATAACAAGCTGGCTTAATAATTAGGCGCTTGTTATGTCGAGAGAGTTGAAATTTTATAGGTACTGATTGGTGAATGTTCGTCATTCTGGAATAGGTATGACCTCGCAGCGTACACGCATGCGCATGATTGAACGTTTGCGTGCACAGGGAATCGCAGATGAGGTGGTTTTATCCGTGATGGGTAACATTCCTCGTCATATTTTTGTTGAAGAAGCCTTGGCAAGCCGGGCTTATGAAGATGTTGCCTTACCTATAAATTACGGACAAACGATATCCAGTCCTTGGATTGTGGCGCGCATGAGCGAGCTCTTACGCGCCAATTCAAGTTTAGGCAAGGTGCTGGAAATTGGTACCGGCTGTGGTTATCAGACTGCCGTGCTGGCACATATCGCGCAAAAGGTTTTTTCGATAGAACGGATTGGACCGCTGCTGACACGTACTCGTATCCGGCTGCAAGAGTTGCAGATCCGGAATATCTATTTAAAACATGCGGATGGTTTGCTTGGGCTTGCCGAAGCGGGGCCTTTTGATGGTATTATCATGACGGCAGTGACGACGCACGTGCCACTTTCGTTATTGGAACAACTGGAAGTCGGCGGCAGGATGGTTTTCCCGAAGGGGACCCAAAAGCAGTATTTGTGCATTATTGAGCGGAATGCGCAAGGTTTTACCGAGACGGTATTGGAAGAGGTGAATTTTGTACCTTTACTGGCAGGAGTCATAAAAAAATAGCGGCGCGAGGTATAAAATGGCAAATCATGCAACGATCAAACTGATCAACACTATTGATATCTGCAAGTATATGGTTACGATATTTTCTTTACCGAAGCGGTCAAAGTTACCCATTAGCGATTTTTATTTGTTGTGCGGCGCCAGTCTTCTGTTGATTGGATGTAGTACGACACAGCCTCCTGTCCAAGTAGTCGATCGCGCAAAAAGCGATGCGGTACAACCTGTGAAGCCAGTCGAATCGAACAATGCGGATAATCAAGTCTATACGGTGCAGAAAGGGGATACGTTATACGGAATAGCGCTTAATCATGGCGTGGATTTCAAGAAATTGACGGAATGGAATAATATTACCGATCCAAATTCGATCAAACCGGGGCAAAAAATTTATTTGTCGATACCGGCAAAAAGCTCGCAACCGACATTATTCGCCTTACCGCAGCAACCGGAAACGGTAACGCTTGAACCGGCGCAGAATCCAGTTGACCGGGTCATTCCCATTCCTCCCGAAAGCAGTCCAGCAGTTAGTAGCGGCAAGGTAAAAAACAGTCCCAAAGCGCTAAAACTTCCTTTCTCAGAGCAGAATGTGGCGCGATTACAATATCCGGGCAATAATCCTTCGCCCGCAGTACCGCCTGCATCCGCGGTAGCAGAAAAAAATACCAAAATTGAAGTCGCTCCTCAGCCTGAATCATCAATATCCGATAAAGCGGTCAGTTCGGTTGCCGACTGGATTTGGCCGACAACAGGAAAATTATTGTCATCTTTTTCCAAGAATTCCAAAGGGGTAAAAATATCCGGCCAAGCAGGGCAACCGGTTCTTGCTTCTGCGGCGGGCGAAGTGGTTTATAGCGGTCATGGCCTGCGCGGCTATGGAAACCTGATCATCATCAAACATGACAATACATTTCTGAGCGCTTATGCGCACAACAGTAAGTTGCTGGTCAAAGAAGGTGAGGCCGTGGTGAAAGGGCAGAAAATCGCGGAAATGGGTAATACCGATACGGACACGATCCAGCTGCATTTTGAAATCCGTAAACATGGAAAACCAGTTGATCCGTTACAATATTTACCTAATCAATCGTAATAGCCGGTAGTAAACCAGTTCGATAAAATAAAAAAAGCGCATAACTCTAAAGGGTTATGCGCTTTTTCATTTCCGCTGTTTTTTATTCAGCAACAGAATGCCGCAGGTGTTTCAACGCCTCGGCAGTATGTTTGGTCGCTTCCTCCGCATGATCTTGTTTCGCATGCGCAATCGCTTCTTCTAAATGCTTGATCGACTCGGTTATGTGTTGATGTGCCTCAGCAGACTCTTTTTCGGCGGCTTTTGCATGGGTAAGGCTTTCTTGCGCGTGATCCAGCAATGCTTTGCTATGTCCGGCTTTGCCGTGAATCTGCGCATCCTCCGCGTGTTTTATCGCTTCTGTTGTATGTTGGTGTGCGTCCGCTGCAATGGCTTGTGAGCTGAAGTAAAACAAGGCGCCGATTACAGTGATCGCTAAAGTTTGCTTGAGTTTCATATTACTACCCTCCGTGCTGGTTAAGAAATGATTGCCAGTGTTCAATAGTGTTCATGTTTGTACAAACGGGACTAAGGATTGATCAGGCTATTGAGTGTTTTATAGTCGACCCATCCTCGCTCAAGGATTACACCGCCCATGTGTGTGAATGGCTGGGACGGTTCGCCCAAGTCGGACAGAATAGTCACCGCACCGCTAAAATTTTGTGAACGGGTATAACCGCTGACGGTAATGAGGGTGGAAAGATTTGCTGCTCGTGCTGATTTCAAACCGTTCTCCGAATCTTCAATGGCGATGCATTGCGGCGCGGTTAGTTTGAGCTGATCGAGCACCCAGTGGTAAATATCCGGCGCTGGTTTTTTCAACGGCACGATGTCGCCGGCACCGATCACATCAAACCAACCGATCGATTCTTCACCTAGTGTCGATTTAAGCAACGCGGTGACATTTTCCATCGTCGTCGTTGTTGCGATCGCAAGCTTTACTTTTTCCCGGCGCAACTCGTGAATCAACCGGGCGACACCCGGGCGTAAAGGGATGTTGCCGGTTTCCATCAACGACTCAAAATGCTTGGTTTTGGTTTTGTGCAAACTGGCGATCCATTCGGTCAGATTACTTTTATCGAGCTCGGCGGGCGCGTATCTTTCCATGAAATAGCGAATTCGCTCCTTGCCACCGGTGATTTGCAGTAACTCACCATAAAGATCGATATCCCAATTCCAGTCGAGATGGAATTGTTTAAAGGCGGCATTGAAAGCCAGGCGATGACCATCCTGCTCCGTGTCGGCAAGCGTGCCGTCAACATCAAATAGTACAGCTTGTAATTTATTATTTGTATTCATTGCATTAGTCGTAGTAAATGTTGAATCAGTGATAGCTGGCGCGTTGCAAACGATCCGTGACGGCTAACCATCCCGGATGATCTGGCGGCGCCTCAACGAGCAGATAATCAAATGCTGCCCGGTCAAACTGCCGTAATCTGGCATACAGTTGCTGGCCATACGCGACAGGATCGGACGGCATGGCGAATTGTTCGATGGATTGACTCAAGGCGGGCCTTGACTGAGCGCTATGGGACCAGGTTATGACCAGTATCCGTAAATCTTGTTCCGCCAGAGCCACTGCGCGCTGCCATAGTTGCTCCGCAGGGTAAATTCTCAATGGCGTTGCTGGTGCATAATGCGCGGGTAAGGATCCGGAAGTACGGATGGTTTGCTGGCCATTGTGCGGCAGCAGAACCGGGCCTTCCAGCACCGTCTCAAGCGCGGATAGAGCAATTCCTCCCGGTCTGAGTATTTGCGGTAAGTCATCGTGAAAACTAATGATGGTGCTTTCCAAACCGACGGCACACGCACCGCCATCCAGGATCATATCGACTTCCGGACCTAATTCTTGCTGCACGTGCGCGGCTGTAGTAGGACTGATGCGCCCGAACCGGTTGGCCGATGGCGCTGCCAATGCTTTTTCCGGACCCAATGCTTGCAGCAAAGCCAACGCGATGGGATGCGCTGGCATACGAAGCCCTACAGTATTTTGTCTTCCAGTTACGCAATCGGGTATGCGCCGGTTGCGCTGCAGGATGAATGTCAAAGGCCCGGGCCAGAAGTGCTGCGCCAGTTTCCAAGCGGATTCCGGTATCGCTTGCGCCCAATGATGCAATTGGGCAATGGCGCTAATATGGACAATCAGCGGGTGATCCGCGGGGCGTTGTTTTATCCGGTATATCTTGTGGATAGCGGAAAGATTGGTGACATCGGCACCCAGACCGTAGACAGTCTCAGTTGGAAACGCAACCGTTCCGCCTGCGCATATTATCTGCGCAGCAGCAGTAATTTGCTGTTGTTGCTCCGTGGTTAACCCGGATTGTGGTGTGGATAGCGTTGGTTCCATTGTTGTAACTTTCGATTCTCAATTTAAGGCAAACGCTCATGCCATGGAGCGGTGAAATGAATCACGGTGTATTGTCATGCCAGTCATACCCCAGTATGCCTTGCATCATCCGCACGATATGAAAGCTCAGCCAATTCATGATGTAGTTGCGCCATGAAAAGATACTTTTGCTGGCCGGTGTCACAGGGATCGATTGCTGTGCAATAGCCGTTTTTAAACTGGTTCTTAAGGTAGCGGCAAATGCGTGATCTTCAATAACGACATTGGCCTCGCGCGCGAGCAGCAAACTAAATGGGTCAATATTGGAAGAGCCGACTGTGGCCCAATGCTGATCAATGACCGCTACTTTTGCGTGTAAATAACTGCGATTATATTCATAAATTTTAATTCCCGCCCCCAAGAGATTTTCGTACAGGGCTTGGGTGGCATGGTACTGCAAGCGGTATTCGATTTTACCTTGCAGCAAAAGTTCGACTTGTACACCGCGCCGCGCGGCATTTTTCAGCGCGTTGCTGAATTTTCTTCCAGGCAGAAAATAGGCGTTGGCAATAATAATTTCGCTATGTGCCTGATTAATGGCATCCAAATAAGCATGCTCGATATCGTGACGATGCCGCCAATTATCGCGTATCAGCAATGCGGCTTTTTGATTTCCGTATGGCTCACCCGATGGTTTAATCGCGGCAGGATGGACCCAGCGCTTCTTAAAATGCGCCCAAGCGACGATCAGCCATAAATGCCGCGCAGCTTTATGGATTTGCATCAGTAACGGGCCGCGGATAATGACCGCATAATCGAAACGCGGGGTCAGATTTTCCGGGTTATGCTCGTCGTCGATGATATTGATTCCGCCGATAAAAGCGGTTTGTGCATCAATGATCGCTAATTTGCGATGCATGCGGCGCAACCGATAGCGGCGCGGTTTTGAGAAAATATATTCCGGCCGGAATATAAGCACTCTTATACCCGCTTGCAGCATCCGCTGTATTTCTTCCCGGGGGAAATCCTGTGAACCGAAACCATCAAGCAGCAGAAATACCGCTACACCACGCTGAGCCGCGCGTTTTAAAGCATCGGTGATTTTTTGGCCAATCGCATCGTATTCAAAAATATACGTTTCCAGGTGGATTTCAGAGCGTGCTTTGTCGATTGCGGCTTCTAGTTCCGGAAAATACTCAGCGCCATTGTGCAATAAAGTGATTTGATTGTTCTCAGCAAAGTGAAAATTTCTCATGGAGAAAACAAAGGCTGTACCGGTGTGATAAGCGTGAACGCGCGATCAACCAGCCGATGGAAATCTTCCGGAATGTTGCAACACATGGTGGGCGGATTTCCAGACATGGATTGATGCGACGCGATTACGAGATACTCAGCATTCTATCCAACGCCACTTTTGCCAGTTTGGCTTCATGTTCAGGCACTTTGATCTGATTGACCACATTGCCATTAACCAGATTTTCCAGCGCCCAGGCCAGATGCTGGGGATCGATCCGCGCCATGGTCGAACACATACACACCATCGGCGACATGAATTGGACAATTTTGTCCTGTGATTTGAATTCCTCGGCGATCCGGCTGACCAGATTCAATTCCGTGCCAACCAGCCAGCGTGTGCCGCCTTTCGCGGCTGCGATGGTTTTTATGATGTATTCCGTCGAACCGACATAGTCCGATGCCTTGCAGACTTCAAAGCTGCATTCCGGGTGCGAGATAACAATGCCATCGGGGTGCTGATTGCGGAAACGGATAATATGCTGCGGCTGAAACATTTGATGCACCGAGCAATGACCTTTCCACAACAGAATTTTGGCTTTCTTGATTTGTTCGGGCGTCAATCCGCCCATCGGTTCGTCAAAATTCCATACCACCATTTCATCCAACGGAATGCCTAATTGATGGCCGCTCCAGCGGCCCAGATGCTGGTCAGGAAAAAACAGCACTTTTTCGCGTCGTTTGAACGACCATTCCAGAATTTTACCGGCATTGCTGGAGGTGCAGACGATGCCTTCGTGTTCCCCGCAGAACGCTTTTAGGTCGGCGGCGGAATTGATGTAGGTTACGGGGGTGATCACTTCATCGGGATTCAGTATTTCCGCAAGCTCACGCCAAGCGCGTTCGACGTTGGCGAGATTGGCCATGTCGGCCATGGAACAGCCGGCCGCCATGTCGGGCAGAATAGCGATTTGCGCCGGACTGGAAAGCATATCCGCAACTTCCGCCATGAAGTGCACACCGCAGAACACCAAATAATCCGCATCCGTTTGCGCGGCAAGATGGGAAAGCTTTAAGGAGTCACCGGTCAAGTCTGCGTGCCGGTATACATCGGCGCGTTGATAGTGATGAGCCAGAATGACGGCGTGCTTTCCCAACGCTTTCTTGGCGCTGATGATGCGTTGTACGCATATTTCATCCTGTAGTTGATCATACTGTTCAAATTCAAAGGCTTCTTGATGCATTGCGATCTTATTTTTCCCAATTTGTTGATTGAATGATGAACATTACTCTACTTTAAGACATAGATTCAAGCTGAAATTTAAAGGG